>OATT01000079.1_pt1 | contig 105745 bp, 98 predicted proteins | sample 1476071 | NCBI WGS metagenome assembly OATT01 (sample SAMEA2579989, study PRJEB22360) | human gut metagenome | biome: human gut; feature: human-associated habitat; material: faeces | place: Denmark | collected 2008/2010 | reverse complement strand
AAATGTATGTTTAATCCCTACTATTTTAACATAGATTTTGACGAATTTTGACCACGAATGTTTGAATTTAAAACTATGAAATACATTTCTGTTTATATATATATAAATAGTATAAAGTAGGTATATTTTGCAATGGCTGTAAATTAGTTACTTGATTATTATTTAGATTCAATAGTGTTACATTTTTTAAATTAGCCAGTGGTGCAATATCTTCTATGACGTTATCATTTAATAATAATATCTTTAACTTAGTTAAGTTACTCAGGGGAGTTAAATCCTGAATATTATTTTCATGTAACTTTAAGAATGTGACATTTTTAAAATACTGTATTCCTTCTAAATTACTAATACCCGCCTGACTTAAATCAAGGGTTTGGGGTGCATTCTCAGCTTCTGCTATGGAAATCTCATCATTTGGTGATTTTCCTAATTGACGTAAAAGAGCAACTTTTAAATCTGAGTCTGGAAATTGAATGACATCACTAGCTTGAATACTGAAAGAAAAAATTAACAATAGACTAAAAATACTTATCATAGTAGATATTTTTTTCAACATGTATTGTTCCTACCCTTCACAAGAATGTTATTTTTAATATGTTAATTTTAAAGTAACCTTATGAATGAATTTAAAAAAAGGAGTCAAAAATGACTCCTTTTATGCTTCAATTCTTAAATTCTTATAGTAATATTTTTTATCCTCATCTGTAATTTCACGAAGAACACGACATGGATTTCCAACTGCAATTGAATTAGCTGGAATATCTTTTGTAACAACACTTCCTGAACCAATGACACAGTTATCCCCAATTTTAACACCTGGATTAACAACTGTATTCCCGCCAATCCAAACATTATTTCCAATCATAATTGGTAAAGCATATTCATATTCTTGATTACGAGGCTCATGGTGAATCGGATGTCCTGCTGTAAATAAGCTAACATTCGGAGCAATAAGTACGTTATCCCCAATTTTAACTTTGGCACAATCCAGAATCGTTAAATTATAGTTCGCATAAAAGTTATTTCCAATTTCAATGTTATATCCGTAATCACAGCGAAATGGCGGTTCAAAGTAGAAATTTTCCTTTGTTTGACCTAATAACTCACGTAACAAATTATGACGCTCTTCAACGAGTACTGGATTCATATTATTAAATTTGAACAAGACTTGCTTTGCATATTGGCGCTCTTTTACTAATTGCTCTTCACTTCCTAAGTATGCTTTTCCAGCTAACATTTTATCTTTTTCAGTCATCTATCTTACCCTCCAATGCTAGTGTTTAACTACATGAATTTCTCCGTACCTTACTCTACGTAGCTCGGTTTTATTTTAATATTAGTTTTCCTCTTTATTTTTCTTTAATTATTTTAGTGGGGTTTGCATCTGCTACAAATATCATGCTATCATAAAGTATCGCAGGAGGTTGAAACATTCGGTAAGTCGGAGGAAGGATACGCATAAACCAAGAGTAACCTTCTCCAAGAGTACCCATATAGATGTATTGAGAAATTAGTTCAGCTAGTTCCGAATTTCCCGGGACATTTTCAAAATCCAACCAGCAAATATCTAACCCAGCCATTTTTGCTGTTTTAGCCAATGGATTATGTGAGTAAAATACTTGATTTGTGCGTCTTTTAGAAGAACGCGTTGGCATATTGCAACGGGTCCTATAGAAATCTGTACCTATTACATAGTAACCATCGTCTGTTTCATTTGAAAGTAATTTACCCATGGAATCAAAGCTACCCCATTTAGCCACATGACTGTTATGACCTGTAACAAAGATACGCTCGTAACCTCTCTGTTGCTCTTGCTGTAATATCCATTGGACATTTTCAGCCATAAATCTATCTCTTAATGTACTGCCATCTGTATCTGTTAGGTCTTGAAGTTCACAATATTGCAATAGCATATCTGCAAAATGTATTGCTTTAGTAGAATCGTTCTTCCCCTTAAGTTCATTTTTGACTTGATTTATGATTTCCATTCGAGTAAGGTAATCGTATTCACTACTCCAATTTTCGCCATCCATAAGTTTTTGTAAAATAGTGGTATCTACGCCCAGTTCTTTGCATGCTTCATTTAAGAATTGAAAACTGTAATAGATTCTTTGCATATCAGATCCGTAAAAGCGAAGGTCTTCGCCTTCCGCCGCACTTTCATTATACTGTTTCATATACGAAATAAGCTCAGCCATCTCATCCGTGCGATATATAGCAAAACCAATAGCCGCTGCTGCTTCTTGAGCAGTTCCTTCTCCACCATGTATGTATCGATTTACTTGCTCACAGCCACCATAGTCCCCCTCAAGCACAAACGCTCTCACACCATAGTCTTCCACCATTTGTTTGAATACATCAAGCTTAAGCTGTTGGAATTCTACATTCCCGTGTGTAGCCTCTCCTAAGGCTATTATTTTAGCATTTTCTGGTATTGTAATATCTTCCACAGATTGTGCATATTTAGCAAACTCTTCTGGATTTGCATTTTCTCCTGTACTAAATCCGCCCAAGTGCATAAATATGAATGCCGCCAAAACTATTACTCCTAATAGTCCAAAGACTATATACCATATCTTAGAGTGTTTTGTTCTTTTTTTCATAACTAATATTTCCCCTTGTTATTAATATGAATTTCTCTACGTCATACTTATCATATCTAGTGTACTTCGTGTAATAGTTCTTCAGCAGAGATTTTAAATAATCTTGCAAGTGCAATTAAATTTGAGGTACTTGGATCAGATGTTCCATTCTCCCATTTAGATACAGCTTGTCTGCTTACACCTATTGCCTCTGCAACAAACTCTTGAGTCATATTACGGTCTGTTCGATGCTGTTTTAAAACTTCACCAAGAGATTTTCTGATGATTGATTTTTCTTTTCTAACATCTCCTGATTTTATATATTTAATTAGTGCTTTCATGATAAGTATACCTACACCGATAAAACATATTATAACTGTCAGTCCAATAAGAAGTATGCCTCCAAAAATAGCTACTCCTAAAAAATCAAGTTTCATACTATCAACTCCTTTCTTAGGTTTACTATAACAATATTTTCTGGTTTACACCACCAACTATCTCGCTATTCTAAGTTGCACTTTGGTTGCAAATATAAAATAGTGTAAATTTCAATATTATTTTACTCCTTTCCTATCAAAGTTTAAGTACTCAGACTTAATATAGAAATTAAATGCAAATAAAAAAGCACTCCATCCCTCAAAGATTAGTTCTAATTTTTATTTACTTGATACGATAGCTCTAAAGCAAAAGTAATTCGCCGACGCAGTTGCTCAAATAAATACTCTAAGGATGCTTAGTGTTGACGCACTAAGCATTTTTTATTTATATAATTATTATATTATGTTTAAACCTAAAATAAGATATAAGTTTTCTAATTAAAGCGTGCTCCGTTACTTGTGATACGGTTCATCATAACATATCCCTATATATGCAACAATAGTTGCTGTAAAATCAGTAACCCGATACAGAAAAAGGCACCCTAATAGGGGTACCTTGAATTAATCCATATAATTATTTGTTTCAGTGGGTAAACCTTTATATCGTAAACGTGCTTCAATAATATCCTTAATAATTGAATAAATGACTGCAAACATCGGAACTCCAATGATCATTCCTACTAATCCAAACAGTTTTCCTGCAACTAAAATTGCGAATAAAATCCAGAAGGCTGAAATTCCAATTGAATCTCCTAAGATTTTAGGTCCAATAATATTTCCATCGACTTGTTGAATCACAAGAACAATGACTAAGAACCACAATGCTTGGATTGGAGATACGAATAAAATGATAATGGCTGATGGGATTGCACCAATAAATGGTCCGAAAAATGGGATAATATTCGTAATCCCAATAATCACTGAAATTAATAAGACATACGGCATCTTAAAAATAGCTAAGATGATAAAGGTTAAAATCCCAATAATCAATGAATCAACAATTTTTCCACCGATGAACCTACCGAATGTTAAATTAGTACGATTCGCCAAGTCTAGAATAATTGTTGTATGCTTTTCATTAAATAACGATGTCACAACTTTTTTTCCTAGTCCAAAGAATTTTTCCTTGTCCATTAATAAGTAAATAGAAATGATAATACCTAAGACAATATTCCAAATACTTGAGGCAATAGACATCACAGCATTTCCGACAATCGGTAAAACGTTTGTTAACAACTGAATTACCCAGTTTGTAATCTCTGCGAATTTTTCACTAATGAGTGTCATATATTCTTGATTAATATTCATTTCTTGCAACTGCGTATCAACAATAATAGTTAGCTCTTTAACATATCGTGGAATATCGTTAATTAATCCACGGACACTTTCAATTAATTGTGGAAGAACAAATTGCATAAAGACATATAATATAATTCCTGCGGTAATATAAGAGAGTAAAATCCCTAGACCTCTTATCGATGACTTTTTAACTTTATTTAGCCCTCTCATTTTAAATACTTTATTTTCATAAAACTTAAGAATAAAGTTTAATAAATACGCAATAATGAATCCGATAATGAAGGGTTGAAAAATACCCATAATTTCATTTAACTTGCCTGCAAAGCTTTCAAGCTTTGAGATAATATTATAAAAAATAATACTTAAACTCACAACAATAAACGCATATACTGCAATCGTGTTATATTTCTTATTCCAGTTGAATTTCATATGTCCTCCTTATGACTTTTTAATTAGTCTTCCTAATCCGCTATCTAATTATAATTATATATCATAAATAAGGTAAAACTTATACCTATGTTCCTATATTTCTACTATTTTTCTATATATGTAAAAAACCACCTTTGGGTGGTTTTTATTATTTCAATTTAATAGCTCCAGATAATACATCATATCCTGTATAAGCTAAAGCAACTGCAGCTGTTATTAAACGATCATGAGCGAAATCTGTTACCGTTGCATCAACCATTTGTTGAGAATGTCCTGTAATTTCACAATCAGCAATTCCGATATACGGATGGATAGTTGGACATACATTACTAATGTTTCCAATATCTACTGATCCTGTTCCTTTACGATGTTTATGAATCTCTGTAATTCCTAATGAACGAAGGTTTTCGTTAAATGTTTCTGAAAGCACAGCATTTGTTTTTAAATCATCATATGATAACTCATAGTTGCTTACTTCTAAAGTTGCTCCTGTCATTAAAGCAGCCCCTTGAGCAATACCTAACACTTTTTCCTTAACAACTGCTAAATATTCTTTAGTTGCTGCGCGGATATAAAACTGTGCTGTTGCATGTTCAGGTACAATATTAGCAGCAACCCCACCATTAGTAATAATTCCATGCATTCTTACATCTGGTGTCACATGCTGACGTAAAGCATCTACTCCATTAAATAATTGAATCACTGCATTTAAAGCATTAATCCCGTTTTCAGGAGATGCAGCTGCATGAGATGGACGACCTGTATAATCAAACTGTAAAGCTTCCATCGCTAAAGATGTTCCACTTTCTGTCGTGAATCCCGAAGGGTGCACCATCATAACAGCATCCATCTTGTTAAACAGTCCAGCCTCTGTCATAGTCACTTTTGCTCCATTTGTTTCTTCGGCAGGTGTCCCGAACACATAGACTTTTCCACCGATTTCATCGATAACTTTACTTAAGGCAACTCCAGCCCCGGCACTGATTACACCAATCATATTATGACCGCATCCATGTCCTAGTTCAGGTAAGGCATCGTATTCACAAAGGTATGCCACTGATAAACCTGGTTTCCCACTATCGTATACAGCCTCAAATGCAGTGTCTAACCCTGCCACTGGGCATTTAATTTCGAAATCATGTTCTTTTAAAAAGGTTGTTAATTTTTCAACTGCTTTGTATTCTTGATTCCCTAATTCCGGATTATCATGAATAAAGCGATTCATGTCTACTAAACGTTCTTTTAATGATTCCCCGATTGATAATAATTCTTTTTTCATTATACTGTCTCCTTATGACCATCCCATTAAGATGGCAATTGTAATAAAGATAATTGCTAATCCACCAAAAATTAATTGAACTGGCCAAACCCATTTAATCCATTTTGCCCATGGAATTCCCGCTACACCTAAACAAGCCATTAAAACAGCACTTGTTGGGAAGATAGCATTTGAGAATCCATCACCAAATTGGAAAATTAAAATTGAAGTTTGTGGTGTAATACCAACTAACTCACCAAGCGGTGCCATGATTGGCATCGTTAAAGCAGCTTGTCCTGATCCCGATGAGATAAAGAAATTGATAAACATTTGAACAAAGAACATCACATATCCAGCAACTAACGATGGCAATTGTCCAATGAAGTTTGATAAGTTATAAAGAATCGTATCAATAATTTGTCCGTCTTGAGCAATGATAACAATTGCACGTGCAAATCCAACCACTACTGCTGCACTAATCATATCTTTTGCTCCATGAATGAATGAATTGGCCATATCATCTAAACTTAAACGCCCAATGAATCCACAGATAATTCCCGTTGCAAAGAAAATAGCCGCAATTTCTGGAATTCCAAATCCAAATTGTAAAACACCTATAACGATAGCAGCTAAACATACTAAGATAGATGCTAAAATAACTTTATGTTTGAATGTGAATGGTAAATGTTCAGATTCTGCGTCTTCTAACTCCTGACGACGTACCTGATCAATTTCGTAAACTGGACTTAATTGTGGATTACGTTTAATACGGCGTCCATACCACATTAAATATAAAATTGAAGCTACTGTTGTAACCGCCCAGATGATCGTGCGGAATCCAACCCCTGTTCCTGCTGGCACCTGTGCGATACTTTGAGCAATTCCTACCGAGAATGGATTTAACATGGCTGTTGCGAATCCAACAATACATCCCATATAAGAAATTGCCATCGCCATAATACTATCGTATCCTAAGGCTAAACATAAAGGAATAAGCATCGCAATAAATGGAATAGCTTCTTCCGTCATTCCGAAGATGGCCCCACCTAATGAGAATAATCCCATAATAACCGGAATCATTAACATTTCTTTTCCTTTAAATGATTTAACGGCATTTGTAATTCCAGCATCAATAGCACGTGTTTTTGTAATAATTGCAATTGATCCGCTAACTACAAATAAGAAAGCAATAATTTCTGCCGCTCCTACAATTCCATGAATTGGGGCTTGTAATACACTAAATAATCCTTGTGGGGTTTGATCAACATAAGCGAATGAACCATCAACAACGACTGTTTTCCCTGCATCATTGACGATACGCTCATATGTTCCTGCAGGTAAAATCCATGTTGCTAATGCTACGATAACTAAAATAAATGTAACAATGACTAAAGTATGAGGGACTTTAAATTCTTTTGTCTCCTCTTTACCATCAACTCTTGGTTTTCTTAAACTAAGCATATTTTTTTCTCCCTCTTATTTTAAATTTTAAATAGTGTTTAGTTGAAAGAGGCAAATAAAAAAAGCCTTGAGCCATTCACTCACGACCTTCAGAAAAGAACAATAGATCATCCTTATTTCCGATTCTCAAATGATAGCTCTCCACGATTATTGGGACGACTCTAATCAAAACATTCAAAAAGTCCTGAGGCCATTCTCAAGACTTTTATCATATAACCGTACTAAGTTAGGATGATTTAAATCCGGAATGATAGCCCTCCACAATAATAAATTGTGACAATGTTAAATATCTTCTACTTAACACCAGCTCTATAACCTTAAAGTATCAGTTATAGGCTTCGGCGAGAATCCCTTTCCTATCGCGTCAACATCTTCACTCTTCGATAGTACTCTTAATTACCGCACCTCTATCTAAAACCTATTTAATTTACAATGTCATCTTATCTTATTTTATACTCAAAAACAACATTTTTTTATTAAATAGTATAAGAAACACTTATTTTTTATTATTAAAACATTAAAATTTTATATAAATTAGTTATAAATACCATATAATGTTGAAATTAGCATTTTATTATTTGATGCTTGTTTTATCATTCTCTATTTTATAATCATATAGTTTAAAAGAAGACTATTTCGTTTATTTTTTAAATATTAATGTGTATTCATGATGATTTAAGGCTTTATTTTTTTGAATATTTTTAATGAAACATAAAAAGCTGTTGCTACCCCTAACAACAGCTTTCTACGTACCCTTGTAATGATGAACGACACTAATCTTAATTAGAGTGTATAACACTCTCCCTAATTAATGATAGATATAGAAACTTATTTTATATCGATTTTATTTGTAAGACATTTCAAATATGATGTGATTCTTCCAAGATTTCATCTAAATTGACTAAGTCAATTGGATAATCTTCTAAACTAATTTTATTATTAGTTGAGTTATTCGGAGTATCATTTACTTTCGTATCCGGAATGTACTTATTCTTTTGATCGATACAAAATGATAATCGTAATAAATAAATCATCCGATGCATTTGATAATCGTTAAATTTATTCACTACTACGTCCTCCTGTTTCCATAACTATTATAAGTAGTTATTTATTGTATAATAAAGAAAAAAAAGGTCACAGATTTATTAAAAAATCTGTGACCTTTTACGTAATAGCATCAAGTAAAATACGGTATTCATTTAAATCTTTCTGTTGACCAAGAACATCATCCATAATCCTTTTATATAATCGATTTTGAAATTTCGTATAAATAAACTCATCTAATATCTCTTTATCAACTAATTTTTGAATATCCTCTAACAAAATCAACATGGATTCAAAGTCTTGAGTTTCCAAATATAAATCTAATCCCCACTCTAAAGTCGCCTCTTGTTGTTCAAAAGAACCTTTATGAAAAATAATATCTTTAACCTCGACTAATAGACTATGAGCTTTTTCATAATTGCCTATTCTAAAATAAACTTCGCCCATCAAACATTTGGTAATCGAGCGTTGCTTAACTGTTTCACGGAGAGGGAGTGCTATCTTTAAACAATCAAGTGCTTGTTGATATAGTCCTGAGTCTTTAAAGCTATAGCCTAAATTATGATAAGCATAACCCAAATAGTCTTCATAAAAAGGATTATTAATCAATTCGAGTAGTAACTCTCTTCCTAACTCATCTCGACCTTGTCTTTTTAAAATAGTCGATTTAATTAAATACGCTGCCGCTTTAGGCTGTAGATATTCATTTTGTTCTAATACAGGAATAATCCACTCTAAACTTTTTTCATACTTGGCTTGATTTAAATAACAAAGAGAAATGTAATATCGAATGCGATTAATATTTCTCCCCCTATCACCCTCCTGACAATTAATAGACAGTTGTAAGATAGAAATAGCTTCTTGATATTGCCCTAATGTAATATAATTAGTTCCTACTACTTCATATAAAGAAGCAGGATTTTTAGTAACCTGGATACAGTAGCCGATTGCCTTTAATAAATGAACATTAGCTGCTAATAACTCATCATTTTTAACATAGTGTAATCCAAGTAATGTTTCTATTTTAATTTTATATTCAATTAAATCAAAATCCGATGCAATCTTATTAAAAGTTTCATATTGATTTAAGGCATCTTGAAGATTACAATGCTGCTCTAACCATTCTCTTGCTTGTTCAACAGGTGATTTTATAAACTCATTATAGGAATAGTATTGTTGATAGTCACAATTACTCAATTCACAAATTGCATCATAAACATTTCTTAACATATTTTCATTTAAGGAGCGCTTCTCTGTCTCAATCATACTAATATAATTACGTGAGAATCCATAAGACTCAAATGCAATCTGCTTCAACCCGTACTTCTCTCTTGCCTGACGGATCTTTTCTCCTATTGTTAAAAACATTTTATCACACCTAAACTATAATGATACTCTTCTTAGATTAAAAACTAATCCAATGGATAATTATAACTTTTTTATATTTATTTTACCACCGATTTTAAATGTCAATACTTTCCGAGCATTCAATAAATTTTAAATTCATCTGTCTAACAAATGTGTTATATTCTTGAATAATTGTATTATCAATTGATACCATCCCACATATTTACTTTTACTATATATACAGAAATATTTCCTATAGCAATCTAAATGTTTGATATTTATGGCTTCCAAGACAGACTATAGTCTGAAGCGAGCCTGACATCTCCCGACAAAACGTATCCTCCATTGGCAGGGTTTGGATCACCTAGCGATTTCTGAAAGAAATCTATTCCTCAATTGCTAGGGCTTTAAAAGTTTTTACGATGTAAAAAACTTATGGGAGCTTATATTTTAATCAAGTTGGTTATACACCTCGCGACCTTCAACGATGGATAAGTAACAATTCATTTCCTCATCAAAGATTGCAATATCTGCATCTTTTCCGATTTCTAAACTTCCTTTACGATTGCAAACTCCAATCGATGTCGCTGGATTTAATGAAGCCATGTGAATAACTTCGGCAATAGTAGCATTTGTATTTTGCAAGAAGTTATAGATGGCTTTGTTTAATGTTAAGACACTTCCCGCTAAGTTTCCACTTTCTAATCGGGCAGCTCCATCTTTAACAACTACCCGCTGTCCACCAAGATCATATTGCCCCTCCTTCATGCATCCCCCGCGCATACTATCTGTAATTAAAACAATCTTTTCTTTTCCTTTATTGTCTAATACGAATTGAAACAATTGTTTATTCACATGAATCGTGTCAGCGATTAACTCAGTAAAAACATCACTAGTTAAAGAGGCTCCGACTACACCTGGCTCACGATGATTTAATGGTGTCATTGCATTAAATAAATGTGTCACATGTGAACATCCTAAAGAAAAGGCTTCTTTGGCTTGGTCATATGTTGCATTTGTATGTCCAATCGACAACGTAATATCTGTTTTTTCTTTCACATCTTTTGTGAATGAATAATCTTCATCCATTTCAGGTGCATATGAAACTAATCTAATCACATCTGTATAGTCTTTGATAAATTCATAACTCGGTTTAATAACATATTGTTCCGGTTGAGCCCCTTTATAAATCCTATTGATAAAGGGGCCTTCCATGTGAGCACCTAATACTTTCGCCCCATTTAGTGATTGTTCCATACATTCACGAATCACATTTAAAGCACCATAAATATCTTTAGGACTCATCGTCATCGTTGTTGGCAAAAATGATGTTACCCCATTCTTAGCAATACCCGTACCCATTAATTTAATCGCTTCCGTTGTTTGATCCATCGTATCTGCTCCGCAGCTTCCATGGACATGAACATCGATTAATCCTGGAGCAATATACATCCCCTTAGCATCAATCACCTCACAATCGATTGGCACTTCTGTTTGAATATGCTGAATTGTTTCATTAAAAACTAAAACTTTATTTTCAATAACCCCATTTAATGTTACTAATTTCCCATTAATAATTGCTTTCATACGCCACCTCATCCTATTGATCTTTGTTTAAACCAAACTCAAAATTCTCATTATTACACCTATCATATCTTCCATGACTGTTTTTTCTGCGATTAATCGATAATGATTTATTGATGATAGTCACCCTGTGATAAATTCCTTTCTTTATTTAGGAAAAGAACTGCTTAACATTTTTTATTTCGTTCCTTTAAGGAACAAAATTGTTCAATAACTAAACTATAATTAAAAATGATTTTTTTCAAGCAATAAAAAAGACTTTTCCAGCTAGTTTAATGCATAAAAAGTCTTTTTTTATTCCATCAATTTAGTATTTAACATTCAAAATTTGATAGCTATCTAGGTAGCCATAGATTTCAAAATTAGTCGTTAATAAGTTAGTTAGGATAATACTTTCCTCACCCTTATTTTCTCTTCTCACTAAACTTAACTGGTGATCTTTATCAAATCTTAAAAATAGTAATTCTTCATTTTCAATGTCTTGTGGATAGAAATCAAAACCAGTTCGATCATTGGTTAGCTTCTCGGTCTTTTTCGTGTTTAAATCATACACGTAAATTTGATTGCTTCCTGGTACAAAGGTAGTATATTGATCTTTTACTTCTATACCAGCTGAATAATAGAGCCTCGTTCCGTCCTGTGAAAAGGATGGACTCATGGCTACGATACCTGGTTTTGTTATATTCTCGATTTGCTCATTCATCGGATTAAATAATTGTAACTGCTTATTCTCATTCATCATACGCCATGTTCCATTAATAACTGCAATGAGATTATCGTTAGTTGGATGAATGGCTAAATTATCAGGATACACCAACATCTTAATTTGATTAAACGTTTTAAACTCTTTTGTCTTCACATCATAAACACATAATGGAACACCATCCATTCGTTGCGAAGCTGAATTAGGTTCACACCAGATATATAATAGCTCACCATTTGTTGATAATTTAGCAATAGAAGGGTCCATTCCAATGTCGTCTTTTGTAATGGGAATATAATCAATAATTAAAGACTCCATTTTCTTATTAAAATCATATTGAATGATTCCTACAGGCGAATCTTCTTGAATTAGATATTTCTTCGCAAATAAAAGTCCTTGAGAATTAATCGTTAATTCATCATAATAATACTTTGACCTCTCAATTAAAGAGATGACTTTGTTTTTACTCATATCGTATAAAAATATGCCGCCTTGTGTTTTAGAGAAGATAAGATTATTACCATATACAGCATAAGACTTCACATCAGACATTTGAAATATTGTATCAAACGGATCGTTTAACTTTGATAGATAGACGTTTGATTTTAAATCTTGGTAAGCAACAAATTGTTTATTATCAAAGATTTGAGGATTAAAAAAATCTTCACCTTTATTCAAAGTTATTACTTTATTATTTTCCTCCAAATCAATCGCCACAATTTCTTTCTCTTTAATCGCCACAACTGAAGAAGCAGCGAAGACGGAAGTGGATGGTAGCATAAATAAAATGAATAATAAAATAACTTTTTTCATGATAGCAACTTAATCTAATGACTCTGAAATGGTCACTAATATTTGACTTTCTAATGTAGCAAGGACATCATGTTCTACCCTAGCATCAAAGGATAAAAAATCTCCAGTTAATAACTCATAGCTTTGACCATCACTAAAACTCATTCCTATTTCGCCTTTAATCACATAAATGGTCGCATATCCATTATGACTATGTTTCGGTAATCCTCTCCCGACATCAAACTTAAAATATACCGTACGGAACTTAGAATTACTTGCAATCACTCGTTGATCCTCATTTAAGTTTTTCAACTTATAAAATTGATTTTGTTCACTCATAATAGACCTCCATTTCATCAATCTTAGTATGCTTCATAACCATCATGTTATGAATGACCAAAACTAGGCAACCCTCATACAATAGACTAAGGAGGAGATGATATGAGTAATTTTAACCCAAATAAATTGTGGATTAACTATCGCTTGTCTAATCTAAATCAAATTCAACCAAGAAGATATACGTTAACACATTCCGATGAGACAGGTGAATTATTTTTAGTCATTGGATCTGATTTTGCTTACGAGAAGTTCACAACAATGCGAGATGAGGTGGCGGCAGAGTGGATGACGAATAGCTCAGGTCAATATTATTTTTATGTTTACATTCGTGTAGATGGAATTGATGGCACCAAATCATCGACTAAACGAAATGAAATTTTTATGAAAGAACTCCCTTTAGCATTGAGTGCTATCAAACATGGCGATCCTCATCTCTTTCATCTTTACCCACAATTTGAAAATGCCCCTATTTATGTGTTCTTTCAATCACAAGATTCAAAATTAAATCGAACCGAATGCTTCGGTTCTTTTAAAGACTATTAAAGCATTTTAACGAACCCAGTACACTCGTGAACTCGTTTGTATCTTTTTTTGATCATGTCCCAATCCGTCCCTGTATATTGACAGAATGACTGGACTGGAATCAGTCCTGAAATTTGTGATCGAATCCCATTATTTCCATTTACATAGACATGTAAATACGTACTTAATTTCATAAATTGTTGCTTTAGGTACCAACGTTGCACCCATTTGTCATCACGGGTCCATGCTTCAAGGTAAGTAATCTGTTTTTCCTTTAATCTTTTTTGTGCCTCATTCAACAAAGAAGTTCCAATTCCTTTACGGCGATAATCTGGATGTACAGCTAAATGCCAAATCATAGCCCCTAACGTCTCATGTGCTGTGCAAATAGCATTTGGTTCTTCTTCACACTCAATATCAAGCAATCCTATAACAACTCCGTTTTCTACTGCGACCAATTCAATAGACGGATGTTGATATCTTTCCTTCTCTCTTGCCACAATGTCATAATAAGCCGTATCTAAAAAAGATAACACGCGACAACGTACCCAACTGGTTTCATCTTCTATTTGATAATCCCTAATTTCCATTTAGCTCTCCCCTATCTATATAAAAAACATTAGAATCTCTAGATACTACATATACTTTCATTATACTCACTTGCATCATGAATCATGTTTTTCTTTCTATACATAAAAGAGGTATCGCTAACGATACCTCTTTTCATTTTACTCTTCTACATATTTAACTTTTGTTGTTTGGTTTGATGTTGATAACTGGAAAACTTTATCCATGACAACTGTCACAACAATAGCTCCGAGAGCTAACGTTACCCATCCTAATCCTTGTTTATATAACGGAAGGTATTCACACCATGTTGTTAAAGCTCCTAAACGAATATTTACTTGATTTAAGGCATCTACCACACTTATGACTCCAGTGACTAAGATTGTTACACTATAAACTAAACGACTTTCATTAATAAATCGATTCATCATCGCTAAAACGATTAACATGATCGCCACTGGATAAATCGCATTTAAGATTGGAACCGAAATTGAAAGGATTTGATTTAATCCCATGTTAGCTAAAGTAAAACTTGCAAAAGCCAACACCGTCGCCCATACTTTATAGCTCATTTTTGGAGTTAACGAAGCAAAATATTGTCCACAAGATGTGATTAGACCAACACATGTTGTTAAACATGCTAGTGTGAAAACAACTGCTAGTAGGAGAGCCCCTTGCGTTCCAAAGATATAAGTCATAACATACGTTAACGTTTGTGCTCCATTTTCAGTTGCTCCGTAAATAGCTCCACTCATTGCACCTAAATGTCCTAAAATCGAATAGATGGCAACTAATAATCCACCTGCAATTAACCCGGCTTTAACGGTCGTGCTAACAACTGCTTTTTCTTCTTCTAATCCTTTAGTTTTAATCGCTAAAGCAATGACAATCCCAAAGTTTAAAGCTGCAATTGTATCCATTGTTAAATACCCTTCTAAAAAACCTTTAACAAATGGCGTCGTTGCATAATCTCCTGTTGGTTCTCCATAACCACCTAGTGGTTTAATAAGTGATCCTACAAAGATAACTGCAATTAAAGTTAAAAGAGTTGGGGTTAACACCTTTCCCATGCGATCGACTAATTTAGTTGGTGCTAAAGCTAACCAGTAAGCCACACAGAAAAAAACAGCTGTAAATAAGAAACGTGCTAAAGTCACTGAAAATTCTGCTGGTAAATAAGGAGCGACTGCCATTTCAAAGGGTAAACTTCCTGCACGAGGAATTCCGAGCCCTGGTCCAATTGATAAATAAATTAAGACGGTAAATACAGAAGCAAAGACCGGGTTCACACGGTTAGCTAGATTATATAACCCCTTTGACTTAGCAACAGCAACAACTCCAAGTACGGGAAATCCAACCGCTGTAATAAAAAATCCTAACATTGAAACCCACATCTCTGTTCCTGCACTTTGTCCAAGAAACGGTGGAAAAATTAAGTTTCCTGCTCCAAAAAATAATGAAAATAACATTAAACTAACTAATAATAAATCTTTTCTTGATAATTTATTCATGAAAATGCCTCCCTTGTGGATTAATCTTTGTTCCCCCAAAGACTAATCTCTAACTTTGATTTTCTAGATTTTACTCGATAATATCACCTAAAATATCAGACTCCAATTGAATCACTCCCTTCAAATACTTAACAACCTTTCAATCAAAAAAACTTTTCTCATTCCTAAAACAGCTACATAGTAAGTAGTAAAGATCTTCACATTCCTCAATCAATGAGATAATTTCAGAGAATAAAAAAAATCCCATGAATATAACATTCATGGGACGAAAAATTCTCCGTGGTACCACCCAAATTCTATAAGCTAAAAAAGCTCATAGCACTCTATACGTCTCACCTATTTCAAGGTTTTAACGGCTTTTTTTGATAACGGGAAAAGACACCCGATAAGACTTACTCTTGGTTCAGCCTTACTTCTCAGAGATGATTTTCAGTTAATCCGTGACCATCGACTCTCAGCAAACGTCGACTCTCTGTGAGATATTAAACTAACTTACTCTTTCTCTTCAACGAATTTGATTTCTTGTTGTGATTATCTTAACACCCCCTAGACACAAAGTCAACACAACTTTTACATTTTATCCCATTTAGTTATTAAATTACTAATAACCTACTCTGATTAAAACGTGTCTATAAAAACAATACTTTCTACATGAAATAACTCAAAAGATATTCCTCTACTTAACATAATGACTATTAACCAATACATTCTATCCATTCTTATCCTTTATATGGATTTTTTTTCGTATAGTGAATATCTAGTGTGAAATGTTATAATGTAATCTTACCCTGCGGTCATTAATACCCTGGGTGTTGAATATTAACTATGAGGTGAGATTTATGACTGGTGTTGAACAAATTGTTAAGGATACAACTTTAACATTTGAACAAAAAGTCGTGGCATTAGCACGTTATGCTGAAAATAGTGTTCAAGTCTTAAATATTTCAGAAGAAACACAAGCGTTACGTGATGCGGGAATTATTTGTGATTTATTTGAGGGAAATGTTCCATATCGTCCACGCTATATTCTTCCTAACTATGAGAAATTCATGAAAGAAGGATGCCAATTCTTACAACTAAATCCTCCTAAAAACATTTGGGAAGCAACAAACTACTTATTAATTTTCTATAAGCATGTTCCTTCGATTACAACAATGCCTGTATATATTGGAAACATTGATTACTTATTAGAACCATTCATTACAGATGAAGAAGAGGCTAAATTAGCAATTCGTTTATTCTTCACACAATTAGATCGCACAATTACAGACTCATTCTGTCATGCTAACTTAGGTCCAAAACCGACAAAAGCAGCTAAGATTATTTTAGAAGTGGAACGCGAACTAGAAAACGCCATTCCTAATTTAACGTTAAAATATAATGAAGAAACACCAGACGATTTAGCTATTGAAGCGATTAAAACTGCTTTAGTAACAGCTAAACCAAGTTTCGCTAACCATGCGATGTTCACTGAAGATTTAGGTGATTACGGAATTGCAAGTTGTTATAACGGTCTTCATGTTGGTGGAGGGGCCCACACATTAGTACGTATGCGCCTTTCAAAACTAGCGGAAACAGCAACTGATATCGATGATTTCTTCAACAATAAATTACCTCATGCCATGACTTGTATGGCAAACTATATCAATGAGCGCATTCGATACATCGTTGAAGAAAGTACATTCTTTGAAACAAACTTCTTAGTTAAAGAAGGATTCATTTCAAAAGATCGTTTTACTTCAATGTTTGGATTAGTAGGACTTGCTGAGTGTGTGAATACTTTATTAAAAGCGGAAAAATTAGAAGATAAATTTGGTCATTCACAGATTGCAGATGATTTAGGTGTGCGTATCATGGATGCCATGGAAGACTTCATCAATAACTTTGAAAGTAAACATTGTACTGTGACAAATGAGCGCTTATTATTACATGCTCAAGTTGGAATCGGTGATGACATTAATACAAGCCCAGGTTCTCGTATCCCAATTGGAGAAGAACCAGAGTTGTGGAAACATTTAAAACAAACGGCTCGTTTCCACAAATACTTCCCATCAGGGGTTGGGGATATCTTCCCATTCGAATTAAATGCAGCCAATAATCCTGAATTTATTTTAAATATCATTCAAGGGGCATTTAAAGAAGGAATGCGTTACTTCTCACTTTACTCATCAGATGCAGATGTGATTCGTATTACAGGATACCTTGTTAAACGTAGCGAAATTGCAAAATTAGATCAAGGAATTGCTACACTTCAAGATACCGTTGTGCTTGGACAAGGACAAGTTCGTAATGGAAAAGTGTACGAGCGAAAAGTACGCTAATGAACGGTTATTTAAATAAAATCATTCCTTTCAGTTCTGTTGACGGCCCTGGAAATCGTACCGCCATCTTTTTACAAGGATGTAATTTTGACTGCGTCTACTGCCATAACCCTGAAACCATTAATCATTGTATTAACTGTAGTTTCTGCGTCAGTTTCTGCCCGGTTGAAGCACTATCTGTCAATCGTGAAGAACGACGTGTTCTTTTCAATCCAGCACTTTGTGTTGAGTGCGATGCCTGCACGAAAAAATGTCATCGTAACAGTACTCCTAAATATAAAGTCCAATCAGCCGATGACATCATGAAAGAAATTGAAAACTATCGTCCATTTATTCAAGGGATTACTGTTTCTGGCGGTGAGTGTACACTACAAGCTCCATTTTTAATTGAGCTTTTCACCAAAGCAAAAGAAATTGGATTAACATGCTTCATTGATACCAATGGATCAACGGATTTAAGGGAGCATCCTGAACTAATGGCTTTGACAGATGGGATTATGCTTGATATAAAAGTATGGGATAAAGAAACTCATCGAAAATATATAAAAGCTGATAACGATATGGTCCTTAAAAATTTAGACTACCTTGTGGATTGTGGAAAACTTTATGAAGTTCGTACGGTTATTGTGCCTGAACTCTTTAATAATGAGGAAACCATTCGTGAAGTCTCTAAAAAAATTAGTGGACATAATATTCGTTATAAGCTGATTAAATATCGTCATCTCGGTGTTCGGAAAAATCATTTAAATATGCAAACCCCAACGGATGATGACATGAAAAAATTAGAATCTATCGCTCATAACTTAGGCGTTTTAAATACAATTATTGTTTAACTTAAAACGGAAGTAAGCCTAATTGCTTACTACCGTTTTTTTATCTTTTTAAGAGCTCTTAGTGAAGGCTTTTTATGATGACCTATCTTTTTATAGTAAATTTGTAGTATAATGCTTTAAAAGGTGGTGCTATCATGACAATCCGTATTCAAAAATTAACCTTTTGGTTTTACATTTGGTTCTTCTGCTCATTATCGTATTTATCGAGTTTAGGAATCTCTTTAAATCAACCGAGTATCGTGATTCTAACACAGCTTCTTTTATTCCTGATTTTCTTAGGAATCTCATTAGTTGTACTTTCTAAACGCCAAAAAGAAATTAAAGAGTTAAAAAAAGCTCCTTCATTTCAGGCTCTTTATCGTCGTGAAATAATAACAGCTTGCATTGTTGCATTCAGTAGTGTGATTGATATCTTTTTCTTAACTAATATTTCTAAACTTATTTACTTAATTGCAGTATTTTATCACTTATATTGGTTTATTAAAAATTATTCATTATCAACAACTACCAACAAGTAAAATAAACCTCTATCAACTATCGATAGAGGTTTATTTATTATCCATCAGTCACTCTCAGATTAATTTATTTCGTTTAACGACAAACAAAATTAAAGGTGTGAATTTAAAATAGTTACCTTATTATAAGTCCCCTAGTCATAATCCCCACTTATAATGATAGCCGTTCTAAGTATGTACTGACTTTATGTTACAATTTAATTAAATGTATTGTCACTACTCTTGACTTATATGCCTGTCATTTCCTTATCCCTCAGTGCATATCATTTATATTGGATATATATAAATACTTGAATCTATCATCATGAATCTTTATAAAAGGAAGTGGTATTATGGGGTGGTTTAATGGAAGAACAGCCGCAATCTGCATTATTCTATTTATTGTATTCGCCCTACTATACACAGACTTCTTCGATGACATAAAAAGATGAGACTAAAACTGGTCTCATCTTTTTTACTATTTAATAATATACGTATGATCAAGTGGGCCATTCCCTTGGCCTAAATCTAATCCTTGTTTCAATGCTCCTGTAATATAATCTTTCGCAAATTTAACACTATCTTGTAGTGAACATCCCGCTGCTAAATGGCATGCAATGGCCGATGATAAGGTGCATCCTGTCCCATGTGTATTTTCAGTCAACACACGTTCACTATTGAATCAATACTCTTGTTCATTAGCATAGAGTAAATCATCCGCATCACTCACAGAGTGTCCACCTTTAACTGAAACGCCTCCGTTTAATTGGCCTGAAATAGTTTTTGCTGCATTTATCATGTCTGCTTTTGAAGTGATTTTAAATCCGCATAACACCTCAGCCTCTAAAAGGTTAGGTGTTATAATTGTGGCTAACGGGAGAAGTTGATGAATGAGCACATCCGTGGTATTTAATAAAAATTAATACGATTCGCCTTTTAATGGTTTTGTAAAACAGATAATACGATTCGCTTCTTCAAACCCAACACAACGATGAAAGTTTAGGCTTTCTTCACTAGATAATTCACAGTCACTTGCTAATTCTTCACATCCTTGTTCACGTGCCCATTTTTCACATGCAGCTAATAATTGTTTTGCACCACCTTGTTGACGATAATTCTCAACAACGAAGATTCCTTCTAAGTATCCAACTGGACTACTATGTGTCCCTTCTACATAATCATGTCTTAAATTAACCTGAGCAAAACCAATGGTTTCATTTTTATCAAGTGCTAAAAAGTAGGCTCCTTTATTCTCTTGTATTGTTTCTGAAATTTTTAGTGCCATAGCGTGCATTGAGTGATGGGGCCATAAAACTAACGCTAATCTCGCTACATCTAATACATCATTTAAATTTGCTTGTTTAATGTTCATAAAGTCTCCCTCCTAACCCTTTCAAGACTACTCTCGTTGTGGTCTGTTTTAATATGATTTATACAATTTATCTCTTTAAAATTGTATAAATTATCAATCTTAACCATAAAGTTATACAAATAAAAATCTCATACAGTTTTGTTACTACTAATATTACAATATCTACTTCCTCTATATGTAATCGATTACACACTTAATTAATATAAAAACGCATCCACTAATAACAGTCAATATTATACAATATATATAAAAGTGCTTTCAATCAATATACATAAAGCCATTAAATTATGATATAATGACTTCAGATATGGAGGGGGGATATTTAAAATGTATTGTTTTAAACCAAAAGCGGATTATTCTAGATTAGATTTTATGCTTTATCACTGTGGTAACAATGATTGTGAAAGGAACCAATCATGGGGGCCTGGAATTCGTGATTATTATAGCCTATATTATGTAACAGAGGGGTCAGGCTTTTTAACGATCGATGGACAGGATTATACAATCGTAGAAGGAACTTGCTTTCTAATTCCACCACAAGTTATTGTTAGTTACAGACCAGATTTATTGAATCCATGGTCCTATCATTTTATTGGATTTAATGGTCAAGCCGTGGATGATTACTTAGCACGTATTGGATTATCTGTCTCATCTCCTATTTCAAATTGTGAGAATGGTAAGAAAGTTGAAGCTTGTTTTGAGTACATTCTCGAATCAGTTAACCATCCAAAGAGTGCAGATTTACAAGCTATTAGCGGATTCTATGCTTTAATTGGAACACTCTGTGATCATACTGAACCACAAATCCCTAGAATTCAAACAATCAGTCGCCAAGCTGACTATATTCGTCAAGCTATTGAATATATTGAAACAAATTATTCACGTCAAATTACAGTTGAGGAAATCTCAAATCATGTTGGAATCAACCGAAAGTACTTAACTAAATTATTCAATGAGAAAATGGATAATTCTCCAAAGAATTATCTCATTCAATATCGAATTAATAAAGCTTGTCGTCTATTAAAACAATCAACATTAAGTATTCAAGAAGTTTCGCACTCTGTTGGATATACAGATGCACTTGTATTCTCAAAAATCTTCAAAAAAGTTGTAGGAACTTGCCCACGAGAATACCGTAGTGCGAACTTTACATCTTAACAAAGGAGTCGTTATGGCAAACTTAGATTTTATTTATAAGCGTAAAAGTATTCGTAAATTTAAAAATCAATCCATTCCAAAAGAAGATATCTTAACTTTATTAGATGCAGCTACTCATGCTCCATCACCAAAGAACCAACAGAATTGGCACTTCGTTGTGTTACAAAATCGTGACATTATCAAAAAACTCACTGAAATCGTCTCTGAAAGTCATATTGCTATTGCTGAAATAGCTCGTTCTGAAACAGAAAAAACACACTATATGAAATTATTAAAATACTATACTCTATTTCAACATGCACCTGTTGTTATTATCGTGTACGCTAATGACTATGACATGATTGAGTATGATATTTTAAAAGCAAATGGAGCCAGTGAACAACGCTTAGCTGAAATCATGGCACCTCAATCAGCAGCTCAAGGAATTGGAGCGGCTGTTGAAAACTTCTTATTAGCTGCTACAGAAATGGGATATGGAGCTTGTTACATGACGGGCCCAACACACGCTAAAAATAGAATTGAAACATTAATTAATTTTAACAAGCCTGGTTATCATCTTATGTCTTTAATTGCTTTAGGCGTTCCTGAGGAAAATACGCCCCCTGCACCTAAACGTAAACCACTTGAAGAAGTAGTAACCTTCATTGACTAATAAAAAAAGATGACTTGATGTCATCTTTTTTTGTTAGTATTATTTAAAAATGCTAGCATTTCATTTTATTGTTCTAATACAAAGATAGCAGCTTATAAATCTCTCCTCTGTTCAAAATACATTTCAAATTGAGCATGGTCACCTATGCTATGTAGTGGGTTTACAAACTCATAGCTTTCTTCCGCTGATAGGGAATGGGTCACCTACCATTTTCGAAAAAAATGTATCCTCAATTACTAGGGCTTTAAAGCTTTCGCTATATTAAAAACTTATCTGGAGTTATATAGCTAAATAACCTGATAAAATAAACCGTGTTTTTTACAATAGAAATAAAGCTTCCCATGTTTACGTTTTTGGAATCTAAATTGCATATGCCACTCAGGGTATTGTTTACTCATTAAGATAGTGTCTCCTGTAACAAAAGCGGTGAAGGTAATGTAGTGCTCTTTTGTCATTTCATGATTGGATGTAACGTATAATTCTCCATCGATTTCTTCAATGTTTAGTTCATGTCCAGCTTCTACTTTTTTTGGTACTAATGATTGTAATGTTTTTCCACAGCAAGATAAACTTGCTTCTGCTGTTGCTGTCATTAAATTTCCACACTGTGGACATTCATAAAATTTTAAGTTTCTCATATTTCCTCCTATTTGTTCATTAATTTTCAACTCTCCAGCTAATAGATGATCGACACTGACTCCAAAAATAGTTGCAAGTTCAGGTAATAATGAGACGTCTGGACAGCCTAGTCCTCGTTCCCATTTACTAATCGTTTTATCACTTATATTCATTAATTGGGCCACTTGCTTTTGGGTCATATTTTTTTCTTTTCGTAATTCATAAATCAACACACCAATTTTTTGATAATCCATCATTCTAGCCTCCTTTCAATTCTTATCAAAAACTAAAGCACACCCTATATCATTTTAACAACTTTTATGTCTTATTCAATAAACGCTTCGTAGAGTTAAGGATAATCAAAGAAACTAGCCCAACTGTAAAACTATTTTTTAGTCGGAATCAATGAAATAACCTAATTACTTTTGGCGTCTAGGTTAGGATTAAATATTTTAAAGTCACCTATTCATCCTTTCCCAAGCACTGTTAAATGAAAATGACAAAGCGCAATTTCTAAATCAATATACTAATACACCTTCTGCTTCTAATACAGTTAGCGGTGGATTAAAGTCATGGTTAAACAATAGCTTGGAGAACTCTAATCCCAGTATAAATTTCGATCAATTGATTCAAAATATAATCTCCCCCAATACAGTATTTGATTTCCTTGAAAACTTATCATATATCATACAACCATTCAAAGCTCTAATAAAGTGATCAGACTAATAATTGATTAATTTTAATTCTATCCTCTTTTTATTTACATTTTAATAGTCACATCATATAATAAGAGTATTGAATAGGCGATGGAGTTCGCCATTAACCGCGAAAGCTAATGACTCCTACTCTTTAATTCTTTTTATTGTGTATTAAAGAGTAGGAGTCTTTTTTGTGAGTTATCAGTTAGGAGGTAAAGATATGACACTTATCATTGTATTAATTAGCTTATTGATTATCGGAATATTGGCTCATTATAGTGGGAAACTTATTGAATATATTAAGTTACCCTCTTTAATTGGAATGATGCTTATTGGGATGTTAATTGGTCCATCATTCCTAAACTTAGTACCAGATGCCACACTAACTATTGCACCAACACTAAAAGATATTGCCCTAGTAACCGTGCTATTTATTGGAGGATTAGGGATTAGTGTAGCCCAAATGAAACAAATCGGTCGCCCTGCCATCTTATTAAGTGCTATTCCAGCAACACTCGAAGGGTTTACAATCGCATTAATGGCTATGTTATTTCTTAAATTTAGTTTTATTCAGGGAGCTATTTTAGGATTTATTATTGCAGCTGTAAGTCCAGCTGTTTTAATTCCATCAATGATTGATCTAATTAATCGTAAAGTTGGTCAGGATAAAGCTATTCCTCAAATGCTTCTCGTTGGCGCAAGTGCAGACGATACCATTGCTATTACTTTGTTCACTACTTTTTTAGGTATTTATATGCAAACAACAAGTGGTGAAGCTATTTCTATTCCCATGCAACTGTTAATGATTCCATTAACTATCATCATCAGTGTAGCAGTTGGATTTATCGTATATAAGCTTTCAAAACCAATCATTGAAAAGATTTCTTCATCGATTGGGAAAGTCATCGTCGCGTTTGGATTGTGTTTATTGATGCGAGCCATAGAAAAATATTTTCATCTTGAAATCTTTAATTCATTATTAACTGTCATGATTTATGGGTTCTTTATTCGTAACTATGTTGTGGATAGTTCCCAAATGATTCTTAATCAAATGAATCGTATTTGGAAAACTGGTAAACTTTATTTATTTGCCTTTGTAGGAATGGCAATTAATCCAACATTAGTTGGAGAGTTTTTCTTGATTGGATGTGGAATTCTAGCTATCTCATTAAGTGTACGCTCAATTGGTGTGTTAATCTCATTAATCGGGACTAACTTATCATTTAAAGAACGTATCTTTTGTGTCATTGCTTACCTCCCTAAAGCAACGGTTCAATCCGCCAAAGCTGCCATTCCAATGCAAATGGGAGTTGCTGGTGGAGAAATTATGCAGGCTATCGCTATTTTAAGTGTGTTAATTACTGCCCCAATTGGTGCCATTGGAATTAAATTAACAAGTGACCGTTTACTTCAAACAGAAAATTAAAAAGGGTTAACGATTTATCATCGTTAACCCTTTTTCTTATTTATTTTATAAAAAGATTCCTAAAATAGCGCCTGTTAATAAAGTTGAAATTGTTCCACAAATTAATGCTTTAATTCCTAGTGTTGCAACCTCACCTTTACGTTCAGGTGCTAGTGACGCAAATGCACCGACTTGAATTCCAATAACTGAGAAGTTCGCGAAGTTACACAATACGACCGATAAGATTGCAATCGTTCGAGGGGATAACACGTTTATAACATCAACCATTTCTCCATAAGCAACAAATTCATTTATACTTAGCTTCGTTCCAATTAATGAAGCAAAAGTAAATGCCTCGTCTGGTGGAATATGAAATAAGTAAGCAACTGGTAAAAAGACGTAACCGAATAATGTTGATAGACTTACCCCAAATAATCCTAAAAAGGCATTCACGATGGCAATAAGTCCAACAAAGGCAATTAAACTTGCACCAACATTAAGAGCTAATCCAAGTCCATTACTCGTTCCTTCTGAAATAGCCTCAAACAATGTTTCAGCTTCAGAACCAACAATTTCAGCATTTGCTGTTTTTGACGTTTCTGTTTCAGGCAACATCATTTTTGAAATCATTAATGTACTAAATGGAACAGTAAAGACTGCGATTAATAAATATTTGATATCAATTCCCATCATACTATATCCACCTAAAATACTCGCTGAGGCGGAACCAAAACCACCGACCATGACAGCAAATAGTTCTGATTTTGTTAACTTCGGTAAATAAGGTTTAATGACTAATGGCGCCTCTGTTCCACCTAAAAAACTATTAGCTACTGCACAAAAAGTTTCAACTTCTGTAGTCTTCATTAAACGTGCAATAAACTTCCCAACATATTTCACTAAAAATGGGATGATTTTTAAAAAGTATAATACTGAAATTAATGCTGACGTAAAAACGATAAGCGATAAAACATTAATAGCAAACACATATCCTTCAGCAATTCCTCCAAAGACAAAGTCCACACCTTCCATTCCCATTTGAATAAGGTTATTCACACTAAGAGCTAATTTCTCTAATAAAAACTGGCCGACTGGTATTTTGATCACAAAGAAAATTAAAATTACTTGTAATAAAAATCCCATCACAACTGTTTGTAAATTAATTTTCTTCCTATCTGTGGATAAAATAAATGCTAATACTAATAAACAAATAACTGCAATTAAACTAAAGATGCTATTCATGCTGCACGCTACTTTCTATTAACGGTTGCGAATCTCGTTTAATTTTTCTTCAATCATTGATAAAACTTTTTTCTTATCTTCTTCATTATTAACATAATCAATTTCATCAATATTGATGACAAGTACTTCGCTAGCATCGTAATGTTGCTCAATCCAGTTGTCGTATCCTTTCCATAACTCATAGTAATAAGATACTAATCCTTCATCTAATTCATATTCACGTCCACGTTTTTTGATACGTTCAATAATTGTTTCAAAGCTTCCTGATAAATAAATCATTAAGTCTGGCGCTTTTTTGGGTAATCCTTTTAATTCCTCCATCATGTTGTCTAAAAGGGATTCATATAAACTAAATTCTAATTCTGAAATACGACCTAGTTCTTTATTAACTTTAGCAAAATACCAATCTTCATAAATACTACGATCTAGTACATTATTATCATGAACTAAAGCTTCTTTAATACTTTTAAAACGGGTATTTAAAAACCATAATTGTAATAAAAACGGATAACGTTTCGCTTGGATTTCCTCTTCTGATGCTGTATAAAATAACGGTAAAATTGGATTATCATCCACACTCTCATAAAATACTTCTGAATTAAAATGCTCTGCAACAAGTTCTGCTAAACTTGTTTTCCCAGCTCCAATCATAGCTCCAATTGTAATCAACATTCTTCACCCTTACCTTTCATAAACTTACTTAAAAATACAATAGTTTTTTTGAGATAGCAACTCTTAGATAACGCCCCTCAAAAAATAGCACGGTTTAAATCATAGCACAAAAAAACAACAAAATCACACATAATATTCTGTCCAAATTTCACCATAATTTTTTATCCACAAGTTATTTTTTGACAAAAAAATCATCTTCCCTTTCGCAAAGAAAACGATTACAAACCGCGTTTTTCAATCTCCTATTTTGTCAAGAAAAAATTAAAATTTACTCTTTTTTAAACGACCAATTTAAAATAAAATTTTATTTATCCACAAGCAAAAAAATTAAATAAAGCTGTGTTTCATCGACAATTTTATAGATAGATGATTTGTTAAAATTCATGTTATTCAATAACTATTAATGGAAAGGGAGAACATGATTATGTATCAACTATTAAAAACTCTTAGATTTATTAGTATTATCGGTAGCATTACTAATATTTTTCTCTTATTATTGAATCTGTCGATTATTCTTATCTTTAATTCACTCGAACATATTTTAGCTCTTTCTTGGAAAAGCTTTTTTATTATTACAATGATAACTTTAATATCTTCTATCCTAGGATACTTCTTACACGGACAAAAAATAAAGATAAAGAAAAGAGTCCATAATGAATAACCCAGTTGCCTAAAAACTTAATTAAATAATACATAGCCTCTCTTGTATGACGTCTGCTTCTTGTTGTATTCCAGTATTTAAAAAAGTTGTATTCATAAATTCTCTCCTAAATAGATAATAAACACCCCTTGGATACATTTGACTAATTGTTAAATAATTTTATTTTTTCTATTAAGATTATAAAAAGCTCCTAGAGATTATCTTTTAGGAGCTTTTACGTTAATTCTTATAAATACCTTTTAAAGTGGCTTGATCTAAAATATGCCCATCCATTTGATGATACAACTCGTTATAGTTGAATCCTTGTTTTAAATCAAGCATTGTGTCTAACGCATAGACATGAATTTCATAAACATGAGGTGCATCTGGTGGCGCCATTCCACCGTAATAACTACAGGCTTCTACTGGGGTACCGTCACTTATCCAGCTATTAACACCTTGAATAAAATCAGTCGCACTTTGGCTTTCATTTTCTTGAAGTTGTGTTTTTGTAATATTGGCAGCTGTCCAATGAATCCATGAGAAACCGCAGACTGGAAAGGCATCCTTATCTTCTAAAACTAATGCATACGAAACGGTATTAGCCGGTGCATCTTCAATTTTTAAAGGTAACGAAACAGTCGGCATCTCATACTCATTCATTGGTCCACGTTTCCCGTAACGATCATGAATGACACCATTAACAATACCTTGACTACTTAACTTCATTAAATCATCTCCTTTCAACACTGTCTTTATTATACCTAACGCTGAATTAAATTAATACTTCATCGTAAAAAAAGTCACTCAGGAAGAGTGACTTAATTAGTCTTTAAGAATCCAAACTTTTTCATAAACTTGACCAAATTCAATGTCACAAATAAAGCCATTACGGTCACATAAATAAAGTTTATTTGTAATTGGATCTTTTTTTAATTGACCTGAAAGAAAAACCATCTCATCATAACACTCGACTTGAAGTTTTTCCCCTAATTTTACACGTTCAATAAATTCACGAGTAAAATAGTCATGAATGTGTAACTCATCATTATTCACAACAAATAAAACATCATTAAACATTAAACAACACCTCTGCTATTGTCAAAAATATTTCTTTATAAAACAAGTTATCATTTCTTCTTCACCTGAAATTAAAACTTGGTATTACCTAATTCATAACTATAACACATAGTAAAATACAAATTAAGCAATATGCTAAGCAAATAGATTTCATGAAAAAAGCTAAGTCAGTTTTTTACTGACTTAGCTTTTTGTTTAAAGGAATGAAAAAACTCTCTACTACAGGTACTTAAGTTTATAATTATAATATTTACCTCAACAGAATCACTCAAAGATTTTATTTAAGGTATTCTCTTTCTTTAACGTATATTTTCTCCTATTCCCCCCATTAAGAAATTCTTAAGATTTTCTTCATAATTTTGTTACGTATTTCTTAATATTTACACTTTATACTGAGTTTAGGATTTAATTGTGAGAATTAAAAAGGAGGATCTTCATGCTAGAGCTGAAAAATGTAACGAAGCGTTATGGAAGAAAAGTTGTACTTGATGACGTTTCAATAGAGTTTAAAAAGGGATATATTACTTGTTTACTTGGTTTAAATGGGGTTGGAAAAAGTACAACAATGAAATCAATTATGAGATTAATTCCAATTAATAAAGGTGAAATTTTAGTTGATGGAGAGAAAATTACTCAAAAAAATATTAATAAAATAGCATACGTGCCTGATATTCCAATTCATGATCTAGGATGGACAGTTCCACAAAACTTAGAGTTTGCTAAAGTCTTTTATCCAGGATTTGATACCGAAAAAGCTGAACGTATGATTCAATTGTTTAAAGTCCCAACAGATAAAAAACTAAAGGAATTATCTAAAGGAAATTTAGCCCGTTTTAATATTATTGTAGGAATGTGTCAAAAAGCACCTTATATTTTATTAGATGAGCCATTTAGTGGAATCGACGTTTTTACACGTCAATCATTCATTAGTATGTTAAAGTCTGAATTTTTAGATGAAGGTCAAACCGTCGTAATTACTACTCATGAAATCGATGAAGTTCAAGATATAGCAGACTATGTTGTTTTATTAGAAGAAGGTCAAGTCTTTGCTAATTTCTCTAAGGCTGATGCACAAGCTGAAGGGTTAACTATCGTTGAAAAAATGAGAACTTTATATTGTGAGGTGTAATAATGAAATTTCTAACATTAATCGAAATTGAAATTAAAAAAATCCTACCTTGGTTGGGCACTTTATTTATCGGACTAACAGCTTTATCAACTGGAATGTTCTATCGCTCGATTGGTAATTACAAAAATGAGATGCTACCTGAAATCATGAGTAGCTCAGTTTCAGAATATGTACAAGCTAATGGAAAGCTAAGCTTAGTTCAAATTTTTGATAGTACAGCTTTCTTGCCCTTATCCTATATTTTTGCTGCTATCCTTTTAGTTTGTGTTGCCTTCTACTTATGGTATAAAGAATGGTTTGGAGCATCTAAACGTATTTATATGCTTCTTTCTTTAAAAGGACAACGTTTCTCAATTTTCTTATCTAAGTTAGTCATTATCCTATTGTCTGTTTTTTGTTTTTATGGGGTAATCTTGATTAACTTAGGTATTGGCGCTTTGTTGATGAATGCTTTACTGCTTGATGGAACGGTAGCTAATCAATTAATGACAACGATGTTACAAAAATCTTATTTTATTGGGATGATATTACCACTCTCTATCAGTGATTTTATCTATAAGATAGCGTTTATTATCTTAATGTTTAGTCTCATTTCAGTTTTTGTCTTATGCGATCGTTCAAAAAAAATCTTTGGATTAATTGCTGGGGCTATTTTTGGCATCGCTAATATCGCCTTGTTTATTTATACAAAAACATTGTATTTATATATCGATGAGCGATTTTTTGTTGATTATGGATTTGTCTTTGGAATGAGTACCGTTAGTATTTTAATTTGCGCATGGCTTTTAAATAAAAAAGTTTCAATTTAGGTGAGGTGAAAATATGAAGTTATATCATATTATTGGATTAAGTACAGCTAGTTTATTATCATTAGGTGCTCTAGGATTGATGGCACAAACTGAAGCGACACCATATAATACAGATTTCCGTTTAGAAACATTAAGTGGGAATGTTACAGCATTAAATGGAATTCAATTAGAAAATATTACAAAAACAGGACCTAATCAGTTTTCTAAAGTCATTATTACAGGAGAGAATGCTTCATTGACACCAACTAAATATGATACGTTTCATGGAGTCGGAGAAGATGTATTAGAAAATCGAGAATTATACCGTCACTTAACATGGCCGGAAACATTAGAAAATGATAATTATTTGATAACGGCCAACTTTAATTACTCTTACCTCTATACGAATACTGAGCCTGTTCTTCGAATTCGTTCAAAAAACAAGGACACAGGACAAATTAATATCCAAGAAGTTTCACTAGATCAGCTGCTATACGGTGAAAATATCATGACTGAATTTCTAACTGAGAATAACGGAAAATACTACTACATTGCGAAGGTTTATGATCAACGTGGGAATAAAAATGACCGTATTCTCACTTATGAAATTGATCCAACCACATTAAAATTAAGCCTAAAGTATGAAGAAGAACTTTCTGAATGGTCGTCAATGTATGTTCACAATGGCGTGATTTATAGAAATCCTAATGAATCAAATCATTTAATGATAACAACACTCGAGACTAACGAAACAAAAACTTATAAAATGAACGGAGTTGATGAATACGTCTATATTGAAAATATTACTACAGTGAATAATGAACTATTTTTCCTAATTGATTCAGTTATTATGAAAGCATCTTTTAATGATGACAATCAGGAAATCAATTTAACTCCAACTCAAACACCAAGCTTTATTGAATCATCAACAAATGAATTTGAATCAATATATCCACAGAGTCTCACTGAAAATAATGATTTAGTTTATACAATGTATGAATCATACAATACTAATTCAAGTACACAGTACTTATCAGTGCTAGATCCTTCAACCGATAAAATTATTTATGAAGGAAAAATCATGATTCGTCCTGATCAAGGGTTAGTTAATAATTATCAATTAAAAACTGTAAATCAAGACTAATCAATCTCCTTCCCCCCCCTTTAACATAATCATAATAAAAACACGACTTCTATGTCGTGTTTTTATGTTATAACATATGAAAAAAAAGCCATCACAACACAAAAGGTGTCTAGATGGCTTCTTTTCCCGGGTTCTCATATCTTATTTATTAAAGACGTTTTGGGTATCTTTTACTTTAAAATACCATTATATATGTAATGATATTTTAGTACTTATGGGAGTTTCGTTCAAAAATAATCTAAAATTGGGTAGTCTTTCAGATTATTTATACTAAGTAAGAAATAATATGAGTTGGGAGCTCTTATTCCCTACCTATTGTGCTTAACATACCCTATTAAAATTAGGAATGATAATAGAATCTTGTACTGTATAATTGATATAAATACCTGATCCATGTTCACAATGTTAGAATCAATTAGAGAAAATAAAACGGCTACTTTATAGCCGATTATCTTATCATATAGTGTATTGATTCTATTAAAATTATAATACATTTTGCATCATATTGTCAATTAATGCCGAAAATAAATAAAGTTATCTTATCAGTAACCAATCATTTAATTATACGTTGCTAAATACTGTAGCTTATTGATTAAAGATAAAAGAATTATTGAATGTGTATAATTACATAAAAAAAACAAGTCTGATTTTATATTATGACCATTGAAAAAACAAAACATAGATTACCCCCCTGTCGTAAATACGTTGCATTAATTAATGAATCACTTTCTAAAAAATTTCAAAACTTATCTATTGGATGACATGTCTGCTGAGGAAATTTTCATTCTTCATAATTCTCATCAGGTAATTATGATTCTGCAGCAAAGATTTATTCCCTGAAACTACAATTGATGCCTTCTTCTTAGAATATCATAACAATCATAAGGGTGATTTTATTTCACTACATCAAAAATCAAGTTGTTATTATTGGTTTAATTACTTGCAATTGCGCTAAATTAGAAGATGAAAACGCAATCATATCGAAGTAATAGCCAATAGGTTACTATTCATTAATTATGTTTAAAAACAACAATTTTTTTCGAATTTATAAATAATTTGTCGGATTCGGTAGAAACTATTACTGGTTATTAGTTAACCAAACATCTAACTAGAGTTCCTCCTTTTATCTGATTTCACGCTCCTATTCAAAAAGTCCATGCTAATTAATTATTAGTGTGGACTTTTAGTCTATCAAGAAACAAAAAAGTTTTTCACATGATTCACTTCAAACTAAAAGTATAAAAACATTGATATCAAAATATCTTATAGTTCAGTGCTGTACCTACCATTTCCAACGGAAATGTATCTTCTACTGATAAAGATTGGGTCACCTAGGGATTTCTGAAAGAAATCTATTCCTCCTCTACTAGGGCTTAGTTTTTACGATATGAAAAAAATTAATAGGACCTATATATACCGTGCTAAATGTATTATATCAAAATGACACATCCCCTTTTCTTTTTATCATGCCTCAAAAAATAAAAACAAAAAACCAATGCCAAATTGACATTGGTTTTGTATTGCACTTAATTAAAGAAAGCTACTCATAAATTCATTAACTAACATGTGTTTTAGATTTCGCATTATCTTTATACACAGCAGTTTTAGTTAATGCACTACAGCGTTTCCTATGTAATTCATTAAGACTGTGTAACTGAGCAGGTGCTAATTTCATAACACTCGCCTCCTTTAAGATTAAGTTACACACTTAATATTCCAGAAGTTCATTTATTTTATGCACTTATTTAAGCAGCTGATTTAAGGTCGTAATTAAACTTTCAATAGTGACATTATCAACTCCTTGGAAGCTACGTAATGCACGTAGAGGTATTTCTTTAACCATCTCTAACTGAGCTTCTTTATCTACATTTTCCTCTCCCATATCTCCGAGTAAATCATAAATAACTGGTCTTAGCTTAGGGTGTGAAATTAACTCATTAAACGTTGTATTCCATGTCACTTTAAATGGTAATTCTATCGTACTTGTCACAGTGATCGTCTCTTCTAATTTAATATCTCTTGAAGACTTAGCAATCAAAATACGATATTGTCCTGTTGGTACATACCAGTCTGAAATTCCCGTATGATAATAAGCAAAATCACGTTTTGTTAAAGTAAATGAAATAGTTTGGGTTTCACCTGGTTGTAAGGCTACTTTTTCAAATTGTCTCAACTCTTTTACTGGGCGAATGGCTGTTTCTGTTAAATCTTGTACATATAATTGAACAACCTCTTTACCAAAGACTTTTCCTGTATTCGTGATATCGACACTTACTATTAATGATTCATCATCACGAATATGATCTTGATTAACCACTAAATGACTGTATTCAAATGTGGTATAGCTGCATCCGTGACCAAATGGAAATAGAACTGGTATTTCCTTTGTATCATAATAGCGATAACCAACAAATACTTTTTCATCATAGTAAATTTTATTATCAACGACTTTATATGAAAGATATGATGGGTTGTCTTCTAAGCGAATTGGGAACGTTTCAGCTAGTTTTCCAGATGGATTCACAACACCAAATAATAAATCCACAGTTGCCTCTCCAACGGCTTGTCCTCCAAGATACATCTCTAAAATCGCAGGCACTTCATCTACCCACGGCATCTCTACTGGCGATCCATTGTGTAAGACGACAACCGTGTTCGGTTGAACGGCTGCCACTTGTTTAATCAACTCATTTTGACAGTTTGGTAACTTCATATGAGTTCGGTCATAAAACTCTGACTCTGATGAATCTGGTAATCCTGCGAAAATAACAGCCACTTCACTCGACTTTGCAAGCTCGATAGCTTCATTTAATAAATCTTCTCTTGTCTCATCAACATCAGTCACAAAACCTTGAGCAAAATGAATATGATCCATTCCCTCTACAGCATCAAGCGCACTACTTACTTTAAAAGCATTAATATGTGAGCTTCCCCCTCCTTGATAACGAGGTTCTTTAGCAAAGGCACCAATAAATGCAATCTTAGTATCAGTCGCTTTAAGTGGTAATACATCATCATTCTTCAATAAGACGGCACTCTCTGTTGCAATATGGCGCGCTAATCGATGATGTTCTTCTTTATCAAAAATGACTGGTTTTCGATTATCCACAAATTCAAAAATCTTACGTAAAATACGTTCAACACTTTTATTTAATACTTCTTCACTTAATGTTCCATCTTTAACAGCTTGCAATAATAATTGATCATTTGTTCCGTTGCTACCCGGCATTTCTAGATCCATTCCTGCTTTTAATCCCTTTACTCGATTATTAACTGCTCCCCAATCACTCATGACATAACCATCAAAGCCCCATTCATTTCTTAAAATATCGGTTAATAAATAATGAGATTCAGATGTAAATTCCCCATTCAAACGATTATATGAGGTCATTACAGTCCAGGGCCTTGCTGATTTTACCGCTCGTTCAAATCCGGGTAAGTAGATTTCCCGTAATGTTCGTTCATCAACCTCTGCACTTGCTGTCATTCGATAACTCTCTTGATTATTACAAGCAAAATGTTTAAGGCTTGTCCCAACATGTTGACTTTGAACACCTGTAATATGAGATGCTGCCATCTCCCCTGTTAAATAAGGATCCTCTGAAAAGTATTCAAAATTTCGTCCACATAAAGGAGAACGCTTAATATTAATCGCCGGTCCTAAAAGAACAGCTACATTTTCTGCCTGACATTCTTCTCCTAAGGCACATCCTAATGTTTTTAATAAATTTCGATCAAATGAACAAGCAGTGGTTGCTCCTGTTGGAAAACAAACCGCTTTAATACTATTGTTGATATCTGAAAAATCTGCTTCGTCCGATTGTTTTCTTAATCCATGTGGTCCATCACTCACCATGACAGTTGGAATACCGAGATGTTCAACTGATTTTAATCGCCAAAAATCTGCTCCTGAGCACATCCCCACTTTCTCTTCAAGCGTCATCTGACTAATGATTGTTTTAATAAATCTCATTCTTAATCTCCCCCCTATTACAAAACATTATATTCAGTAGTTAATTAACTTATTTACACGAATAAAATAAAATTTGCATACACAATTTAACCAACTTTTAACTTTAGAAATGCTATGCTGAATACAACAAATCACTGAAGGGATTTTAATGAAAATGAACAGAAAAAACACAGACTTAAATGAAAGTTTATTAGATTCAAATATGAATAATAAACAAGCAGAATCAACGATTAAAAAAAGCTTTCATGAAGAAAAAAAATGAAATAAATGAGTCAGAAACTAAAAATGGTGCTTAATTTAGTCCAACTAAGAAATTAACTCTAATGGATCCGAATACTAAAATTCTAAATCTGTGATTGAGCTATTTATATTAACTTTTTATCAGGAACCTATTCTAGTATTGAGACCATACTATATTTAAAAATTAATAGACAATATAATTTTCTTTACTATAATCTCAAAAAATGCCATACTTTTAAGTAACAAAACTTAAAGGAGTGAGATGATGCAACGCATTCAGATTAAAGATACAGAACTTTCATTATGCCCTATTGGATTCGGAACAGCTAATGCAGGTGTAGCCTGGGATCATGAAGATGCATTTAAATTGTTAGATCTCTACGTAAGTCTTGGAGGAAATGTTATTGATACGGCAAGAATTTATAATGATTGGGTTGAAGGAGAAATCGGTCGTTCAGAGCGAGTGATTGGAGATTGGATTCAGTATCGAGGTGGACATGACGATTTAGTCATCATTACAAAAGGTGGACACCCAGCTCTTAATACGATGCATGAAAGTCGATTAAGTAAAGAAAACATGAGAGCTGACTTAGAAAAAAGCTTAACTGCTCTTCGCATTGATTGTATTGATATTTACTTCTATCATCGTGATGACTTGAATCGCCCCGTTTCAGAATTGATTGAGACAATGGAAGATTTCGTACGTGAAGGAAAAATTAAATACTATGGATGCTCAAACTGGACAACAGCGCGTATGAAAGAAGCAATGGCTTATTGCAAAGAAAAAGGATATCGTGGATTTGTTGCAAACCAAGCCTTATATAATATTGCATCAAGCCAAATGAAACCCTATCCAGATGAGACCATGGTAACCATGGATGAAGAAATGTTAAAATTCCATCAAGAGTCAAACATACTAGCCATGCCTTATTTTAGTTTATGTAGTGGATTCTTTACGAAATTAGCAGCCGGGGTTGATGTAACAACTAGTCCTTACTATACAGAGGAAAATATAAAATTAGCTGAACACTTACAGGTGTTAACATCGAAATACAAGGCGAGCTTAACACAGGTTATTATGGGACTCTTCTTTGTCCAAGATATGCCGATGTGTGCTTTAGCTGGAGCGAGCCGCGAAGATCAATTGATTGATTTCATGGAAACTCTAAACAAACAATTTAACTCAAAAGATTTTCAATAATTCCTAGAGGGGATGAGAGGATGAGAACCTTTTATATTAAACAAAAGATTTTTACACTAAGAGATCGTTATTATGTTTATGACGGGCACAAACAACCGGTCTATGAGGTAACGGGAAAATTTTTCTCGATTGGGGATGAATTAACGATCAGCGACTTAAATGGAAATCCATTATTTCGTATCAAACAACGCGTCATGTCTTTCTTTGGGGCATATGACGTATATCAAAATGACATTCTTTGTGCGACCATTAAACGCCGTGCAACCTTCTTCAGACCCAAGCTTGATGTTGAAAGTAATTATGGTAAGTTCGAAATTCATGGGGACTTTTGGGATTATGATTTCTCGATCACGAAAGATGGTCATACGATGGGAACTATCGAAAAAGAATGGTTCGCATTCAGTGATAGCTATAAATTAACAGTGGCTCATGGAGAAAATGAGACCTTCTTCATTGCGATGGTCATTGCAATTGACAACTGTCTTCATAACGAGAAAAATAACAACTAATTAAGAATAAGAATAAATAAGATGGATAACATAATAATTGGCTACATGTTTCAATATGCTAAGTAATTCTACTTTTTAGCCTTCTTTCTACTTCCTAAATCCTAAAAAAATCCACGAGTCCTTCAATCGTGGATTTTTATTATGTGACTTATCTTTAGTTAATCCAGTTAGAAAAATCATTAGATGAAATAATTGTAAAATAAAATGGAAAATATTATAATAATAAATGAAGCATACTCATTTAAGAAGGGATGAAAAAGAATGCAAACAATATGCGTAACGTTAAACAATGGGATTAAAATGCCAATCTTGGGATTTGGTACTTTCAAAGTTGAAGATGCTCAACAAACAATTGATGCTGTTAAATGTGCTTTAGAATTAGGATATCGTCATATTGATACGGCTACTATCTATCAAAATGAAGAAGGCGTTGGACAAGCCATTAAAGAAAGTGGTATCCCTCGCGAAGAAATCTTTCTTACAAGTAAAGTTTGGAATAGCGATCAAGGATATGAATCAACATTGAAGGCATTTGAAACATCTTTAAAAAAATTACAAACTGATTACTTAGACTTATACTTAATTCATTGGCCAAAAGCATTAAATCATGAAACATGGCGAGCATTAGAAGAGCTTTACAATCAAGGTCGCATCCGTGCAATTGGAGTTTCAAACTTCAAAGAACATCACTTAGATAACTTATTAGAAGTGGCTACCGTTTTACCGGCGGTCAATCAAGTTGAGTATCATCCTCGTATGATGCAAACTTCTTTAGCAAAATACTGTAAAGAAAGGGGCATCCAACTTGAAGCTTGGGGACCATTAATGCAAGGAAAAGTCTTTGAACTTGATTTATTAAACGATTTAGCACAAAAATATAATAAAACAATAGCTCAAATTGTTTTGCGCTGGGATATCCAAAACGGAATCGTGACCATTCCAAAGTCAGTACATCCTGACCGTATTAAAGGAAATGCTGAAATCTTTGATTTTGAAATCTCACCCGAAGATATGGAGTTAATCAATTCACTAAATAAGGAGGAACGCATTGGTCCAGACCCTGACCATATTACATTCTAATTTTTAGTCTATAATCCAAAAAGATTGCATATAATGTATTGTACTATTTGTACATATCACTATTTTTTAATATAAAATCTCCTTTTTAAAATTTTTACTTTTGGGAATTTCCTTTATCTTTCAAGCCAAGAAGAGTTTTTCTTCTTGGTTTTTTAGTTTCAACATATAGATGTATCATGCAAATTTTTATCATGAAAATTAGATAAAATAACTTACTATTCACACAATATAAGTATGTAGAAGGAAACAAAACTAATAGTGATAAGATATAGGAACCCGACAATACTCTAACTCATTTCTAAAAAATTATTACTTTAATCATGGCTCAACACCAAAATTGGTTCTTGACACTTAATTCATCTATAAAAAATCGTTCATTACATTCTAAGAAGATTCTATTCTCATAGATCATTCGATTCGGAAGAAAATAACTTCTTCGAATTAATGTTTTAATTTGATTATTTTGTCCTTCTACTGAACCATTTGTGTAACGACACTTATGGTAATTAGAAATTTCTTCTGTCCAATTTTCAAAAGGTTTAAGCGCTTCAGTTAATTCAGGAATATTTAGGGCTTTAGCTCGAGCAATCCATTGAATTAAACGTCTATAAGAATTTGTTTCATCACTTAATTCATACCAATTAATCAGTGATTCTTTAATGGCATACACTTCCGTCAGTTCTTTTGAATAGCTTAGAAGTTTTCCTAATTTTCGTTCTTCTTTCTCGCTCAAAGAATCATATCGTTTACCGATAAGGTTTTTATTTCGTTTCAGATATTTACGACTTTCCGGTGTTAGCGATAAACTAATCCGTCTTCTCACAGCCTGTAAGGCATCTGTTAGATAACGATTCACATGAAATCGGTCAGCAATTCGGATAGCATCAGGAAAAACTTCAGCAACAAACTTGTGATAAGAACGTGCTAAATCCATCACAACAGCGTAGGGTTTCAACTCTTTGAGTTGCTTCACTAAGCCTTGATTTTGAATTAACGTTTGATAAGTTCTTCCCATGACTAATGTTAACAGGTTACCATTTCTTAGGTCATGAAATCCTGTATTATAAGTATGACCTTTTCGAATCGCAAAATCATCAATGCCTAATATGAGCCGAGTTGATCCTTGAGCAGCAGCGATCACTTTTCTTTGAATAGACGGAATTAAATGAGCAAGATGTTGCTTAATGAAGCGTTCACCAGTTGAGTAAGGGACCTTAAACGTATCTGTTAATTGTTTAACAGTGGTACCGACTAACGGTTTAGAAAGTTCACGTTTATAATCGTTTGTATAGCGAGTTTTCCCTGTCAAAAATGCATATTGATAGGTAAAAGAAACTTCACACTGTTTACAGAAAAGACGCTTCATCGGAATCAATAAAATGGTTTCACGATTGAAACAACGTAAATGTCTAACTTGACGTAGTTTTTGACGGCTACCTTTACAAATAACAAATGCTTGAGTATGGCAACAAGGACAAGGTTGTTTACTCTTTGTTGGACACAGGCTTAAAACTAAAACATTATCTTCAGAAATATGATAGTTACTGACTGTAACATCTTGTAATTGAATTAAATCATTGATATGATGTAAGTGCATCTAAAATCTCCTAACTTTGGTTTGGTCGCACTTACTAAAGTACAAGATTTTAGATGTTGTTTTTATAGGTAAATATAAGCATTTATTTAGTCAAGCACCATTTCTGGTGAAGACTCTTAATCATTTAAATGATTAAATATCTTTCGTTATAAACTGTAACTATATAGGAGGTTATTTATGACTCATGAACAAATCTTAGAAATCTTAAATTTCCGTCATGCCTGCAAAGAATTTGACTCGTCGAAAAAGATTTCAGACTCAGATTTTGAAATTATCTTAAAAGGTGGTCAATTATCACCAAGTTCAATGGGAATTGAACCATGGAAGTTTCTTGTCATTCAAAATGAATCGTTGCGAGAAGAGTTAGCTACTGTTTCATGGGGTGGAAAAAAACAAATCCCTTCATGTTCGCATTTAGTAATTTTATTAAGTCGTATGCCTAAAGAATTAAAACATGATTCTTCATACATCCATCATTTATTAACAGAAGTTAAACAAATGCCTCAGGAAGCTGTTGAAAACTTCAAAGGGGTTGTTAAAATGATTGAAGATACACGATTTCAAAATAATGAGAAAGCCCTCTTAAATTATTCATGTTTACAAACATATATAGCCGCAGCCAATATGATGACAGTATCAGCTATGCAACAAATTGATTCTTGTGCAATGGGGGGTTACGATCAAAAAGCCGTTGAAGAGATATTAATTAAGCATAACTTATTAAATAAAGACGAGTTTTATCTAACATTAATGATAGCCTTCGGTTATCGCATCAACGAGCCTACACCCAAAACACGTCAATCGCTAAATGATTTAGTAGTTTGGGTAAAATAAAAGGACTGATTATTCAGTCCTTTTATTTATAAGTAAATTGACATTAAGATAACAATCCCCAGATTTAAAAATGGAATCATATGATCCACAATATAATCAACCATAAAATATCCTTTTTTCTCACTACCCGCTAAAATTTGTTCTAAGCAGTAATTCCCAACTAAATAGGCCATCGATAATCCAAAGGCTACTAAAGTTAACAATGGTTTATGATAAACAAATGCCCCAACAACAGGATGAAAAACAAAAAGAACACCTGTTAAGATTCTTAAATTATTAATTAAGACACTTGCATCAACCATCTTACCAGCTTCATCGTACATTTGAGTTACTTCTTGAACCATATCAACATTAATTTCATTCACAGCTTGCTTAACATGTCCTACATATTTTGAATAGGAAACAAATCGCTTACGCTTAATAATCGATTGAACATTTTGAACCATAAAAAAAATAAAACTAAATAAAATAATTGATTTTAAAATAAACATACGCTTCCCTTTTCCCTCTATCAGTCAAATTTCGATAATATACATCTATCATAAAAAATTAATTTCAGATAATCAAGTCTCAAGCTAATTTTTATTCATTATTTCATATAGAGTCCGACTAATTCCATCTGTGGATTATAACTTAACGTAAGTTGTAATGTCCCCTTTTCATATTTGGCTAATACAACAACTACAGCATACTCCTCTTTTCCAGAGATAATATAATTAGAAATAGCATCAAAAGTTCCTAACTTTTCATATAATGGTATCCATGCCTGTTTAATAACATCCGCACTTAAATCATTTTGTAAATCTAAACTTACCGAATCTGTGATTGCTTGATACTCGCCTGCATTTAACTGTTCTAGAACCTTCTGTGCTGATGATTTCAAAGTGGCTTCATCGTAATCGTCACTTAATACTGAATTAGAACACCCAACTACCCCTAGCACCAAAACAAATAAACAAAGGATTTTTTTCACCTTAATCCCCTCCCCCCTTCAATCTTATGATTAAAATGAAGATATAATTAAATAAATTTTATAATCTTTACAAACAAATCCATCATATTTATAACTATTTTCCAAGCTAAAATCTTAAAACATCCTAAATATAAGCCTCCTATAAAAGCCATAAAGTTTTTATGCTGTAAAAAATTGATTACTTCTTAGCTAATTTTGTCGAATTTATGATAAACTAGCGCTAGAAGTTATTTGGAGGAGATTATATGAGAAAGTTTATTATTGATACAGATACCGCATCAGATGATGTGATTGCAATTATTACTGCACTTCGTGAACCAAGTATTGAAGTTTTAGCGTTAACAGTTGTTGCTGGAAACGTTGGCTTAGAACAATCAATTCAAAACGCTCTAACAGCCATTAAGGTGGCTGATACTTATCAACCTGCTGTTTATGGTGGGATGAGCAAACCATTATTCCGTAATTTATTCACAGCAGCTGATGTTCACGGTGAAGATGGTCTTGGAAATATGTTTTTACCGAAATCAAATATTCCAATCGAATCTGAACATGCTATGGATGCCCTAATTCGTTTAATTGAAGAACATCCATATGAAATTGAATTAATTACGCTTGGCCCATTAACAAATATTGCAATGGCTGCATTAAAGGCACCAGAAACAATGAATAAATTAAAATCAATTACGTTAATGGCAGGAACAGGACTAGGACCTGGTAATACAACTGAAACTGCTGAATTCAATGTCTATGTCGATGCAGAGGCACTTTCAATTGTATTAGGAATAGATGTTCCAAAACTATTTGTTGGTTGGGATGTTATTGAAAAAAGAGCCTTCATTACTGAAGATGATTTAGCCCATTTAGATAATAGTGATTCTCCAATTGCGAAATTCGCTGTTCGCTGTACAAAATCACTTCATGACTTCTGTAAAGGACTTGGTCTAAATGGATTTGAATTAGCAGATCCAACCGCAATGATTTGTGCGATTTGGCCAGAGGTCATGACCAACTGTATTGAAGCTCACGCAACTGTGGAAACAAAAAAAGAAGAGAACTACGGACAAATTTTCTTAGACCAAGAATCAGCGACACCCAACTCTACTACTTGTATCGACCTTGATGGTGAGCTATTAAAAACATATCTATTTAATACTTTATTAATGAAGGAAAACAAATAAAGAAAAATTTAAAAGAATAGATTTTAATCAAAAGCTCAACCATTATGAGAGACTATTGTGTTTTTACAAAACATAGTTCCTCGCTTTTTTGATAATAAATTATATCAGTCCAGATAAGTTTTTTACATCGTAAAAACTTTTAGCTGGACTATAGTCTGCCTTGCACGGCATAGCCATTCCATATTTCGGTTGCTGTATTAAATGTAGAAAACATTTCTGTTTATATATAGATTTTTACTTTCATAAAAAGCGATAGCCTCATGACTATCGCTTTAATTTATGAACTGATAACTTACAAGGCAGAATATCTAAAAGGCCTTGTAACGAATCGAACTAACTTATAAATGATGTACGCTGGAACCCCATATTGAAGCCCAATCACTACAACAAAGAATGATAATTTAACAATAAAGATTAAAAGCATAAATAAGCTAACTAATAAGCTAATTAAAGCACTCATCATTGAGCCCTCCTATAATGAAGTTATATCCTATCTATACTATGCAGATAAATATGAACGTGTGCTATCTTTTTTTATATTACCCTCGCTTTTAAAATCACTAACTCTTTGTTAAAATGAATTGATAAACATTAGCGCATTAAAGAGAGGAAGTAGATTTTATGAAATATAGACACTTAAATAAATGGATTAAACAGCTACCAACGCCTGCTAAAGCTCTCGTTATTATCGGTTTAATTATTTTAACAATAGTATTCGGTGAACCTGCGATCGATAAAATCGAGCAACTATTTAATAATAGTAATATTCAATTAGAAACTGTGACATTAAAACGCGTTGTTGATGGTGATACAATTATCGTCACTAATCAAGCAGGCTCTGATCTTCGTGTAAGACTGATTGGTATAGATACGCCTGAGAGTGTTCATCCAGATGCAAATAAAAATACTGCTGAAGGTCAACTTGCGAGTGATTATACAAAAGAACAACTTAAAAAAAATCAAACATTATATTTAGAATATGATGAAGAACTTCATGATCAATATGGACGAACATTAGCTTATGTATGGTTAACTAATAACGTTGATTCAAATGATATTGAGGATATCTCAAATTATATGTATAATGCTAAATTAATCATTGATGGATACGCTGTTGCAAAGAAATTCCCACCAAATATAAAATATGCCGAAATCTTTAAGCAATTAGAAACTAAATAATAATAAAAGGACAGATTAAAATTGAGTCTGTCCTTTTACTTTCGATATTTTTTTAAAAACTGATCATTCCATTTCATATGATGGCGAATATAAGGACTCATACTTTTCCCTTTTAAATTAGCAATTAACATAGGTGTTAAAGAAACTAAAGCATCTCGGTACCCTGTTTGAATCTTTTCAGTGATAGAGGCTTGATTAAAATTCAATGTTCCCGATCCATTAATTAACTCAAGTGATGATGATGGATAGATTTCTATAATATTAAACTGTTGATATAAACGCTTATCAACTTGATCAGTATAGGTTAAGTGAACAACAATAATTAAATCCAAATCATGATTCATTAATGGAGAAATAGGAACATTATCAGCATTTGCAGAAGCATAAAGTGGATTATTAATTCCTCCATCAGCATATTGCTTGCCCTTGAACGAAACAGGTGGAAAAATATACGGAACTGCACATGAACCGAGCGTAATATCAATAATCTCCTCTTCAGAATAATCATTTAATCGGAAATATTCTGGATGCCCATCTGTCACATTATAAGCACAGCTATATACATCGATATTTGTTTTATGTAAGATGCCAACATCAACAAATTCCTTAATATAATCCCGAATTCCTTTTTGAGAGATAAGGCCTAATGCACCTAAATCAATACTATCAACAATTGGCTCTCCCTTATGAATTGTAATTTTTTTAATCAAATCACCAATATCACTAATTTTAAGTCCATCCCCTTGGGTTACAATTTTTGAATAAGAGAGCGACTTCCAACTTTGATCAATCAAATCGCGATTTTTCATGCATAAACAAAGAGCATTTAATGTTCCAATAGACACGCCTGATACGACATCAATATTATCAATTAAGTCTAAATCCCATAATGCACGAATTACCCCCGCTTGATAAGCTCCTTTAGCCCCTCCACCTGCTAGCACTAATCCAACCTTTAATCTAAACAACTGCCGCCCTCGAAATATCATTACTAACACCTCACATTTATTGTTATTATAGTGTATGTAGGTGTTTGCCATCTAATATATAAATTTGATGAATTGATAAAAAAAGTCTAACTAGTTGTTAGACTTTTTCATTTTATAATAAGTATATTTAATTAATCCACAGACTACAAATAAAAAGACAATAATAATGATACTTAACAGCATAAACAATTGTTCTGGTAATGCTAGGATAACAGGATCTGTTCGATAATCAAATACCCAGTAATCATTTCTAAAAAAAATCTTATGGAACATTGTAAATGTATTAGAGAAATTAAACGTAATTAAACAAATTAATACTCCAAAAACAATGAAGACTAGATTAGCTCCTTGATTGAAAATTGATAAAATACATTTATCTTTATGCTGATGCTTCATAACAATAAAGATTCCCAGGGCAACAATAAATAATAATACAATGATATATAAAGCTAGAAAAATATTTTTAACATCTGCGAAATGAATCATTCCCGCTTCACTCATTACGAAATCTGGTAATTCTAAATAACCTCCGCTTGGCCTTTGTAAGTAAGAAATAATACTTTTATAGTTTAACATTAACTTTTCTGCTGATAGACCTGTGATTAGCGATAATTGATACTTATCAATCACATATTGATAAATTGGAGTACAATTTAATACGATCAAAACAATTGTTGATACGAGCGCTAGAAAGAACCAAATGGCACCTACCCCTTCTACAACTATTTGTTTGATTGTCTTCCTCTTTAACATTTTTCAACGTCTCCCTTTTTTTAACAATAAAATTCCGATACATCACACAAGTGGAAAGATGATTGCTACTCCTCACCTAACCTTTAATCCAACTTGTTCTGATGTTAAGTTTACCATCTTTTTACTAATATCGTCTATACAGAAACAGATGAATAGCGTACATTGGCTACACCAGGTTTAAGCTTATTAAACAACTTTAATAAAGATTTCTACTTCTTATACAACATATTATTAATCACTTACTTTAATAATGCTTAATTTTTGTGATAGTTTTATTCAATAGATGATCGTGAGTATAGACACCCTATCGCTAATAAATCATTGGTTTATTCCTGAATCGTTCATCTAAATTAAGTAAACATTTATCAAAAATTAACTAACTGATATCCTAATATAGAGCAATCACTCATACAACTTCTCATTTGTATCTTTTATGTTTTACAGATAGTGTAAATATATGTCAATTAATGTAGAGTGGTATTCTATTAGAAAACATGTCAAATAGCTTGAAATATGATAAAATAATACTATTATCGCTAAATGCTTAAATTGTTTCAAAAGGGAGTGGTGAATTTGGATTTCAACCAACTAGCATCAACTTTGGATACCGATATCCGCATCAAGCGTGCTCAAGCAGTGAGTATTGAAATTGAAAGTTATATCGGTCATGGACCGCTTGAAGTGATGGAATTCGGATGTGGAACAGGTCTAATCTCCTTAAATCTAAAAAAGAAAATTTCAGAAGGGTTAATGGTGGATAGCTCTAGCAAAATGATTAAAGAGCTTGAACAAAAACTAGTCGACCAAAATATAACTAATATACAAACTTATACAGGGGATATCTTAGAATCAGACTTTGATCGAAAATTTGATATCATCTATAGTTCCATGGTGATGCATCATATCAAAGATTTTCAATCGGTCATTAAGAAATTAGTTAGCTATTTAAAAACAAATGGAAAGCTGATTATTGTCGATTTACTTCCTGATAACGGGGAATTTCATCGTGAGCATGAAAACTTTGAGGGACACCATGGATTTACGATTAATGAAATGGTTAGTGCCTTAACAGAAGCAGGACTAAAAGAAGTTAGTGGACGTAAATTCTATTCAAGTTATAAACCAGTTGAAAATAAAAAGCATCCCTATAGTTTATTCAGCGTTGTAGGCATTAACTAATCACATACAAAAGGCGTCGTTTTTAAAAACGACGCCTTTTGTATTTAGTTATCAACTTTAAACTGTGTTACAAACTTAAGAATGGCTTGTTCTAATGTTTGACTTTCATCTCCTCTATAATAGAAATGTCCTGATTTACAAAGTTCAATCAATTCATAATTATCGCCCGTTAATTTCTTTTTCAAAATTTTCGTTGTTCTATTTCTAACAAATTCATCACATTGACAGTGAATGAATAATAACGGCTTTTTAATCATAGGTAATTGTTTTTTCGTCTCATATATTAAGTGGAATAAATCTAAATATCTTGGAATCCATTTAAGATAATCCCCCCACGTTCCTTTTGAAATACTCCAAGCCCGATAACTGGCTAATACATATTCATCATCTTGACTATAATGTCCTGTTAATACCTTAAGTGAACAAACAAATCCTTTTAAGCTAACCTTAACCGATAACGGAGTTGCCAAACAGACAACCCCAACGACAGCCTCATGCTTTTCACATACTAATAATGATAATAACGTCCCCATTGAATGTCCCACAAGAATAATCTGTGGATATTTCTTTGAAATCTCTTCAATCTGGCAGTTAACGTACTTTATCCACTGCTTACGATGACTTTTAGCAAACTCTCGTGCACTGCCACCATGTCCAGGGAGTAAAATTCCGAAAGATGACATTCCTTGATCTAAAATCTTTTCAGCTAATCCATGAAATTGATACGGTCCTTCTAAAATCCCATGAATAAAAATCACTGCTGTTGTTGCTCCTTCTAATTCACATGAAAATGGTTGATGAGCTACCTTCTTTTTTAAATTCATAATATCATTCCCTCTTTAATCTACCCTTAGTCTTACAATTTTTCTCAATAATTATTCTTAATTTTGTTACATTATGAACAACATTACCACTTTAAAAAGAGCATAAGTGATATAACAAGGGGATTATATCACTTATGCTCTTTAAATCATTTGTAATTTCTTTGATACAATCTTCTGCTTGTGGATAAAGTCCTGACTTTTGAACTACTCACGACTAAGGTTACGGGTATATAGGGGCTATTTAATCAATTGATTCTCTAATTCAAAAAATAATCATAACCTTCTAACGCATCCAGCACGTGATATTGTGGTGTATACGGACTCCCATTAGCATGTGTTGTCACTAATGCATATTCGTTCTTGCCATCCGTAGCATAGCTAGCTAAACATAGCCCAGCTTCTTCCGTATAACCTGTTTTTCCACCTAAGACTTCTCCTCCATCAAAAACTGGATCCCCCATACGATCAAACATACGACTCGTAAAAGTTAATCGGCTCGAACTTGTAGTTGTATAGGATTTAGCAGAAAAAATTTCTCTAAACTCATCATTCTTTAAAGCGACTTTCTCTAAAATAGCTAAGTCCAATGGTGTTGAGTAATGATTATCGTCATGAAGGCCTACGACATTTGTGAAATGAGTATCTTCCATTCCCAATTCTTGAGCTTTCTCGTTCATCAGCGCGACGAATCCTTCCTCTGAACCAGCGACTACTTTTGCAATCATAAGTGCCGCGTCTGCTCCAGAAGGTAGCATCGTTCCATATAATAAATCGTCATACGAGACGCTTTCTCCATTTACGAATCCTGCAATCGCGGCTCCCTCTTCTGCAAGCGTATTATAATCGATATCAATAGTAATCGGTCCATCTAGTCTATGTTCGATACCCACTAATACGGTCATCATCTTCGTCAATGAAGCTGGGTAAGTTCTTTGGTAAGCATTTTTCTCATAGATAACCTCATTGGTCGTTAAATTAACAAGTAGCGCATAATCACTGACAAGATTTAAGTCAACATCTGAAGCGGTTAACACGTGATTAGTCTTAAATCCATACCCATGATGAAGCATAAATAATAGATCCTCATGATTGAGACCATAAAATAAATTATAATGATTATATAAATTAACGTCCTCTGCTATTGGGGCGGCACTTACTTTCAATAAGAAGCCCCCCACTAATAAACTGGCAATGACTAGCGTTTTTGATATAACTGATTTAAACATAAAAAAAAATCAACTCCTCTTATATGACTATTAAACCATATAATTGAAATTGATTCCTTATGAATTTTTTGTAATTATCTTACTTAATTCGCCAATAAAAGCGTTATTGATGCTTTTCTTGTAATTTTTTAAAGAAACGATAAATACTCTCTAAGGCTTGAACTAAATCTTCACGGAATTCTAAATCTTTTAACGCCGCGTTGACTAATTCCTCATGGAATTCTTCATGAATTTCAAAAACCTTTTGCCCTTTTTCAGTTAAATCTAGTAAAACAACACGACGATCATTGACATCACGCTTACGTGTGACATAACCTTTTTCAACTAAACGGTTAACTGAAGTTGTCAAAGTTCCCATCGTAATCATTAAACGTTTAGAAACTGTCCCCATTGTGGCTGGTTCACACTTACGAATCGCTTCAATAACATGAATCTCTGTCATTGTCACATCGACCGCATCGTGCTCAGTTAAGTTACGTTCTTCTAAAATTAAAATTTGGTTAAAAACATCTGTTAATAGATCATTAACTACTTTTCTTGAACGTTCCACCCTTGCACCTCCTAATTTAAAGTCAAGCGAAATCGCTCATATTTTTTTATATTTCCAAGTAAAACACAACCGCTTACATTATATCATCTATAAATTTAGATTGAGCGAAATTAAATGAATTATGACCGTTTTTTTATTTTGTTTAAAAAACTAGGAGAATGGGTTTAATCACTCTCCTAGTTAAGCTCAAATTATTGATGGCTTTCGATATATTCAACGATATTTTTTACGCTTTTCATTGATTTTGCATCTTCTTCAGCGATTTCTAAATCGTATTCTTCTTCTAATGCCATGATTAATTCTACAGCGTCTAATGAGTCAGCTCCTAAATCTTCTAACGTTGATTCAATTGATACTGCTGCCTCATCCACACTTAATTCATCTACAATAATTTCTTTAACGCGATCAAATACCATTTTAACTTCCTCCTTCATCTAACTATAGTATTATTATAAATAGTTTGAAAAACAAAGTAAATACTTTTTTAAGCTTTTTCTACTGTATATTTAGATTTTAATCCTTGAGTGAAGTTAGAGTACATTTCGTTTTGTTTTTTAGATGTTAAGTATTGTTGAATTTGACCTTTTACATCAGTGAATGGAACAACATCTTTTTTATCTAATAATTTGATTAAGTGGTAACCGAATTGTGTTTTAACCACTCCTGAGATTTCTCCGATATTTAAAGCGAATGCTGCTTGCTCGAATTCAGGAACCATTTGTCCACGACCGAAATCTCCTAAATCTCCACCACGTGATCCAGATGGACATTTAGAGTTTGCGCTTGCTAATTCATGGAAGTCTGCTCCACCTTCGATTGCTGCTAATAATTCATTAGCTTGCTCCTCTTCTTCAACTAAGATATGAGCCGCACGAATCATTTCTTCTTTGAATTGTTCTTTATTTTCGTTGTAGTATGCTTCACATTCTTCATCTGTTACATTGATTGTTTTAAACATTTGTCCAATGCTGTGTTGGAAAACAAATTCACGATATAATTTTTGGAATTCTTCTGTTTGTGTTAATCCTGACTCAATTGCATCTTCAACAACTAATTGGCGTGCAATTAATTCGTCTAATAAATCTTGTTTTTGTTCTTCTGATGTAATATTAATATTTTGTTGAGTACGTAATGCCTCAACTGTTTCATTTAACATTTCTTCAGTGATAGCATAATCTTTAACTTTGGCTAATACTTTTGACATGATCGTAACATCCTTTCGGGTTCTTTTTATAGACCTATTGTATTATTTATTTCAACTTTAGTAAATATATATACCAAATTATTCATCGGTATTTCAATATTATCCACAATTCCCTATATATAAATAGGTATAACACCTTTTTAACATCCAAACATTTCATAGCATTAGTGTAATACACTAATCCTGTCATGTTCGAACTTAATATTACAATTGGTGAATAAAAAAGAACGCTGGATTCTTTGGTCAAAATTATGAGAGATATAATAAAGATAAAAAACTTTCATCTATTGTACTTATACTCGATAATAACTATTATCTGTTTTTAGTTCTTTATAAATAAGGCACTCGTTTTATTTTGATGTTTTAGCATGGTATCCAGATGTTGAATCGTAAGATCTTGTAAATTGATAGTTTTTACAATCGGCTTTTCAGGTTCGCTCACTCAAATCTTCCAAAGCTCCACTGTTGTTCCAGGCTTCATATTTTCATAAAGATAACAAAGTAAGGCCTCATAGTGACACTTACATGACCCTAAATGAACATCATTCAGATAAGATTTTTTCGTATGAGTGCGAACTACTTTATCATTAATAAAATCACTAGAATGGATCATGAGCTCATCAAACTCTTCCTCTGTTTCATAGATTAAAACTTCTGAATCTAAGGGTAAATCATATTCATTCGTCATCAGCCCTCTATCAACTGCTTCTTTAACCGTCATTCGATGCTTATCTGTATTATCTACACCTGGCATTTCATAATCTGAAGCAATGAAGTTAAAATAACTCATCAAACTCTCCTCTCATGATTAAAAATCACCTTACCGTTACATCGATATTGTAACATTTTTTACCATATATAGTATACTACGCCTAAAGAAAGGAGCAGAATAACATGGAAATAGTAGGAGAAACAAACTTTATGATGAGTTTCTTTTCTTCCATCTTATTTAGATTACCTAATCTATTAAACTTGATTAGTTACTTCTTAGTTATTTATGCACTCATTCTATTGATTAAATGTTTAAAAATTTATATCAAAAATAATTCGAATTAATCTAAAGCCAAGGTGCAGTAAATAAACAAAGAGGGATTACGTCTAGTTAGACATAGTCCCTCTTTGTTTATCTAAAAATATTATTGTGCTTCTGGAGCAATCATAGTCAGAGCTAATCGTTTACGTTGTAAATCGACTGAGTCTACCCACACTTTAACGATATCTCCAACTGAAACAACATCCATTGGATGTTTAACGAATTGCTTGCGCATTTTTGATAAGTGAACGAGTCCATCTTCTTTTACTCCACAGTCAACAAAGACTCCAAAGTCTACGACGTTACGCACTGTTCCTTGTAATTCCATTCCTGGTTTTAAATCTTCTAATTTTAAAACATCAGAGCGTAAAAGTGGTGCTTCAATATCATCACGAGGATCACGGTTTGGTGCGACGAATGCATCTAAAATATCATTTAATGTATGCTCCCCTACTCCTAATGTTTGAACTAAATCCTGACGATCTGCTTTCTCAACCGCAGACTTTAATGCAGGAGTTCCTAAATCATCTTTCGTAAATCCTAACGTTTCAAGCACTTGTTCTGCTACTTTATAACTTTCAGGGTGAATTCCTGTTTTATCAAGTGGATTCACTCCATCAATGATACGTAAGAATCCAATCGCTTGCTCATACGTTTTCGCCCCTAAACGAGCTACTTTCTTTAATTCTTCACGCTTTGTAAACTTCCCAACCTCATCACGGTGTTTAACAATATTATTCGCGATAGTTGCTGAAAGTCCCGCTACATATTTTAATAACGCAGGTGATGCCGTATTAACATTAACCCCTACCTGGTTAACCGTTGTTTCAACGACGAAGTTTAACGAATCATTTAATTTTGATTGCGTCACATCATGCTGATACTGTCCAACCCCAATTGATTTTGGATCAATCTTAACAAGTTCGGCTAATGGATCTTGTAAACGACGTGCGATCGATACCGCTGAACGTTCTTCGACCTGTAAATCAGGAAACTCTTTTCGTGCCAATTCTGAAGCAGAATAAACCGATGCCCCCGCTTCATTTGTAATAATATAATAAATTGGATGTTTAATTTCTTTCAAAACATCAACGATAAAGCTTTCTGTCTCGCGTGAAGCTGTTCCATTTCCGATAGAAACAATCTCAACTTGATACTTATTAATTTTATCAATGACCTTCGCACGAGCTGCCGCCACTAACTTTGGATCAGCCGTTGAACCTTTAGATTTTTCATGTGGATAAATCACATCAATATCTAAAACTTTTCCTGTTTCATCAACAACAGCTAATTTACATCCGGTACGGAATGCAGGGTCCACTCCTAAAACCACTTTTCCTTTCATTGGTGGTTGTAATAATAATTGGCGCACGTTTTCTGAGAAGATATGAATCGCTTGGTTTTCAGCCACTTCTTTTAAATTGGCACGAATTTCACGTTCAATCGATGGTTTAATTAAACGCTTATAAGCATCTTCAATCGCTAATTTCACTTGTTTTGTTGATTCTGTCACTTCGCGAACAGGAATCACTTCTTTTACTAAGTAACGATGTACCCCTTCTGCATCATCTAAAATAGAGATACGTAAAATTTTCTCTGATTCTCCACGGTTCATCGCTAAAATACGGTGAGGAACAATACGTGAGATGGGTTCACTGTAATCATAATATTGTTCATAAACTTTACGCTCATCTAATGATTCATCGCGTACTTTCGATTGAATCTCACCTTTTTTCGTCATATACTCACGAATCCATTTACGATAATCAGCGTTATCGGCAATAATTTCAGCAATAATATCACGTGCCCCTTGTAAAGCCTCATCAACGCTTTTAATTTCTTCATTGATATATTTTTCAGCCTCAGCTTCAACACCGCTTGCTGGATATGTTAATAAATAGTGTGCTAATGGCTCTAACCCTTTTGCTTTCGCCATCGTTGCACGCGTTTTTTTCTTCTCTTTAAACGGACGGTATAGATCCTCAATTTCTGTTAACTTCTCTGCTTTTAAAATTTGTTTCTTTAATTCAGGTGTTAACATCCCTTTTTCATCAATTAAACGAATGACATCATCTTTACGTTGTTGTAAGTTTACCCCGTACTCATACGTTTTAGAAATTTCACGGATTTGTTCTTCATCAAGGGCCCCTGTTACCTCTTTACGATAACGAGCAATGAATGGAACCGTCGATCCCTCTTCTAATAATTTAAGTACTGCATTAATTTGGTTCGTTGTAATATTTAATTGTTTCGCAATTTGCTTATATAAATCATTCATAAATTGTTGTTCCATAGAAGAAAAGCCCCTCCTTTTTATATACGCATCAGTTGATAATTATTTAAAACTTTAAGCGTAATGCTATAAATATAAACTTTCATTTGTTTTCCTAAACAAGGACGTAAAATATTGTATCATAAAAATGAGACCTTCTTCACATTTTAAGAAAAATATTCCAAACATAGTAACGAAGAAAGACAAATCTACTATACGATAAAAACAATAATTAATAAATGACATACTACAAATAGTAAAGTTAACTTTAGATTTTTGATTGACCTGTTAAAAAGGAGTGCATTTCTATCAAGATTAATAAATAATGAAGAGCACCATATTGAAAAAATAGAAATAAATGACGAAATAAACACAATAGCAATTCTATTTGTAAACTTAATCGTATTAAAATATGTACACTATAAAATTGAAAAAGAAATGTAATATTTGAAATAAAGTGAGGGATTAAACGATGATTGAATACTGGGACATTTATGATGAAAACAGAAATAAAACAGGGCGAATTTACCGTCGAGGTGATGAGATGCAATCAGGTGATTATCATCTCGTTATCCATGTCTGCATTTTTAACAGTAAAAATGAACTCTTAATTCAAAGACGTCATCCTGATAAAATTGGTTGGCCGGGAATATGGGATATTTCTGCAGCAGGTTCAGCACTACAAGATGAGGATAGTCGCATGGCAGCCATCCGCGAAGTCAAAGAAGAACTAGGAATTGAGATTAATCTTGATGGCTTACGTCCTCATTTTACGATCAACTTTGACCAAGGATTTGATGATTATTGGTTCATTGAACAAGAGATTGATCTTAAAGATATCACACTCCAACCGGAAGAAGTAGTCGATGCTAAATGGGTTAAAGAAGATGAACTGATAAAGCTACTTAAAGATGGTCAATTCATCCCTTACTGGTTCGGAGCAAATATTTTCAAAATTAGAAAATTAAAAGGAGCATGCTAAAATTCAAGAGAAATTAATGATTAAAAAACCCTGATAAAATGAACTGACTTATCGCTCTTTTATCAGGGTTTTCTTTATGTATAATTTTTAAAATTTTAGTATCTTCGGAATAAATAATCTTTTACTATCTAAATAGTGTGATAATAAATGTACTCCCTTCATTTAATTGACTTCTCACTTCTATCGTTCCACCATGGGATTCAACGATGGACTTGGCAATCGTTAAACCAACACCAATTCCTCCTGTTTCTTTATGGCGCGACTTATCCACACGATAAAATCGTTCAAAGATATGATTTAAGTCAGCTTCTGGAATTCCAACTCCATTATCTGAAACGAAGATTTTAACTTCATGATCTGTCATGTCATTATAAACACAAACAATTCCACCTTCTGGTGTATATTTGATTGCATTCGATAATAAATTAATCATTACTTGAGAAAATTTTTTGACATCAATTTTAATCATCGTTTCGATTAGGTTCATTTCAATCCTAATCTTTTTATCATATGCCTGGGCTTGAAAGTTATAAATAATTGGTTCTAAAAATTCAGTGATTAAAATGTCTTCTTTGTTTAACTTTACTTGTTCCTGATCAAACTTAGCAAGCTTACGAAGTTCATCAACAAGTTGGCTAATTCTAGTGACTTCCTCACTAATACTTTGCAAGCGTTGTGGAGTTGGTTCCCAAATCCCAACGATAATTAAATCTAAATGACCTTTAATTGTTGTGAGTGGTGTTCTCAATTCATGAGCAATATCAGTTGTTAGCTGCTTTCTTAACCTTTCTTGTTCATTAAGTGCTATAGCTAATTTATTAATCGAAAAAATGAGTTCGTCGACTTCTTTAAGATGACTTTTATAACCAAGCTCCTTTTTATTTTGGCCTGTTGATAACTCCTTGGCCATCTTGGACACTTTAGCAATCGGATTAGAAATCGATTTAGCGATAAAGGCCGATAAGACTATAACACTTCCAATTGAAATCACACCAATAAATAAAATCATTTTATTGACCGAGTTAAAGAGTTCAATATCATTGTCCATATAATACGTTGAGGCATAGCGAGAAACGTGAGCCATCCCCACTTTCCCTTGTTGTGGATGAATAATAGGAACTTTATAATCCTCAATCGTATCCTTCCAACCTTTATCAATACTTTGCATATTCTTACTGATTTCATTTAAGGTGTAATCAGATAAGACCTTTTCATCTTGAAAGACATCCCACACATCATGACCTTGATCATCATAAACTTGAAGAACAATTCCTTTACGAATGGCATCGACCCCTAGGTCTTTAATTAATTGTAAGTCCCAATCATCAATATAAATATTATTTAAATCAAATTGAATAAGATGTTCAAACTCAACTTGATTAGATTCATCCACATATTGCTCAAACGCTTTTTGAAAGATATTCGTCACGAATAAATAAATAGCAAGCATCGTCAGTACTATGATAATGGAAAAAGTCATCATTAAATTTTGATTAATCGATAAACTTTTATTTTTGTAGTCCAAATCGATACCCCACTCCATAAACCGTTTTAATCATCTGTGGATGAGATGAATCTAGTTCAATCTTTTGACGAAGATTTTTGATATGACTATCAATCACACGGTCATATTTCTCATAATATCCTTCAATGACACAGGCTAATAATTCTTCTCTTGTATAAATCCGAGTAGGATTTGAACTTAAAGTCAGTAATAATTTATATTCGGTATTGGTTAGCGGAACTTCTTTTCCTCTAATTTTTAATTGATGAGAATCTATATTCAACTGAAACTCATGACCATACTCAATGATTCGAGTCGATGGAATACGCTTTAAGATAGCTTTCACTCGTAATAAAAGCTCCATGATATTGAATGGCTTACACACATAATCATCACACCCTAAATGAAATCCTTCAATACGGTCCTCTTCCTCAATCTTAGCTGTGAGCATAATGATTGGAATATCTGATGTTTCACGAATCATGCGACATACATCTTCTCCATTTATATCTGGAAGCATTCGATCTAAAATAATTAAATCAAATGTCATCGTTTGAAAATAATGAACAGCATCCTTTCCTGTATAAGCAACCTGTGTTTCATACCCCTCATTATCCAAACAAGCTTGAATAAACTCACAGATTTTTACCTCATCATCAACAATTAAAATACGATACATTTTGTTCAACTCCATTCTATGACTATTCTATCTATAATTTACATAGCTTATCAAATAAAAAAGGCCTCTAGGGCCATTTTTTATTAAATTCCAAGTAATAATTGAGCTAACATAAAGTAGATGAATAATGCAAAAGCATCGACGATAGTTGTAATCAATGGACTCGCCATAATAGCTGGATCGAATTTCAATTTCTTTGCGATAATCGGTAAAAGACCTCCGACCACTTTAGCAATAATGACAGTACAGAACAGACTTCCACAAACCGTTAAAGCCACCATCATATCCACTCTCTCAAATAAGATGATTCTTAAGAAGTTAACAAAAGCTAAAACAATTGCTACAATAAATCCAACTCGAAGCTCCTTAAACATGATTTTCAAGTAATCATTTGTTGTAATTTCGCCTAGAGCTAATCCTCTGATAATTAAAGTTGATGATTGAGACCCGGCATTTCCTCCTGTATCCATTAACATAGGAATAAATGACGCTAAAATAACAACTGATTGAATGACTTCCTCAAATCCTTGAATGATACGACCTGTAACCGTTGCTGAAATCATTAACACAAGTAGCCAAATAATTCGGTGCTTTGCTAGTGAGAAGATTGGCGTTTTTAAATAAGGTTCTTCATTCGGTTCCATAGCAGCCATTTTTTGAAAATCTTCTGTATTTTCTTGTTCAATAATATCAACGACATCATCAATCGTAATGATTCCAACTAAACGATTTTCCTTATCCACAACCGGCATCGAAACTAAATCATATGTTTTAAATAAGGGCGCCACCTGTTCTTGATCCTCATTTGTTTTAACTGAGATCACATTCGTCTCCATTAATTCATGAACAGAGCAAGATTCATCGTTCAAAATTAATTCTCTTAATCCGAGTGTCCCCTTTAGGTGACGCTCTTTATCAATAATAAAGCACGTTTCAATCGTCTCTTTATTCATTCCTGTTTTGCGAGTATGTTCAATCGCTTCTTTAACTGTCATTTCTTCCTTAAGATCAACAAATTCAATGGTCATCATTGAACCAGCAGAATCATCTTGATAATTTAAAAATTGATTAATGAGTTCACGCTTTTTAGGTGACGCATTACGAAGAACCTTTTTAACAATATTAGCAGGCATTTCTTCAATAAAATCAACAGTATCATCTAAAAATAACTTATCCACAATTTGCATGACTTCTCGATCATTAATGGATTCAATAATACGTTGTTGAAGCTCCTTGTTTAAATAAGAGAATACTTCTGCTGATAAATCCTTAGACAAAATACGGAATAATAAAACTAAATCACGATCATCAAGTTCAGTCATATTTGTTGCAATATCCACAGCATTCATTTCTTGTAAATATTCACTTAGTTCTAAAAGTTTATTTCTCTCAATTAATTTTTTGATTTCGACTAACATGGTTCCACCCTTTCATACTGGGCTACCATATCCACACAATCTACTAATAGTTAAAAGTAAAAGGTCAGAGGATATGGGCCCTCATCATTATCCTTAAACCTCTTCGGACTATCGTCCATATCCTCACTCCCTTTCTCGGCTAAGACAATCTACCTTATTATATGAAAAGACTATGGAGAAATTATGTGGATTTTATAATTAAACTCAAAAGATTGCTTTCTATCGTTTAGGTTGCTATAATGCAAACATACTTTGAATTAAGATGAGGGATAGAAATGAAAAAAGCTATTATTTTTGATATGGATGGATTAATGATTGATAGTGAACGAGTCACTTACGAAGAATACTGTCGTAAACTAGAACAATTAGAGTATAACTTTGATGAAAATATGTATCGTCGTTGTTTAGGCAAAAATAAACAAAGTGTCTATCAAGTATTTATCGATCACTACGGAAAAGACTTCCCAATCACTGAAGTTTGGGACGATGTTCATGTATCTTTAGATAGTCGACTACAACAAAATGTGCCACTTAAAACAGGAATCATTGAATTATTAACATTCTTAAAAGAAAATGGATATAAAACAATTGTTGCCACAAGTAGTTCTCGTGCACGTGCTGATATGATCTTACAAGTAGCTAACATTCGTCATTATTTTGATGATACAATCTGCGGAGATGAAGTCACTTGTGGAAAACCAAATCCAGAAATCTTCTTAACTGCTTGTAAAAAATTAGGCGTTACAACAGAAGAAGCCTTAGTTTTAGAAGATAGTGAGGCTGGGATCACAGCTGCTTATGCTGGAAATATCGATGTCATCTGTGTACCAGATATGAAATATCCAGAAGAAGAATTCGCCACTAAAACACTAAAAATCGTAGATTCATTATTAGACGTTATTGAACATTTAAAATAAATAATAAAAAAGCTGTTATCCTATCGGATAACAGCTTTTTTATAGTGATGGTTTAAACATACTCTCCCAATATAAATAAAGGCAACGAGTATTTGCCTAGTATTAAATTTAACACTCATCTATCATACAAAAATAGTTTGTAGAAATTATGTGGATAATGACGAATTACTGTAGAAAACTAAACTTACTAATACGGATACTCTGCTAATTCCATTCCACGTTCCCAAATCAATAAACAATCGTCTTCATTTCATCTTCATATGGATTTTTTTGAGTTTTAATATAAAGGGCCACTGAAATAAAAACGTCAGTGGCTTTCCTATTAAATTAACCCTAAATCTTTACAAGCGTGATAGACTCCATCTTCATACACTGGTTTTGCCACATAATCGGCATGTTTTTTTAATTCTTCATGGGCATTTCCCATTGCAACTCCACACCCAACTGTTTGTAACATTTCAATATCGTTTAATCCATCTCCAAAAGCAACCGCATTCTCCGGTTTTAATCCTAATTTGTCTAAAATAACTTCAATGGCTGTTGCTTTTGATCCAACATTTGGTAATAAGTCAATTCCATTTGGTTGCCAGCGAACAATACGAACCTCCTCAATCGGTTCAAAGATATGTTCATTTTCCTTTGTTACTCCCGCTACCATTTGATAAATTTTATAATCCGGTTTCTCTAAATTTGTTTCAATGATTGGATAAGGTAAATTCATATTATCAAGTGCCTCGAGTAATACTTCTTGATTTTCCCCGGATAACACATAATGATGAGTTGGCATCCATAGTAATGGCACATGATTTTCTTTTGCCACTGCTACAATTTCATCTAATAACGCTTGACTATATGGCGCTTCATACATGACACGGCCATTCATCACTGCATACTGACCATTTGTACAAATAAAACTATCAATCTCTAGTCCCTTTAATAATTCCTCAATCATGAATGGTGAACGTCCTGTTGCAATAAATGGTGTAATTCCATTCTCTTTTAATAAACGAATTGCCTCAACCGCTGAAGCTGGCACTAACTCCATATCAGACGACTGATTTTTCTTTGAATGATTATCCACAATTGTCCCATCTACATCAAAAAATGCAACCTTAATATCCATCTTCAAACCTCCTATGTCTCAATATCCATAGAATACTACAAAAACACACCGAAATCCACCAAATAAAATACAGAAACAACAGAATTCTTCCTTATTTTTAAGCTATTTTATTTAGTAAAATGAGAAAAATATCAGGCAGATGTATGAATGATCATCTGTTTACTTATACTGAATTGTAAAGGAGGAGAATATTATATGCCAGTAGAATCAGTGAATACGCCATTACAAGCACTTACCTATATTGCTAGCAATCTCGTTATCTTACTTTCCGTCGTATCAGTTTTGACATATCTCTTCTTAAAAGGATATGACTTCGTAATGAAAAACAATTCATCTAAATAAAAAAAGGCCTACGCTTAATTAACAATTAATTAAACGTAGGCCTTAAGTTTTTAAATTGTTCGTTCATAATTACTTACGATTACCTTCTTTATCAAATGACATATGAACACGCCATTCTGTCAATCCTACAACTAATAGCGCCATAACAATAATCTCAACTAAATTTATGATGATTAATTCCCAAATAGCTAATGTTCTAAAATAAGAGTTTAAAAACACACCAATAACTAATAAGATACCACCAACAATCAATAATAACTTTGCGGCAAACTTATTAGATACTCGCCATGTCTCAACTGTTTGTTTAACTGATAACACACGATAACCAAGCCTTCGATGCGGTAAATCAGATTCAAGATAAGTCACAAGGCCAAAGAACATAAACAACAACGGCGCAATAAATATACTAAACTCTTGCATTCTAACTCCCCCTTATAATTATAATTTCTCCTATATTATACCATATTTATATTATATTTAGGCAGAGCTCTAAAGTGCACAAAAAAATCCGACAAATTTGTCGGATTTTTTATTAAATCGTCTTAACAGTTTGATTCACTGAATCTTTTAATACTAACTGTGAAGAGTATCCTTGATATAAGATCGTTAACAGTAATGCACTCACAATATATGAAGCAATAATATAAGGAGCATTATAAACAATTGAATACACCCATGGATTTTGAGATCCTGCATATTCAGAGAAGAAGACTACACCAGAAATAACATGACATAAAAATCTAGCAAGTGAAGCAACACCAGTTGCTACCCAAATATAAGTCATACGTTTTGATCCTGTTGTGTGATTGACCTTTGAAGCAAAGAACCCAGCAAAACCTAACACGGCATATGGTAATGGATAATCAAATAATAATTGAACTGGGTGAATAATATAAGCACCCGTTAATAATTGCAATAATCCCATCACAAATCCACCTGTAAATCCTGCAATCCATCCATAACGGAATGCAATAATGGCGAGTGGAACTAATGAGATAGAAATTGAGCCTCCATTTGGCCAAAACCATCCCATAAAAAGATTAGCCAAGTAATCAAGAACAAAAGCTAAGGCTACTAGAATACTAATCTCTACTAATTTTTTTGTTTGTGAATTTCTCATAAAAAAATCCTCCCTATAATCAGGAGGCTTTACGGCATAATTTAAAGTATAAGAATATCCTTTTATCATCAAAAGGCTCGTCTACTTCCCTCCGCTAGTCCTAACTAGTTCAGGTTCAAAGGGTTATGCAATTTGCACTCTCAGCCGTAAGGCACCCCTAGTAATCTATTACATAATAAATTTAACATATTTTTCCTGAATAATCAAATAATTTACTTCTCATATTCCTTTAATATTTTTTGATGAGCAGCAACTAGTGGATATTCATATAGATTTTGCTCATTAATCCACAGATTTGGATCTTCAGCAATTTCATCACTATATCCTGTTTGTACATTCACACAGTAACTTTCCATTTCCCAAATACGATGAGAAAACACATGAGTAAAGGTTCCGATTGGTTCAATGCACTCGATTTCTTTACAAATTGGGGATAACTTTTCTAACAAAAATTCTCTTGGTTCTTTCTGCCCTGTATATTCAAAACTTAAAAACTCGTAGAAATTAGCAAGTAATCCCGTTTCAGGACGTTTATTCACTAAATATTCACCTTGTTGATTTTTAACGATTGCTACAACAAGTTTTGTTTTTGTTTGAGCATTTACTTTTGTTTTAACAGGTAATAAATCATCAATTCCCTGTTTAAATGCCTGACAATGTTTTTGTACAGGACAGTCTAAACATTTTGGAGATTTTGTTGTACAAATTGTTGCTCCTAATTCCATTAATCCTTGATTAAAAGCACTCGAATCTTCATGAGAAATAACGTCTGAAACAACAGCTTCAAAAATCTTTCTCGTTTTCGCTTTAGCGATATCTTCAAAAATACAACACACACGACTCATCACACGAAAGACATTTCCATCAACGGCTGGCGCTGGAATTCCAAAAGCAATACTGCTAACAGCACCTGCCGTATAAGGTCCAACCCCTTTTAACTTAAGTATTTCTTCATGAGTTGTAGGGAATCCTCCCATCTCTTCAATCATTCGTGCACTTTCTCGTAGATTGCGAGCACGCGAGTAATAACCAAGACCTTCCCATGCTTTTAATAACGTTTGATCATCAGCTTCAGCTAGTTCTTTTGTCGTTGGAAATAGCTTCATAAACCGTTCATAGTAAGGAATAACTGTCACAACTTGTGTTTGTTGTAACATAATTTCTGATACTAAAATACGATAAGGGTCACGATTGATACGCCAAGGCAAATCACGTTTAACTTTATAATACCAATTAATTAAATCATCTTGAAATGCTTTTATATTTAAATGCTCAGTATAATTCTCAACCAATATGTTCACCTACTTTTCTTCATAATCCTAGTCTAACAGATATCAGATTGAATTAAACGCAAAATACTACAAAATTCTTACGTTCAACAAAAATAAAAAGCACCCGCAGGACACATAGTACATTTCGGTGCTTTTCATTTAAAACTAACGTTTAATTGGTGAAATTATAGTTTTTAAACCCCTTCTATAATTTCATCTTAATAAGTATTATACTCGTCTATTCACTAAAATGCTAGTGGTATTATCAACCACACAATTGTTCGTTTAATACTTTTGCAAGTGGTCGAATATCAGTCCCTTTTAAAAACTGAAACTCAACCTGATTAATAGCAGATGCCCATACTTTTAGTTCCGCATCCATGTCAAAGGTTCCTGCACTTTCACAAGAAAAACCAGTTAACTTAGAATAAGGTAAAACCATGTACTCTTTCTTACGACCAGTTACACCTTGAACATCAATAATTAATAATTTCTTATTCGTTACAATTAATCGATCTCGAACTGATTTATAAGAAAGTAATACTTCCTCATTACTACCAATTAAAAACTCAAACATACCTAACCCATCATCTAATTTAGTAGACATAAGACCGACAATCTTAGGGGATAGTTCTGGCATCAATGATTCCTCCTTTATACTCGATAAATCAATAATTTATTAAATTACTCTACATCATTATATTGTATTTTAAATCTTTTTATTCAATAGACTATACATTAAAAGGTGCCTTATGGCACCTTTTTAATTATTCTTTAGATAAAACAACAGCATCTTGTTTATCTAATTCTGTTAAATAAACGTTAACAACTTCTTTTTGAGACGTTGGAATGTTCTTTCCAACATAATCCGCGCGAATTGGTAATTCACGATGACCGCGATCAATTAACGTGGCTAATTGAATGTTTTTGGGACGACCATACTCAAGTACTGCTTCTAAAGCGGCACGTACAGTACGTCCTGTATATAAAACATCATCAACCAAAATAACAGTCTTCCCGTTTAATGTCATCGGTACTGTACTCTGGTTTACAATAACTTCTTTCATTTCACGTGTAATATCATCTCGATATTTTGTAATATCTAACTCTCCTAACGGAACAGTAACACCTTCAAATACTTCAATTAAACGAACAAGACGTTCAGCTAAATATGAACCACGCGTCTTGATTCCAATAATAACAACATCATTTAAATTATCATTTTTCTCTAAAATTTCATGAGCAATCCTTTTTAATGAACGTGTAATCGTATCTTGGTCAAATAACACTTTTTCCATTTGAATTACAAGACCCCTTTCTTTTATGACATAGGTTGTCTTTAGAATATCACAAAACATATAGATTTTGAATATGAAATACAAACTAATACTTTAAAACCTCATGTAATGAAATTTTATCAAGCTGAACTTTTGAACACTTCATGGCAATCAAGTAAGTCATCATAACCGTAAGTCCCCCAATAATAGTTTGAGCCATTGTAAAATCCGTTGGAATTGCCATTGGAAGTTCGGAAGCAATCAGCGTCATAATATAATCGACTCCTGCTCTAGTTAGGGGAATACTCAATAAATAAGCTATCATCACAAAGGGGAAATAGATCGTTAACACCATTTTCGAAATCTCATTCTCACAGTATCCCATCACTTTAAGAATCGAAATCTGTTTCTGATTTTCATCAATAATAAATGTTGTAATCAATATCATCATAATGCTACCCAAAATAACAGCAACAACTACCATAATCATTAACGAGACTTGAATCATGTCCATTCCAACTTCTATATTTCTCGCTAGATCATCGATGGAAAAAATATAAGAAAGGTTTTTATCACTATCCGGTCGATCATTACTCCATTTTCCATTATAAACACCCGCTTCAAGATCTAGATTTCTAATTAAGCCATTAAGACTTGTATAGAGCATCGGACCATTGTAGTGATTAACAATCCCAACCACCGGATAACTGAGCACCTTTCCTTTAACTTGAAGAGACAGTTCATCACCTATTTGTAATGAATAGGCACGAGCAATAAACTCGTTAATAATCACACCATCTTTCGCCAAAGAGGTAATTTCTTCGCCCGCCGCATTATAAAGCGGATTGATAAAGTTATAAGGATCGATACCGTACAAACAGAAAGCTGTATTTTTCTCATCTAAAATCGGTTCTACCATATATTCTAAAAATGGAGTTTCTGTCTCAGTAAATGGTTTGTTAATTAACTTGTTGTACTTAATTTGATAACTGTAATTAACGTTTTTAAACGCCTTATCCACAATATTCTCTACTGACTTAAAAGCGATTGAGGAAAAAACAAGGAAACTACTTGCTACTAGCACAATACTAAACAATGAAAGTATTGTTCCAATATTCCTAAAAGCCAATGAATATTTAAATCTTGTTTCAAAATCAAATGGCTTTAAAAACTTCATTAACCATTTAGAAACTGTTGAAATTTTCAAGTAACTACTTTCTCTCATTAACTTCAATGGTTCATCTTTAAGTAAAACTAATAAGATTACAAAACTTGCAAATCCAACAACAATCATCGGATAGATAATACCGCCTAACACTAACTCTTTCTTAAAATAAAAGCGAATCAATGGAACAATATAACTTGTCATATAAGTATTGGTCAACATAGCTGCTACACCTATCCCCAAAAAGAAACCGATTAAACTACCAATGATGGTAGCAAGGAGCGGATAGGTGACATAACTGACTGCAATCTGAAATGAACTATATCCTATGGCTTTTAAAACACCAATTTGAACACGTTCTGCATTAATTCTCTTTTTCATGACTAGCACAATGACAATGACAGACATCATCAATAATAATCCTGTAAAGGTCATTGATAATAATTGATTACTACTTAAATGAGCATTAACGGTACTAATTCTAACATTAATATCTTTGCTCATCGCATACGACACTCCTTGAGTATCTGAAATTTGAGAGACAACAGATTCTAAGTCATCTACATCATGATTGAAATAACCACTATATAAGACCCATTGCTTTTCATTAAAGGCTTCATAAGCTGTTTCTGTCACAATAGCAATCGTCTCACGGGCTGGCTCATACAAAGGATTGTCATAATTAAAAATCGGATAAATATAATCTGGAACGGCAACAAAAGCTGAAATGACAAATGATTTATCATTTAATAAGATTGAATCACCAATACTTAATTCATTAGCATCCGCATACGTTTTAAAAATAGCTACTTCGTCGTTTTTGATTGGCAACTCTCCATCTAATATATACGTTAGATTAACTGAATCAGTCTGCTTAATGACACGATAATCATACGTTTGTCCATTGACCTCTGTTATCACATCACGATAAAATCGACCTTCAAAGGTCACATCAAACTCATTACTTAAAATCTCTAATTGATCATCATAATAATCAATTAACGTATATTCATATTCTTTCATTAACTGACTTTTGGATTGATCAGCTAAAGCAGAGACACTAATCCCCTTCCTTGAAATCATCTCTTTAATATCGTTAGTTGTTGGAGCAGATAAGACAACAAAGAAATCTTCCTGATTCATTTTCTGAGTATAGTCAGTTAAGAAATAACTAACTGATGAGATTGATCCCTGTAAAGCGACATAAATAAAAGAGGCCATCATAATTAAGGCAACAATAGATAAGAATTGAAAAGGTTTCTGACGAATAGTTCGTAATAGATTCTTTGATAACATTAAGCCCAACTCACTTCAGAGGCACGCTTTTTATGAGTATTATGTCTAACTTCAACAATCTCACCTGACTTCATGCGGACCACTTTATCTGCCATATCTGCAATTCCTAAATTATGAGTAATTAAAAAGATAGTCGTCTGAAACTCTTCATTAATACGCTGTAATACTTCAAGCACTGTTTTACCTGTTTCCTCATCTAATGCCCCAGTTGGCTCATCACAAAATAAAATCGATGGATTTTTAGCAATCGCTCGTGCAATTGCCACCCGTTGCTGCTGTCCCCCCGATAATTGATACGGAAACTGACTAAATAAATCATCAAGCATCACTTCTTGTAACACCTTTTCAACATCTAATGGATGATGACTTAAACGGGCTCCTACTTCTACATTCTCAAACACAGTCATATTTGGCATAAGATTATACTGTTGAAAAATAAACCCTAATTCTTTTCGTCGAAAATTTGTTAGTTGAGAGCCTTTCATCTTTGTAATCTCTTCTCCATTAACAATAATCGTCCCATCATTCACATCATCAAGACCTCCACTAACATGAAGAAGTGTTGATTTCCCTGAACCCGAAGGACCTAATACAACCACAAACTCCCCTTTATTAACTTCTAAATTGATATCTTTTAAAGCAGCTGTTTCAATATCACCTGCTCGATAGTTTTTGCATACGTTTTGAATAGAAATTAACATCATCTCACCTACCTCATCTAAAGACATTCTAGATTCAGTATTAACATAAAAAGGAATTTTATACCTTTTATAACCATAAATATTTTATTTTTCAATGATCATTTCATTCTTGTCTACCGCTCCATTTTAAAAGGCTATAAAAAGATATAGGTTTCTAAAGTTCGTTTATGCTAAAATGAAAAGGATAAAAAGATGAGGTGTTACATAATGTCCATTATATTAACTACGCTAAATTCAAAATATATTCATACTAACTTAGCCATTCGTTATTTAAAAGCAAATGCTCCAGAATTCGATATCACACTAAGAGAATATACACTGAAAGATACACTCGAAAATATTCTTGAAGATTTATTATCACGTAAACCAAAAATCATTGGATTCAGTGTTTATATTTGGAACGTAGAAAAAACGTTACAATTAATTAAGCTTTTAAAAGAAAAAGATCCCACGTTAACTATCTTCATGGGAGGTCCGGAAGTTTCTTATGATTTCGATGTTTGGTTCTCAAGAAGCCCAATTGATTACATTATTTATGGTGAAGGTGAGCTCTCATTTAAAGAATTAATGGAAGCTTTACACGGAAGACGTGAGGTGTCAGAGGTACGAGGAATTGTCTATCGTAATCTGGTGACAAATGAGCCTGTGCAAAACCCAGCTGCACCAATTCTTGATCCGAAAGAAATATTATCACCATTTTATTTTGAAGAAGATATCCCACACTTACCAAATCGTATTCAATATATTGAAACGTCTCGTGGATGTCCTTACTCATGTCAATATTGTTTAGCTTCTGTGGATAACAAAGTTCGTTATTTTGATATGGAAAAAGTCAAAGATGAAATCCGTTATTTAATGAAAAATGGCGCAAAAACATTCAAATTCTTAGATCGTACCTTCAATATTAATAAAAAATATGCACTAGAGATGTTTAATTTTATCATCGAAGAGCATTTACCAGGAACACAATTCCAATTCGAAATAACGGCTGATATCATGCCAACTGAATTAATTGACTATTTAAATGAGCATGCTCCTGCTGGATTATTCCGTTTTGAAATTGGAATTCAATCTACTTATGAACTCACGAACCAATTAGTTAAACGTCGCCAAAACTTCGATAAACTGACAACAAATATTTTACGTATTAAAGAAGGTGAAAAGATTATTCTTCACCTCGATTTAATCGCCGGATTACCAGAAGAGCCTTACGATCGTTTCGAACAATCATTTAACGATGTTTTCGACTTACGTCCAGAAGAATTACAACTTGGTTTCTTAAAAATGTTACGTGGAACAGGGCTTCGTAAACAGGCCAATGAATTTGGATATGAATATGATGAATTCGCTCCATATGAAATGAAACGAAATAATGCATTATCAGAAGAAGACGTCCATAACATACATTTAGCAGAAGAAATTTTAGAGCGATACTGGAATGCACATCGCATGGATTATACAATAGCTTACTTAGTAGATGGACCATTTAAGGCTTCGCCTTTTGCATTCATGCAACAATTTGGAGCCTATTGGGAAAATCGATATTCTTGGATTAAATATCAACTAAGTGATTTATTTATACGATTATACGATTACTTAGAAAGTATCTCTTACGAAGAGTTACAAACCGTTCTTTCATACATGAAACTTGATTATTTAGCACAAAGTAAAATCAAACCAAAAATTTGGTGGGAAGATCGTCTAAACAAACAAGAACGTCGTCAAATTGTTAATCGTCTAGCTGAAAAATCGGAAAAAATGATTGATTTACTTAAACATCACCAAATTAACTTACCGGATATGTTCAAATATGCCGTTGTTGAACCGATTTATTTAGATGAAACTTTAAAACCAACAGATGAACTTCACTATCTAATCGTCGTTTACTTACCAAATCATCCGACTTACTATTATATTATCAAAGAAGTAATTTAGATAGATTAATGCTCTTCATTAAACACAATAGACTTAAAATTATCCAACGTCCTTCATACAGGCTGATATAAACCTTAAATTTTTTACGATGGGCAAAAATGACAATTTCTTATATGGATAATAACGTTTTAAACCGCAATAATTGTTAAATTTTACACATCTTTAAATTTATTAATGATATAATCATGTTTGAATAAATTAATATCTCGTTATGCTTTTCAACTATTAAAGGGAGTGCAACCATGTTTATCTTTAAAAAGATTAGAAATCTACTTCATTCCACCCCGACACGTTTAATTGCTGGATACTATTTCTTATTCACGGTCGGGTTTGCCATCTTACTTTGGCTACCATTTAGTCTTCAAGAAGGAGCGTCAATATCCTTTCTCGATGCCCTCTTCGTTTCAACGAGTGGACTTAGCAATACTGGATTATCACCTATCTCTACAGTTGAAACATTTAGTCTTCCAGGAATCTTAATTCTTGCATTAAATCTCCAAATTGGAGGACTTGGACTTATGATGATTTCAACAGCTATTTGGTTATTAGCTGGTCATAAAATTTCAACTCGGGAACGAGCACTTATCATGACTGATCAAAATCAAATCAATCTAAGTGGTGTTGTCAAACTCGTTAAATCGGTTTTAATCTCATTCTTAGTGATTGAATTTATCTTTATGCTTATACTCGGAAATTACTTTTACTTTGCAGGATATTACCCCGTTTACTGGATAGCCATGCTTGAAGGATTCTTCACAACTGTTTCATCGATTACGAACTCAGGATTTGACATTACAGGAGCGTCATTAATTCCTTTCCAAAATGATTATTTTGTTCAAACTTTACTTATGTTTTTAATGTTCTTTGGCGCAATGGGATTCCCAGTTATTCTAGATATTCAAAAATACTTCAACTGTAAAAAAACAAAGCAACGATTTAAATTCTCAATTTATACTAAACTAACAATGATTACAACCATTATTTTATGGATTGTTGGAATTATCGGATTCTACATTTTTGAATACAATCATTTCTTGGCAGATAAGGGGCTTATTGAAGGATTCTTCTATGCGACATTCAATTCATTAAGTACTCGTAATGCTGGATTTGCAACGTTTGATATGAATGCTTTCTCAACTGCTACTTTAACAATGTTCTGTGGTTTAATGTTTATCGGTTCTTCTCCAAACTCATCAGGTGGGGGAATTCGTACCACAACATTCGCTTTAATGGTTTTAGCTATTTTATCATTTGCTCGCGGAAAACAATATGTTAATATATATGGAAGAGAAATTGAGACACAGACCGTTTATAAATCATTCATGATTTATATTGTTGCTACTTTAATTGTTTGTCTCTCGACACTTCTTATCTGTGCAAGTGATTCATTCTCATTAATGGAAATCTTCTTCGAAGTCTGCTCAGCCTTCGGTACAACAGGATTATCAATGGGAATCACAGGTAGCTTAACGGTATTTGCTAAAATTGTCCTTATCGCCACTATGTTCATCGGACGTATTGGAATCATTACTTTCTTAATGATCTTCCGTGCAAATGCTCATCCAGCTAAAGTTCGTTATCCAAAAGCAGACATAATAATTGGATAATTTATGAATTTGAACATTTTTGTACAATGAAAGTACTTTCATATGGTAAATTAAAGGTAGGAGCTCATTTGATTGAGTGACTACCTTTTTTTATTACTTCCATTATTCAAGTATGAAAAATTAACAGTGCTTATCTTTTTTTCTTTGAAGCAATATATAATTAGATTTAAAGTTAGGTTATACAGTAAATGATTAGATTAATTTATCCTAACCAGCTAAAATGAAGTTAGTAGGTTATTTCTTATCCTAATCTCCATGATTACGATTTATTTACCTAGTAGCATGATTAAAAAGTAAGCAAATTAGCTCATACTTTTAATAATAAATTATATTAAGTAGATTCATTTAGTAATACTTCAATCAAGTGATATAACATAGAGAAACATCCATCTGTTTTAATTTTAAGTTATTTAAATTATTGATAAATAACACTAAAAACATTATGATATTATTAAATGATACCGTTTTTACAAAAATAGGAGGAGATAACATGGTACTTGATCGTTCAAAAGATTCTAAACCATTGTACTTACAAATTAAAGATATCTTAAAACACAAGATTATCAATAATGAATATGCTGTCGGAAGTACAATTCCATCAGAGAATGAATTAGAGGATATGTTTGGGGTAAGCCGTATGACGATTCGTCAAGCTGTTAATGAATTAGTTAACGAAGGTCTTTTAAGAAAAGAACGCGGACGCGGAAAAGGAACCGTCGTACTATCAAATGCAATTGCTGATAAATTATCAACAGTAAAAAGTTTTACTCAAAAAATGCAAGAACAAGGATTAGTATTAAAAAATAAGCAAATTAATATTTCATTAGTCACACCAGATGAAACAGTTGCTGCTGCATTAAATATTGATCCGAGTGAACAAGTTTTACGATTAAGCCGTATTCGTATGGTTAATAACGATATTATTATGTTCTCCATCTCTTATATTCCAGGATTTTTAAATTTACCATTCGATGCTGAATTATATGGATCACTTTATCAATTACTATCGGCACAAAACATTCAAATTTCTCATGCTGAAGAATATATCGAGGCCATGCTTGCTGATGACTTAATTAGCCAAGCACTAGAAATTTCATTAAACGATGCAGTACTAAAACGCACTCGTATTAGCCAAGACCAATATAATCGTAATATCGAATACACAACAACATATTACCGCTCAGATAAATATAAATACGTCGTTGAATTAACAGTCTAACTAAAAGTCATCTCTGAAGAGATGACTTTTTTATTTGATTTAAAATCAGTCAATTACCCGCTTCACAATCATCGTGACCAATGAAGTCATATCCATATCCTTATACGTTTCATCAATACACTCTTTCTAAAATTGAACATGGATCTCGTGATCACACTCTCTTACTTCTATCCAACCTTCTCCTCTTGTCTGGAGAAGCAATATAAATACATCCTATCCCCTTCGACTCCTCCAAAGATATTTTCAGTATACATTTTTAACTTTCTATTGTCTCTAATCCCTCATCCATTCTTAGATTCAAAAGTTTCATCTACTCCTTGTCTTGATTCTCATCCCTTTTCTAACTCAAAAATGTGTTAACTCCACTTTCATACTATCACCTCTTAAAATACATTTTTCACCATACTTATGCCATATCTTCAGTTTGGTATACGATTTCCGAATGCAATCATACTAATAGTAGCAACTCAAATTAAAGAAGGTGTTAAAATTGGAAGAAACTCAAAAACTTAAAGTCATCCCACTTGGTGGTCTTGGTGAGATTGGTAAAAATATGACTGCCATTGAATATGATGACGAACTCATTGTCATTGATTGCGGAATAGCCTTTCCTGATGAAGATATGTATGGAGTTGATTTAATCATTCCAGATATCTCATACCTTATTGAAAATGAATCGAAACTTAAGGGAATCTTCATTACACATGGTCATGAAGATCATATTGGAGCTATTCCCTTCATCTTAAAACAAGTCAATATCCCCATCTATGGAACACGACTAACCATTGGTTTGATTGAAAATAAACTCAAAGAGCACGGCTTACTAGCTACAACCTCACTAAATATCATTAAACCTCGTGAAAGTGCTAAGTTTAATCATTTAGAAGTGGAATTTATTCGTAACACCCATAGTATCGCAGATTCTTGTTCACTAGCCATTCATACCCCTGTCGGAATCATCTTCCATACTGGGGATTTCAAAGTTGACTTAACTCCAATTGATAATGAGCCGATGGATTTTGAACGTATCTCTGAACTTGCTAAAGAAGGAATTCTTCTTCTGATGTCAGATAGTACAAACGTTGAGCGTAAAGGCTATACGATGTCCGAACGTGCAATCAGTGAGACTTTTACAAAACTCTTTGAACATGCCACAGGTCGTATTATTGTCGCCACGTTTGCATCAAATATTCATCGTATGCAACAAATCATTGATGCATCTAAACGATATAACCGTAAAGTCGCTTTTAGTGGACGTAGCATGGAAAATATCTCTAAAGTCGCGACTGAACTGGGCTATCTTCATATCGATGATGACCAACTTGTTAATATCCATAATATCAATAGTGTAGCAGATGATGAATTAACGTTAATTGTGACAGGTAGTCAAGGTGAACCAATGGGCGCTTTAGCACGTATTGCTTTCTCTAATCATCGCCACATTAAGTTAAAACCAAATGACCTATTTATTATTTCAGCTTCACCAATTCCGGGAAATGACAAATTAATTGGACGTGTCATCAATGAGCTCTATCGTAAAGGATGTAACGTCATCTATAAAGATTTAGAAGCTGTTCACGTATCAGGTCATGCCTGCCAAGAAGAGCTCAAACTAATACTTAGACTAACCCATCCGAAATTCTTTATGCCCGTTCACGGAGAATACCGACATCTTGTTCATCATAAAAACCTTGCTGAAAAGGTTGGAATTCCGAAAGACAACATTGTTGTCTTATCCACAGGTCAAGTTCTTGAGCTAACACCTCACAGTGCTGAAGTTAATGGGCGTGTTCGCACAGGAGCTATCTTCGTTGATGGAATCGGTGTTGGAGATGTTGGAAATGTTGTCTTACGCGACCGCCGAATGCTTGCCGAAGGTGGAATGTTAATCGTTGTCGCCACAATTGATAAAGAATCAAAAACATTAGTCAGTGAGCCTTATATTGTAACACGTGGATTTGTTTATGTTAAAGAATCAGAAGATTTAATGAACGAAGTCAAACAAATTACTCAAACCGAAATTGAAATGCTTCTTGAAAATGAAACAAATGAAATTCTCGTGATGAAAAACCGTATTAAAAAAGCACTCGAACGTTACTTGTATGAAAAAACAAAACGTCGTCCAAGTATCTTCCCAATTATCATGGAAGTCTGACATAAAAAAGGTATCTGAATTTATTATCAGATACCTTTTTCTATGATTTCTAGTAAAGCATTAGGTCCTTTATCGAGTAATTCTTCAAGTTTTCCGCCTTGTTCACAATATGAAATTACAGCGAACATTCCTGAAATCGAGGCATACTTGTCCCAGAATGAACCTGTATTTGCTTTCGAGAATGCTTCAGGAGTTAAGGCATATTCTTGTGTTAAGTAATAACGTAATTTTTGATACACTGACTCACGTCTATTGTTCATTTTGTCTGTATGCCAATCTAATGATAACACATCCTCTTTATATGATAGGAAATGCGCAATTCCTTCATCAAAGACAAGTTGTTTTAAAACATTAACCTTTGGTAAATGCTTAGAGTATGGATATCTTTGGCTCATTAAGACATGTGAAAGCTCATGCGTTAGAAAATCAGCTGCAATGAAATCAAGTTCCTCTAAACTGTCAGCATACGTACATAAACGAACTAAATCTAAAATAATGCAACGCATTCCAGACTGATCTTCCCTGACCACCCCATCATAAGGTTTCGGTGATCCAGCAATTAAATAAATTGCAGTTGTATCTGGAATTTGCATATCACCAAATACTTGGTGCCATAATGCTTCATTTAATGGTTTGAAATTATATAATCTATTTTGAATAGTCTCATATAAATGAACTAATAGCTCTTTATTCACATATGATGGTTCTTCAAATGTATATTGTCCAGGTACAATTGTATGATAAATCCAATGTTCCTTTACTGCATCTAAATTTCCATGTTCTAAAAATGAATCAATAATCTCAGTTTTAATAATCATTAAGGCTCCACCCCCTCTATTATTTTACCATAATTTTATACCTAACAGAGTCCACTCGATAAACCTCTACAAAATTTATCCAAAATTATTAGTACATAGGGAATCATGTTCCTAAATACCTATCATAAATAAAGTTTAAAGTAATACTACATAAAAAATTTTTACTACTAAAATCACAACTAGCATTTAACATAATAAAAAAAGGACCCCTGAAATCAATTCAAGAATCCTTCCTACTTCTTAAGAATTTTTATTAAGATTAACACAGATGGCTATGACACTGAGGATAGCTATTGTACCAATCGCAATTAGCTCGATCCAATTTTTTGAATACTCTAACCGTAAATAATCAATCTTCACTTCAGAACCATACTCACCATTTGAGATAATCCAAAACTGAAGATTTAACTTACTTTCTAATTCTTCTTTTGATAATGCCTTCTCTAAAGCTTTATTAATATCGTAAGTAAATGTACCTGTCTTATTTGTTGGATATTGTAAATAATAACCTCGATCACGACTTTCAACATAAACAAGCAATGACCATAATTGATCGGCTTCTTCGACCTTAATTTTGAACTGAGGTTTTTTGCTTAAATCAACTTCAAAGTAGCTCGTCTGCATTCCTCCGTTACCATTAGGATTTAAATTAAGCACATTAGCTGTTCCTTGATAATAATTAATTTTTGCTAGCGCATTAAGTCGTGATTGCCAATGTGTAATTTTTTGAGTCGTAAATGATGATTTCCATTCACGTTCTTTAAGAGGTTGTAATCCCTGATTAAAAATACGAATACTATTAACTGTAACATCTGAATCATCGCTATCTGCAACAATCGCTAACTGCACCTCATGTTTCCCTAATAAACTAAACCTTCCTGAATTTAATTTATTTAAAGCGTAGCTCATACTTGTAATAATATGTCCAGATTCAGTACTATCCTTTAACAAATAAAACTCTTGATCTGTGGATACATCTTTCAAAATCAATGACCATGTTCCTGTGAATCCTTCAACTTGTAAATCTAGCATTGGGACTTGGCTAAAGTCAATCTCAAATGGTTCGCTAATTGCACCACCATTACTTTTACGACCAATTACAACCTCTTTATATTCCTCACGTAATTGAATAGACCCCTCTTTATAAGATGTCCAATTTGCAAGATCGTGAGCATGAGCATTAATTAAATAGGGATTTTCCTCTTTCTGAATAAAGATTCGAGCATATGAATAATCTTTAACACCTGTATTCGTTGTTACCTCTGCTTCAAGTAAATGATAACCATTAACTAATTCATCGACTTTAACTACATAAGGTTGTGTATAAGTCACATTTTTAAAGACAGGTCGACCATCAATATAAATCGTAATATCCGAAACAGCTGCATCATCCGTTGATTTAATTTCTAAATCAATTGGATAATTATCAGAAATCGGTTCGTACTGTGAGATTCCCACAATATTTGTTGCTACAGGCACATTAGCAGTGACACTATGTTCGACTTTACGATCAATTTTGTACTGATTATCTCCTTCGTCTACTGGAATTTCAAGCACAATAACTGCTTCAGTTGACTTAATTTGAATCTCTGTTTCTTTCGTTACATTTTGTTCAATAAATGTATGACTGACTAAATCATATAAATCAACAGTTCCGTCAGTTGTAACTCGGTAATTAACGACCTTTTCTTCATCATGAGGGTTAAATAATAAAAATAGTGGATTTTGTTTTTCCTTATCGACATAATACTCATTTGTATTTAAATCGGTCTTTAAAATTCCTTCTACATTTGTCGGTTCAATCATCGCAGCTAATAGCCCTAAATAAGCACCACTTAAAACAGATAATCTTTGATTGGCTGTTTCATTATCTTTTTGTACTTTTTCCATCGGAATTAAATTACCGTAAACGGGATCATCTACATCATAAAAAAGGTTTAGATTTTGAGTCACTTGTAATAAGTAACGACCAACTTCAACAGCGTAGCGTTGATCATACTTTAACATAGGTACTAAGGCTGTTGCTCCGACAATACTTTGAAACGAATATGGTGTTCCTCCATACTGTGTACGCTCCCCGATTAATCCTGTTGCAAAATCTCCATTAAATGTTCCATATTCATGGCGATAGTCACTTTCAGTGAAGAAAAATTCCATATATTTCGCGGTATTAAAATGATATTCTTCAACTGAATTCAAACGTGCTGATAAATATGGAAGATATAAATAAAGCAGTTCATAGCCAGGATTTCGTTGGAATTCGTCCATATAATTCATACACAGCGTTGCTGCTTTAATATACTTTCGATCATTAAACTTCTCAAATGCATAATATTGAAGTAAAGCAATTCCTGCTGCAGCATCCGGTTCTATCCATTCACCGTTATCAAAAGGACATTTATTTTTAAAGTCATATCCCGTATATCCAAAATCAACAATTCCATCTGAGCCACCTAAATCCATCACGACTTCATACCATGTATCCGCAATATTTCGAAGCATTGCATCGGAATCTACAGTCGCCTCATAACGATCCATTAACATGAAGTAAGCTAGGGCAGGATAGATTTGTTGCCAAAAACTCAACTCCGTACTATCCATATTTTGATAATTCAATAGAGTTCCTTCACCATTTTCAATATTGTAGTAAGACTCAACAAACTGAACTAAATTATTTAATTGCTCCTCACCAATTCTCTCCTTATTAAGCTTCTCTGCTGATAATAAAGCACCTATTAAGGTTAAAGCTTGTGTATATTCACCTTTTCTTTCTTCATCTGTGTAACTCACAATCCCAATGGATTCTCGCCCCGTATTCTTAGATTCTTTTTCAAGAAACATCAGATTATAGTCCTTCATATTAAATAACATCTCGTTAAACTTTGTCGCTCGTTCACGCCAATCTGTATACTGATAGCTAACTGGTAGATATGGAATATCATGTGTTGCCTGAATATATTTATAAAGAGTTTCTGACTTTGTTTCTTGTGCACTTACGGTTTGAGATCCAAAAGCAACCGTCATTATAAAACAAATAGCAGATAATCCAAATAAAAAAAGTCGCTTCAACTTCATCCCAATCACCTCAAATAATTGTTAATTTACTTCAATTAGTATTTACGATTATAAACTAATTATGTAGAAATTGGGCGAACTAACAAATCAAGAAATCAAAAAAGCCATCTTCTAAAAGAAGATGACTTTTATCTATCAAGTTAATATTAGAATTCTAATAATCCTAAGAATGATTCAACATCTAAAGAAGCTCCACCAACTAAAGCTCCATCGATTTCTGGTTGAGCCATTAAACCAGCAACTGTGCTAGGTTTAACTGATCCACCGTATTGGATACGGATAGCATCAGCAGCTTCTTGACCATGTTCGCGAGCTACAACTGAACGGATGTATCCGATAGTTTCGTTAGCTTGCTCGTTAGTAGCAGTTAATCCAGTTCCGATAGCCCAGATTGGTTCGTATGCGATAACTGTTTCTTTAACTTGCTCTAATGATAATCCTTCTAAAGCACGTTTGATTTGAGAATCAACTACTTGGTTAGTTGTTCCATTTTCACGCTCTTCTAAAGATTCCCCACAGCAAACGATTGGAACTAATCCGTTAGCAAATGCTGCATGAGTTTTTTTGTTAACTGTTTCATCAGTTTCGTTGAACATTTCACGACGCTCACTGTGTCCTAAGATAACATAAGTTACTCCTAAGTCTTTTAACATACCTGGAGCGATTTCTCCAGTGAATGCACCGTTAGCTTCGAAGTGCATATTTTGAGCACCAATACGTAAGTTTTCTCCTTGATGTTCAACTAATGAACGTAAGTATAATGCTGGCGCACAGATAGCAGTTTCTACTTTATCTGAGCTCGGCACTTTGTCTGCTACAGCTTTGATGAATTCTACAGCTTCATCATAGTTTTTGTTCATTTTCCAGTTTCCTGCGATGATTGGTTTTCTCATGAAACTCACCTCTATTAAATATTTTAGTATGTATCTTGTCGGAAAAAAGGAATTCACAAAAAGGTGAATTCCTTTGAGTTTAGCTTAAAAAATTATTTGCATCCGCATCCACAGCATTTATCGCTTAATGAAGCAACACCTGGTAATTCTTTACCTTCTAAATACTCTAAAGAAGCTCCTCCACCTGTTGAGATGTGAGAGAATTTGTCAGCGTATCCTAATTGCATTGCAGCAGCAGCTGAATCTCCACCACCGATGATTGTGATAGCACCTTCTAAGTTAGCGATAGCTTCACATACACCGATAGTTCCTTTAGCGAAGTTAGACATTTCGAATACACCCATTGGTCCATTCCATACAACTGTTTTAGCATCTTTTAATACATTAGAGAATAACTCAACAGTAGCAGGTCCAACATCTAATCCCATTTCGTCATCAGCTAATGCATCAACTGAAACTACGCGGAACTCAGTATCGTTAGAGAATTCTTTAGCAGCAACTGTATCGATAGGTAAAACTAATTTGTCTCCACCTTTTTCTAGTAAAGCTTTTGCTAATTCTAATTTATCTTCTTCACATAAAGATTTACCAATGTTTTTACCTTGAGCTTTAAGGAATGTGAACATCATTCCTCCACCAACTAATACTTTGTCAGCTTTATCTAATAAGTTTTCGATAACTCCGATTTTATCAGATACTTTAGCTCCACCTAAGATAGCAACCATTGGACGTTGAGGCGCATCAACAGCTCCACCGATAAATTCGATTTCTTTTTCTAATAAGAATCCAGCTACAGCTTCTAAGTTAGCAGAGATTCCAACGTTTGATGCATGAGCACGGTGTGCAGTACCGAATGCGTCATTTACGAAGATATCTCCTAAAGAAGCCCAGTATTTACCTAACTCAGGATCATTTTTAGATTCTTTTTTACCATCTAAATCTTCGAAACGAGTGTTTTCGAACATTAAAACTTCTCCATCTTTTAACTCAGCGATAGCAGCCTCTAATTCAGCTCCACGAGTTTCAGGGATGAATTTAACGTCTTGTCCTAATAACTCAGCTAAACGCTCAGCAGCTGGACGTAATGATTTAGATGCTTTATCTTCTTCAGATTTGATTTTTCCTAAGTGAGAGAATAAAATAGCACGTCCACCATTTTCTAAGATGTATTTGATTGTAGGTAATGCAGCTACGATACGGTTGTCATTTGTAATTTTTCCGTCTTTCATTGGTACGTTGAAGTCTACACGTACAAGGACTTTCTTTCCATTTAACTCAACATCTTTAACAGTTTTTTTGTTCATGTGATGAGTCCTCCTTAAATTATTTTTCACAATATTATTTTAACGCTTTTTTACATATAATTCAAACATTACCTTCTATTAAAGCGCTTTTATATAATGGTGAAGCCAATATAAAGCTTCCGCTACTGTGAGCTGTCTTATTTTTTCACGATTTCCATTAAAAATGTATGATTTTAAGAAAATTTGACCGCATATATTAATCGCGATATAAACTAGACCCACTGGTTTTAACTCACTTCCACCACCTGGTCCTGCAATTCCAGTTACACCAACTGTGATATCAGCACCCGTTAACTTTTCTAAATTGAATGCCATATCGCGTGCAATCTCTTCAGAAACTGCTCCAAACTCCATTAAACGATTCACATCAATGTTTAAACGATTTAATTTTGACTCATAACTATATGTCACGATTCCTTCTAAAAAGACGCTAGATGCTCCTGAAACGTTCACAAGAGTTGATGAAAGGAGACCACCACTGCAACTTTCAGCCGTTGCTATTTTCAATTGCTTTTCGTTCAGCAAGCTCACAATTTCTGTTGCAAGATCTGTATTTTGATCTCCAATATAGTAATCTTTCATAATTTCTTTAAACTCTTCATCAAAGGCTCTTAAATCCTCTTCATAAGCATCCACTGTAGAAACAATATAATCTACTTTATCAGGAGCACAATAAGGTGCAATATTTAGATGAGGGTAACGTTCATATAAGTGTAAAATCATTTCTTCTGCATAAGACTCTCCAATTCCACATAAACGATAGCTATTACTAATCTTACGCTCCTTAATCTGATCAATAAAATAAGGTCTTACACTCTCTGAAAACATTAATTCAAGCTCTGCTGGAGGTCCAGGTAATAAGAAAACTGATTTATTATCCCGCTTTAAAAATAATCCCGGTGCTGTTCCATTATTATTGGGTAAAACTAGTCCTTCTTTAAACTTATAAGCTTGACGATGATTATTATTTGGAATTTCTCTATTGCTACGTCTGAAATACTCACAAATACCTTTATAAATCTCATCATCATAAACTAGTTCTGTTTTAAAATACTTTGCAACCCCTTCACGTGATAAATCATCTACCGTTGGTCCTAATCCACCAATAGTAATCACTAAATCCGCATAGGTATATGCAATCTCTAACCCTCGAACAATTTCATCCTCTAGATCAGGAACTACTTGTTGATGAGTTACTTTTCCACCTAACTGTTCTACTTGTTTTGCAATAAAAGCACTATTCGTATTAATCGTTTTACCAGACAGCACTTCATTACCAATCGCTAAAATCGCAACATTCACACCGCTCACCTCTTGTTTAACATGAACTATTTCAGTTTTTTTATTCTAACTTAGAAAAATCCATCTAACTCTATTCTAATGAAAATAATAAAAAAAGCTATCCCGAAATGGGATAGCTTTCCAAAAATATCGCTTAACTAAAATTATTTAATTAAAGAAGCGAAGTATCCTAAAGTACGGATTAATTGGTTAGTGTAAGACATTTCGTTGTCATACCAAGCAGCAACTTTAACTAATTGCTCTCCGTTAACTTCCATAACTTTAGTTTGAGTAGCATCGAATAATGATCCGTAAGAAATTCCGATTACGTCAGCTGAAACGATTTCATCTTCAGTGTATCCGAATGATTCGTTAGCAGCAGCTTTCATTGCTTCGTTGATTTCAGCAGCAGTTACTTTAGTGTTTAAAGTACATACTAACTCAGTTAATGAACCAGTGATTACTGGAACACGTTGAGCTCCACCGTCTAATTTTCCGTTTAATTCAGGAATTACTAAACCGATAGCTTTAGCAGCTCCTGTTGAGTTTGGAACGATTGATGCAGCAGCTGCACGTCCACGACGTAAGTCACCTTTTCCGTGAGGAGCATCTAATGTATTTTGGTCATTAGTGTAAGCATGGATTGTAGTCATGAATCCTTTTTGTACACCATATTTGTCGTTTAATACTTTAGCCATTGGAGCTAAACAGTTAGTTGTACAAGAAGCTCCTGAGATAACTGTTTCAGTTCCGTCTAAGATATCTTGGTTTACATTGTAAACTACAGTTTTGATATCTCCTGTAGCTGGTGCAGAGATAACTACTTTTTTAGCTCCTGCTTCTAAGTGTAATCCAGCTTTTTCTTGAGAAGTGAAGAATCCAGTACATTCTAATACTACGTCTACTCCTAATTCTCCCCAAGGTAAGTCTGCAGGGTTACGCTCAGCAGTTACTTTGATTTCTTTACCGTTAACAACGAAAGCACCTTCTTTAACTTCGATTTCTCCGTTGAAACGTCCTTGAGCTGAATCATATTTGAATAAATGAGCTAATGTTTTAGCATCAGTTAAGTCGTTGATTGCAACTACTTCGAAGTCATTGTTTTCGATCATTAAACGTAAAGCTAAGCGTCCGATACGCCCGAATCCATTAATCGCTACTTTAACAGCCATGTGAAGATTCCTCCTAAGATATTATAAAATTGGTCATTTTTCACATTACGTGTATTTTAACACACATAATATATTGTGAAAAATTACTACATTTTTATTCTAACAATTTGTACCATGATAATCAAGTTATAAACTAATGTAAGCGTTTATAATAACAAATACTTAACAAAAATGTTTAAGAATTTTTACTTAAAAATGAATATATTACCACTCACAACATTAAAATAGAGTATGGCCGACGCAATGCTATATTTTTTTGTCCAGTTGTGGTAAAATGTGCTATAGAAATTTTTATAAAAAGAGGGGTGCCTTATGAGTAGTTATTTAGTACCGACAGTCATTGAACAAACAGCTCACGGTGAGCGTGCATATGATATTTATTCTCGCTTATTAAAAGATCGTATCATCATGTTAAGTGGTGAAATTAACGATTATACAGCAAACATCGTTGTTGCTCAACTTTTATTCTTAGCTGCAGAAGATCCAGATAAAGATATCAACCTTTATATTAATAGTCCTGGTGGATCAGTTACAGCAGGATTTGCTATCTTTGATACAATGAACTACATCAAATGTGATGTATCAACAATCTGCGTTGGGATGGCAGCGTCAATGGGTGCTTTCTTACTTTCAGCGGGTGCTAAAGGTAAACGCTATGCTTTACCTAACAGCGAAGTCATGATTCATCAACCACTTGGTGGAGCACAAGGACAAGCCACTGAAATTGCCATTGCTGCAAAACACATTTTAAAAACTCGTGATAAATTAAATAACATCTTATCTGCTCAAACAGGTCAACCACTTGAAAAAATCGAGCAAGATACTGAACGAGATAACTTCATGTCAGCTGAAGAAGCTGTAGCTTACGGTTTAGTTGACCAAGTTGTTGTTCGTCCAGTGGACATTTCAGCAGATAATAAATAATTCAAAAAGTAGAGATTAAATTCTCTACTTTTTTTGCTAGAAAGCTAAAATATAGACTCTAAACAAGATAAAATAAATCTAAGTAATAATAACCCAATCATAACATCAAAAAATATACTAAACATATCTATTTTCTTCAATTTTTTCATTCTATCTCTTAACTGATTAAAGTTGACTTTAAGCAATTTTAAAGATGAGATATTACACTTTGTTCTCCTTTCATGAATCCATCTAATGAAACATTAAAGAAATCACTGAAAAGAATTAAACGATGAAAATCAGGATAAGAAATGCTATTTTCCCACTTAGAAATAGTTTGTCTCGATGTATTTAAAAGTTCCCCTAATTCATCCTACGATAATCCTCTTCACTTCGTTAAATCCAATAACCTATCATTAAACTTCAATAGGAATCCCTCATTTCTAAAAATTGTTGATACAGCAATAACATTCATCTTAGCTCCCCCTCCATCAATAGTTATTTACAATCTTTCAATTTTTTAACCATTATATATTTTCCATCTAAAAAAAGAGATTTCATAAGTGAAATCTCTTTTTCATGGCTATATTTTAAGAAGTATTGTCATTAAACAAGGAAATCCAAACGTTAACTAGCGTAAGGAATTCTTAATCTATTAAGTTGTTTAAACAACCTCTGTCTCCAAATCAACATTTGTCTAAAACATAGCTTTTTCATTTTTAATAGTTAAGTTACCGCTTAGGCTTTTGTTCAATCTGGCTTCGACGAGCAAAATCTCTATGAAGTCTTCAAATACCTTTATGACTCAAAAAATAAGTCATAGGTATTTGTTGCGACCCCTACGAGATTTTAACCACTCGTCTTAGCTTTTTACTTAATCTACCTTCACTTGGCAACACGCTAGTAAAGTTCAATATCTTTCCGTGTCTATTAGACACTTCAAGCTCTCCTCACTTTCTGCACGTGTTAAACGCCACGCTTAGGCTTTTGTTCCTTTCGCTCCTTTTGTTCCTGCACCCTGTAAAGCAAGAACGTTAGATTCGAATGAGAATGTTAAGCTTTCACGTTCACGTTGACGTTTTAATGCTAATTCCACTAAGCTAGTCATTAATTCTGTGAAGTTACGGTCTGTTTTTTCCCATAAGTAGAATGATAATGATCCTGGAATTGTATTAATTTCGTTAACATATACTTCATTATTTTCAGCATTGATTAAGAAGTCGATACGAGCAACCCCTGCACTTCCTAACACGCGGAATGTTTGTACCGCAAGATCTTGAACGTATTTTGTTCCTTCATCCGTTAAACGAGCAGGGATAATACGATTTGTACTTGCCATCCCTTGAGATTTAGTTCCTCCAGTTTTAGCACCTTTAGAACCTCCTCCCCCCTCATATTTATCACGGAAGCTTAAAAATTCATCAGAACCCATAACTTCTTCTAAAACAGAAGGTTTAGCAGAAGAGAAATCTCCGATAACCGAACAGTTAACCTCAACTAATTGAGTAACCATTTCTTCAACGATGAATTTTTTATCATAGCTAATTGCTTCTGTAATTCCTTCTTCTAATGACGCACGGTCATTTGCTTTAGAAATTCCAACACTTGAACCTAAGCTAGCAGGTTTAATCATAACTGGATATGTTAATTTTTCTTCAATAGCATCTAAACAAGCTTCTTGGTCAGCAAACCAATCTGATGAATAATACCACACATAGTTTGTAATCGGTAATCCTGAATCACGTAAAATGTTTTTCATAAACACTTTATCTTGACCAACAGCAGCGGCAGCTACCTCACATCCCGAATAAGGAATTCCGTTTAATTCAAAGAATCCTTGTAAGGCTCCATCCTCACCATTTGTTCCGTGAATAACTGGAATCGCAACATCGATTGTATTTACAACATTGTTTCCGAATTTTTTAGCAGGATAACGTTCAATTTGAATTTTACCATTATTAGGAACAATGACAATACGTTGACATTTTTTTAATAATGCATCCAAATTTTTATATTCTTTCACATCAAATAATGCTTCACCTGTGTACCATTCGCGTTTTTTAGATAAATAAACTGGTACGACATCATATTTTGTTTTATCGATGGCATGCATTGCTTGGTTAGCAGAAATAATTGAAATTTCGTGCTCTACCGATTCACCACCGAAAAATACACCAACTTTTAACTTCATGAGGAAGCCCCCTTTAATCTAAGTTTAGTATCTTCTTCAAGTATACCGTATCTGAACGCAAATACATACGTCTATTTTATCAAGAAATCACTGTCATAAGAAACAATTTTTTGCTTTAATTACTCAAAATATGTTTCTAAATCTTCCGTATAAACTTTATACGCCTTTTCAATCTCTTCGATTGAATTCTTTCGAGACAATGGCGGTAGTTCTGAAATATCAAACCATCCAATATCCTCCGTCTCATGATTACATTTTGCCTCTCCCGCTACGACATTCCCCAGGAAATATAGACAATATACATCATATAATGATTTTTTAATATAATGTCGTCTGTCAAACACCGCTAACAGTTTCGTACAATCAATTACATAACCAGATTCCTCGAACGTTTCCTTAATAGCTGTTTCCTTCGGTGTGCAATCAATATCACACCATCCACCTGGTAGTGACCAAAGACCACTATCTTTCTCTTTAACGAGTAATAGCTGATGATTTTTAATAACCATTGAACGAACGGCAGGTTGTGGGGTTGGATATATGAAATCTTTATATAAGTTGCATTCATTCATTGGTAATGATGTATAATCGTGTAACATCTTCACACTAATCTTCTTTAACTCTTCATAATTATCCACTGCATACGGATCTGTTGAAAATGATAATCCAATTTGTGCAATTGACTGAACTTTTTTAATAAACTCTAAAAATTGATTATCCATCCCGCTTCCCTACTTTCTATATGAAAATAAATAACGAACTGACTATTCAGCGAATAATTCAGGCAAATCATTTTCAATTAAGACAAACGCTCCTGGTTCAACGACTTCATACATTACTTTGAATGCTTCTGTTAAATTCTCAGCTACTGTTACACGCTCTTCTGGGAATCCAACTTCTTTTAAACCTTCTTGAATTGGTTCTGTTTGTTTTTTACCAACTAGAATAACATGATCACATGTATCTTTCATATATGTTCCAAAAGCTTTATTTAACTCATATTGTGCTGTTCCTAAATCGACCATCCCTGGTGTTAGCACAATGCGTTTACCATTCATTTGTCCTAACACTTCAAGTGCCATCTTAGATCCAACTGGATTTGAATTAAAAGCATCATCAATAATCGTAAAGTTCCCATTACGACGTAACTCTAAACGATGAGTCACAGGTTTCATTTTACGAACAGCGACTTTCATTTTTTCAACTGGAATTCCCAACTCATTCCCTAAAGCAATACTCGCTACCGTATTATAAATATTATGACGACCTAATAATTTCGTTTGGAACTGATGAACACTTCCATCACGGAATGTCACATTAAACGTGGTTCCTTTTTCACTAACAACAATATCACCTGCTCGATAATCTGCTTCACGTTCGATTCCATAAGTGTAGACCGTACATTTTCCCGAAAACTTATTCTCATAGTAATCACGAATATTTTCATCATCAATATTAATAAATCCAATTCCGTCCTCAGGTAAGTACTCAATTAACTCAAACTTAGTTTGTTTCACATTATCAATTGTTTTAAATGTTTCTAAGTGTTGTGGACCTACTGATGTTAAAACTCCATACTTAGGATATGCAATTTCACATAACTCGTTAATCTCTCCGACTTTGTAAGCACCCATTTCGGCAATGAACTTACTATGAATTGGTTTTAAATAATTACGAATTGTAATCGTAATTCCCATTGGAGTATTATAACTTTCAGGCGTCATTAACGTATTAAATTGCTCTGATAAAATCGCATTTAATGCATGTTTTGTACTTGTTTTACCATAGCTTCCTGTTACACCAATCACATCTAATGAAGGAGACTCTTTCACAATACGACGCGCATCATTAATAAATCCTAAACGGATACTATTCTCCATTGGCTTATTAATCTCATTCGCAAGTAGCATTACTACATAAGCGAATAAATTAAACGTTAATAACCAGCCAGCGATTTGTGAAAGTAGCATTAAGCCATTCGCTCCAAGGAAGAATGAACCTAAGCCAGCGATTAATAACATTAAAATAGATCCCGTTGCAATAATACGCCAAACACGAGCTGTAATTTTCAACGGTTTTTTTGATTCTTTTGAAACACCACTACTAATCTTAATAATTCCAAGACCTAAGACTCCAATCACAACTGTGCCAATTGTTAAAATAGAACCTGGCATTGGGAATAAAAAGCTCACCACTACTAAAACCCAATATGCAATAACTAACACAGATAACGGGACAGGTAACGCCACTAAACGATGCCCGGCAATCCAAGTTGTAAAGCGATCATTCATATAATGACATTGTTGTAACATCTGAAGGGCATGAGCCATACGCCCCCATAACGTCCAAAGTAAAAATAAACTTAAAACTCCTAATAAAACTGCCATAATAATACCCATCTTATTCACCTCTCTCTTTCTCTAAGAAGACATCAATCACACGTAAAAATTGTCCTAAACAATCTAAATAAGAGTAGTGTCCCGCTCCAGGGAAAACAACAAGTCCCGCTCCAGGAATCTTTTTCTCCATAATCTTCGCATCACTTAATGGCGTTGCATCGTCTAAATCGCCCCAAACAAGTAATGTTTCTACTTGGATTGAAGGCATTAAATGTTGTAAATCTTCATTAACTACCTTACTCATGATTTGACGCATCATAGGGGTTGCATTCTTATAATCCGATGATCCCGCATTCTCCATCATTTTCTCTTTATAAGCACGTAATCCCGGTAAGCTTAAAACCTTTTTACCTAACTTATACGTATAAACACGAGCATAATAGTCGAATCCACGCTTTGGTTTAATTCCAGCACTATCAACTAAAACTAACTTATTTAAATCATTTTGGCGCCCAGCATAAATAATCCCAACACGTCCACCAAAAGAATGTCCGAAAATTGTTGGGCTCTTAATCTCAAGCTGTTTTATAAATTTCTCTACCATATCGGCATAATCATAGACAGACCATACAGTTTTTGGTTCATCACTTTGACCAAAACCAGGAAAATCTAAACTATATACCTGAAAATTTTGTTTCAAATAATCAAATACTGGCTTAAATGCAGCAACACTTTGCCCCCATCCATGTAATAACAAAATCGGGTGGCCCTGCCCCTCTACTTCATAATAAATATTTAAATCATCTATCTTAATGAACATGGTTCATCACTCCTCAACTATAGTCTTTACTATTATATGACAATCGTCCATAAAATTTAAGGGTATATCAAAAAAAAACTAAGATTTACATTTATTAATAAGATCTTACAAGATTTGTGCTAATACTAGACACTTTTTTTGCTAAATTTAACTTAATTTCCTCAAAGTTATCATACGCAATTAAAAAGGAAGAATCGTACCATTCTTCCTTTTATTCAGTATCTTTATCTGATTCATTAATTGAATTCAAAATAACGGTTAAAAACAATGTCTGCTCAACGGGTAAAACATTTGGATTATAAACCGTAATTTCATAAGTTGTTCTAAATAATGAGAACTTTTTCTTTACCTTATACAACTTTTCACCCGTCAAATCCTCAATCACATACTCAGGGAAAATATGAAAAATTTTCTGCTTTGATACTGCAATCTCTCCACGATTAACATCATAAAAATGAAACGTCTTTCCAAAGCGAAAGAGGTCACGAACAACCTGTTCCCCTATAAAGCCAACCGTTTCATCCGCTCCATTATAGACTTGCGCCAAGCGATTCAACCTGACATTCCACCGCTTAATCTGTTGTTCTGACGCATACACCTCACCATCAAGGTCTTTAAGTATGAGTCGCTCACCTAAAATATTGAAATAAAGCCCCTGAATTTCGCCTACTTTTTCACCATCGATATAAACCTGATAATTTTTATTAAATGAAAACCAACTCTTTTTCACCATAATGGTTGATGCCTCGTTTAACTGGACGAGTAAATCTGTAGAGATATCACTACTTTCGGCTCGACAGTTTAAAATACTTCCACAAAACAGAAGTACCATGATTAAACAACTAATCCACTTACGACTTAATTTCATAATATTCACCCTTATTTTTCAAACTACTTTTAGTATACACACTCTTTTATAAAAAATTGCCTCAAATTACTTTGAGGCAACTTTGCGACGAACTTCATAACTACGATAAAAACTTGATACAATAATTAAACTTGTAATAGCTGAAACCGAGAATCCAAGATCAAAGCCTGGCGAACGATACGTTAATTCAATCTCATACTTACCAGCTGTTTCAATCCCCACACCAATAAAACCATCATTCACTTCATAAATTGGAACTTCTTTGCCATTAGCATAGGCCCTCCACCCTTTATTATAAGGAATGGCATACGTAATCAATTGTGGTGAGCTAGTCACGTATTGGTGTGTAATCGTATTCTGAGCATATTCAACCGCTTCAACACCAAAACTTTGACGTAACTGAGCGGCTTCAAAATATTGAATTTCACCCGGTTGCTCAGGAAGCTCTGTTGTATTAAACGGCTGCAGATGATAAATATCCGCCAAACTTTCGTTCTCTAAAACAATACATTTTAAAAACACGTAATGTTGCTGTGCTCGATTAAGTTTTTTAAAATCTGACTCAAGTATATAATACGGACTACTCGTTCCAACAGGAACAAAATAATTATTCTTAAAAATCGTGATTCCCTCAATTCGATCATAATATTGATAGCCTGGAAGCGGCACCTCATAATCCGGTGTAAAATAATACTTTGCAGATAATGCTGTCGTTAACATATAATCAGTGGTTGCAATAGATAAACTATTCTCAACCTGTTCATTCAGCATCCATGATACATCTTGCGAAGATAAAACGAGATATGGATTCGCAATTGAGAATCCATTATAACCTTGATACAATGGCTCATTGTATTGAATTTCATAACTATTAATAATTCGATAAAACTCTGGATCCATCGTTTGCAAATAATCCGCCACTGCACCAGTGTTATTACTAATCGATTCTTGATCTATCATATAGTTTTCCACTAAGATAGAGCGTTCACTATTCGTTGCAAAATAGATGTAAGACACTATCATGCACTCTAACATTAAGATGAAAAAAATTGTCTTTGAACTAAGTGATTCATCTTCTTTAGCTATTCGAATTAAAAGAAAGCGATAAAAAGATATCGTCAAAATCATTATTAAATAAAGCATCAAATAAGGCGATAAGATAATCAGCTCATCCACTACTTTCGCTACGGTCCATTGCGAAATTTCCCCATATTTCATATGTAACTCAAAAAGTAATACGAAGCCTAATACCGAAAATAATAAACATTTAAACGTGATACAAGTTTGTTTTAATAACTTCGTATCCATTAAGCGGACATCATTTAAGGAATAAGCCGTCATTAACGCATTAAATAAAATTAATAAGATGGAAATAACATTCGTATTTAATGGTGCTAGTGAGGTAATATTGACAAGTTCAAGTGACTGAGTGATAAACACAGTAAACAGGATGACACTATAAGAAAAAATGATTAATTTTCTTTCCTTCTTACCTATCAATTTCACAAACTGTGGAAGCATTAATACAACTAGTACTGATTGATAAAGCGCCACAACACTCACATTCTTTGGAAATAACTGTAGTGATCCTAGAAAATTTTCATGAAGAGGTGGGAATAATCCTTTAAGACAAAGGGCTAATAAAGAGGATAGCGTCATTCCCTCCTGCAGTTCAATCGACATAGCATTTGACGCGAATAAAAGCGGTAAAATGAAGACCATATTAATGCCGATAATCAATACAATTGAAACTAAAAACTTCTTTGTATCATCGATAAAGCACGCTCGATTCTCCTGTCGAACTCTATAAAGTCGAATCATAATATAAGCCACCAAAAAGCCTAAGAATAACACGGTAAACGTAAAATGCGAAATAAGCAGCAATGAAAAAGTTGCTACAAAGTATCGTTTCCGTCCTGATGAAAGAAGCTTCTCGACGCCATAAAGTACAAGAGGAACAAAAAATAGAAGCTCAATCGTGACAAACTCACTGAGGTTACTCAGATACCATCCATTAAAGAGATATAAAATACTTGCGATAATAAGAGTATGAGATTTAAACCACTTCGTCTCTTTCATATAGAGATAGAGTGCCCCAGTAGCTAACATTGTCTTTAAAAATAGGAGGGGAAAGTATAATTTAGGAAGCAAACTACTTGGAAACAATAACGTTAATAAAAAAAATGGATTATATAAAGAGTAAACATTTTGTGCTCCTAAAAAGTTGCCTCCTAAGAAGAAGTTAAAAGACCACATGGGGATTTCTTTTTGTAACAACAAATCATGAGCATTTGCATAAATAGACAAATAATTCTCAACGTACTGCCCTGTCACAGAATAAATAAAGTTACCTGAAAAAATAAAGCCAAAGAACACAATGATAAAAATTAAAGCTATATATTGAAACGTTTTCCGTCTATATTCTGAATGATTTAACACTAACATCCCACCTTACTATCAATGAATAATTTCATTTTACCATAAAAATAAATAGTACTTGCCAAAAAATAACTATAAAATTAAGACACATTACAAGCCAGCATTCCCTATATTTGATATACTAAGGACAGGTGATAGTAATGGAAAGATATAATATTATAACAGAAAAATTTCCTCGCGAAATCGTTCTTTTAAAAAGTCGTCCATGTGCATATGGTAAATGCACATTCTGTGATTACATTGGTGACAACTCAACAAATATTGCAGAAATGAATCAATTAAATAAAGAAGTCTTATCAAATGTTAAAGGATTATATGACACATTTGAAGTCATCAACTCTGGAAACATCTTTGATTTACCAAAAGAAACATTAGAAATGATCAAATTAAAACTTAGTGAACATGAGTTTAAAAAACTATTTGCCGAAGCTCATTGGATCTTCCGTGACCACCTAGATAAGATGCGTCAACGTCTAGACATTGATATTATGTTCAAAACAGGGGTAGAATCATTCGATTATGACTTCCGTGAAAAAGTTTTAAAAAAGGGGGCGCCGTTCCAAAGTGTTGAAGAATTAAAAAAATACTTTGATTCACCATGTATCATGGTTGGAATTAAGGGACAAACAAAAGATATGATCAGACGTGACATCGATATCGTCCTTAATCAATTCAATCATGCCACAGTCAATGTCTACTGTGAAAATACAACCATCATCAAACCAGATGGACAGCTAAAAGAATGGTTCTACGATGAATACAAATGGCTAGACGATGTCAAGCATTTAGAAGTCTTATGGAATAAAACTGACTTTGGAGTCGGAGATTAAAAAAGCAAGAACTGAACCAGTTCTTGCTTTTTCTATGTCAGTAATAAAACTAATTTGGTAAAAATGAGAAGGTTAACTTAGCTATTTCAAAAAAATTAAAAATAAAGGTATCTATTGATTTAATATTCTTTCTTTAACTTCGTCTGTACACCCTATTTTATATCTGATTGTTATTTTACTAAGTTTCACTAATGAGTCCGACACATTAATTCCTCTTTTTTCGTCTGTATAGGCTAATGTATATCTAAACTTACACTAGCCCGCTAATTTACTCGTTTTAAGTCGATAACCTCTCTCTCCCCATTCCACTCAATTGTTAGTTGTACCTTTTTATCCTCCATTTGCTCAAATACTTCAGCACTAAATCGAGTCGTTATATGAAAAGACCCATCGCCTTGTAAATTTTAAGGGAACGAGCTAAAAATTGTAAATAATCGACCTTCCAAACGATAATCTAATATTGGAAACTCATGACCATATAAATATTAAATCATAAACCCTATCTTCAATTAATGAAGGTGAATAAGTAGCTAACCATGATTCATCGTAACCCGTATACACAATAATATCCTCTCTTTTAGAGCATCTTCCCAACGCAAAAACGATTAAAACACTACTAAAAAGCTTACATTATTTTCTCATAAGTGCCTCCGTCTAAGCTTCGTGTTAAATAATTAAAATCAAATAAATCACGACGAAGCGTCACATAATCTTGAAAACTAATATGAGCTTTTAAAACCTCATTTACTTCACGCTCACTATAAAAACGTCCCGCTTCAAAAAACTGAGACAAATAGTTTAAAACAATCTGTTTCTCACTCACTTTAATTGGATATCGCTCAACTAAGCCTGATTCATCTAAAAACGAATCCTCTAAATGCTCACTTCGTACATATCTCCCCTCTACAAAACCAAATCCCCGCAAATCAATTCCATCGACCTCACAAATAAGATCTTTATTTTTATACTTCTGCTTCACTAAACGAATAACGATTGGTAATAAATTTTCATCTTTAATGGCTAACGCCTTAATCACAACAACTTTTGTAATATCTAAAACAACCATGGCTTTCAACGTATCTTCTTTCACCTGTGCAAAAATGATATGCTTCCCTAAACAAGTACTAATGGCTTTAAGAACCTCCTCATAATTCTTTTCATCTGAAAACCAATGCTTTTGAATCTCTTCTGCTTTTATAAATTTCATCCCTATCATCTCCTTTTATTTTCTATTATAGCAAAAAAGACCAGCTTGTATAGCCGGTCTATATTCTATAAATCCATTGGATTGACTTTCTTTAATAAATAAACAAATGGTGTATCTGAAATACTTAAAATGACTTTAAATAAATAAGTTACGAAGAAAATGTCTACTGCAATCTCCATCTCCCATAATCCAAACATCACAACAACTGCCGTGAAGATGAACGTATCAACAAATTGGCTAATTAATGTACTTCCATTATTACGCAACCATAACCACTTATCTTCTGGAAATCTCTTTTTAATGAAGTGGAAAACAAACACGTCAATATTTTGTGACACCATGAACGAGATTAACCCCGCAATCGTGAACACAGGTAAAGCTAGACTAAATAAACCTTCCATATGTGGTTGTGCCCAATCTGATGCATCTGGTTTAAACCATAATGAAAATTGAGTCACAATTAAAAAAGATAACTGCGTAAAGAAGCCGATAAATACTGCTGTCATCGCAGCCTTCTTCCCATACTTTTCACTTAATAAATCGGTCGCTAAGAAGATTCCACTAAACATCGTATTCCCAAGCGTTGTAACAATACCGAAAATCGTCGTTGTTTTAGCAACTTGGATATTCGCTGCGATTACACTCATCGTGATGTATGCGTATAATCCCTTTCGACCAAATAATTTATAACTTAAGACAACTAATCCAAAGTTAACAATAATGAATAATACTGCAATTAATTCATTTGCCACAATAATCACCCTTATCTTCTAATTTATAACAATAAAAAAACTCCTAATAAAAACAGGAGCAGATAAGATCATGATTAAACAAACGCATAACAAAATAAGCCTACGTTTGCTAAACTAGACCTCCTATTTTTGATAACGCTGGATTCTGCCAACAGCATGAGGATTTTATTCATGTTATAATACAGTATTATATCATGAAAATATGCGAAAAAATACCCTATTTTTCTCAGTGGTTATAGCAAAAAAACTCCTTAATCTTGAATTGATAAACTATGGGATGTTTTTATAACCAAGAGGTTTAATAACTTTATTTAGCAAAATTCTATCTTGAAAACAAAAGCTATAAATAGTGCCTTGAGATTACATGGAAAGGACTAGAACTATCTCATTATAAATTTATTTATATATATGCCCGTGACTTACATGCAACAAAAAAGGGAACAGGCCTTTATCATCTAGGCAATGAAAATGAGGTAACCTTCCATTTCAAACACGCCTATGAATTTTACTGTCTTCTTCGTTGTCTGCGCACTACAAAAGCATTAGATGAACACATAATCAGACTGAGTATCAATCTTCATACAATTACCTCCGATGTGAATTAAACGTAATTTTAGAAAAAGAAAAAACATCTTTAAAAAAGAAAGATGTTTTTTCAGTCCCTGTTTTATAAGATAAGTCATCCCAAACAACCTTATCCTCACTTAAATTATAGATAATTTTGAAAAAAATAAAAGTGTGCAATTGCACACTTTTTTATAATTGAACATCAAATCCTTGATCTTCAATACATTCTACTATTAATAATTCATTCGTAAATGATTGATCAAATTCAACTTCAACTAATTTTGATTTTAAATCAACCTTAACTTGCTTAACCCCAACAATTTGGGCCACTGCATCATGAATTGAATTGACACAATGTTGACAGCTCATCCCATTAACTTTTAATACAATAGATTTCATTTCATTTTCGCCCCTTTCAATCCTATCGTAGCACACGAGATTAGACTTTTAAAGGACTTTCTTGATGAAGAGAAGTCATTTCTTTATCACAATCATTAACCTTATCTTCTTTTAATTTTCGAAGTGAACCAAAGAAAACTACTCCAGTAATAATTGAAGCTAATCCATCAGCAACTGGTCCTGCTAACCAAACTCCCATTAATCCCAATCCACCGACACGTGGTAAAACAATTAAACAAGGAATTAATAAAATAACCTGACGTAATAAACTTAAGAACATTGAGACTTTAGCTTGTCCAATTGATTGGAAGTAGTTAGAACTAATTGTTTGGAAACCAAGAACAGGTAACATAAATAAGAATGTACGTAATCCTGTTTTAGCCATTTCAAGTAATGACTCATCACTACTAAATGCTCGAATTAAAAGCTCTGGTGCAAATTGAATTAATAACCATCCTACTGAAACAATAAGTGTTGCGACAATAACAGGGATTTTAACCGCATCTTTAACACGATGATACTTTTTAGCTCCATAATTATAACCAATGATTGGCTGTGATCCTTGGTTTAGACCAAACAGTGGCATCATAAAAATCATCGAAATACTACTGATAATTGTCATTGCGCCAATCGCTAAATCTCCGCCATATTCTTTTAAAGCATTATTCGCTAATACTTGTACGAGACTTTGAGCAATCTGCATAGCAAAGGGGCTCATCCCGATAGAGAAAATACTGATGATGACTGCTTTTTTTAATTTAACATTATGACGTGAAATCTTAATTGAACCCTTACCTTTTGTAAAGTAATATAAAATCCAAATGGTCGATGCAATTTGAGAAATTACAGTAGCAATCGCTGCCCCTCGAACCCCAAGACCTAGTGCAAAAATAAAGATTGGGTCTAAAAGAATATTTGTTCCTGCACCAATTAACATAGAGAACATCGCAATTTTAGGATTTCCATCACTACGAATAGAATGATTCAATCCAAAGCTAAGCATATTAAAGATTGTCCCAATAAAGATAATCTGCATATATTGAGAAGCATAAATCTCTGTGTCCTGACTAGCCCCAAAGATTTCAAGAAGTGGCTTCATAAATGTTAATCCAAGTACTGTAATTAAAATACTAATTAATAAAATAAGTGTAAATGCATTACCAAGATGCTGCTCTGCTTCATCTCGTTTATGCTCACCAAGTTTCAAGGAAATACGCGCACTTGTTCCGATTCCGACTAACATCCCAAATGCTAAAATTATAGTCATAATCGGCATCGTAATTCCAACACCCGTTAACGCTAATCCCCCTACTTCAGGAATATTTCCAATATACATACGATCAACAATGTTATATAACGTATTAACCATCATCCCGATAATAGCAGGAACTGAAAACTGTATTAATAATTTTGAGATTTTCTCTTCTCCTAAAAGCTTCTGTCTATTCATTCACTTTATCCTCCTTATATGATGTATTTGCAACTATTTTAACTCAAATAGTTATTAACTTCATAAGTGGTCATTTCTCATTTCTTAACTTTTCAACAGCTTTAATTGAATTATTCAACATAGTATCTAAACATTTTAAGAAATGATCCTTCTCTTCCTCTATTAACCCTTCAATAAGATCATCTGTAATTTCTACTAAAATTGACATAATAATAGGCATCATTTCATGACCTTTTTCTGTTAAAAAAAGTTGATTATATCGACGATCTCCTTCATCACATTGACGATAGATATAGCCATTCTCTTCTAATTTTTTTAAGGCTTTTGCTGTCGTTGCCTTATCGATTTTCACTAAATTCGTTAAATCTTTTTGATTAATCCCCTCATGTCTAGCAATATTAATTAAAAAGATATGCTGGCCACTCCCAAGCCCATAAGGTCTTAGTTTATGATTTATAATAATCTGGCGATATCGATATAAAATTGACATTGTTTTTCCAATTACTTCATTCATGAAACCACCACTTACTATTAGATTCAATAACAAGCATATATTACCGTAAATAGAATGTATTTGCAACTATTTTAACTCAAATAAAAACACTCTCATAAAGTGAGAGTGTTTTTATTTTATTCTACTGTAACTGACTTCGCTAAGTTACGCGGTTTATCAATATCGAATCCACGTTGTAAGGCTGCATAGTAAGAAATTAATTGAGTTGGAACAACTGTTACTAATGGTGTTAATAATGGATGAACATCATCAATCACAATTTGATCCGTTTCAGAACTTAATGAACGTAATGAAATAATCACAGTATTAGCTCCACGCGCTTTAACTTCTTTTACATTTGAACGCGTATTTAAATTCACTGATTCTTGAGAAACAATGGCGATAACTGGTGTTCCTTTTTCAATTAATGCAATCGTTCCATGCTTTAACTCACCAGCTGCGAATCCTTCTGTTTGAATATAAGAAATTTCTTTTAATTTTAAAGCCGCTTCTAAGGCCACATAATAATCAACATGGCGCCCGATATAGAAACAGTTACGTTGTGTTAAATAATCTTTGGCAATGGCTTCGTATTGCTCTTTATGATCTGTAATACTTTCCATCACATTGGCAACGATCGCTAATTCACGAGATAAATCTAAATCTGTTTTTCCAGCCACTTTAGCTGCTAAAACTGCTTGAACCGCAACTTGAGCTGTGTAAGCTTTTGTTGAAGCTACTGCAATCTCAGGTCCTGCATATAATAATAACGTATGATCGGCTTCACGAGATAACGTTGAACCTGGTACGTTTGTAATGGTTAATGATGGATATCCTAATTGTTTAATTTTAACTAATACGGCACGGCTATCTGCTGTTTCTCCTGATTGAGAAATGAAGATGAATAATGGTTTTTTACTAATCACTGGTGTATTGTAAACGAACTCAGATGAAATATGAACTTCAGTTGGAATTCCAGCTAATTGTTCAAACATTTGCTTTCCAACGAATCCAGCATGCATACTCGTTCCTGCAGCAATGATATATAAACGATCCGCTTCCTTCACAGCCTTCACGATCTCTTGATCGATTTTAATGTCTCCATCTTCGAAGTATTGCTCCACGATACGGCGAATCACGTATGGTTGCTCATCAATTTCTTTTAACATGTAGTGAGGATATGTTCCTTTTTCGATATCAGAAGCATCTAACTCAGCTGTGAATGGATCACGTTTAACTGTCACTCCTAATAAGTTATAGATCGTTACCCCTTCACGTGTTAACTTAATGAACTCTTCATCTTCGATTTCAACGAATTGATTTGTACATTGTAACATGGCCATCGCATCAGATCCAATCATATTGAATCCTTCACCTAAACCAATTAACATGGGTGATTTATTTTTAGCTGCATATAGCACTTCAGGATTATTAGCATCAATAACTCCCAATGCATACGATCCGTGTAATAAACTCATCACATGACGAATCGCTAATTCCACATCTTCTTTTTCTAACACAAAGTGCTCAATTAATGCTGCAATAACTTCTGTATCTGTATCTGAAATGAAGTTGTAATTTGGCAAAAACTCCTGACGTAACTCTAATTCGTTTTCAATAACCCCATTATGAACAATTGTAAAACGCCCTGTACTTGATTGATGAGGATGTGAGTTACGTTGATTAGGTGCTCCATGAGTCGCCCAACGTGTATGTCCAATCCCTACTGTTGATAAAACTGTTTCATCAACAACAGTACGTAAGTGAGCAATACGCCCTTTATCTTTAAAAATATGAACTCCCGCTTCATTGACTACTGCAATCCCTGCTGAATCATATCCACGGTACTCTAATTTTTCTAATCCATTTAATAAAATATCTTTAACATCTTGTTGTCCAATATATCCAACGATTCCACACATACGTGTAACAACTCCTTTTTTCAATAAACTAATTACTAAAATAGAGCTGCTTTCCTATTTACCTTTTCTCCAATTTTGTCGTAAGAGTTACCTCTTAGTTTTGTTTGAAGACTACGACTGAGGTATACAGCCGGAAGGCATCCGCCGAATAATCGATTAACCTTCACCTCGTCAGCTGTCATCTTTAGTTAACAGCTCTGGCGCTTATACTTGAATAGAAATAACTTATCTACTCTACTATCCTCCTTTCCCCCTTTAGAAAGCAACACATTCATTATATCATATGCAGAGAAAATTAAAATGATGTTTTTAAGTTGTGAGTCAAAAATAACCATTTTAATCAAAAAAAGAGGTGAACGTCACCTCTTTTAATTCTTATTTTAACTCTTGTTCAACAACTGCTAAAATACGATTAACATATTCTTCACATAATTCTTCAGTTTTAGCTTCTACCATGACACGAACTAAAGGTTCTGTTCCCGAAGGACGAACTAACACACGTCCCTCTCCATTCATTTCGGCTTCAACCTCAGCAATTGATGCTAAAATATTTTCATTTGTCATCATTGCATTTTTGTCTTCAACACGAAGGTTTTTTAATAATTGTGGATATTTAGGCATTTCTTTTGCTAAATCGGCTAAAGATTGTTCCTTCTCAACAACAATCTTAGCTAATTGAACGGCACTTAACATTCCATCTCCAGTTGTTCCATAATCTAAGAAGATTAAATGACCTGATTGTTCTCCCCCAAAGTTATAATCATTCTTTAACATTTCTTCTAAAACATAACGATCTCCAACTTTTGTTTGAACACTACGTAAACCATTTGCTTCAACTGCATTATAGAAACCTAAGTTACTCATAACTGTTGAAACAACAGTTCCTTGTTTTAGTAATCCTTTTTCATTTAAGTAACGTCCAACGATGAACATAATATAATCTCCATCGATAATAGCTCCCGTATGATCTACTGCAATTAAACGATCACAATCACCATCAAATGCAAACCCTAAATCAGCCTCATGTTTAACAACTTCTTTGGCTAATGCTTCTGGATGAGTTGATCCACAGTTATGGTTAATATTAACTCCATCTGGATTTGATGAAACAGTCACAATATCTGCATCTAAATCAGCAAATAATTGAGGGGCTAATGCTGAACTTGCTCCATTTGCACAATCTAATACGATTTTTAATCCCGTTAATTTTTGTCCTACTGTTCCTTTAATAAAGTTCACATATTTTTGTGATCCCATTTGGAAGTCTTCCACGCGCCCAATCTCACCAGCGATTGGGCGTGGTAATTCATCAGCTGTATCGATTAAACTTTCAATTTCCTCTTCTTCTTGATCACTTAATTTGTAACCACTATGGCTAAAGATTTTAATTCCATTATCTTGAACTGGGTTATGAGACGCTGAAATCATAATTCCTGCATCTACATCTAAGCTTTTAGTTAAATAAGCAACACCTGGAGTTGTAATGACTCCAAGGGTTAATACATCGGCACCCGATGAGATTAATCCAGCAATTAATGCACTTTCTAATAACTCACCTGAAATACGAGTGTCGCGTCCAATTAATACTTTAGGACGTGTATTTTTAGACTTTAAATGATGACCTAAAATACGTCCTAATTTTAATGTAAATTCTGGAGTTAGCTCAGTATTTGCGACTCCTCTAATTCCATCCGTTCCAAAGTATTTTCCCATATATACTAACCTCACTTTTATTCTGTAATAATAACATTTACTTTTGCTCGACTCGGATCAATCAACACACCAGTAATAGATTCCACCGTAATCGGAACTTGATATTCACCAGGAGTATATCCTAATAAATCAATCCAAACCTTCACATCATCTGCAGAAATTGAGTTTAACTTTGTAGTTGATCCCTTCAATGTTAAATTAATGACTGCATCACTCAGAGACTTAGCCTTAACACTATACTTCGCATCTAAGTTTTTGAAATCAACAGAAATATTTTCTAAAACTTTTGTTTGGGTTTCTTCAAATGTTACTTTTACTTTGATTGTGTCTGTATCCATTTTATGAATATTTTCTGGTTTATCTAATTTTACAATAAGTTCATTATTATCGTCTAGTTGATATAAATCAACTTGGACTTGTAACTTATCATAGGACTCTAATGCAGTTGTTTCACCGTATAACTTGACTTCAGATGGGGTTAAGGTTAGATTACCTACACTATGCCCTTCTGGAGCATTTCCAGTTACAACAGCCTCTACTGGTACAACCTTACTTGGAGTAGTTACCTGAGTAGAAGTAATCAACTTATCTGGTTTAATTTCAACATCTAATTTATTACCAAGCTTATCATACGCAAACACTGGTGCCTCATAATCAGAAAGCTTAGATAAATCAGATACATCAATAATTGCCTTTACACTTGCTACTTGATTAACTACTGTTTGTGGACCTTTAATTTTAACAGTATTTAAGGCCAACTGCGGCTCACTCAACACATACATCTCATCAATTTGATCTAAGTTTACAAAATCAGCTTGTACTGGCTTATCAATTTCAGTCAATGCCATAATTGTCACAACAATTGTACTGGGATCAATCTTAACATCTAACTTATTACCAAGTTTACTATACTCTAGATTAACCTTATGTGTTCCAGGTGGCAAATCCTTTAAATCTGCATAAATCTCAAAGTTAGCTTTAGCTTTAGCAATATCTACTTGACTCTTATCTCCAACTAATGTGACATCTACTGTATCTGGTAACCCTTCAACTACTATTCGTTCTTTATTATAATAAGAAGTTAAAGGGTAACTATTAATATCCACAGAATAACGCTCTTTTACACTGGGAGCATATCTTATATTAAACGCAAATCCAATAGCTACTACCAACGCTAGTATCTTCATCAACTTTTCATTTCGAAGAAAACTTTCGTAAACGTGGTCCAATTTTTGAAACTTGAAAATTCCTAAAATCATACCTGGTGTCGTTAAAAACTTCCAGATACCTTTAAAGAAATTTGCAATTCTTTGAAAAAACTTTTCTGTATCTTTAATTGTCTCAATTGCTATTTGTCTTGCTATTTCATTTGAGTCCACATTATTATTGTTTTTTTGAGTCTTATTTTGTTTAGATTTTTTCATACGACACCACCTTCATCATCAGTCAATTCAATCAACTAAGATATTGCTGTAAGTCAGTTTTAAATGAATCAATGACATCATAAACTTTTAACTCACCTTTGTAGGCAATTGAATAACGACCTGTTTCTTCAGATACCACAAGTGTTATACTATCAGAAATTTCACTGATTCCAATAGCAGCACGGTGACGTGTACCAAAAGCCTTATTGATATCTTCTCGTCTTGTTGAAGGAAGATATGCGCCAGCACAATATAATTTTCCTTCTCGAATCATTACTGCTCCATCATGTAAAGGCGTCGTCGGAACAAAAATTGTAGTTAATAACTCCTGTGAAATTTCACCCGAAATAATAGTAGACGGGGTAATAAACTCATCAAGCTTAACCCCACGTTCAATAACTATTAATGCTCCTATACGTCGTTTAGCTAGAAATTCAACGGAATTAGCTAAAATACTAATCACATCATGTTCTGCAAGAACATTACGTTCACGATTCATTGTACTATTTCGTCCAATCTGTTCAAGTCCGCTACGGATTTCAGGTTGGAAAATGATAATAACAGCAAGTAACCCCCAATCGATAACATTCCCAATCAAGGCATTCAGCGTATATAGATCAAAAATTTGACTTATAATGTCAATGAGATAAATCAAAATGACACCTTTTAAAATTTGAACGGCACGGACATTTGATTTAATCAGTTTTAAAATATAATAAATAATCAACCATACAAAGTATACATCTAAACATACTAATAACAGATCAAAAAATGAAATGTTTTCTACTGCATTAATTACTGTATTAATCAAACTGTCGGCCTCCTTTTTATAACATTTTTATTATATCATAACTCACTAAAATATAAATAAATGGATAAGAAATTAAGTAATTATAAAACATTTTTTACCAAATAGATTAAATCTAAAATTGCTTAATGCAGGTAATACAATTAAATAAATTAATAGCGATAATAATCAAGATAACTTATTGATAAATATTTTTCAGAAAATAATAGTAACACTTTTTAGTATATACTAGACCATTCATTATATCATCGTGTTTATTATTTTATGACGTATTTCAAAAAATCACCTAAACCTTTGTGAGATTTGAAAATAAAAGGGTGTATTAGACAATCTTGTTGATAAGCAATTGTTTGATATCAACGACTGTTGACTGTCGATTTTAAAGATTTGATCCCTTTTAAATAGACAAACACCCAATAACAACATTTTCGTCTAACAGATTCAAATAAAAAAAACGGTTCTATAATATTTGGTGTGGGTGATTCCCACACTTCTTTTATTTGGAATAAAA
>OATT01000078.1_pt1 | contig 106599 bp, 95 predicted proteins | sample 1476071 | NCBI WGS metagenome assembly OATT01 (sample SAMEA2579989, study PRJEB22360) | human gut metagenome | biome: human gut; feature: human-associated habitat; material: faeces | place: Denmark | collected 2008/2010 | reverse complement strand
TGGAGCTGACTGTTACTAATAGGTCGAGGGCATAACCAAGCAAGGTGATAGGAAAAAGGATGATTCTTTGTATGCAGTTTTGAAGGTACAGGATATATAGATGGAATGAGAGAGCAGCACCGATAGGTGTTGTTTTTTTGTGTTGTTACTGTTTCCACGAATCTTTTGCTTTAAAATGACGAAATTTGGCGATAAGAAGACGGTGACTGGGATGTATATTAATGCTATAATGAAGAAAAATAAGAAAAGGAGTAGAGAACTTATGAAGAATATGGGGAAAAAGATACGCTACATAGCATTTTTTATCGGAGTATGTGTCTTGCTTGCAGGATGTGGGAAGAAATTTGATGCCAGTGGTTATACCAAGGCAGTTTTGGATGTAAGTTATAAAAACGAAATTCAGAAGTATGTAGAATTAACAGGGGCGGATGAAAAGGAAGCGGATAAAATATTTGAAGATAATCTTCAAAACAACATGGATATAATGCTACAAGAATTTTCCGGCTATGAATTGCCGGATGAGTTGGAAGAAAAGTATCGAAAGTTGTTTAGCGATATGATGAAGCAAGTAAAATATACAGTTGCAGAGGCAAAAGAAGTAGAAAACAAAAATTTCACGGTAGATGTAAAAGTAGAGCCTATGTTAATCTTTAATGATACCTATCAGGAGCTTCAGAAACAGACAGAAGATTATGCTACTCAGGTTAGTAATGAAGTGATGAATGGAGCATCCTTACCGTCTGAGACAGATATGCAGACACATGTTTTTGAAATTTATCATGATATTTTGCGGAATTATCTGGATCAGGGGATGAAATACGGGGATCCGGAGACGATTACAGTACATGTAAACAAGGATGATAAAAATGTATATACTATTGCTGATGAAGACATTTCTAAAATAGATGGGAAAGTGATGGCAATGGATGTAATTGAACAATAAAAACAGAGTGCACCTGACTTTTTGGGTGCACTGTTTGTTTGTAAATGATGTTAGAAATAAAATATTTTGAATTGTAGAAAAAATTCAAAAATTTTCTTGACAAACAGAGGAATAACAGGTATACTTAACAAGTATTCAAGAGATACATCATATAGGGGATTGGTCAAATGGTATGATAGGGGTCTCCAAAACCTTTGGTGGGAGTTCGATTCTCTCATCCCCTGCTTTTAGGTAAGCCAGAAACCTTGATTTTATAGGGTTTCTGGCATTTTTCTTTTTCTTGAAAAATGATATGTAGTCAAGCATGTAGTCAAATGAAAGTGATTATCAAAAATAGACAGCTTGCTCAATTTGTTCTTCCTTTGCTTTTCGAGTTTTATTGCTGAAATAATACAACTTTTTCGTGGTGCTTATATCGGCATGTCCCATCTGTTCTGTGATAAATCGCTCATCCACATGATTGTCAATCAGTGTCGTTCCATACGTTTTTCTAATTTTGTGCATTGTTCTGTGTGGAATATCTAGTTTTTCACAAATGCGGGATAGATGCTTATTGAATGCGTTACCACGAATACGTTTTCCGTTTTGTTCAAACAAAAATTCCCCATCTTGACGCAATTTCATAATTTCTTCAAAAGTATCACAAGCAGAAGAGGGAAGAATCAGATCACGATTGCCAGCATCTGTTTTGGAATGTTCCTTTATCGTGATTACCCATTTACCATTTTCGTCTCGGTATTTGTCTTCAATTCTTCTAACTTTGATGATTCTACCGTGTTTGTCAGAGGGTTTTAAAGCTGAAAGCTCTCCAACTCGTAACCCAGTTTGAAAAGTAAATAAAATTCCGTAATTAAATAAACTAGGATTTTCTCTTAAATAATTGATCACCAGAGGAATCTCATCTTCCATAAAGACTTCCTTTTCTTTATCAATTATTTTTTTCTTGAATAGATTGTTAGATAGTTCTAAATCACCAAAAAATTCTGTGATACTTAATGAAGTATACTTTTTCTTCTTCCCGTATTTAAAAATACCTCGGATCAACGTCCGAAGTCCTGCATAACTTTTTCTTGTTAATTGCAGGTCATGGATAGTAGATTTTATATAACTTTCTAAATCGTCATAAGTTATATGTTTGAATTGTTTTTTTATTATGAGTGAATCTCTATTAACAAAAAAGCGTTCATAATCTGTTTGATACCTGTCATAAGAAGCTTTTTGAATTTCACCATATTGAAGTTTTTCATCAATCCATGCATGAAATACATCAGAAATGTAAATTTTTTCTTGCAACTCTTTGTAATGAGCTACTATTACGTCTTCAAGTTCTGCGAGAGTATTTCTTCTTCGATATAATCTCTTTCCGTTTTCTGTGGGTAAATATGTGTAATATACTTCTTTTCCATCTTTGATCGTTTTTGTAATTTGGTAAAGATGTTGTTCAAGTAGTTCTTGTTTCTTCATAGATTCTATATTATCCAGCATAGTATCTATATTTGGAATTATACCCATAGAAACAGCTTCTTGCAAGACTTCGATTGCATTAGTGACTTCAAATATTTGTTTGTTCATAATAATTTTATTCAACAATACTACTGTTAAATATAAATTTGATATTCTAAACAATCCCTTACTACGCTACACTACATTACGATACATTACGATACATTACAACGCGTGTATTGTTAGAATATCTCCTTTCTTAATAATGTTGAATAAATAGCAAAGATATGTTACATGTTCGAGTTGTGAAATGACTGCGAACGGTGTTTTTGTGGCTTCAAATGCCCATTTTATAGGCTTTTTTGTTGAGTTTTCTGTTGTTTGTTCATGTCGTGGGTAATACTACCCACTCCATGACTCCGGTCTGCCTTTCACTGCTCCGTGCTTTCGCCTCCGGCTACCGCACGAATCAGCTTAGGAAGACTCGGCTGATGATGAAATAGAAGAACAAAACGCACGATCTAAACCATTATAGACAACTCTCTCGTAAAATCTTTATATACTGTTTTACAACTTAAATGACCTTATGTCAAGCACTTTTTTCAGTAAAAGAAAAGTGTATAAAAGCAATAAAAAAGCACCAAAACGGTGCTTAAAACATGCAAAATAATACTTACATTATTATATTTACTTTTTGTCGGATAAACCTAAGATATAGTCTGAGGAAACGTTAAAATATAAACAAAGTTTTATCAGAATCGAAATGGGGATTTCACGTTTTCCATTTTCATATTGTGAGTAAGTATTTTGTGCAATGTTTAAGTGAACACAAATATTTTTTTGTGTAAGGTCACGATCTTCTCTTAATGCTTTAATTCTTTCCCAATATTCCATATATATATTCTATACCTCGTTTATAGAATATATTATCAAATCTTAGTTTTCATATTGTTTTATATCTCAAAATGAGATATACTGTACGTGAAGCGTATCACAAAATGAGATATAAATAGGAGGAGATACAAATGAAGAAGAAATTTGTTGTTGCGTTGGTAGCTGCTATGTCTTTGACTGTTGCAGGAACGGGAACAGTATTTGCGATGGATAAAGTATCAACAATAGCAAGCGAAAAAGAGCATGTACATGGGGATAACTGTGAGTGGGTTGTAGACAAAGAAGCTTGGGATGAAACTGTACACCACCCAGCAGAGTACAAGACAGTACACCACCCAGCAGAGTATGATACTATTCACCATCCGGCTGAGTATGATACTATCCATCATCCAGAGGAAGGTCACTACGAGATTAGAACAATTTGTCATAACTGTGGTGCAGATATCTCTGGTCATGCTTCAGAACACTTAGAACAGAACTTTGAAAATGGTTGCTTGTCATATGGTGATAAAGAAGTATGGATCGTAGACAAAGCAGCATGGGACGAGCAGGTTCTTATTAAAGACGCATGGGACGAGCAGGTGCTTGTTAAAGACGCATGGGATGAGCAAGTCCTTGTTAAAGAAGCTTGGGATGAAATTGTACATCATCCAGAAGAGGGACACTGGGTATGCAACGGAGAACCGCAAAAGCCGGAGCAGAAGCCAGAGAACCCAGATCAAAAGCCAGAACAGCCGGAGAATCCAGATCAGAAGCCGGAACAGCCGGAGAATCCAGATGTAGAAACACCAGAAACACCGGATGCAGAGAATCCAGCAACACCGGAACAGAAACCAGACGCAAATAAGGAAAATGTTCAGACACAAGAAACAGAAACAAAGAAAGAGGGAACATCTCCAAAAACTGGCGACACAGCTTCCGCACTTCCAGTTGCAGGAGCCGGACTTGCTTCACTCGGAGTTGCCCTTGCAACCATCTTAAAGAAACGGAAATAATTTGATAATTTTATTTGATCGAAGCCTAATCGCTTATGCGTGAGGGCTTCTTTGTGTATGAGGGAAAATATAGGCTGATATGTGGTGTATAGAGAGGGGACACTTGCCCAGCCGACCCACCGCCCTGTTAGGAACCGTCGCTCTGGGCATCCTACGGAACGTTGGGTATGAATGGAGGTGGACAAAACAGATAATATTTGTAATAGATACTATGCTGATTCTCCTTTCTTTGTAGTCAAAATGTAGTCATATGTAGTCAAATTGAAAAAGCAAAAATGCTGATTTTTCAAGGAAAATTGGACTTTCCAACGGAGTTCGATTCTCTCATCCCCTGTTCTTAGGAAGTCGTGAAAAGTTCTAGAAATGGAAGATTTTACGGCTTTTATTTATTATCAAAAATATAGAGGTAATCAAAGTTCCTCTTGAACAGAACCAACGATAAAAAGTTTTGACTTTTTCTAAAACATGTGATAAAATTTATAAGGTTAAAATAAAGTGTGAATGATAAGTACATTTGCACTTTTTTTATGCCTTGAGAACAAAAGAGTGAAAGATACAAAAGAGAGGAGAAGAATTTTGCTTACGATTACAGATTATGTGAAAGCAAAGACTTTGGAAGAAGCTTACGAATTGAACCAGGCGAGAAACAGCCGTGTAATGGGCGGAATGATGTGGATGCGTCTTGGAAATGCGAGAGTAAAGACAGTAATCGATCTGTCAGAGCTTGGTCTTGATCAGATTGAAGAGACAGACCATGTATTTAAAATCGGGGCGATGTGTACTTTGAGACAGCTGGAGTTACATCAGGGATTACGTGAAATGTATGGCGACGGAATTGCAGAGTGTGTCCGCCACATTGTTGGAGTGCAGTTTCGAAATCAGGCGACAGTCGGCGGAAGTATATATGGAAGATTTGGATTTTCAGATGTACTGACGGCATTATTGGCTTTGGATACATTTGTGGAGTTATATAATGGAGGAATTATCCGACTTTCGGAATTTGTAAATCGTAAAAAAGATAAGGATCTTCTTCTCTCTATTATAATAAGAAAAAGCAAGCGTTCCTTCCGCTATGATTCAGTACGGCAAACCAAAACAGATTTTCCGGTGATTGCATGTTCTGTTGTCACTGGAATGGTCAACGGAGTAGAGTCCTGGTACTTTTCAGTGGGAGCAAGACCGATGAAAGCAGCACTGTTAGAAAAGCAGTGGGAGATTCCGGCAGATATTTCGGAAGAAGAAATCCGGGAATATGCAAAAATAGTAGCTTCAGAATTTGAGTATGGAACCAATATGAGAGGAAGTGCAAAGTATCGTCAGCATCTGGCAGAGGTACTGATCTTCAGAGAGATGCGTTCAATCATCACGGAGGGAAGAGCATGGAAGTAAGGTTTAAATTAAATGGAAAACAGGTATCGGCAGAAGTATCCGGAGATACCATACTTCTGGATGTATTGAGAAATTTAGGATGCTACAGTGTGAAATGTGGGTGCGAGACAACAAACTGCGGACTTTGTACAGTCTGGATCAATGGAAAATCCAGACTTTCCTGCTCGATTCTGGCAGCAGGGATCGAGGGGCAGGAAGTGACGACTCTGGAAGGGCTGAAAGAGGAAGCAGAAGAGTTCGGTGCATTTCTTGCACAGGAAGGTGCAGAACAGTGTGGATTCTGCTCTCCGGGATTTATTATGAATGTGCTGGCAATGGTGCGGGAGTTAGAAAATCCAACGATTGAAGAAATGAAAGAATATTTATCAGGAAATTTGTGCAGATGTACCGGATATATGGGACAGCTTCGGGCAATCCGGAAATATATGGCGGTGAAAAAGCAGAGTGAGAAAGAGAAGGAGGTGCAGGCATGGGGAACAGAGTGGTAAGTCAGGCCATTCCGAAAGTGGATTATAAGGCGCTGGTAACAGGAAAGGCAGTTTACACAGATGATCTGGCGGCAAAAGACAGTCTTGTTGTTAAAGTATTAAGGAGTCCTCATGCACATGCATTGATTCAGGATATCAATCTGACAAGGGCAGAACTGGTTCCGGATATTGAATGTATTCTGACATACAAAGATTGTCCGGACAAGCGGTTTACGATGGCGGGACAAACATATCCGGAGCCGAGTCCTTATGACAGACTGATCCTGGATCAGAGAGTCCGTTTTGTAGGAGATGCAGTTGCGATCGTTGCCGGACGGACAAAAGAAGCGGTAAATAAGGCGTTAAAATTGATCAAAGTAAAGTATGAGGTATTAGAGCCTGTACTTGATTTTCATAAAGCCAAAGACAATCCGATTCTGGTGCATCCGGAAGAAAACTGGAAGAGTCTGTGTCCGGTAGGGGCAGACAACAAGCGAAATCTCTGTGCACATGACAGCTGTGAAGAGGGAGATATAGAAGCGGTTCTGGCAAACTGTGAGTATATCATTGATCAGGTGTATCATACAAAGGCAAACCAGCAGGCAATGATGGAAACATTCAGAACATATACATATCTGGATACGTATGGAAGATTGAATGTCCTTTCGTCCACACAGGTTCCGTTCCATGTACGGCGGATTCTTGCAAATGCATTGGATATTCCAAAGTCGAAGATTCGTGTGATCAAGCCAAGGATCGGAGGCGGTTTCGGGGCAAAACAGTCTGTTGTCTCAGAAGTTTATCCGGCACTGGTAACATGGAAAACGGGAAAACCGGCAAAGATGATTTTTACAAGAGAAGAATCTATGATTGCATCCTCTCCGCGGCATGAGATGGAGGTTCATGTCCGTCTTGGAGCTGATAAAGACGGAATTATTCAGGGAATAGATGTCTATACGCTTTCCAATACAGGAGCGTTTGGGGAACACGGACCGACAACAGTTGGACTTTCCGGTCACAAATCGATTCCTCTGTACGGGAAGGCGAAAGCATTCCGTTTTGCTTATGACGTGGTATACACGAATGTAATGTCAGCCGGTGCTTATCGTGGATATGGTGCAACACAGGGCTTGTTTGCAGTAGAGTCTGCAGTCAATGAGCTGGCAGAAAAAATGAATATGGATCCGGTCACGCTGCGTGAGAAAAATATGGTTCGTCAGGGGCAGGTAATGCCTGCATATTACGGGGAGACGGCAAACAGCTGTGCTCTGGACCGGTGTATGGAAAAGGCAAAAGAAATGATGAAATGGGATGAAAAATTCCCGAGCCGTGACATGGGAAATGGAAAAGTCAGAGGTGTCGGTGTGGCAATGGCAATGCAGGGATCAGGTATTTCCGCTGTAGATACAGCATCTGTTGGAATTAAAGTGAACGATGATGGATTCTACAGTCTCTTGATTGGTGCTTCAGATATGGGAACAGGGTGTGACACGATTTTGTCACAGATGGCAGCAGAATGTCTGGATTGTGAAATGGATGAGATCATTGTTCATGGAGTAGATACAGACTCTTCTCCTTATGATACAGGTTCCTATGCATCAAGTACTACATATGTGACAGGAATGGCAGTCGTACGTACCTGTGAAACACTAAAAGACAAACTTTGCGAAAAAGGTGCACAGTACCTGGAATGTGATGTGGACGATGTGGATTTTGACGGACAGTGTGTTGTGAATATCAAAACAGGTGCATCCATTTCGAGAGCGGAAATCGGAAACCGTGTGATGTGCAACAATGAAGAGGCGCTCTATGCCAGTGAGGCATACAGCTCACCGGTTTCACCGCCGCCGTTTATGGTCGGAATGGCGGAAGTGGAGATTGACAAAGAAACCGGAGAACTGGAATTGATTGATTATGTAGCAGTAGTAGATTGTGGAACGGTAGTGAATCCAAGTCTGGCGAGAGTACAGACAGAGGGAGGACTTGCACAGGGAATCGGAATGGCCATGTATGAAGATGTCATCTATAATGCAAAAGGAAAAAATTACAGCAATTCCTTTATGCAGTATAAAATCCCAAGCCGTCTGGATGTGGGCAATATCCGGGTGGAATTTGAAAGCAGCTACGAGCCGACAGGTCCGTTTGGAGCGAAATCAATAGGCGAGATCGTGATCAATACGCCGTCCCCTGCGATTGCAAGTGCAGTCAGCCATGCGGTCGGAGTAAAAGTGAGAGAACTTCCAATTACCGCAGAAAAAGTGTTCTGGGGGATGCAGGAAGAAGATTAAGAAAAATCTCCATGTCCGATGAAAATTGGATGTGGAGATTTTTTAGAAAGTGACTTTGTGAAAGAGTAACAAAAACAAGAAAAATAGAAAAAACAGCTGTACTGCTCTACAGAAGCATGTTATAATCATCTACATCAATAAGAACAAATCTGGTAAATTCTTATTCTTATTAATCTGCATACATTTCTTAATGTTGTAAAAATCTCAGTCAAATAAACAATGCATTGCTTATGAAAATATGTTTCCAAAAAATAATATAAAGATAAAAGAAGGAGTTTATTGTATGGGTATGACAAATGAACAATTGCTGCAGTCTATCACCACGGTTATCGTAGACCGTTTTGATATGCTGGATGGAAGAATCGAGAGGTTGGAACAGCGGGTAGATAAAATGGACACCGAGTTCCGACAGAAATTTGAACAAATAGATCAGAAGTTTGAACAGATAGGCCAGAAATTCGAACAGATAGACCGGAAGTTCGAGCAGATAGACCGGAAGTTCGAGCAGATAGACCGGAAGTTCGAGCAGATAGACCGGAAGTTCGAGCAGATAGACCGGAAGTTCGAGCAGATAGACCGGAAGTTCGAGCAGATAGATCAGAAGTTCGAACAGATAGCCCGGAAGTTCGAACAGATAGGCCAGAAATTCGAACAGATAGACCGGAAGTTTGAGCAAATAGATCAGAAGTTCGAACAGATAGATCGAAGATTAGAGGATATGAACCAAAGACTAGAGGGTACGAATCGAAGATTAGATGGTGTGGAGCAAAAATTAAAGGATATGGAGCATACGATCATAGAAGTGGAAAGCAATGTCCTGTCAGAATTGGATACAGTGCAGGAACATGCGAACAATCGATCTGAGCGTATTGAAAACCGTTTGGTGTGTCTTGAACGCAATGGCAATAGTGCGCCAAATTGCGCACTTGCTTTGCGGACAGAAAAGTTGGAAGAGCGAGTAGAAGCTTTAGAACGAAAGGTATCATGGGGATAAGTTTATTTGCTGTCCTGTTTCTGATAAGCAATTCGGCTTGATCCATCTTCTGTCAGGATGGTTCCGCATTTTTTGAAATCCAGTTTAGTGAGAAGACTCTGCATGACGAGATTATCCTGATGGGTGTCAATTTTCAGATTGTGACATTGTGAGAATGCCCAGCTTAAACAAAAAGAAGCTGCACCTTTTACTGTACCGTCAGAAGCAATTCGGTGAACGACTCCGTAAGGTGCGTCATTTAACCAGTTCCCGTCGTAGATTGTGGTATAAGTGACATCATTTTCAAATGCATAGTAAAAAACAGCAATCACACAATTGTTTTCTTCGCAGACATAGGCGTTGCCCATCCGGATATCATGTTCTATCATATCAACAGGAGGATATGTGGTTCCCCATTGAGTCGGATTTCCATGAGACGCCATAAAAGAACGGGCATGTTCATAAATGTGAAGGATAGAATCTAAATCTTTTAAAGTAGCAATTCTGATTTTCATAAGTGCAATTTCCTTTCCTTGATATATTAGATTTTATTGTAAGTGATAAGAAGAAAAAATGCAAATTGAAGAAAAAAATAGGGGGGGGGTAAAAATGATGGTAGAAGCTGGAGAATGTGAAAAAAATATGGAAAAATTGTGAATAAAATGGATGTAAAGTGTTGACAAACTGTGCTAAAAGGAATACCATGATAATACCAAATAGAGGGATTATTAGGCTTACCAAGCCTAAGTTTATACACGTTTGGGAGTATAAATATAGGCACGACTAGAATTTGTAGCTTAGAAAATGAAAGGGAAAAGTCGGAATTGTGCTGTTTGGGTAAAACTTATTAATTAAGAGAATGTTTAGGAGGAAAGAAACATGTATAGGAAAAAGTTAATGCGCGCATGCTTAACAGGACTTATGGTTGTGACTGTTGCAACAGCAAATGTAGCGCCAGTATTTGCAGCTGAAGCACCAGCAGGAACAGAGACGACAACCTCAAAAGCATCTGTTGTAAAAGCACAGTTTGTAGATGCAGCAGGAACAGTCGTAGCAGGTGGAGACTACTTTGTAGATGCAGATGGAGATGGAGTTTTCAATGCGAGTGAACTTCCAGTACCAGAAGGATACAAAGCAGAGACAGTTGGAGATTTCTTTACAAAAGATTACGCAGACACAGCATTCCAGGTAACAGTTGACAAAATTGCAAAAGCATCTGTTGTAAAAGCACAGTTTGTAGATGAAGCAGGTGTAGTACTTGCAGGCGGAGACTATTTTGTAGATGCAGACGGAGATGGAATCTTTAATGTAAATGAACTGACAGAGTGGCTTCCTGAAGGATACAAACCAATGGTTCTTGGAGATTTCTTTGTAGCGGATTACAAAGACTGTCCATTACAGATCAAAGTAGAGAAGATTGCAAAAGAATCAATCGTGAAGATACAGTTTGTAGATGCTGAAACAGATGAAGTCGTAGCAGGCGGAGACTATTTTGTAGATGCAGACGGAGATGGAATCTTCAATCATACAGAAGTATTAGAGTGGGTACCGGAAGGATATGAGCTGGCAACACTTGGAGATTTCCAGGTAGAGTTTTATAAAGAAACTCCATTGCAGCTTAGTGTGACAAAGATTGCAGAAGAGCCAGAGAATCCAGATCCGGAAGATCCAAACAAACCAGAGAAACCAGAAGATCCTGACAAAGAAGATACAGGAAAAGAAGACACAAATAAAAAAGACGACAAAAAAGAGGATACTAAGAAAGAAGATAAGAAGAAAACTTCTCCAAAGACTGGAGATGAGACAAGTGCAGCAACTGCAGCATTACCTGTAGGTGTGAGCCTTGCAGCAATTCTTGCAGTATTAGTGAAAAAATTTAAATAATCTGAAAAACGCATAGACGGATTTAGGTTATAAAAAATGGAAATATTGCCAAAAATGCATTGCGTTTTTGGCAATATTTTTCTATGGGGAGTACATGAAAGATAGGGGGATAAGCCAAGTGGCGAAAGGAACAAGGATTACAATGAGAAAATACATAAAATTGGTATTGATGATATGTATATTGGGAATTCTGACATGTGGATGTGGGAAAAAAGATAAGGAAGAAAAAACAGTACCGTTGACGATATATGAACAGCTGAAAGTTACAGAGGAGTCCCTTCCAGATGAAGAAACAAAAGTAATACAAAAAGGTGTCAATAGTTGGGCAAAAGCATTTTTGGCGGTAAATAGTGATGCTCAAGATAAAGAAATAACAGATCAGAGTTTGTATCAAAGTATTGCAAATACAGAACATAGAAGATTATTAAAAGAAGAAAGAGATGCTTTTTATAAAGAAAGCGTGGTTAATATCAATGAAGTGTCTACACAAGTAAAAAGTGCAAAGAAAGCGCAATATGGTAAAACAGATGTAGGTGTTGTGGAATGTGATATAGATGTGAAAGGCACAAGAAATGACCAGGCATTTGAAAAGATATATACTATGCAGATGGTAGTCAATTATCAGACAAATGTTGTATCAGTGTATGAGGTTGAGGATATTACGTGGGAATAAGAAATACCGGTAAAGGGATATCAGTTTTGGAGAGATATCAGGTTACCGGTATTTTTTTATGACAAAGAATATAAAAAATGCAGCAATTTTTCATAGAATATTGGAAAGTATTGACAAAAAAAGGATTCGAATATACACTAGAAGTGTTTAGGTAGCAAACGTTACGGAAATTTGAAATGGTTTGTTATTTAAGGGGAAACTAAAAGTTATAATAGGAGGAAAGTAGTATGTACAGGAAAAAATTAATGCGCGTATGCCTGACGGGTGTTATGGTTGTTTCAATTGCAACAGCGAACGTTGCACCAGTGTTTGCAGCAGAGCCAGTGGAAAAGGTGGAGACGGAGAGCGATAGTTGGGATAGTATTTCTGGTGAAATTAATTTTAGAGATACAGACAACAATGAATCTATCTTTGTGCAATTTAACAATGAAAAAGTGGAGGATTATCGTTGGGGTGATGATCCGAAAGATACATATGAAGTATTGCCGGCAGAAACTGTGAAAAAATATCTTCCAGAAGGATATGAATTGGTAGAAGGTATCTATTCGGTAGCAGGTGGAGAGACACAGGATTCTTATTTTGTATATGCCGAGGTAAAGAAAGTACTTGTCGAAGAAACACAGGATGTGAAAATCAATTATTATGATGAAGCAGCAGGAAAACAGGTAGCAGAAGTGCCGGTACAGGTATCAATTGATACATCGTGTGTAAATATGGCAATCCTGACAAGATATCTTCCAGAAGGATATACAATCGAAGGTACAGACTGTATCATCAGAGACGGATACGTATATGTTTCTGTAAAGAAAGATGTGGAGATCAGAGAAGCAGTGCTTCACATTACATTTGAAACTCCGAACGGAGAAGTTGTTACAACAGAAACAGTAACAGCAGAAGGCGCTGATGGAGAAGACGCGGTATTCAGACTTGGTGTAGACTTCGATCTTCCAACAGGATACAAGCTGTCCAACGACAGAGATCAGGTAACAGAAATCAAAATTCCATTTGGATCCACAGGCGGACATACAATGGTTGTAGAGAAAGGTGACCTTTCTTCCATCGTAAAAATCCAGTTTGTAGATGCTGAGAATAATGATGAAGTGGTAGCAGGTGGAGATTACTTTGTTGATGGAGACGGAGACGGAATCTTCCACACAAGAGAGATCACAGAGTGGGTACCGGAAGGATATGAGTTACAGGAAGTTGGAGATTTCCAGGTAGAGCTGTACAAAGAGACACCATTACAGCTGAGTGTAACAAAGATCAAAGAGGATAAACCAGAAACTCCGGATCCAGAGGAGCCAAACAAACCGGAAAAACCAGAGACTCCAGATCAGGAGAAACCAGAAAAACCAAATAAAGAAGACGATAAAAAAGAAGACAAAAAAGACGAGAAGAAGAATTCTCCAAAAACAGGAGATGAGACAAATGCAGCAGCTGCAGCATTACCGGCAGGTGTCAGTCTTGCAGCAATCCTTGCAGTATTAGTAAAAAAATTCAAATAATCTGAAAAACGAATAGACGGTTTTCGGTTATAAGAAATGAGAATATTGCCAAAAATGCATCGCATTTTTGGCAATATTTTTTTGAAATTTTCAGATTGTACTAAATCAAATACAAACGAGAATCATTCCTGTTTTCTCTTGTCTTTCTTTTAACATAATGGTATACTAAAGCTCGTAAGAAAGAGAAAATTATTCATGTACATTGAAGGAGGATTTTAAACGATGGCACAGTTTGAACAGTGGTCAGGATTTAACGGAAGACTCTGGAAAGAGGAAGTTAACGTTCGTGACTTCATCCAGAACAACTACACACCATATGAAGGTGATGAATCTTTCCTGGTTGGACCTACAGAGGCAACTGACAAATTATGGGGAGAGCTTCAGAAACTGCAGAAAGAAGAGCGTGCAAAAGGCGGCGTTCTGGATATGGAGACAGAAGTAGTTTCTGGACTGACAGCATATGGCCCGGGATATATTAACGAAGAAATGAAAGATTTAGAGCAGGTTGTTGGTCTTCAGACAGACAAACCGCTGAAGAGAGCATTTATGCCATACGGTGGTATTAAAATGGCTGAGCAGGCTTGTACAACATACGGATATGAGCCAAGCCCGAAACTGCACGAGATCTTCACAAAATATCATAAAACACACAATCAGGGAGTATTCGATATCTACACACCTGAGATGAAAAAAGCCCGTCACAGCAAGATCATCACAGGACTTCCGGACACATACGGAAGAGGACGTATCGTAGGTGACTACCGTCGTGTAGCTCTTTACGGAATCGATTACCTGATCGAGCAGAAACAGAATGATTTTATCGAGGGTGAAAGACACGGAATGAAAGGAACAGATTTCCGTCTTCGTGAAGAAATCGCTGATCAGATTAAAGCATTAAAAGAAATGAAAGAAATGGCAGCTGTTTACGGATTTGATATTTCCAAACCAGCTACAAATGCAAAAGAAGCTGTACAGTGGCTGTACTTCGGATACCTTGCAGCAATCAAGACTCAGAACGGTGCTGCGATGAGTGTTGGACGTATTTCTACATTCCTTGACATTTATATTGAAAGAGACTTAAAGAACGGAACATTGACAGAGTCAGAGGCTCAGGAGCTGATCGACCACATCGTTATGAAGTTCAGAATGGTTAAATTCGCCAGAGTTCCATCTTACAACGAACTGTTCTCAGGAGACCCGGTATGGGCTACACTGGAAATGGGTGGTATCGGAATGGACGGACGTTCTATGGTTACAAAGAGCGACTATCGTTTCCTTCACACACTGGAGAACATGGGACCTTCACCAGAGCCGAACCTGACAGTATTATATTCTTCTAATCTGCCAGAGAACTTCAAGAAATATTCTTCTTATATTTCTATCAAGACAAGTTCTGTACAGTACGAGAACGATGATGTAATGCGTCCGGTATGGGGAGATGACTATTCTATCTGCTGCTGCGTATCTGCAACACAGACAGGAAAAGAGATCCAGTTCTTCGGAGCACGTGCAAACCTTGCAAAATGTCTGCTTTACGCAATCAACGGTGGTGTTGATGAGAAGACAAAAACACAGGTTGCTCCAAAATACAGCCCAATCACATCAGAGTATCTTGACTATGATGAAGTAATGGACAAATATGACCAGATGATGGAATGGCTGTCTAAACTGTATGTAGATACATTGAACATGATCCACTACATGCACGACAAATACTACTATGAAGCAGCAGAGATGGCTCTGATCGATACAAATGTAAGACGTACATTCGCCACAGGTATCGCTGGATTCTCTCACGTAGTAGACTCCTTAAGTGCGATCAAATATGCAAAAGTTAAAGTAATCCGTGACGAAAACGGACTTGCTGTTGACTACGAGACAGAGGGAGACTTCCCAAGATACGGTAACGATGATGACCGTGCTGACGAGATTGCTGTATGGCTGTTAAGAACATTCATGAGCAAACTGAAAAAATGCCACACATACAGAGACTCTGAGCCAACAACATCTATCCTTACAATTACATCTAACGTTGTATATGGTAAGGCTACAGGATCTCTTCCAGACGGAAGAAAAGCTGGGGAACCACTTTCACCAGGAGCAAACCCATCTTACGGTGCAGAGCAGAATGGTCTGTTAGCTTCTCTGAACTCAGTTGCAAAACTTCCATACGAAGAAGCACTGGACGGAATTTCTAATACACAGACAATCAGCCCTGGAGCACTTGGACATGATGACGATGAGAGAAAAGTAAATCTGGCTAACGTAATGGACGGATACTTTGATCAGGGAGCACATCACCTGAACGTAAACGTATTCGGAACAGAGAAACTCATCGATGCTATGGAGCACCCAGAGAAAGAAGAATATGCAAACTTCACAATCCGTGTATCAGGATACGCTGTTAAATTCATCGACCTGACACGTGAGCAGCAGTTAGACGTAATTGCAAGAACATGCCATAAAGCACTGTAATTTGTAATTCACAGGGACGTAGTACAAACAGGATGCTACGTCCCTTTTTAAATATCAAGAGAAAGGGAATCAAGCAAATGAAAGGATATATACACTCAACAGAGAGTTTTGGATCCGTAGACGGACCGGGAGTCCGTTTTCTTATTTTTGTGAGCGGATGTCCAATGCGCTGTCAGTTCTGCCATAATCCGGATACATGGAGTATGAAGACAGGAACGCAGATGTCAGCAGATGAATTGTTGGACAAAGCATGGAAATACCGCAGTTATTGGGGAAAATCCGGTGGAATTACAGTCAGCGGAGGCGAGCCGCTTTTGCAGATCGACTTTTTATTGGAATTGTTTAAGAAAGCAAAAGAAAAAGGAATCCACACAACAATCGATACAAGTGGAGCACCTTTTACAAGAGAAGAACCGTTTTTTAGTAAGTTTGAGGAACTGATGAAATATACAGATCTGCTTCTTTTGGATATCAAACATATTGACGATGAGCAGCACAAGATTTTGACTGGTCATACGAATCAGAATATTCTGGATTTGGCGAGATATTTAAGTGACATCAATAAACCGGTGTGGATTCGTCACGTACTGGTTCCGGAGAGAAGTGATAATGATGAATATCTGAAAAAGCTGGATGCATTCATTCAGACACTCTCCAATGTAGAGAAAGTGGAAGTACTTCCGTACCATACATTGGGAGAGTATAAGTGGAAAGAACTGGGGATGGAATATCCGCTGGAGGGGATCGAGCCTCCTACAGAAGAGCGGATCCGCAATGCGAATGAATTGCTTCATACAGGAAAATAAAAAAGAAATCGCTCATCATCCGCCTGAGATGATGAGCGATATTTTTTATGCATTATTCTGTTTCAACAAATGCGTCTTTTCCAAGTCCGCACAGTGGACATAACCAGTCTTCCGGGATATCTTCAAAAGCTGTTCCAGCCTCTACACCGTTGTCTGGATCGCCTACTTCAGGATCATAAATGTATCCACATGCTTCACATAAATATTTTTTCATAAAAATAGTCCTCCTTTAATTTTTAACGAAAGCATTTAACATATGTATTATAACCAAAACAAAACGATAAGTCTACTAAAAAATAGAAATTTATAATTAATTATAATAATAGTAATTATTATTGATATAAGAAGAGCTAATAAAATAATGAAACAGTAACAGAATGGAGTAATAGGAGCATGGTAAATAGAAAACAATATTGACATCCATACAGGCTGTCCATATAATATAATTAGCAGTTGTATCAAAGGGTTCTGGTTGTTGCAGGACCCTTTCTTATATTCTGGAGGGAGAAATTTATTATGAATAAAAAAGAAGTATTAGAAATCCGTAAGCAGTTTACACCGGCAAATTGCGCGATCACAAGAATTGCCGGCTGCTATGTGGATCATGAGAAAAATAAAAAGATGGAATCAAAATCGGCATTTTTATCTTTGCCTGAGGAAGAGGCGTTTAAATATTTTGACATTTTTAAAAAGACACTTTCCGGGACGATGGGGAAAAATATGTTGAATATGGAATTCCCGATCGACCAGGAGATGCCAGGCGGGACACAGGAATTTTTAATGAAACTAAAAGCCAGTAAGCTGGAAGATGACATGCTCCTGGAAGAATTTTATGACAAAGTAATCGCTACATATGAGTATGCGGAGAATTATTATATTATTTTAATCCATGCAATGTATGATGTGCCGGGCAGATCGTCTGACAATATGGAGATGTTTGACGCATCCGATGAAGTGTATGAGTATTTGGTGTGCAGTATCTGTCCGGTTTCGTTGTCAAAGGCAGGATTAAGTTACAATGCAGAGAGCAATTGTATTCAGGATCGTATCCGGGACTGGGTGGTAGATATGCCGGACAAGGGATTTTTGTTTCCGGCTTTTAATGACAGAAGCACGGATATTCATGGAGTACTCTATTATACGAAGAAATCAGAGGATTTGCAGCCGGAGTTGATTGAGCAGCTGCTGGGAGCAAAGATGCCGATGTCAGCCAACACGCAGAAGGAGACATTTCAGATGCTGATCGAGGATACTCTGGGAGAAGACGGAGATTATGAGACGATCCGCAATATCCATGATACTTTGAATGACATGATTGAGGAACATAAAGAAGAACCGGAACCGCTGCAGTTGGATAAGACCGATGTACGCAAGGTATTTGAAAAGAGCGGCGTTTCTTCGGAAAAAATGGAGTGTTTTGATCAAAATTATGAAGAGACAGCAGGGGAAAAGACTTCTCTTCTTGCAACCAATATTACGGAGACAAAAAAGTTTCAGATTGAAACGCCGGATATTGTGATTAAAGTCAATCCGGAACGGGCGGATCTGATCGAAACGAGAGTGATAGATGGAAGGCAGTGTCTGGTCATTGCTGTAGATGATCATATTGAAGTTAATGGAGTAAATGTAAGGACTCTGAAGCGCAAAAAAAGCACAGAAGAAGAGGAATAAAATAGAACATAACGGGATTTTTATCTGGCGGTCTCAGATGTTGATCAGAGACTGCTTTTTTACGAAATGAAAATAATTAAATATCTAACTAGTTTATTGGCATAAATATTAAAAAAATGTGAAAAATTATATTAATGCTTGATTTTTTTGGAAGATAATACTAATATATCGATTAGATATCTAACTAATTAAAAAGGAGGTATAGCAATGCGCTGTGATCTGGATAAGGTTCCAAGTGTCGGACTCTTTGGGATGGTGGTTCATCAGGGCGGACTGCGGGCACAGAAGATGTTTGACAAGTATGGGCTGAATAAGAGTCAGGCAGGCATCCTGTTTATGCTGCATCATGAGGAAGCTGTTTCTCAAAAGCCTCTTTCTCAGAAGGAGCTGGCAAAAAAGCTGAATGTGACGGCGCCGTCTATTACATCTGCGATTCAGAAGATGGAGAAGGCTGGATTTATCAAACGACAGCCGGATGAAAAGGATCAAAGGATCATGCGTCTGTATCTGGATGAAAAGGGAAAGGCCTGCATTGAACATGTAAAGGAAGTGGCCATGCAGATGGATGAAATCATGTTCCGCGGCATCAGTCAGGAAGAGAAGCTTCTTTTGCGAAGAATTATGATTCAGATTTTTGACAACTTAAAAGAAGAACCAAGGTTTCATACATCGGGAGAAAGCAAAACAGAGAGATAAGGCAGGAAAGGAGAGCGTATGAAAAATCTATTTAAATTTATCGGACATTACTGGAAAGCGGTCATCGCGATTGTTGCGATACTGGCAGTACAGGCTTATTGTGACCTGTCACTTCCAGCTTATACATCCGATATTGTCAACGTGGGAATCCAGCAGGGCGGAATTGAAGATAAAGTGCCGGCTGCGATTTCAGAAGAAGAGTGGAATAAGGTGATGTTGTTTGTATCACAAAAGGACCAGGACACGGTGAAGGATGCATATGAAAAAGACGAGAGTTCTTATGATAAGACCGCCTTCGTTTTGAAGGATTTCGTCAAGGAAGATGAGACAGCGCTGAAGAAAGTAGAAGATGTTTTAGCGCTTCCGATGATGGTAACTTCCGGTTTTGAGTCCGGAAGCAAGCAGACTCAGAAAATGGAGAAGGAACTGAAAAAACAGATTCCAAAGGAGATGCTCACAGAAGATACTACGGTGTTTGATATTTTACAGATGATGCCGCAGGAATCCAGAGAGGAACTGGTAAAAGAGATCAAAAAAGAAATGAAAGACATGCCGGATATGATTCTGGAGCAGGCAGCAGTAAGTTATGCAAGGAATGCATATCAGGATCTGGGTATGGATGTAGATCAGATGCAGTATCACTATCTGTTTACTACGGGCGGTAAGATGATCGCACTTGCGTTTCTTGGAATGGCAGCCAGTGTTTTAGTCTGTTATCTGGCTTCACGGGTGGGAGCAAGAGTCGGACGGGATCTCAGAGGAAGAGTGTTCCGAAAGGTAGTTGGATTTTCCAACAACGAATTTGATCATTTTTCGACTGCATCATTGATTACAAGGAGTACCAATGATATTCAGCAGGTACAGTTTTTGGCAGTTATGGTTCTGCGAATGGTATTGTATGCACCGATTCTCGCGTTGGGCGGTGTTTATAAGGTATTTCAGACCAATGTTTCAATGTCCTGGATCATTGCACTTGCGGTGATTTTGATCTTTTGTGTGGTGTTGGTGCTGTTTGTTGCGGCAATGCCAAAGTTCAAAACATTGCAGAAACTGGTAGACAGGCTGAATCTGGTGACAAGAGAAATTCTGACCGGGCTTTCAGTGATTCGAGCATTCAGTACAGAAAAGCATGAAGAAGAGCGGTTCGACACAGCTAACAAAAACCTGACGAGAACGAATTTGTTTGTTAACCGTGCGATGACATTTATGATGCCGACGATGATTCTGATCATGAATGGTGTTTCTGTTCTGATCGTATGGAACGGGGCACATGGAATCAGTGACGGTCAGATGCAGGTTGGAGATATGATGGCATTTATTCAGTATACGATGCAGATTATTATGGGATTCCTGATGATCTGTATGATTTCGATCATGCTTCCAAGAGCGGGAGTGTCTGCAGATCGTATTCAGGAAATTCTGACAAGTGAGACGGTGATCGATGATCCGAAAGAAGCAAAGGCATTCTGTAAAGAAGAAGCAGGTGTCCTGAAGTTTGATCATGTGTCATTCCGTTATCCGGGAGCAGACGAAGATGTACTCCATGATATTCATTTTACGGCAAGGCCGGGAGAGACGACAGCGATTATCGGAAGTACCGGAAGCGGAAAATCCACACTGGTCAATCTGATCCCGCGATTTTATGATGTGACGGAAGGAACGATCACCCTGGATGGTGTGGATATCAGAGAAGTATCCCAGCATACGCTGCGTGATAAGATTGGATATGTTCCGCAGAAAGGTGTTCTGTTTTCCGGAGATATTGCTTCCAATATTTTGTTTGGAAATCCGGATGGAGGAGAAGCTGTGATGAAGGAAGCAGCACAGATCGCACAGGCGGAAGAGTTTATCGAAGCAAAATCAGAGAAATATCACAGTCATATAGCACAGGGCGGTTCGAATGTATCAGGAGGACAGAAGCAGAGGCTTTCCATTGCAAGAGCAATTGCAAAACGTCCAGAATTGTTTATTTTTGATGACAGCTTTTCGGCGCTTGACTATAAGACAGATGTTGCACTTAGAAAAGCGTTGAAGAAAAAGACTGCACAGAGCACGGTGCTGATCGTAGCACAGCGTATCAGCACAATCCTTCATGCAGAGCAGATTATTGTATTAGATGAAGGAAAGATCGCCGGAATCGGAACGCATAGAGAACTTTTGGATTCGTGTGAAGTGTATCGTCAGATTGCGGCTTCACAGCTTTCTGAGGAAGAGTTAGATTTGAACGGAAAGGGGGCAGAGGCAAATGCCTAGACATGGACATATGGGGCCGGGCGGCGCCAATGAGAAAGCAAAAGACTTTAAGGGAACGCTGAAAAAGCTTCTTCATTATATGAGTGTCTTTAAAGTACAGATGGCATTTATTGTGATTTTTGCAATCTGTGGAACCGTTTTTGATATTGTAGGACCGAAGATTTTAGGAAAGGCCACAACAGAGATTTATAATGGTCTGGTCAGTAAAGTGTCAGGCGGCAGTGGAATGGACTTTGGGAGAATTGGGCAGATTCTTCTGATGACATTGGGATTATATCTGATCAGCGCATTGTGTTCGTTTATCCAGGGCTATCTGATGACGGGAGTTTCCCAGAAAACAACATACCGTTTGCGTAAGGAGATTTCCGAGAAGATCAATCGGATGCCGATGAATTATTTTGATACAAAGCCGGTCGGAGAAGTACTCTCCAGAGTGACCAATGATATTGATACGCTGGGACAGAGTCTGAACCAGAGTGCGACACAGATGATCACGTCCGTGACAACATTGATCGGAGTACTGGCAATGATGCTTTCCATCAGCCCGTTGATGACATTGGCGACGCTGGTAATCCTGCCGGTCTCTATGATCCTGATTTCATTTGTGATGAAGCATTCACAGAAATATTTCCGCGGACAGCAGGAATATCTGGGAAATGTGAATGGGCAGGTGGAAGAAATCTACAGTGGACATAATATCATCAAAGCCTTCAATAAAGAGGAAGATGTGATTCGTGAGTTTGATACAACCAATGACAGGCTTTATGATTCCGCATGGCGTTCTCAGTTTTTTTCCGGGATGATGATGCCGATCATGCAGTTTATCGGAAATCTCGGATATGTGGTGGTTGCGATTCTGGGAGGATTTCTGGCGATCAGAAAGACAATTGAAGTAGGAGATATTCAGTCTTTTATTCAGTATGTGAAACGTTTTACACAGCCGATCCAGCAGATCGCACAGGTTGCGAACATGCTGCAGATGACGGCGGCGGCGTCCGAGAGAGTGTTTGAATTCCTGGAGGAAGAAGAGGAAGATCAGACTGTGGAGCATCCGGTATCGGTAGAAAATCTGGAAGGAAATGTAAGCTTTGATCATGTTCATTTTGGATACAATGCGGATAAGATCATTGTCAATGACTTCTCAGCAGAAGTAAAAGAGGGGCAGAAAATTGCAATTGTAGGGCCGACCGGAGCAGGAAAGACGACGATGATCAAGCTTCTGATGCGGTTCTACGATGTGAACAGCGGTGCCATCAAGATCGACGGACATGACGTCAGGGATTTCAACAGAAGTGAACTGCGTGAGATGTTCGGAATGGTGCTGCAGGATACCTGGCTGTTCAATGGAAGTATCCGGGACAATATCAAATACGGAAAACTGGATGCAACGGATGAAGAAGTGATCCAGGCAGCCAAGGCAGCTCATGTGCATCAGTTTGTGAAGACACTTCCGGGCGGATATGATATGGAACTGAATGAAGAAGCAAACAATGTGTCTCAGGGACAGAAACAGCTGTTGACGATCGCGAGGGCAATTCTGGCAGATCCGAAGATCCTGATTCTGGATGAGGCGACAAGTTCTGTAGATACAAGGACAGAGGTATTGATCCAGAAGGCCATGGATAACCTGATGAAGGGACGTACCAGCTTTGTAATCGCTCATCGTCTGTCAACGATCCGGGATGCAGATATGATCCTTGTTATGAAAGACGGAGATATCGTAGAGCAGGGAAATCACGAAGAACTTCTGGCAAAAGGCGGATTCTATGCGGATCTGTATAACTCACAGTTTGAGAAAACAACGGAGGTGGCATAATATAAGAACCGGCAGGAGAGGAGACTTTCCTGTCGGTTTTGTGTTTCGTGAAAAAATATGTTATACTAAAAAATATGACAAAAAAGGGGGCAAAAGAGTATGCCGTTGACACATTTTGATGCGGAGGGAAAAGCCCGCATGGTAGACGTGACAGAGAAAAAAGAGACGGTAAGAGAAGCAACAGCAACCGGAAAGATCAAAGTCAGTCGGGACGTGTATGATGCGATTGAAGCCGGAACGGTCGGAAAAGGCGATGTGCTTTCTGTAGCGACCACAGCCGGGATCATGGGTGTGAAACGGACGGCGGATCTGATTCCGATGTGTCATATCCTGCCGATCACGAACTGTAAGATCCGTTTTGAAAAGGATCCAAAAAATCTGGAGATCACCTGTTTTTGTACGGTAAAAGTGACCGGAAAGACCGGAGTGGAGATGGAGGCGCTGACAGGTGTCAGTGTGGTGCTTCTGACGATTTATGATATGTGTAAGGCTTTGGATAAATTTATGGAGATACAGGATATTTATCTTTGTAAAAAGACCGGAGGAAAGAGCGGAGAAATCGTAAATCCGAGAATGGAAGACAGAGGAGAAGAGGGAAGATGAAGGCAGCAGTTGTGACATTGAGCGACAGGGGATTCCGAAACGAACGGGAAGATAAAAGCGGAGAGCTGGTACAGATGATGTTGAAAGAAGCCGGATATGAAGTGGCGGAATACAGGTTACTTCCGGATGAGCAGGCGCAGATTGAGACGGTATTAAAAGAGTTGAGTGATGAGAAAGAGATGGATCTGATCCTCACGACAGGAGGAACCGGGTTTTCGCAAAGAGACTGTACACCGGAAGCAACGCTGAATGTAGCTACCAGAAATGCGCCGGGGATTGCAGAAGCAATGCGGTATGCGTCACTGGCTATTACCCCCAGAGCGATGTTGAGCCGCGGGGCATCGGTGATTCGAAATCAGACACTGATCATTAACCTTCCGGGCAGTCCGAAAGCGGTGAAAGAAAATCTGGAGTATATTTTGCCTACACTGTCACATGGACTGGAAATTTTAAAAGGAGTGACAGGAGAATGCGGGATCAGTTTGAAAGAAACATAAATTATATGAGAGTGTCTGTCACAGACCGATGTAATCTGCGCTGCGTGTATTGCATGCCAAAAGATGGCGTTCAGCAGATTTCTCACGATGAGATCCTTACGTTTGATGAGATCGCAAGGGTGTGCCGGATCGGGGCAGAACTTGGGATTTCCAGGATCAAGCTGACAGGCGGCGAACCGCTGGTGCGAAAGGGGATTGAAGATCTTGCAGAGATGATCTGCCGGATTCCGGGAATCGAGCAGGTGACGCTGACGACAAACGGAATCCTGTTAAAAGACAAATTGCCTGCACTCAAAAAGGCTGGAATTTCTGCGGTTAACATCAGTCTCGATACGATGGACAGAGCGCAGTACCAGGAATTGACAGGAAAGGACTGTTTGTTGCAGGTAACGGAAGGCATTCGGGCGGCACTGGAGCAGGGGATGCGTGTGAAAATAAACTGCGTGGCGCTGAATGAATGTAATGAGTTTCAGTGGGGAAAGCTTGCAGCATTGGCAAAAGAGTATCCGCTGGATGTGCGTTTTATTGAAATGATGCCGATCGGTCTTGGAAAAGCTTATCAGGGAAGTATGCAGGAAGTGATACAGAAGAACCTGGAAAACATATATGGTGCAGCAAAGCCGGATTCAGGGGCAGTGCGTGGAAATGGTCCGGCAGTATACTGGGAGTTTCCTGGGTTTCAGGGAAAGATTGGATTTATCAGTGCGATCTCCCATAAGTTCTGCAAAGACTGCAACCGGATTCGGATGACGGCTGAAGGTTTTGTGAAGCCCTGTCTGCAGTTCGCACAGGGAGTGGATATGAGATCCCTTTTAAGAGGGCAGACGGATGATGAAGAACTGAAGCAGGTATTCGAGCAGTTGATTTATGAAAAGCCGCGCTGCCATCAGTTTGAAACAGAAAAAGCGGACGAAAGTCTCGAACAGCGTGAGATGTCAAAAATCGGAGGATAGGTTGAAATGGGAATTGTAAGAGCAGTGTGTACGAGCCCGGCAAAGGGAACGCAGAAGACGAACGTGAAAAGTGCGGAATTTATAGAAGATTTTGGAATCAAAGAGGATGCCCATGCGGGAAAGTGGCATCGTCAGATCAGTCTTCTTTCCTATGAAAAGATCGAGGCGTTTCGGGCAAGAGGAGCAGAGGTTGCAGATGGTGCATTTGGAGAAAATCTGGTGGTAGAGGGATTTGACTTTAAAAATCTTCCGGTGGGAACTAGGTTTCAGTGCAACGAAGTTATTTTAGAGATGACACAGATTGGAAAGGAATGTCATCACGGATGTGAGATTTTTCAGAAGATGGGAGACTGTATCATGCCAAGGGAAGGTGTATTTGCAAGGGTCATCCACGGCGGACGGATTTCCTGCGGGGATGAGATGTACATGTTGGGTCAAGGTGAGCAGTAACCATTTCGATATGAAGTGAGAGAAGATTTTCTTGCAGAAATAAAGGAAACGTAATATAGTGTAAAAAGCAAAAGTAAACGGAGGAACAAACATGAAATGGAATAAATTTCGTCTGACAACAACAACAGAGGCGGAGGATATTGTCAGCAGTATGCTTATGGATCTGGGAATCCAGGGGGTCGAGATTGAAGATAAAGTTCCGCTGACACAGTCGGATAAAGAGCAGATGTTCGTTGATATCCTGCCGGAGACAGAGGCAGATGACGGTGTGGCATACCTGAGTTTTTATCTGGAGGAGGATGAAGATAAAGAGAAGGTACTTGCTGATGTGCGTGCAGAATTACAGGATATGGCATCCTATTTGAACGTGGGTGCGTGTACGATCGAAGAGTCTCAGACAGAGGATGTGGACTGGGTAAATAACTGGAAGCAGTATTTTCATCAGTTCTATGTGGATGACATTCTGATCATCCCATCCTGGGAGGAAGTAAAGCCGGAAGACAGTGATAAAATGGTGATCCATATTGATCCGGGGACTGCATTCGGAACAGGAATGCATGAGACAACCCAGCTTTGTATCCGGCAGATCCGCAAATATACAACGCCGGAGACAACAATCCTTGATGTGGGATGCGGAAGCGGTATTCTGGGAATGCTGGCTTTGAAATTCGGCGCAAAATATTCCGTCGGAACAGATCTGGATCCATGTGCAATCGAGGCAACTTATGAGAACATGGAAGTCAACGGAATCAGTAAAGAGATGTACGAAGTGATGATCGGAAATATCATTGATGACAAAGACGTGCAGGACAAAGTTGGTTATGGAAAATATGACATTGTCGTTGCAAATATTCTGGCAGATGTTTTGGTCGCACTGACACCGGTGATCGTGGATCAGCTCAAAGACGGTGGAATCTACATCACCAGCGGAATTATTGATGACAAAGAAGAGACAGTGGTAGAGGCAGTTAAAGCAGCAGGTCTGGAAGTCCTGGAAGTGACGTATCAGGGCGAGTGGGTTTCTGTGACGGCGAGAAAGAACGGATAAGGAAGGATTAAGATCCATGCAGAATTTTTTTGTATATGACTCTCAGGTGCAGGGGGAAAACATTTATATAGAGGGAACCGATGTAAACCACATCGTACATGTTCTTCGTATGAAGGTTGGAGAGGAAGTCAGTGTACACGATGATGTGAACCGGAAATACCTGTGCCGGATCGAGAAACTGCTGGAAGAAAGAGTGGTGCTTTCTATTGTGGAGCAGCAGGAATCGGACACGGAACTTTCCTGCCCGATCTATCTGTTCCAGGGTCTTCCAAAGGGAGATAAGATGGAATGGATCATTCAGAAGTGTGTAGAGCTTGGCGTACATGCAATCGTGCCGGTCGCGACGAAGCGGGCGGTTGTAAAGCTGGACGAGAAGAAGGCGCAGAAAAAAGTGAACAGATGGAATGCCATCGCAGAGAGTGCGGCGAAGCAGTCCGGAAGAGGGATCGTTCCGGAAGTACTTCCGGTGATGAAATGGAAGGAGGCGCTGGAATACGCGCGTCAGCTGGATGTTAAGATGATCCCTTATGAGAAGGCAGCAGGGATAAACGCGACAAAGCAGCTGATCGGTTCTGTTTCTTTTGGACAGTCAGTCGGGATTTTTATCGGTCCGGAAGGCGGCTTTGAAGAGGCAGAAGTGGAAGCTGCAAAAGAGATTGGGGCAGTTCCGGTGACTCTGGGAAAAAGGATCTTACGAACAGAGACGGCCGGAATGACGATCCTGTCAATTCTGATGTATCATCTGGAAAGAGAGTAACATAGTTTAATATTGAGAAGAAGTGAAAAGGAAGGTATCATGGAAGTATATTTGGACAATTCGGCGACTACCAGATGTTACACAGAGGTGGGAGAACTGGTATATAAAGTGATGTGTCAGGACTATGGAAATCCGTCTTCCATGCACCGTAAAGGTGTGGATGCGGAGCATTATATCAAGGATGCAAAAGAAATTCTGGCAAAAATTCTGAAGGTCAATGCAAAAGAAATTTATTTTACGTCCGGCGGTACAGAAAGTGACAATCTGGCGATCATTGGAACAGCAAAAGCAAACAAAAGAAGAGGAAATCATCTGATCACATCATCTATTGAGCATCCGGCGATTTTGAATACGATGCGTTATCTGGAAGAGGAAGAAGGCTTTCGTGTGACCTATCTTCCGGTGGACAGCATGGGACGCATCAAGCTGGAAGCTCTGAAAGAGGCGTTGTGTGACGAGACAATTCTGGTTTCCGTCATGTATGTGAATAACGAAGTAGGAGCAGTGCAGCCGATCGATGAAGCTGTCCGGATCGTGAAGGAATATAATCCGGATATTCTGTTCCATTCGGATGCCGTACAGGGATTCGGAAAGTATAAGATTTATCCGAAGCGTCAGAAGATCGATCTGCTGACAGGAAGCGGACATAAGATCCACGGACCGAAAGGAACTGGATTTTTATATGTCAGTGAGAAAGTTAAGATCAAACCAATCGTGTTTGGCGGAGAACAGCAGAAAAATGTCCGTTCCGGTACAGAGAACGTTCCGGGGATTGCAGGACTCGGGTTAGCGGCAAAGATGATCTACCATGATCTGGATATGAAGACTGCACTGATGCGGGAACTCAAAGAGTATTTTATTGAAGGAATCGCGAAGATTGAAAATACAACCGTTCACGGGATGACCGATGAAAACAGTGCACCGCATATCATCAGTGTGGGATTTGCAGGGATTCGAAGTGAAGTGCTTCTGCATACGCTGGAAGAGAAAGGAATTTACGTATCCTCAGGTTCTGCATGTGCGTCCAACCATCCGGCAATCAGCGGGGTGTTAAAGGGCATCGGAGCCGGAAAAGAGTATCTGGATGCGACGATCCGTTTCAGCATGTCTGAATTTACAACCAGAGAAGAAATTGACTATACATTGGAAACGCTATATAATTGTGTACCGATGCTGAGAAGATATACAAGACATTGATGCTTGATAAAGAGTCCAAAAGAAAAGGATAAATAAAGGAGAATATCATGAGATTTCATTCATTTTTGATTAAATACGGAGAAATCGGGATCAAAGGAAAGAACCGGTATCTGTTTGAAGACGCTCTGGTGCGTCAGATCCGTTTTGCATTGAAGGATGTGGACGGAGAATTTAATGTACACAAAGCACAGGGGAGAGTGTATGTGGACTGTGAAGGCGAATACGATTACGAAGAGACTGTGGAAAGTTTGAAACGAGTGTTTGGTATCGTAGGAATCTGCCCGGTTGTGCGTCTGCAGGACAATGGATTTGAACAGCTGAAAAAAGATGTGGAAAAATATATCGGAGAAGTGTACCCTGAGAAAAACCAGACATTTAAGATTGAAGCAAGAAGAAGCAGAAAGTCTTATCCGTTGAATTCTATGGAATTGAACTGTGAGTTGGGCGGTGTGATCCTGGATGCGTACCCGGAGATGAAAGTAGACGTACACAATCCGCAGATTCGTCTGAATGTGGAAGTACGGGAAGAGATTTATCTGTACTCAGAGATTATTCCGGGGCCGGGCGGAATGCCGGTAGGAACTAACGGAAGTGCCATGCTCCTGCTCTCCGGTGGTATCGACAGCCCGGTTGCCGGATATATGATCGCAAAACGCGGTGTCGCTCTGGAAGCAACGTATTTCCATGCACCACCGTATACGAGTGAACGTGCAAAAGAAAAAGTGGTGGATCTGGCAAGACTGGTTTCCAGGTATTCCGGCCCGATCAAGCTCAACGTAGTCAACTTTACAGACATTCAGCTGTATATCTATGAGAAGTGTCCGCATGAAGAACTGACGATTATTATGCGAAGATACATGATGAAGATCGCGGAGCATTTTGCAAAACAGGATGGCTGCCTGGGACTGATCACCGGAGAAAGTATCGGACAGGTTGCGAGCCAGACGATGCAGAGCCTTATGGCAACCAATGCAGCATGTACGCTTCCGGTCTACCGTCCGCTGATTGGATTTGATAAAAAAGAAATCGTGGATATTTCTGAAAAGATTGATACGTACGAGACATCGATCCAGCCGTATGAAGACTGCTGTACGATTTTTGTTGCCAAGCATCCGGTGACAAAACCGAATCTGGAGCGTATTGAGAAATCCGAGAGAAATCTGGATGAGAAGATTGATGAGCTGATGCAGACAGCAATCGATACGGTTGAAACGATCATGGTAAAATAGGACAATAAAAAGGCTGCCTCATAAAGAGACAGCCTAAAAATAAATGATTCCATTATTTGATGATGTAAGAATCCAGTGCAGCTAAGATGTCATCCAGATTAGAATCAGCGTGGATATTCAGATCGATCGGTTTAGAAAGATCCAAACTGAAAATTCCCATAATTGATTTGGCATCTATCACATATCTTCCGGACACTAAATCAAAATCGTTGTCATATTTTGTGATTTCGTTTACAAATGATTTTACTTTGTCGATTGAGTTTAAAGAAATCTGTACTGTTTTCATTATAAAAGTCCCTCCTTGATATACAATGCTTCGAGTATCTGTACTCTAGGTATATTCTACGAGAAGTAACTGCAAAAGTCAAGGAACAAACAGGAAAAACAAGGAAAACCAGGAGAATATTTTTATGAAAAAAGTCGCGTTACACAATCTGGGATGTAAGGTAAATGCATATGAGACAGAAGCCATGCAGGAAATGCTGGAACATGCCGGATATGAGATCGTTCCGTTTCAGGAAGGAGCGGACATTTATGTGATCAATACATGCACAGTGACCAATATTGCGGACCGCAAATCAAGACAGATGCTGCATCGGGCAAGAAAGATGAATCCGGATGCTGTTGTGGTCGCAGCCGGCTGTTATGTGCAGGCACAGGCTGAAAAGCAGGTGATCGATCCATGTATTGATATTGTACTCGGAAACAATAAAAAGCAGGATCTTCTGACAGCGCTGCAGGCATATGAAGAAGCACACGGTGATTTGCGGGAAGTGATCGATATCAATCATACAAAAGAATATGAGAATCTGCATCTGACAAAACAGGGGGAGCATACGAGAGCATATATCAAGGTGCAGGATGGCTGCAACCAGTTTTGTTCTTACTGTATTATCCCGTATGCGAGAGGAAGAGTCAGAAGCAGGGCAAAAGAAGATGTAGTAGCAGAAGTGACAGATCTGGCGAAAAACGGATACCAGGAAGTCGTGCTGACGGGAATTCATCTGAGCTCCTATGGCATTGATTTTGAAAATGAAGACAATCTGCTCAGTCTGATTCGTGCAGTGCATGAGATTGAAGGAATCAAAAGGATTCGTCTGGGATCTCTGGAACCAAGGATCATCACAGAAGAGTTTGTACAGGCGATCGCAGCGCTTCCGAAGATGTGCCCGCACTTCCATCTGTCATTGCAGAGTGGCTGCAATGAAACCTTAAAGAGGATGAACCGCAGATATACAAGTGAAGAGTTTTATGAAAAGTGTGAGATATTAAGAAAGTATTTTGAAAAACCGGCGCTGACAACAGATGTGATCGTGGGATTTCCGCAGGAAACAGAGGAAGAATTTGAAACAACGTATGAATTTCTGAAAAAGATCTGCTTCTATGAGACTCATATTTTCAAATATTCCAAACGAGAAGGCACGAAAGCGGCAGTGATGCAGGGACAGATCCCGGAGCAGATCAAGGCAAAAAGAAGCGCCAGACTGATCGAACTGGGGGAGAAAAACCGCAGAGCATATGAAGAATCGTTCCTTGGAAAAACAGTGGAAGTGCTGGTGGAAGAAAAATCGGATGTGAACGGAAAAGAAATGTGGACAGGGCACACAAAAGAGTATATGAAAATTGCACTAGAGTCAGAGAAAAATCTTCAGAATTGTATTCTAAACGTGCAAATTAAAGATGGCCGGGAAATTATTCATTGAATTTTAAAATAGATTATATTAGAATGATAAGTAGGATACTAACGCAATTATGCTGATTCCGGGGAATCAGATCTGCGCGTGAATAAAAGAAAAATGGAGGAGATACGATGAGCGATTTGAGTAATACACAGTTCTTTCAGGTAGAACCGGGACCACAGATTTCTGCAAAAGATATTCTGGAAATCGTGTATAAGGCACTGAAAGAAAAAGGATACAACCCGGTTAACCAGATCGTGGGATACATTATGTCAGGAGATCCTACTTACATTACCAGCTATAATGGAGCAAGAAGCCTGATTATGAAGGTGGAAAGGGATGAATTGGTCGAAGAACTGTTAAAAGCGTATATCGAGCATAATTCATGGGAATAATCGACTATGCGGATCATGGGACTGGATTATGGCACGAAGACTGTAGGGGTTGCGATCAGCGACGCTCTTGGTCTGACTGCGCAGGGGATAGAGACCATTCAGAGAAAAGAGGAAAACAAGCTGCGCCGTACACTCGCCCGGATTGAAGAGCTGGTAAGGGAATATGAAGTGGATACGATCGTGCTTGGTTTTCCGAAGCATATGAATAACGATGTGGGTGAACGTGCAAAAAAGTCTCTGGAATTCAAAGAGATGCTGGTGCGCAGGACAGGACTTGATGTGGTGATGTGGGACGAGCGGCTTACTACCGTGGAGGCAGAGCGTACATTGATCGAGAGTCAGGTGCGGCGCGAGAACAGAAAGCAGTATATTGACAAGATCGCAGCTGTTTTTATCCTGCAGGGATATCTGGATTCGATTTATTTGAAAAAGAAAGCCGAAGAGGAAAACTAGAAGCTGCCCACAGGAGGAAGAACGCATGGAAAAGATTAAGTTTTGTTTTGACGAGTCGGGAGACAGCGTTGAATTTTTTGTACTGGAACAGACAAAGATCAACGGGGCATCCTATATTCTTGTGACAGATTCACAGGAGGATGACGCCCAGTGTCTGATCTTAAAAGAAGGTGAATCTCAGGACGCGAAAGAGAGTGTCTATGAGATCGTAGAGGACGACGTAGAATTACAGGCGGTTTCCAAAGTATTTGAGGAACTGCTGGAAGATGTAGAGATTGAAATGTAACTTAGAATATTACTTTACCGCAGGGGACGTGGAGGATGACAGTAGAACAGGAAAAAGTACAGGGGATGCTCAAGGAAAAGCTCAGAGAAAAAGGCTGGAAAGTGACCAGACAGAGACTTTCTATTTTGCAGACCCTGGCAGAACATAAAGGGCAGCATCTGGCGGCGGAAGATATTTTTGAGCTGATGAAGGATGAATATCCGGAAATGGGGCTTGCGACCGTGTACCGTACGCTGCAGCTTTTGTATGAGATTCAGCTGATCGACCGGATTCATTTCAATGATGGATGTATCCGGTATGAGATCGGTCATATATTTGACGGAGACTCCAAACACAGTCATCATCATCTGATCTGCAGAACATGTGGGCGTGTGATGCCGTTTGAAGATGATTTTCTGGAGGATCTGGAGGCACAGATCGAAGCCGATACCGGTTTTCATGTGTTGGATCATGAACTGAAATTTTATGGTCAGTGTAAGGAATGTGCCGAAGCTTCCATGCGGAAAGAGAATACATAAAAAACTCATGGAGGTGTATATTTTTGAAAAAAGAAAATCGTGGAAAATTAAAAATCATTCCTTTGGGAGGTCTTGAGCAGATCGGTATGAATATTACTGCTTTCGAATATGAAGACAGTATCATTGTGGTAGACTGCGGGCTTGCATTCCCGGAGGATGACATGCTCGGAATCGATCTGGTCATTCCGGATGTGACTTATCTGAAGGATAATATATCCAAAGTAAAAGGATTTGTGATCACCCATGGTCATGAAGATCATATCGGAGCTTTGCCGTATGTACTTAAGGAGATCAATCTTCCAATCTATACTACAAAGCTGACAATGGGAATCATCGAGAACAAGTTAAAAGAGCATAATCTGCTCCGTACGACAAAGAGAAAAGTGGTGCGTCATGGACAGTCCATCAATCTTGGACAGTTCCGAATTGAATTTATCAAGACGAACCACAGTATTCAGGATGCTTCCGCACTGGCGATCTATTCACCGGCAGGAACTGTTGTGCATACCGGAGACTTCAAGGTGGATTATACACCGGTATTCGGAGATGCCATTGATCTGCAGCGTTTTGCGGAGATCGGAAAGAAAGGTGTGCTGGCTCTGATGTCAGACAGCACGAATGCAGAGCGGAAAGGATTTACCCAGTCAGAGCGTACGGTGGGAATTACGTTTGATCATATTTTTGCAGAGCATCAGAACACAAGAATCATCATCGCGACATTTGCATCGAACGTAGACCGTGTGCAGCAGATCATCAACTCTGCGTATAAGTACGGAAGAAAAGTTGTGGTAGAAGGACGCAGCATGGTAAATATCATTACGACAGCATCTGAGCTTGGGTATCTGAATGTTCCGGAGAATACACTGATCGAGATCGATCAGTTGAAGAACTATCCACCGGAGAAGACCGTTCTGATCACAACAGGAAGCCAGGGAGAATCCATGGCTGCACTTTCCAGAATGGCAGGGGATGTACACCGTAAAGTGACGATTCAGCCGAATGACACGATCATTTTCAGTTCGAATCCGATTCCTGGAAATGAGAAGGCAGTATCCCGTGTGATCAATGAGCTTTCTGCAAAGGGTGCGAACGTGATATTCCAGGATGCGCATGTTTCCGGACATGCCTGTCAGGAAGAGTTAAAGCTGATCTATTCGCTGGTAAAACCAAAGTATGCCATTCCGGTGCATGGTGAGTACCGCCACTTAAAAGCAAATGCGGAGATCGCGCAGTCTCTGGGAATTCCGAAAGAGAATATCTTTATCATCCAGAGCGGAGATGTGATCGAGCTGAGTGATGCAGAAGCAAAAATAGTGGATAAAGTCCATACAGGAGCGATTCTGGTAGATGGTCTGGGTGTCGGTGATGTCGGAAATATCGTATTGCGAGACAGACAGCATCTGGCAGAGGACGGAATTCTGATCGTTGTTCTGACACTGGAAAAAGGCAGCAACAATCTGCTGGCAGGACCGGATATCGTATCCAGAGGATTTGTCTATGTAAGAGAATCCGAAGGACTGATGGAAGAAGCCAGAAAGGTTGTGACAGACAGTCTGGATAAATGTCTTTCCGGAAGACATGCGGACTGGAATAAGATCAAGATGACGATCCGTGACACAATGAACGATTTTATCTGGAAGAAGACAAAGAGAAGACCAATGGTCATTCCGATTATTATGGATGTGTAAGATATGATAGTAGATGAACGTATCGTGACATTCATCAATTCCTTAGAGACAGAGAACAGTGAAATACTCGAAGCAGTGGAACAGGAAGCTCTGAGCACATATGTGCCGATCATACGAAAAGAAATGCAGAGTTTCCTGAAAGTGCTTCTGATGATACAAAAACCTATGTGCATCCTGGAAGTAGGGACCGCAGTAGGTTTCTCTGCGTTATTGATGAGTGAAGCGGCACCAGAAGGGTGCAGGATCACAACAATTGAAAATTACGAAAAGAGAATTCCGATCGCCAGGGAGAATTTCAGACGGGCAGGGAAAGAAGAGCAGATCACGCTCATAGAGGGAGATGCTATGGATGTGCTGAAAACACTGGAGGGCAGCTTTGATTTTATTTTTATGGATGCTGCAAAGGGACAGTATATCCGGTATATGCCCCAGGTGCTGCGTTTGCTTCGTCCGGGCGGAACTCTTGTGACAGATAATGTACTGCAGGATGGGGATATTATCGAATCCCGTTTTGCGGTGGAACGGAGAAACCGAACGATTCATTCCAGAATGCGGGAGTATCTGTACGAATTAAAACACCATGAACTGCTGACAACGTCCATTATTCCGCTTGGGGATGGAGTGGCTGTCAGTGTGAAGAAACAGGAAGGAGAATAAAATGGCAAGACATCCTGAACTTTTGATACCGGCAAGCAGCCTGGAAGTATTAAAGACAGCAGTCATTTTTGGAGCAGATGCGGTTTATATCGGAGGAGAGGCATTTGGACTCCGTGCAAAAGCGAAGAACTTTTCCATGGAGGACATGAAAGAAGGAATCGCATTTGCGCATGAACATGATGTGAAAGTGTATGTAACAGCCAATATCCTGGCACACAATGAGGATCTGCCGGGAGTGCGTAAATATTTTGAGGAACTCAAGGAAATCAAGCCGGATGCTCTTATTATTGCGGATCCGGGAGTGTTTGAGATCGCAAAAGAAGTGTGCCCTGAGATTGAGAGACACATCAGTACTCAGGCAAACAATACAAACTATGGAACCTATAATTTCTGGTATAAACAAGGCGCGAGCCGCGTGGTTTCCGCCAGAGAGCTGTCTCTGGAAGAAATCAAAGAGCTGCGCGCGAATATTCCGGAGGATCTGGAAATCGAGACATTTGTACATGGAGCGATGTGTATTTCTTATTCCGGAAGATGCCTTCTGAGCAACTATTTCACAGGCAGAGATGCAAACAGGGGGGCATGTACCCACCCGTGCCGCTGGAAATATGCGGTTGTGGAGGAGAAGAGACCGGGAGAGTATCTGCCGGTTTATGAGAATGAAAGAGGAACTTATATTTTCAACTCCAAGGATCTGTGCATGATCCAGTATATCCCGGAGATTCTGGACGCGGGTATTGACAGTCTGAAAATCGAAGGACGTATGAAAACCGCGCTCTATGTGGCAACAGTTGCAAGAACCTACAGAAAGGCGATCGATGACTATCAGAAGGATCCGGAATTATATAAAAAGAATATGCCGTGGTATCTGGAGCAGATCTCCAATTGTACGTACCGCCAGTTTACGACAGGATTCTTCTTTGGAAAACCGGATGAGACAACACAGATCTATGACAGCAATACGTATGTGAAAGAGTATACCTATCTCGGAATTATCGGAGAGGTCAGGGACGGTCTGTGCCGGATCGAACAGCGCAACAAGTTTTCTGTGGGTGAGATCATTGAGATCATGAAGCCGAACGGGGAAAATGTGGAAGCGAAAGTAGAGCGTATCCTCAATGAAGAAGGAGAGGAGCAGGAGAGTGCTCCTCACTCAAAACAGGTGTTATATGTGGCGCTGGATCAGAAGGCGGACAAATATGATATCTTACGAAGAGCAGAAAAAGACGCGTAGCTTTTCGACCGCGCTCTTTTCTATCCGGGATACATAAGAACGGGAGATCCCCAGTTGTTTGGCGACTTCCCTCTGCGTGTATTCCTCGCCGCCATAAAGTCCATACCGCATTTTTAAAACGAGTTTTTCCCGCTGGGAGAGCTCGTTTTCTACTTTTTCATACAGCTTCTGGATATTTTCTTTCAGGCATACCCGTTCCGGGATGTCGTCTTCATCCGTTTCGATAATATCGTATAATTTGATCTCGTTTCCTTCCCGGTCCGTACCGATGGGTTCATATAAAGAAATCTCTTTTGACGTCTTTTTCCGTGCGCGCAAATGCATCAGGATTTCGTTTTCCACACACTTGGAGGCATAAGCTGCCAGCCGGTTTCCTTTGCTTGGATTAAAGGTGACAATGGCTTTGATCAAACCGATGGTTCCGATTGAGATCAGATCTTCGGGATCTTCGTCCACATACTGATATTTTTTGATCACATGTGCAACGAGCCGCAGATTCCGTTCAATCAGAATGTGTTTTGCCTGCAGGTCACCCTCAGTATATTTTTGAATATATTCTTTTTCTTCGGAAGGGGTGAGGGGATTTGGAAATGATTTCAAGACAGCACCTCAAAGCACATTTGATAACAGTGTATGTAAAGAAGGCATGATTTGTGCTTTTCCACTTGAAAAGAGGACGGGCAGAAAAAAGTGGTTGACAAACAGCGGGCAGGAGAGATATAGTAAGACTACATTCCCGGAGCGATCCGCTCTGGAGAGTATAAGATCTATTGATTCAAAAGGCCGTATCGGCCAGCGTTTTCAAGTTACAAATTTATTAGAAGATCAGTTATGTGGGGACTGAACGTACAGGCTCTTGGAAAAGGAGTGTGTGATGAGTTTTTGCTCAGTATTATCTGCAGCAGTGATCGGGCTGCGGGTAGAATTTATTCATGTGGAAGCTGACGTCAGCAACGGGCTTCCGGTATTTCATATGGTGGGATACCTTTCTTCTGAAGTGAAGGAGGCTGCAGAGCGTGTGCGCACAGCAATCCGAAACAGTGGAGTTTCGTTTCCAGCCAAACGGACGATCGTCAATCTGGCGCCGGCAAATGTAAGAAAGAGAGGAGCGTCGTTTGATCTTCCCATTGCAGTGGCAGTGATGATTGCATTGGGATGTCAGATTTCAGAGGGGATAAGGCATACGCTTTTTATAGGAGAACTGGGACTGGATGGCAGTGTGCTGGAAGTACCTGGTGTTCTGCCGATCGTTCTGGAGGCAAAAAAGGCGGGAGTGAAACGCTGCATTGTACCAGAAGCAAATGAGGCGGAAGGCGCACTTGTGAAAGGAATCGAGATCATTGGGGTAAAGCATCTTAAGCAGATTACAAAGATTCTTTCAGGAGAGAGAAAAAAAGAAAAAACAAGGAATCAAGCAAAAAAGCAGACGGTAAAAAATCCGCAGCCGGATTTTTCTGAAATGCAGGGCCAGGCAGCCGTCAAGCGTGCAGCGGAGATTGCAGTGGCAGGCGGACATAATCTTCTTTTGATCGGACCGCCGGGAAGCGGAAAGACCATGGCAGCGGAACGGATTGCCGGAATTCTGCCGCCTCTGACATTAGAAGAGAGCATGGAGATTACAAAAATATACAGTATTATGGGACTGCTTGATGAGAAAGAACCGCTGATCCAGAGCCGGCCTTTTCGCAGTGTACACCATACGGTCACAAGGGCAGCACTGGCTGGAGGCGGGATGATCCCGACGCCGGGAGAGATCACACTCGCACACGGCGGTGTTTTGTTTTTGGATGAATTGCCGGAGTTTTCGAAAAGTGTGATCGAGGTACTGAGACAGCCGCTTGAAGAGCACCAGATGCGGATTGCGAGAACACACGGAAATTATGTATTTCCAGCGGATTTTATTTTGATCGCGGCGATGAATCCATGTCCCTGCGGATGCTATCCGGATATGCAGAAATGTACCTGTACGCCTGTGCAGATTCAGAATTATTTAGGAAGGATCAGTCAGCCGTTTCTGGATCGAATCGATCTGTGTGTAGAGGCGCCCCGGGTGGAATATGACTCACTGGTGGAGAAGAAAGCACAGGAATCTTCGGAAGCAATCCGGCAGAGAGTATGTGAAGTGCGAAATCTGCAGAGAATGCGTTATGGAGGAACAAAGGTAAATGCAAGACTGGACAGCCGGGAGACAGAAGAATTCTGCCGTCTGGGAGAGCCGGAAAACGAAGTGATGAAGCAGGCATTTGCTGCCTTTGGATTTACAGCACGTACTTATCATAAAGTGTTAAAGGTGGCGAGAACGATCGCAGATCTGGACGGAAGTCAGGAAATTCTAAAGCAGCATTTGTGTGAGGCAATCGGCTATCGGACGCCGGATAAGAAGTACTGGAAACGATAGGAGGAAGAGCGCATGAAGTATGAATACTGGTTTTCCGGAATCCGAAATATTCCGGATCGGACAAAAATAAAATTAAAAGAAAAAGCAGGGACAGCAGAAGCCATTTATTATATAGAAGAAACTGCACTCAGAAAGATGCAGCTGCTCAAGGAACAGGAAATTTGGAAGCTGCTGGAGGCGAAAAAGAAAGAGGAGCTGGACAGAAATTATGAAGCAATGAGACAAAAAGGAATCTCGGTGATCCCGTGGGGAGAAAAGGAATATCCAGGTCGTTTAAAAGAAATCTATGATCCGCCGTATGCGTTGTATGTGAAAGGAAAGCTGCCGGATAATACTGCGCGTGCGGCAGCCATTGTGGGAGCGAGAAGTTGTACTCCCTATGGAGAAAAATATGCGCTGGAATATGGGAAAAAACTGGCGGAATGTGGAATTCAGGTGATCAGCGGACTTGCGCGCGGCGTAGACGGGATCGGACAGAGAGGTGCTCTGCTGGGAGGTGGAAAGACCTTTGCTGTTTTGGGGAGCGGGGTAGATGTCTGTTATCCGAAAAACCATATGGGATTATATCTGGATATCCTGGAGCAGGAAGGCGGGATCCTTTCAGAACTCCCGCCCGGCACACCGCCGCTTCCGCAGCATTTTCCGAGGCGAAACCGGATCATCAGCGCGCTGTCAGATATTGTGCTCGTTATGGAGGCAAGAGAGAGGAGTGGATCACTGATCACAGCAGATCTGGCACTGGAGCAGGGAAAGGATGTCTATGCGCTGCCGGGGCCTGTTAACAGCAGCTTAAGTCAAGGGTGTAACCGCCTGATCTTTCAGGGGGCCGGAATTCTTTTAAGCCCGGAAAATCTGCTGGATGAGATGGGCATTGCATACAGCGGGGAATGTGAAAAATCAGACAAAAATGAAAAAATGCTTGAAAGTCCTGAATATATGGTGTATAGTTGTGTCGGTCTGTATCCAAAGAGCGTGGGGCAGCTGACAGAAGAAACAAAGCTGCGCCCGGAGGAAGTTTTAAAGCTTTTAGTGTCTTTGGAATTACAGGGATATATCAGAGAAATCTCAAAAAATTATTATATAAAAGTGAAATGACGGCGTGAGGGCGCCGGATGGAGGAAATGTTTCAATGGCACATTATCTGGTAATTGTGGAGTCACCGGCGAAAGTGAAGACGATCAAAAAATTTCTTGGAAAGAACTATACAGTAGCGGCATCAAACGGGCATGTCAGAGATTTGCCGAAAAGTCAGCTCGGAATCGATGTGGAGCATGACTTTGAGCCCAAATATATTACCATTCGGGGAAAAGGGGAGATTCTCGCAAACCTGAGAAAGGAAGCCAAGAAAGCCGACAAAGTATATCTGGCAACCGACCCCGACCGTGAAGGAGAGGCAATTTCATGGCATCTTGCAGCAGCGCTGAAATTGGATGAGAAAAAAATGCGCCGTATTACATTCAACGAGATCACAAAGAATGCAGTCAAGGCGTCATTAAAAACACCAAGAGATATTGATATGGATCTGGTGGACGCACAGCAGGCAAGACGTGTTCTGGACAGAATGGTAGGATATCGGATCAGTCCGCTTTTGTGGGCAAAAGTAAAACGGGGATTGAGCGCCGGACGCGTGCAGTCTGTAGCACTCCGTATCATTGCGGACCGGGAAGAAGAAATCAATGCATTTATTCCGGAAGAATACTGGAGTCTGGATGCAATCTTAAAGGTGAAAGGAGAGAAAAGACCGCTCACTGCCAAGTTCTATGGAACCGAGAAAAAGAAGATGACGATCCATTCCAAAGAGGAGATGGATGAGATCTTACAGGCTTTGGAAAAAGAAACATACGAAGTAAAAGATATCAAAAAGGGAGAGCGTATTCGAAGAGCGCCGCTTCCGTTTACAACCAGCACTTTGCAGCAGGAGGCAGCAAAGGTGCTCAACTTCGGTACACAGAAGACGATGCGTATCGCACAGCAGCTGTATGAAGGAATTGACGTAAAGGGCAGCGGTACGATTGGTGTGATCACGTATCTGCGTACGGATTCTACCCGTATTTCAGAGGAAGCAGATGCAGCGGCGAGAGCGTACATCACAGAGAATTACGGCGCAGAGTATGCAGCAGCAGGAGAAGCAAATAAAAAGACTGAGAAGAAGATACAGGACGCGCATGAGGCAATCCGACCGACGGACATTTCCATGACACCGGCTTCGTTGAAAGAGTCTCTTTCCAGAGATCAGTTCCGTCTGTATCAGCTAATCTGGAAACGGTTTGCCGCAAGCCGGATGCAGCCTGCAAAATATGAGACCACATCTGTCAAGATTGGTGCCGGGGAATACCGTTTTACAGTGGCAACTTCAAAAGTGGCGTTTGAAGGATTTCGTACGGTTTATACAGAAGCAGATGAAGAAAAAGAAGTAAGCAATGTTCTTGTCAACGGATTGAGCATGGATTCGGAACTGACGAAAGAAGAGTTTGATACCAAACAGCATTTCACACAGCCTCCGGCACACTATACAGAGGCAACACTTGTAAAGGCACTGGAGGAGCTTGGAATCGGACGTCCGAGTACCTATGCACCAACAATCTCCACAATTCTCGGAAGACGTTATATTACCAAAGAAGCCAAGAATCTGTATATCACAGAGATCGGAGAAGTAGTCAACAATATTATGAAGCAGTCGTTTCCTAGTATTGTGGATGTCAACTTTACGGCCAACATGGAAGGGCTTCTGGATATGGTGGAAGAAGGAAAAGTGCAGTGGAAAGTTGTCGTAAGTAACTTCTATCCGGATCTGGATGAAGCAGTGAAAACTGCGGAGAAAGAATTAGAGAGCGTGAAGATCGAGGATGAAGTAACGGATGTAATCTGTGAAGAGTGTGGAAGAAACATGGTGATCAAATACGGTCCTCACGGAAAATTCCTTGCCTGTCCGGGATTTCCGGATTGCCGCAACACAAAACCGTACCTGGAGAAGATTGGTGTTGCCTGTCCGGTCTGTGGAAAAGAAGTTGTGATCCGCAAGACGAAGAAGGGAAGAAAGTATTACGGATGTGAAAATAATCCGGAATGTGATTTTATGTCATGGCAGAAACCGTCCAAAGAAAAATGTCCGGAATGTGGCGGATATATGGTGGAAAAAGGGAATAAACTGGTCTGTGCAGATGAACAGTGTGGATATGTCCGAAATTTGAAGGGAAATTAGAAGGATTTCGAATAAAAACAAGAGGAAATTGCAACAATTTCATTGAAAATTCGTGAATTGTATGATAACATGAGGGTGTCTATTGAATAGGAACGAGTTGTATATACAATTGAGTCTGGAGGAGACGGATGAGCGTACAGTTATTAGATAAGACAAGAAAAATAAATAAATTATTGCATAATAATAATTCCAGCAAAGTGGTGTTTAATGATATTTGTGCTGTCCTCACAGAGATCCTGAACTCCAATGTCCTGGTAGTCAGTAAAAAAGGAAAGATTCTCGGAGTCAGCAAAAGTGCGCATGTAGATGCAATCAATGAACTGATCGTAGAGTCTGTGGGAGCGCATATCGATGAGATGCTCAATGAGCGTCTGCTCAATGTACTTTCTACCAAAGAGAACGTGAATTTGGAGACACTTGGTTTTTCATCGGAAAAAGTGCAAGGATATCAGGCAATTATTGTTCCAATTGATATTGCGGGAGAACGCCTTGGAACACTCTTTATTTATAAGCAGAATGAGTTGTATTCCATTGATGATATCATCTTAAGTGAATATGGAACAGCAGTTGTCGGACTGGAAATGCTCCGGTCTGTGAATGAGGAGAGCGCAGAGGAGACGAGAAAGGAACATATCGTACAGTCAGCAATCAGCACACTTTCATTCTCTGAACTGGAGGCGATCATCCATATTTTTGAAGAGTTGGATGGAACAGAGGGAATTCTGGTGGCAAGCAAGATTGCAGACCGTGTAGGAATCACAAGATCCGTGATCGTCAATGCACTTCGAAAATTTGAGAGTGCCGGAGTGATCGAATCCCGTTCCTCCGGGATGAAGGGAACATACATCAAAGTGTTGAATGACTATGTCTTTACCGAATTGGAAAAGATTAAAAAAGAACGTTTGTAAAAGTCGTACAGAAGATAAAAGGGTATCAGCAAGCTGATGCCCTTTCTCTGATTACAGGTAAGAAAAGCAGGAGGAAAAGAACATGTATGAAGGCAATGCAGTAGATCTTCAGATGGAGAAAGTGATCGCGGCAGATGCGATCCTGGATGATGAGACACATCACTGTCAGGTTTTTCGTTATGATATGGAAGAGGATTACATATACTTACAATTAAAGGAGGACGATCTGACAGCAATCTCGCTGGATGCAAAGTATCAGTGCTATATTTCTACAAGGACAGAGCTTTTGTTCTGCACAGGCGTGGTACAGGAGCGATACCAGTGTGAACATGGGAAAATTTTGGTCTTTCATATTGAGAATGGATTCTATACAATTTCGGATATGAAAGGACCTGTAAAAAGAAAATAAACTAAATATAAAATTTTTGAATCTCTGTTGACAAATAGAAAACAGAGTGCTATTTTATATTCATGAGGTTTAGCACTCAATATGAATGAGTGCTAATAACGTATAAAATAAGGAGGAGTTACCATGAAATTAGTACCATTAGGTGATAAAATCGTATTAAAGCAATTAGAAGCAGAAGAGACAACAAAGTCAGGAATCGTTTTGCCTGGTCAGGCAAAAGAAAAACCACAGGAAGCAGAGGTAATTGCAGTCGGACCTGGTGGAATGGTAGACGGGAAAGAAGTGACAATGCAGGTAGCTGTAGGAGATAAAGTAATCTATTCCAAATATGCAGGAACAGATGTAGAGCTGGATGGAGAAGAGTACATTATCGTAAAACAGAATGATATCCTTGCAGTTGTAAAATAGAAGAAAGAGACAATTTTTTGGAAACAGTCAACAGACGAAGTATAACAGGAGTGTGAATGAAAATGGCAAAGGAAATTAAATATGGAGCAGAGGCAAGAGCCGCTCTGGAAAAAGGTGTAAACCAGCTTGCAGATACTGTAAGAGTAACTTTGGGACCAAAAGGAAGAAACGTTGTTCTGGATAAATCGTTCGGAACACCATTGATCACAAATGACGGTGTGACGATCGCAAAAGAGATCGAACTGGAAGACGGATTTGAAAATATGGGAGCACAGCTCATCCGTGAAGTAGCAGCGAAGACAAACGATGTAGCCGGAGACGGAACAACAACAGCGACTGTTCTGGCACAGGCAATGGTAAATGAAGGAATGAAGAACCTTGCAGCAGGAGCAAACCCGATCGTACTGCGTAAAGGTATGAAAAAAGCGACAGATGCAGCAGTGGAAGCAATTGCAAATATGAGCCGTCAGGTAACAGGAAAAGACCAGATCGCAAAAGTTGCAGCAGTATCTTCCGGTGATGAAGCGGTTGGAAATATGGTTGCAGATGCAATGGAGAAAGTTTCCAAAGATGGTGTTATCACGATCGAAGAATCCAAGACAATGCAGACAGAGCTGGATCTGGTAGAAGGTATGCAGTTTGACCGCGGATATATTTCTGCATATATGGCGACAGATATGGAGAAGATGGAAGCAGTTCTGGATGATCCGTACATCCTGATCACAGACAAGAAGATTTCCAATATTCAGGATCTCCTTCCATTGCTGGAGCAGATCGTACAGTCAGGAGCAAGACTTCTGATCATTGCAGAGGATATTGAAGGAGAAGCTCTTACAACTCTGATCGTAAACAAACTGCGCGGAACATTTAATGTTGTTGCAGTAAAAGCTCCTGGATACGGAGACAGAAGAAAAGAAATGCTCAATGATATTGCAATCCTGACAGGCGGACAGGTAATTTCCGATGAACTTGGAATGGATCTGAAAGAAGCAACAATGGATCTGCTCGGACGTGCAAAATCTGTAAAAGTTCAGAAAGAGAACACAGTCATTGTTGACGGATGCGGAGATAAGAAAGCAATCGAAGACAGAGTGGCTCAGATCAAAAAACAGATCGAGGAGACAACATCTGAATTTGACAGAGAAAAATTACAGGAAAGACTTGCAAAACTGGCAGGCGGTGTTGCAGTGATTCGTGTGGGAGCAGCGACAGAAACTGAGATGAAAGAAGCAAAACTGCGTATGGAAGATGCACTCAATGCGACAAGAGCAGCAGTAGAGGAAGGTATCATCGCAGGCGGTGGATCTGCATATATCCATGCTTCTAAAGAAGTTGCAAAACTTGCAGAGACTCTGGAAGGTGATGAGAAGACAGGTGCGAATATCATCCTGAAAGCTCTGGAGGCTCCATTGTTCCATATTGCAACAAATGCAGGTCTGGAAGGTGCAGTGATCATCAATAAAGTAAGAGAATCAGAACCGGGAGTCGGATTTGATGCTTACAAAGAAGAATATGTAGATATGGTAAGTGAAGGAATTCTGGATCCTGCCAAAGTGACAAGAAGCGCACTGCAGAATGCAAACAGTGTTGCATCTACTCTGCTGACAACAGAATCTGTTGTTTCTACGATTAAAGAAGAGACACCGGCAATGCCGGCAGCACCTGGCGGAATGGGAATGATGTAATAATAAGAGGGTTCCCGGATATCTGTTTTGATACAGATATCCGGGGCTCTTTTTTTATTTTCGGGATTTCGGCAGTAATAGACAAAAGAATTATAGAAAAACTGAGAAATTATGTAAAAATTATGAATGAGACATTATCTATAAGTATTGCTTAATAATGGGAGTTAAAATAAATCAGGATAAAAATAAATTGTAAGTGGGAATAGGCTTGACAAGTGGTGGGAATTTTTGTACCATAACAGATAATCTATGGACATACATATTAGAGAAAGAGAGGAAATAAATCATGGGAAAAATAATCGGAGAAGGTATTACATTTGACGATGTCCTGTTAGTACCGGCATATTCACAGGTCATTCCAAATCAGGTGGACTTATCCACATATCTGACAAAGACGATTAAATTGAACATTCCGATGATGAGTGCTGGTATGGATACAGTTACTGAGCACCGCATGGCAATCGCCATGGCACGTCAGGGAGGAATCGGTATCATTCATAAAAACATGACGATCGAGCAGCAGGCAGAAGAGGTAGATAAAGTAAAGAGATCAGAGAATGGTGTTATCACAGATCCATTTTCACTTTCTCCGGATCATACACTGGCAGACGCCAATGATCTGATGGCAAAATTCAGAATTTCCGGAGTGCCGATCACAGAAGGGAAAAAGCTGGTTGGAATTATTACAAACCGTGATTTGAAATTTGAGGAAGATTTCTCTAAGAAAATAAAAGAATCCATGACTTCAGAAGGGCTGATCACAGCACCGGAAGGAATCACACTGGAAGATGCAAAGAAGATCCTTGCAAAGGCAAGAAAAGAAAAACTTCCGATCGTGGACAAAGATGGAAATTTAAAAGGTCTGATCACGATCAAAGACATTGAGAAACAGATCAAATATCCACTGTCAGCGAAAGACGGTCAGGGAAGACTTCTCTGCGGAGCGGCGATCGGAATCACAGCAAACTGTCTGGAGCGTGTAGAGGCGCTGGTGAATGCGAAGGTAGACGTGATCGTGATGGACTCTGCACATGGACATTCTGAGAATGTTCTGCGCACAGTGCGTATGGTCAAAGAAAAATATCCAAATCTTCCGGTCATTGCAGGAAATGTTGCTACAGGGGAGGCGACAAGAGCCTTGATCGAAGCCGGTGTGGATGCCGTAAAAGTTGGTATCGGACCTGGATCAATCTGTACGACTCGTGTGGTTGCAGGTATCGGTGTACCACAGGTAACAGCTGTTATGGACTGCTATGCAGTGGCAAAAGAGTACGGAATTCCGGTTATCGCAGACGGTGGTATCAAGTATTCCGGAGATATGACAAAGGCGATTGCAGCAGGAGCGAATGTTTGTATGATGGGAAGTATCTTTGCTGGATGTGACGAGAGCCCGGGAACATTTGAATTATACCAGGGAAGAAAATACAAAGTATACCGTGGTATGGGATCTATCGCAGCTATGGAAAACGGAAGCAAGGATCGTTACTTCCAGGCAGATGCAAAGAAATTAGTTCCGGAAGGTGTGGAAGGACGTGTTGCATACAAAGGAACAGTAGAAGATACCGTATTCCAGCTCATGGGAGGCCTCCGTGCAGGAATGGGATACTGCGGAACTGCAAATATTGAGGCACTGAAAGAGAACGGACAGTTTGTTAAGATTTCAGCTGCATCCTTGAAAGAAAGTCATCCACATGACATTCATATTACAAAAGAAGCACCTAACTACAGTGTAGATGAATAAAGTGAAGGAGTGCCGGAGCAGGAAACTGTTCCGGCATTTTTGAAATCAGGAGTTCAGATGAAAATAAGATCCAACAGAAGAAAAAGAAGAAGATATGGACGGGGAAGAAGTGACAGGAAAGTATTCTATGCAAGAGCCGGACTGGCAGCGTTGCTGTTATTGACAATAGTGCTGATCTTAAGGTCATGCATCTCAAAAAAGCAAGGAGAGATGCGGGCGGATGTGGATGCGTCCAGACCGGAGATTGATGTACAGCTTCTGGATATCAATGAGTACTCCAGACCGGGAATCGAGTCAGACGGGATCACAGGAATCGTGATTCATTATACGGCGAATCCGGGCTCTACTGCACAGGAGAACAGAGATTATTTTGAAGGACTTAAGGACACCCATGAGACATCAGCAAGTAGTAATTTTGTCGTGGGACTGGAAGGAGAGATCATTCAGTGTGTGCCCACATGGGAGGTGGCATATGCATCCAACGAGCGGAATAAGGATACCATTTCGATCGAATGCTGTCATCCGGACGAAACAGGAAAGTTTACAGAAGAAACCTATCAGTCGATGGTGCAGCTGACCGCATGGCTTTGCAGAAAGTACAGTCTGACTGCGGATACAGTGATCCGCCATTATGATGTGACCGGAAAAAATTGTCCGAAATACTTTGTGGAAAATGAAGAGGCATGGGCGAATTTCAAAGAGGATGTGGCGAATGCACTGGCGAAAGGCGGTACGGATTAAAGGAAACGAAAAAGTATATCTCTTGCGGTCTGAAACAATGCTTGTTATAATAAACGGACAGAAGAGTTGAAGGGAAAGGGCAGAGGGAGAAAATATGAATGAATTGATAAAAAAGTTTCGGGAATCATGTGATTATAATATCGTACTGATCGGATTTATGGGAGCTGGAAAATCGACGGTGGCAAGAACTTTGGGAGAATGGTTTGACATGGATATTGTGGAAATGGATGAACTTATCTCAGAACGTCAAGGGATGAGTATTCCGGAGATTTTTGAAAAGCACGGAGAAGAGTATTTCCGGAATCTTGAGACGAATCTTCTGATTGAGCTGCAAAAAGCAAGTCGGACGATTATTTCCTGCGGCGGCGGTGCTGCAATGCGTAGTCAGAATGTAAGTGAAATGAAAAAAAATGGATATGTGGTCCTGCTGACAGCTGCTCCAAAGACGATTCTGGAACGTGTCAAAGAGAATGATGACAGACCTCTGCTGAAGAATCATAAGAATGTGGAATATATCGCACAACTGATGGAAAAGCGCCGGGAGAAATATGAGACGGCAGCAGATTTGATCGTGCAGACAGATAAGAAGAATGTGCAGGAAATCTGCAAAGAGATGATTACAAAATTGATGGAGATGGATAGTAGAGATGTTTGATAAATTTTTTCCGGATGAATACTTGGCATCCACCTATGTGATTCCTTTTGAAGAGCTGTATGAGAAGGGATACCGGGGAGTCATCTTTGATATCGACAATACACTGGTACCACACGGAGCACCGGCAGATGAAAGGGCAAAAAAGCTGTTTACGCGTTTAAACAAAATCGGATTTTCCTCCTGTCTTCTGTCAAATAATCAGAAACCGCGTGTGGAGATGTTTAATCAGGAGATACAGACTGCTTATATCTATAATGCTCACAAGCCTTCAATCAAGAATTATGAGAAGGCAATGAAGATTATGGGGACAACAAAGGAGCGCACTCTGTTTGTTGGCGATCAGCTGTTTACCGATGTATGGGGGGCAAAGAGAACCGGGATTCACAGTATTTTGGTGAAGCCGATCCATCCAAAAGAGGAGATTCAGATCGTTTTGAAGCGTTATTTGGAGAAAATTGTTCTTCATTTTTATAAAAAGAAGCGGAAACTGGATAAAAAAGGTTGAAAAAAGACAGAATCTATTATAGAATTATAAACAGTCGAGAAAAGGCAGCGCATAAAGTGCGCATTTGAAGGAGGATTACAGATGATTTCAGCAGGAGATTTTAAAAATGGTGTTACCGTTGAGATTGACGGAAATATCTATCAGATCTTAGAATTCCAGCACGTAAAACCTGGAAAAGGTGCAGCATTTGTTAGAACAAAATTAAAAAATATCATCAGTGGCGGTGTTGTTGAGAAAACTTTCAGACCAACTGAAAAATTCCCGAAAGCACATATTGACAGAAAAGACATGCAGTATCTTTACAGAGACGGAGATCTGTTCAACTTTATGGACGTAGAGACATATGATCAGATCGCTCTGAACGAAGATGTTGTAGGAGATTCTCTGAAATTTGTAAAAGAGAACGAAGTAGTAAAGATCTGTTCACACAATGGAAACGTATTCTCAGTAGAGCCACCTCTGTTCGTAGAGCTTGCGATCACAGAGACAGAGCCTGGATTCAAGGGAGATACAGCACAGGGAGCTACAAAACCTGCAACTGTAGAGACAGGAGCAATTGTTATGGTACCATTGTTCGTAGAACAGGGAGATGTACTGAAGATTGATACACGTTCAGGAGAATATCTCTCACGTGTTTAATACGAAGGAGACGCCTCAGGGCGTCTTTTTCTTTTGGCAAGGAGAGTTGTTTCATTTATAGAATCTTTATAGATAGTTCATATAAAGTTCGTTGTATTTTGCATCAGAGTCGGATATAATCAAGAAACATAATATTGTTCACATCAGATTTCAAAGGCACATTCGTGCCGCATTTCTCAAAAAGATGAGCACACAATCAGGAAGGAGACAGTATGGAATATAGAGAATTTGTGTGCGCAGCAATTGAAACAATGAATCAAAAGGAGGGGAAAAACGGGATACAGGCAAGAGAACACAGAGCAGTAAAAAACAATGGGAAGATTCGTGTTGGACTGTTGCTTCAGGAAACGGGATCCAATCTGTTTCCGACAATCTATCTGGAGGAATATTATGAGAAGTTTCAAAAAGGGGAAACTCTGGAACAGATTGTGTCGGAGATCAGCCAGCTTTATCAAAAGATCAAGGCAAAAAATATCATAGATGTGGATTCTTTTTTTAATCTGGAATCATGGAAGAATAAGCTGGGGATCAAAGTGATAAAAACGGAGAAAAACAGGGAATTACTGGAGAAAATCCCGCATTTGGATGTGCTGGATCTTTCGCTGACCTTTTATGTCGTTTTAGACCGACAATGTGAGGGAAGCGCAACAATGCAGATCACAAATGAGTATATGAGGCAATGGAATCTTGAAACAGAGGAATTATATGAAATGGCCATGCGAAGTGCTGTCAGACTGCTTCCGGCAGAATTCTGCTCACTTCCCGATATGATCCGCAGGATAACCGGAATTGAAGTGGAGGCAATCCGCGGCATGCAGAGAGAATGTCAGATGTATGTGCTGACGAATTCCAGCAAGATCCAGGGGGCAGCCTGTATGTTTTATCCGCATGTTCTTGAGATGATCGGTGAAATTTTGAAAGAGGATTTTTATATTCTCCCGAGCAGTATCCATGAAGTGATCATTTTGCCGAAATCAAAAGGAATTGCAAAAGAGGAACTGGATGCTATGATACAGGATATCAATCATACGCAGGTAGACACAGAAGAAGTGCTCAGTGACCATGCATATCTTTATGAAAGAGGATTGGGGAAAATACAAATGGCCTTTTAGAAAGAAAAGATGGAATGAGAAAATTGAAAGAAATGCTCTTTACAAGATTGCAAAATTGTGCTAGGATATATAAAGTGTTCGGTTGAAATTCAAAGGGCACAAAAGATTATGCGTCTGTAGCTCAGTGGATAGAGCGATGCCCTCCGGAGGCATGTGCGGCGGTTCGACTCCGCCCAGACGTGTATTTTTTATATCGAAAAGAAATCAGTAAAAGGGATTGAGCGGCATCCGGGCGGATGTGCTTCAATCCCTTCTTTTAAATCAAATTCACGTTTCTTTGCAAAATCCGATAAGTAATAAAGTATCCGACAATGGCAAGTGCTGTCGTAGTACAGGTTCCGATCAGGAGCATCTGAAAGAAATACTCTGAAAAGCTGGTCTGTGCAGGAGAAAAAACATAATCAGGAAAGACACTGGTGATGATGGATACTCCTATGGTGACAATCTGAATAATGAGATTCAGAATAAAATATACAGCAATGGATACAATGATTCGGTGTGCGGGAACCAGCTGTCCAATTGCAATACTTGTATAAATAAATAGCACGCAGGAAAGAATTCCGACAAATGAAAAAAATACAACAAGACCGCAAAAGGAAGAGAAGGACATACCAAGTGCAGCCTGAAAGTCAGGTTTGATCCTTTCCAGAGCAGACTGTATATTGTCTCCCGAAATCAAAAACCACGCAGCGGCAAAGCAGATTGTAAGATCCAGCACATACCAGATGGAGGCAGACAGAATCTTCGCCCAGAGCTGGGTCAGCGGTGACGCCGGAAGCGTCCAGGTGATGTATCCTTCATCTGTAAATAGGTTCTTATAAAATCGGACGGCGTACATGATACAGCATCCAAAGGAAATCGCAGAAAACAGCATTGTGAGCACGACGATCAAAAGGGCGATAACAGGAGCAAATTCTTCAGGATCTGCTGAAAAGTCAAGATGATCGATTACAAGGAAGCGTGCCATCAGACAGCCGATGATCAGAATGATATGCAGGACTGCAAACATACGTACTCCATATTTTAAATCATGTTTGATCAATTTTTTTAACATCGAAATACCTCCCGGAATAAAGCATCTACCGATTTTTTGTGTCCCCTGCGGATCTCATCGACAGAAGCGTTGAGCGTAATCTGCCCGTTTTGCAGAAATAAAACCCGATCCAGAACATTTTCTACATCTGCGATCAAATGGGTAGAGATCAAAACAGACGCATCTTCGTTGTAGTTTGTCAGGATGGTCCGGAGAATATAATCTCTGGCTGCAGGATCTACACCGCCGATCGGTTCATCTAATACGTAAAGCTGTGCATCCCGGCTCATGACAAGGATGAGCTGGACTTTTTCTTTTGTCCCCTTTGAGAGTGTTTTCAGACGAAGCGAAGGATCGATATCCAGATCCTTTAACATCGTATGAGCACGGGAGACATCAAAATTGGAGTAAAAGTCACTGTAATAGGAAATCAGCTCTGAAATCCTGCGGCGTTCATCCAGACATCCGCGCTCCGGAAGATAGGAAACGATTTTCTTCGTCTCTACACCGGGAACTGATCCGTTTACTGTGATCTGTCCGTCAGTTGGTAAAAGAAGCCCGTTGATCAGTTTGATCAGAGTCGTCTTTCCGCTTCCGTTTGGTCCAAGCAGGCCGATGATCTCTCCGCGTTCCAGAGTCAGATCAACATTGGAAAGTGCAAAAAAGTGATTGAATTTTCGGGTCAGCCCCTTGCATTCGAGAATGGGGTTCATAGGTCTACCTCCTTGAGTGCTTTCTGTATCAATGCAGCAGTTTCTTCTTTCTGAAAGCCGAGCTGTTTCATCTTTTCAAGAAACTGCAGGATATGTTCGGATGCGAGACTGGTCTTCATTTCATCCAGCAGCTGGGTATCTTCTGTAATAAAACGTCCGCTTGTTCGCTGAGAATATACCAGTCCGCTCCGTTCCAGTTCGGAGAGTGCTTTTTGCATTGTGTTCGGATTCACGGCAGCTTCTACGGCGAGATCCCGGACAGAGGGAAGTCTGTCACCGGGTTTGTAGATGCCGGATACGATATCCTGCTGAATACGCTCCATCAACTGTAGATAGATGGGACGGTCATTGTCCAATTCCCATGGCATTTGATCACCTCGTTTTCTATGAAAAACTAACTGTACTATATATGTAATACAATCGTATAATGAAGTTGCGGATTTGTCAAGCTACTTTTCATTTGCCGCAAGAATTTCGGCAGGCAGTTCCGGGTGAAAGATTCCTTCCTTTAACATACGAATCTCATATTTGTAAGGCGCATAGGATTTTTTCTCTTTGACAGCCGATGGAATGTACGGTGTTTCCAGAATTTTCGGGATATCCATAAAATCTTTGTGGTGTACGATATGGTGTATCGCGTCAAATCCGATGTGTCCGAAACCGATATTGGCATGCCGGTCTTTTGCGGCTCCCGGAATATTTTTACTGTCATTGATGTGAAAGACGGCAATCTGATCTTTTCCGATCAGGCGGTCGAACTCATCGATCACATCATCGAAATGGTGGATGATATCATATCCGCTGTCACTGGTATGACAGGTATCAAAGCAGATTCTCAGTTTGTCATTGTATACAACACCGTCATAAATCTGTGCAAGCTCTTCAAATGTGCGTCCGATTTCGGAACCTTTTCCGGCCATGGTTTCCAGTGCGATATGGCAAGGGGTATCTGCTGTCAGGACAGAGTTGAGTCCTTTGATGATCTGGCGGATTCCGGCGTCAGTTCCGGCTCCCACATGAGAACCCGGGTGAAGTACCAGAGTATGGCTTTTGCAGGCGGCAGTGCGCTCGATCTCCTTTGCCAGGAATTCGACTGCAAGTTCAAATGTTTCAGGTTTTACAGAATTTCCCAGATTGATGATATAGGGAGCATGTACGATGATTTCGTCAATGCCATGTTCTTTCATATATTCCCAGGCAGGCGTAATATTCAGTTCACTGATTTCTTTGCGCCGTGTGTTCTGCGGAGCTCCTGTATAGAACATAAATGTGTTTGCGCCGTAGGAAACGGCTTCTTTTGCGGAACCAAGCAGCATCTCTTTACCGCTCATGCCCACGTGTGATCCTAATTTCATAACATATATCCTCTTCTTTCCTTATTATATAAATCCTTTCGGATGCGTGTACAAACAGCTTGCCGTAAAGCATTATACATGATAAAATAGCAAAATGAAAGAAAAATAGAACGGAGAGTGGAACAGAAGTGAAAACATTGTTGGAACTGATTACAATAGAAATGAAAGAAGCCTTTGAGGCAGCCGGTTATGATGCGGCATTTGCGAAAGTGACCTTGTCAAACCGTCCGGATCTGTGTGAATACCAGTGCAACGGAGCAATGGCAGCAGCAAAAACTTACAAAAAGGCACCGATCATGATCGCAAATGACGTGGTGGCAGGACTGCAGGAAAAAGACTGTTTTGAAATGGCAGAAGCGGTGAATCCGGGATTTATCAATCTGAAAGTAAAACCATCCTTTGCAGCAGCATTTCTCAATGAGATGGCAGCGAGTGAAAAGCTGGGAGTGGAAGAGATGGAGACACCAAAGACGATCATGGTGGATTACGGCGGACCGAATGTGGCAAAACCGCTGCATGTAGGACATTTGCGTTCTGCGATCATCGGAGAGAGTGTAAAGCGGATTCTGCGTTATAAAGGAAACAAAGTAATCGGTGATATTCATCTGGGAGACTGGGGATATCAGATGGGGCTGATCATTACAGAATTGCAGAAGAGAAAACCTGAGCTTCCATATTTTGATGAAAACTTCACCGGAGAATATCCGAAAGAGGCGCCGTTTACGATCGGAGAGCTTGAGGAAATCTACCCGACAGCCAGTGCTTATGCAAAAGAACATGAAGAGTATCGTGAAAAAGCACTGCAGGCGACGTTCCTTTTGCAGAACGGACATCCGGGATTCCGTGCGATCTGGAATCACATTATGGCAGTTTCTGTAGCAGATTTGAAGAAAAACTATGCAAATCTGAACGTGTCTTTCGATCTCTGGAAGGGAGAGGCAGATGCCCAGAAATATATTCCGGATATGGTGGAGATGCTCAAAGAAAAAGGATATGCGCACTATGATGAAGGTGCTCTTGTAGTGGATGTACAGGAAGAGACAGACAAAAAAGAAGTGCCTCCGTGTATGATCTTAAAGTCAGACGGGGCTGCATTGTATGACACGACAGATCTGGCGACACTGGTAGAGAGAGAAGAACTATACCAGCCGGACGAAGTGATTTATGTGGTAGATAAGCGTCAGGAGCTTCACTTTGTACAGGTATTCCGCTGTGCAAAGAAGACCGGAATCGTAAAACCGGAGACAGAACTGGAATTTTTAGGATTCGGTACGATGAACGGAAAAGACGGCAAGCCGTTTAAGACAAGAGAAGGCGGCGTGATGCGTCTGGAAAATCTGATTCGTGAAATCAACGAAGAGATGTACAAGAAGATCATGGACAACCGTACGGTTTCCGAGGAAGAGGCAAAGAAGACTGCACAGATGGTAGGACTTGCTGCGATCAAATATGGTGATCTTTCCAATCAGGCATCCAAGGATTATGTCTTTGATGTAGACCGCTTTACTTCCTTTGAAGGAAATACGGGACCGTACATTCTGTACACAATTGTCCGGATCAAGTCGATCCTGAATAAATACCAGGAAGAAAACAGTCTGGAGGATCTGGTGATCAGAGAGGCATCCAGTGAATTTGAAAAAGCACTGATGCTGGAATGTGCAAAATTCAATGATGTGATCGAGACAGTTTATGAAGAGACAGCGCCGCACAAGCTGTGTGCATATATTTATGATCTGGCCAACGCATTTAATAAATTCTATCATGAGACAAAGATCCTTTCAGAGGAAGACGCAGAGAAGAAGAAAGGTTATATCGCGCTTTTGAAACTGACAAAAGAGGTTCTGGAGAGTTGTATCGATCTGCTTGGATTTGAAGCGCCGGAGAGGATGTAGGATATGACGGAAAAATTGTTTTATCTGGACAGTCATCTGCAGAGATTTTCTGCGCAGGTAGAGCAGTGTGTCCCGGATGGAGAAAACTGGCAGATCGTGCTGGATCGGACTGCCTTTTTTCCGGAAGGGGGAGGACAGTATGCGGATACAGGGATACTTGGCAGTGCGCGAGTGCTGGATGTGCAGGAAAAGGATGGTGTGATTTTTCACAGGACAGATGCGCCTCTTTCGGTTGGAGACTGTGTAGAGGGAAGGATTGACTGGGATCTTCGTTTTATGAAGATGCAGCAGCATACCGGAGAGCATATCGTTTCCGGGTTGGTTCATAAAAGGTTTGGGTATCAGAATGTGGGATTCCATCTGGGAAGTGAAGACTGCACGATGGATTTCAACGGAGAGATTACCAAAGAGGAGATTCGCGAGATTGAATGGGAAGCCAATCGGGCAGTGGTGCGAAATCTGGAAGTGGAAGTGACCTATCCGGATCAGAAAGTACTTCAGACGCTTGTATACCGCAGTAAGATTGAGATTGAAGGTCAGGTACGGATCGTGACGATCCCGGAATATGATGTGTGTGCGTGCTGTGCGCCGCATGTGAAACAAACAGGGGAGATCGGGCAGATCCGTCTGACGGGAGTGCAGCGTTATAAAGGCGGCGTCCGTGTGACCATGCTCTGTGGATTCCGTGCGTTGGAGGATTACCGCAGGAAAGCAGAGAGTACAGGGTGTATTTCTTCTGCTCTGTGTGTGAAAGAAGAAGACGTGGCGCAGGGGGTAGAAAAATTAAAAAATGACTGTACAGAATGGAAGCAGAGATATGCGCAGTTAAAGCGAGACATGCTTGCCATTCGTGCAGAAAGGCTGGCCGGGCAATCGGAGGATGTGATTGTGTTTGCGGATGATCTGGAGGGAGAAGAGCTGAGGATTCTGATGAATCTTGTTCTGGATCATGGCAAACGGCTCTGTGCAGTATTTGGCGGAGATGAGGAGCATGGTTTCCGTTATGTGATCGGAAGCAGGATATTGGATATGAGACCGCTTGCAAAAGAACTGAATGAGACATTTCATGGCAGAGGCGGCGGAAAATCGGAGATGGTCCAGGGCAGTGTGCAGGGAAATGAGAGTGAGATGAGGGCATGGATACAGGAGAAAGCGAGGAAAATGAATGGATAGAAATTCAGAACCGGTGAAATTCTGGCATGTATGTGGTCCACTCTTATTGTATTGGGTGATTCAGTTTGTTGCCCAGTTAGTGGCAGAGCTTGCGGTGATGATTCCGCATATCGGTCAGGTTATGGATTATGACGCACTGGAAAAGAGCACTACGACAGAAGAGATGACCGAGGCGATTATGAGCAGTGTGCAGGGAATGTACGAGATCGTGGGTAAATATATTATGCCGATTCTTGCGTTCAGTGCGCTTTGTACGTTGTTTTTGACGGTACCGCTGTTTTTGAAAGACCGGAAGAAGGAACGAATACTTTATAAACAGGCAGTGAAAGTTCCGGGAGTCAAGAAGTATCTGGTCGTTTTCGGACTGGGAAGTGCATTTTGTATCGGATTAAATTGTCTGATGATGTTGTCTGCCCTGGCGTTGTCCTCTTTAGCGTACAGCGATGTGGATATGCAGACGAATGTGGTCGTGCAGTTGATTTGTATGGGGATCATCGTGCCGGTTGCGGAAGAGTTGATGTTCAGGGGGCTTGTTTTTAAAAGATTCCGTGAAAAGAGTACATTCTTTAGTGCGGCTCTGCTTTCGTCTTTGATTTTCGGATTGATGAACGGGAATCTGCTGCAAATCCTCTATGTCGGAGCAATGGGAATGGTGCTTGCCTATTCCTATGAGATTTGTGGGACGATTAAAGTGCCGATTCTGCTTCATATTACAGTGAATGTGATGGGAATTCTTCTGACAGACAGTGCACTGGGAGCCTGGATCCAAGGCGATATCATGCGTCTTGGAGGGGCGGTTATAGTCAGCGCCTTTGTCGGTTCTTCCATGTATGTGCTTTTGAGGGGGATGAAGAAGCAGGAAGTACCGCCTGTTGAATAAAGCTTTTAGGAAAAAGATTACGGTTTACGCCGGTGGGGGTGAATCGTAATTTTTTTTGTTTATTAATATTTAAGAATTTATACATTGACTTTCAGGAGTCAGAGACGTATAATTCATACATAACTTAATCGACGGAAGTTCTTCCGGCAGAGGTTATAAGTTCCATGGATCGTAATGAGATCCAGTCAAGAAATCAAGTGTTAATTTCTAACAGATTTCAGTTATTTTAAGTGTTTTATAATGAATCATATATGGCAATAGTCTGTAGAAGATACAGGCTCAGTTCTGATATTCCTGTCTGAGAAAATCATTTCTATTTTTATCTTACGATCTTACAGATTTCCGGAATGCAGAAAATAATTATCGATTTAAACTTTCAAAGTTTAAATAATACAACAATATAAAATCTGCAATATATGTGCAGAAAAAGAAAGGAGGAAGTCTGATGAGAAGAGAAAAAGATGAAAAAGGCTGAAATTCTATAAAAATCCGGTAAAAAGTAAACAAAATCATGAAAAAGAATCAAAAGGAGTAGAAAAGTATGAAAGCATTTATGGAAGAATATGGAGTAATCGTAGTAGCAGCAATCGTCATCATGATCATTGTAGTAGCAGCATCACCAATCGGAGACAGCATTAAAAGCGGAATTATGGAAGCAGTACAGAAATTGACGAACGCACTTGCAGATGCAAATGGAGTCAGCTAATGAAAATATCCAGGGAAGCATGGGTTTTGAAAGAGGAGTGCTTCGGACCGCTGCTCCCATATGTAAAAGATCAGCAGGTTACAGACATCAATTATAACGGGACTGATGTGTGGATCGAACATTTAAAATATGGGATTCGAAAAGCTCCGGTGAATCTGACACCGGAGTTCGCAGGCCGATTTAGCGTTCTGATTTCTAATATTGTGAGTGAACAAATCAATAAATTTAATAATGTTCTGGAAGCGGAGACGGACACTCTCAGGATTTCGATCATTCATCCAAGCGTGACAAATACAGGGTATTCCATCTCTATTCGAAAAACACCAGCGGTTATGCGTATGACAGAAGAAAAAATGCTGGCCGATGGATACTGTTCCAGAGAGGTGCTTCTGTTTCTGAGAAATTGTATGGAAGCAAAATTGAATATGGTCTTTTGCGGGTGTCCGGGAGCAGGAAAAACAGAATTGCTGAAATTTTTAACACAATTTATACCGAAGCACGAAAAGGTGATGACCATTGAAGATAACCTTGAGATTCATTATCGGGATATTAATCCGGGGGCAAACTGTGTGGAACTGAAAGTGGATGAAGAATTTTTCTCCTATACGAAAGCAATCAAATCTGCACTTCGGCAAAATCCGCAATGGGTGCTTCTGTCAGAAGCGCGTTCTACAGAAGTGAAGTATCTTTTAGAATGCTTTTCGACAGGTCTTCACGGACTGACGACACTTCACACAGATGATACGAGGAAGATCCCTGACCGGATTCAGAATATGATGCAGGATTCTTATGCGGCATCCAGAATGGAAAATGACATCTACAGTTTTTTGAATGTAGGAATATTGCTCTGCAAAAAGGCAACCGGAAATGGAAAGGTCTTTCGGTTTGTCGATCAGATCTGCCTGTTTGACAGAATCGGAGAAGAAAACCGAAAGTATCTGATCGTGGAAAATGGAAAAGTAGTGTCCAGAGAAATTTCTGAGAATATCAGAAAAAAATTTCAATGGGCAGGAATAAGATCCCCCTTTTTGGGAGAAAGCGAGGGGAAAATGGTGTGCAGGTAAAACAAAAAAAGAAAAGGCGAAAAAGGCACATGTTTCACTATTGGAATCCGAAACTGCTGAATCTGGAGATTCAGCGGTGCGGATACACATTCAGTGCTTCGTCCTATGTGAAATATCTGTTGGCGGTCTATCTGGGAATTGCAGGATTTGCCTATCTTTTTCAACTGCAGATTTTCTTTTCAGTGATTGTAATGGCAGCGGCATCGATATTTGTGCCAACGGTATTTTTAATGAATTATAAAAATCTGTATGAAGAAAAGAAGTTTGAAGATCTGACTGCCTATATGGAACAGCTTTTATATTCGTTTAAACGCAGGGCAAAGATTCTGACGGCGCTGGAAGATACAAAATTATTGTTCCGTCAGGGAGAGAGCCGTTTATACAATGGAATCGAATATGCAGTAGAGCATATCCAGTCCGCACAAAGTGAGGGAAACATTTATAAGGAGGCGTTTTCAGAAATTGAAAAAGAGTATGGATGTAAAAGATTGTATAAGATCCATGATTTTTTGATGCAGGTAGAGCTGTCGGGAGGAAGCCCGGATGCAGCGATTGAGATTTTACTGAATGACAGAAAAATGTGGATTGAGAGGATTTATGGTCTGCAGAAAGAAAAAAAGAATATCAAGGTCAAGGTAACGATCGGGATCGGACTCTCTTTTCTGATCTGTGCCATGAGTATTCTGATGCTGCCCAAAGAGTTTGATATCACACAGAATCCAATTTCTCAGGCGGTTACGACAGGAGTGGTGATTCTCAATATGCTGATCTGGTATGCAGCGCAGAAAAAACTTTCCGGCAGTTTGATCTTATCAGATGAAGATGTCGATGAAGCGGAAATTCGGGAAAAATATAAGTATGTTGTGAAGGGAAACCGGGAAAAGGAAAGGCTTAAATATAGTATCATTGGATGTATCTTCGGTGTGACGGCGATCTTACTGGGGAATACTGTGGGGATGACAGCAGCAGGTGCGGCGGGTGCAGCAGCAATCTGGATGTTGACGCAGGAGAAGCGAAAATATAAACATGCCAGAAAACGTGTATTACGTGAGGTGGAAAAACAATTTCCGGAATGGCTGATGAATCTGTCCCTGCAGCTTCAGACGGATAATGTGCATGTATCTTTAAAGAAGACAATACCGGACGCACCGTTTATCTTAAAACAGGATTTAACGCGACTGGTAGAAGAAATCGAACAGCAGCCGAATGCACTTCAGCCTTATCTCCGCTTTATGAGAGAGTTCCAGATTCCGGATGTGCTTTCTGCAATGAAGATCTTGTATTCCATGGCAGAATTTGGAATTGGAGATATGGGAGGGCAGATTGATGCGCTGGTACAGAGAAATACCGTTATGATGGATCGGGCAGAGCGTTTGAAGGAAGAAGATATGATGGCAGGTGTTGGGTTTCTTGTACTGCTTCCAATGATCACGGGAGTCGTAAAAATGCTCGCAGATCTGGTACTGGTCATTTTGGGGATTTTGTCTGTTGTAAATACAATTTAGAAGGTTTGAGAGAAAAGAGGGCAATATCATGAAAGAATTTTTGGAAGAATACGGTTCGATCATTGTAATTTCAATCATCGGATATGCGGTCATGTCCGGTTTATGGAAAATTTTAATACAGGTAAGTTCTGTTTGAGAAGGAGAATAGCGGAATGAAAGAATTTATGGAAGAGTATGGCGGTGTGATCGTGACGTGTATGCTGGGAATCATGCTGCTTGGACTTTTGTATTCGCTGCTTGCTTCAGGAGGTCAGCTGCATAGGCTGGCAGAGCTGTTTTTTGACGGGATAGGGATAAAAATGTCAGGAGGGCAGATGTGAAGAGCTGGATCGGAGAATATGGAAAAATCGCAGCAATGGCAATTATCCTGGCCGTATTATTTGCATTTGTTTGGAATCGTACTGATCATGGATATCTGGGCGCGCTTTCAAAGGCAGAGCCAAAATCATTTTTAAAAGCAACCGATAATTCCGATTTTCTTGTACAGCTGAAACCGAGACCGGATCCGGTCTTGACGGTATCTGTCAGTAAACTGAAGTATCAAAGAAGATATGACCTTCTTCATGGAAAAGAAATCAGTGCCAGGGCTGTGGACGCGGATGGAAGAGAGCTTCCGGTCAGCGTGATAAAACTGATCGCTCCAGATGGAAGTCAGCTGGAAAAGGAACTAAATCCAGAGGCGTTTTGGACAGCGCAGAGAGGTGTTTATGAGATTACTTATCAGGCAGAGGAAAACTATCAGGGGGCTTATATTAGAAAAGTAACAAAGGTATGTCGGGTTACAGTAGATTAAAGTGCGGTTGAAAGGAAAAGAAAAATGAAAGGTGCGATCGAAACAATGGTGGGAGTTGTACTGATTGCCTTCATGGCAGTGCTGAGTACTGCCTATATCAGCGCATCGTTGAATACACAGAAGGCACAGGCTTATCATTCTACAGTTGTAACAGAGATTGAAGCGAGTGATTATAATGCAGAGGTTCTGGAGAAATGTAAAAAGAAAGCGCTGGAAAACGGATATGAAAATCTGGATATTCAGGTTGTGACCAGTGCGGCAGGAAGCAAATATGCAAAAGTGACATTGGCATACCGGTACACGATTCCACTTTTGAATATGCTTTTGGAGCATCAGATCACAGGATATGCAAAATAGAAAAAAGGGGAAAGGAGAGTATGCCAGGAACGGATGAGACATGCAGTGATGGGATTTTTTATTTTAATTATGCTGATTTTTGCAGGAGCATCGATTTATACGGCGGAGACAAAGACGATGCATCAGAATGAGCTGGACAGTATTCTGGGAGCAGCAATGGAAGAATCGATGGAGATTCTGACAGTTAATCCGACATATTCGATCGGGAAAGAGGTGGAAGGAAAAGAGCTGGCAGCAGATTTTATTCAGAATATGCTCATGCGAACAACCAGCAAATCGACATTTGAAGTAGAGATACTGACAGCAGATTCACAGAAAGGTTTGCTGGATGTGCGGGTGACGGAATATTATCGGCAGATATGGGGAAATGGAAAGGCGGTTGCCAGAAAAACTGTGATATTGGATGATGTAGAAGGAAAAGAAGAGGTTTTCTCTAAGATATCATTCTGGAAATCATACAAAAATAATAAAGTCGAGGAAAAACGTATTGTAAAGCAGGTGGTAGTTCCGGAGGGGATTTTGCTGCCCAAGGAAATACTGCCGGTTGAAAATGGAAGTGGAGATGAGAAAGTGAAAGGCTGGAGAGCAGTCGGCCAGTTGGAAAACACCATATATACAAAAGAAAATATCGGGACAGTGCAGGCGAAAGGCGATATGGATTTTGAAGCTGTTTATGAGAAAACCGGCAGTAAGGCAGATTAAAAAGGAAAAATATTACAAAAATATTAAAAAGTTATTGCTTTTTCATCACGTATCGAATATAATTCTTATTGTATGATTAAACTTGGCGATAATACCACACAATCCTTTCAAAATACCACAAACTGTATTGAAAAAGTGCGGAAAATCAGGTATTATGTAGAATATGTGGGGACATAAATAAGAATATTAAGGATAGGTGAAAGTATGAAAATGAAAAAAGTACGAAGTGTACTGCTTGCGGCAGCATTAACGTGTTCCATGATAGTTACACCTGTTATGGCGGCACCAGATGATACAACAAGTCTTCAGAATCAGAAAGAATCAGCTCAGGATGAAGTGAACGGTCTTCAGGCACAGCTGAATGAATTGTTTACAAAGACAAATGATCTGGAAACACAGCTGATCAACAAAGGACAGGAGATTACCAAGGCTCAGGAAGATCTTGTTGCAGCAGAAGAAAAAAAGCAGCAGCAGTATGAAGATATGAAGCTTCGTATTAAATACATGTATGAGGAAGGCGATACTTCAGCATTAGAACGTATTGTAGCTTCCGGAAGTATCTCAGAGATGCTTACTCAGACGGAATATGTGGAGAAAGTACATGCATATGACCGTGATAAGTTGCGGGAATACGCAGAGACAGTTCAGGAAGTAGAAGATCTGAAGACATCTCTGGAATCAGATATGACAAAACTGCAGAATCTGGATGAGGAGTACAAGACACAGACAGCAGAGCTGTCAAGTACGATTGAGTCCAAGAGAGCAGAAGTGTCTAACTTGGATGCAATGATTCAGGAAGCTGCAAGAGCGGCAGTAGAAGCTGCGAAAAAGGAACAGGAAAAGAACAACACGGTAAATAATGAAAATACCAATACACCGTCAGGCGGTGGAGATAATAGCGGTGGAACTGTAACGCCGACACCAGAGCCGACACCGACACCAACTCCGGATCCGACACCGACACCGACACCAACTCCGGATCCGACACCAACTCCGACACCGACACCGGAACCAAATTACAATCCATCTACAGGAAATGCCATTGTAGATCGTGCATACAGCTGGGTAGGAAAAGCAGAGTACGTATGGGGAGCCTGCAGTCCGGGAGCATTCGACTGTTCTGGATTCGTATCTTATTGTTTGACAGGAGCTTACAGCCGTCTTGGGACAACTTATACATTTTTAGGATGGACACAGGTGAGTGATCCTCAGCCAGGTGATGTAGCAGTAAATGCGGAACACTGTGGTATCTATATTGGTGGTGGTCAGATGATTCATGCAGCAGATTACGGAATCGGTGTTATTCAAGGACCGGTTCAGAGCGGTATGATTTACGTTCGTTACTAAAGAAAAATACATATACAAAGTACAAAAGAAAAGCCCTGATGGTCATCGTGTCATCAGGGCTTTAAGATTCTTAGATCAGTTTTTGGGGAACAATTTCAAGCCAGTATCCATCCGGATCAGAGATGAAGTAAATTCCCATTCCCGGATTTTCGTAGCAGATACATCCCATTTCTTTGTGTTTTTTGTGAGCTGCATCGAAATCATCCACTTCAAACGCAAGATGGATCTCATTATCTCCCAGATTGTAAGGGCGATCCATATCGCGCAGCCAGGTCAGCTCTAAAAGGTGTGGAGTAGTTCCGTCTCCAAGGTAGACCAGGGTAAAGCTTCCATCCTCAGCGTCTTTTCTGCGAACTTCTGTCAGATCCAGAGCTTCTTTGTAAAATGCAAGAGATTTATCCAGATCCAGTACATTTAAATTGTTGTGTGCAAATGTAAATTTCATAGAGTACATCCTTTCTTTTCCTTTTCCATCAGCATACCATAGAAAGTCCTTGCAATCCAGTATTTTCTATGATATACTACTAGCGTTGCGAAAAAACACGTATGCGTGGTATCACTGAAGGTGCCTAAGTTTGACGATAAGACAAGCCGGTCTCAGTGTAAAGAAAGTATACGGAAGTAAAAAACCAATTTGGAGGAAAAAACATGAGCGTTATTTCAATGAAACAACTTTTAGAAGCAGGTGTTCATTTCGGACATCAGACAAGAAGATGGAACCCTAAAATGGCTCCATATATCTACACAGAGAGAAATGGTATTTACATCATCGACCTGCAGAAATCTGTAGGAATGGTTGACGATGCTTACAAAGCAGTTTCTGATATTGCAGCAGAAGGCGGCACAATCCTTTTCGTAGGAACAAAGAAACAGGCTCAGGATGCAATCAAAACAGAAGCAGAGCGTTGTGGAATGTTCTACGTAAACGAGAGATGGTTAGGTGGAATGCTGACAAACTTCAAGACAATCCAGAGCCGTATCGCACGTCTGAAAGACATCGAGAGAATGGCAGAAGACGGAACATTTGATGTACTTCCTAAAAAAGAAGTAATCGAGCTGAAAAAAGAGTGGGAAAAACTGGAGAAGAACCTTGGCGGAATCAAAGAAATGAAAAAGATTCCGGATGCGATCTTCATCGTAGATCCTAAAAAAGAAAGAATCTGTGTACAGGAAGCACACACTCTGGGAATTCCGCTGATCGGAATCTGTGATACAAACTGTGATCCGGAAGAACTGGATTACGTAATCCCAGGTAACGATGATGCGATCAGAGCAGTAAAATTAATCGTTTCCAAAATGGCTGATGCTGTTATCGAAGCAAATCAGGGAGCAGCAGAAGATGCATATTATGAGGAAGCTGAAGAAGCAGTAGCTGAAGAGACTGTAGAAGCAGAATAATTATGAACGTAAATGCTTCAGCCTGAACATCAGGTTGGAGCATTTTTGGTAAACTATTTCAATTCATGGAGGAAAAAATCATGGCAATCACAGCAAGCATGGTAAAAGAGTTAAGAGAGATGACAGGTGCAGGAATGATGGACTGCAAAAAAGCTCTGAATGAAACAAACGGAGATATGGATGCAGCAATCGAGTTCTTAAGAAAGAACGGACAGGCAAAAGCTGAGAAAAAAGCTGGAAGAATTGCGGCAGAAGGTATCGTAAAAGCTGTTGTTAAAGACGACAAAGTAGCAGCAATCGTAGAAGTAAACTCTGAGACAGACTTCGTAGCTAAGAACGAAGAGTTCCAGGGATTTGTAGATGCAGTTGTAAATCAGGTTGCAGATTCTGATGCAGCAGATATGGATGCATTCATGGCAGAAGCTTGGGCAGCTGATACAACAAAGACTGTAAAAGATGCTCTTATTGAGAAAGTAGCAGTGATCGGAGAAAACCTGAACATCAGAAGATTTGAAAAGATCGTAACAGACGGATGTGTTGTAGATTATATCCACGGCGGCGGACGTATCGGTGTTCTGATCGAAGCAGAGGCAGACGTAGTAAACGATGAAATCAAAAAATGCTTAAAGAACGTAGCTATGCAGGTAGCAGCTATGTCTCCAAAATATACATCTCGTGCAGAAGTTTCTCAGGAATACATGGATCACGAGAAAGAAATCCTTCTTGCAGCAGCTAAGAAAGAGAATCCGGAAAAACCGGAAAACATCATTGAAAAAATGATCATCGGACGTCTGAACAAAGAATTAAAAGAAATCTGTCTGTTAGATCAGGCATATGTTCAGGACAGCGACCTTACAGTTGCTAAATATGTAGAAAAAGTTGCAAAAGAAAACAATGCAAACGTAACTGTTAAGAGATTTGTTCGTTTTGAGACAGGTGAAGGAATCGAAAAGAAACAGGAAGACTTTGCAGCAGAAGTTGCAGCTCAGATGGGAAACTAATCTGATATTTGCAAATCTTTAATAAGACCCATAAAACCCTTGAAAATCCAGTGTTTTCAAGGGTTTTTCTTATATTATTCACTTCATATTTTGCATTATAAATTCATGTAACTTTTTGGGCGGATTTTCGTAAAATGTTCGTCAGTGTTTTCGTAAGGCTTCTGTACGAATTCATTAACGCAAACTTCGCATGATTTTTAAGAAAAATGTGGCGATTTCGGTAGCTAATTATTATGCGATTTATAATGCAACTTATCATTTTCGTAATTTTCGTAAAAATATCCACTAAAAAATTATTACTTTTTTCTCTCAGATGCCGGAAAGGAAATCATATGGCAAGAGTAATTTCTATTGTAAATCAAAAGGGGGGAACTGGAAAGTCCGCATGTACAGCTAATTTAGCAGTAGGATTAGCACAAAAGACTTGAAAGTGTTAATCGTTGATGCCGATCCAAAGTCTGATGTATCCGCAGGATTTGGATATCGTGAGTGTGATGACAGTAATGAAACACTTGCAGCTCTTATGGATGCAGTAATGAAAGATGAAGATATTCCTTCCGACTGTTATATCAGACATCAGGCAGAGGGGATAGACATTATCTATTCTAACATTGGACTGGCAGGTACGGAAGTACAGTTGGTAAATGCAATGAGCAGAGAATATGTATTGAAACAGATTTTATATGGTATCAAGGAGCAATATGATGTAGTCATCATTGATTGTATGCCATCATTGGGAATGATTGCATTGTGTATTGAAACAATAGCATGTACAGGAATTCGGATCAGCGAAATAAAATATTTTACAGTGGAGCGCGTAAAATCTGGAAAGACAGAAGTAATATTTGGAGAGAAATGAAACGATTAAAAGAAAAGGCAGGAGTAGCAGAATCAAAAATATTCCCGCATAATTTTCGACATCTATTTGCAAGGATTTATTATAAAGTGACAAAAGATATTACAGGTCTTGCGGATTTACTTGGACATAGCAGTATCAATGTAACGAGAATATATACAGCAACTACAGAAACAGTGTTCCAAAAGAAGCTGGATAAGATTGTCGAACAGGAAATATTAGAATGTACAACATAATATCTGTTATGTTGTTTATGGACAGATTAATTTTCGTACGATATAATATTAAATAACACCATGTTATCTGTTATGCTGTTCATATTACATAGTTCCTTTCTGATTTTTTTGTAGCTGTGTCCTATTTAAGTACCGCTCCTTGTAAATCGGCTATAATCTTTATTATTTTTATTGTTTAAAGTTCTCTTTTAGAGGAAATGAATGACTTGCAGAAATAGGATAGAACAGGTTAATAGAGGCACTGTACAACATAACAGATATTATGTTGTATTGATTTGGCAATGGATAAGGAGTAACGATGGCATATACTGTAAGAAAATTACTTGAATCAGAACAATTCCCTAAAATGAAGCTGCTTTGTGGTAAAAAAGGTCTGGATCGGGAAGTAAAAGGCATTCGAATCATAGAAATTGAAGATATGGAACAATACCTGACAGGTGGAGAGATGCTTATAACCAGCTTTCAGGTATATTTATCATGCAGTGACCGGGAAGTAGAGCAGCATTTTGAGGATTTGGTAAAAAGTGATATTAGTGGTTTCATTGTGAAAAAAAGAGAAGAGGATGATCCAACAGGAAAGCGATTGAAGTTATTAGAAAAACACTGTGAAAAATATGAGATTCCACTGGTTGAGATTCCGGAAGATTTATATTACTGGGGAATTATTCGCTATGTTATGACGCAGGTATTCGATAAAGATACAGCACGATTCCTTTTTCAATCAATGAGTTTATGTACGGAACAAAGAAAAGAGAGAGGTGAGCACCTATGCAGCTTACAAATACAAAGGATTATGCGAGCGAGATCTAAATTAACATGGAGGTACAAACACGAATGGGATACACAGTAAAAGACTTTATCGACTCGAACAAATTCTCAGGAATGAAATTAATTAGTGACGATTTAGGAATCAATAGGGAAATAAAAGGAGCACGGATCATTGCAGTTCCAGATATGGAAAAATTTCTGGGGGGGGGGTGAACTCCTTCTGACATCTCTGATGGTTTATGAAAAGTTGGATGAGCGTATGATGCTAAGTCATTTGGAAGAATTAAACAAAAAACAGGTAAGCGGATTTGTTGTGAAAAGAATACAGAACACAGCACATCTAAACGCCTTATTTGAAACTCTGCTGCGCTTCTGCGAAGAACACGGCATTCCAGTTCTGGAAATTCCACAGAATCTTAGTTATTGGCCGATTATTAAATATTTACTACTACAGATATTTAATATAGAAATTGCAAAAGCTGTCTATTATAAGATGACCCGTGATGAAGTTAGCCGCCTTTTTGCTATGGAAATCAGCAATGATAGATTGATAAGAAATATGCTTGACAAGGTTGGGAGGATACTTGGAAATCCAGTTACTTTATATGATATGGATTATCGCAATATGTATCTGGATGCGTCAGAAAAAAATGAATTTATAATTACAGATGATAGCGAAAAGTATGTTCCAAACATTATTTCGAAACATGAATACATACGTCAAAAAAGAGAACATATCGAATATATTAAAAAGATCAATATTCTGAGTCAGTACGAATATTATTTGGTAATTTCAGAGGTGAATGAACCATTAATGGAACTGGATTTTATAACATTGGATGGTATAATGCCACCTCTACGATATATTTTAAGCCAGATTGTGGTAGAAAAAAACAAGGAGAAACAATATTACAGAGATTTGGAATATCGGTTACTGAATGGCTTACTGTCTGATGCAGAAGAAGATGAAGTTGCAAACCTGCTTAATCTTAACCCTGTCGATGAATACCGGGTTATTATCTGTTATTTGAAAACTGGAAAGTATAAAGATAATTTTACTGTTTTTCAAAGAAAAAAGATGGAGGTTATAGAAAAAGCAATTTTAGATTTCGTACCGAGAGAGTATATTTATTGTAACACGAACCAGGTTATATATATTCATAAAGAAAACAGGACAGAAGGAAAACAGGATTTAAGAAAAAAACTGGAAGAGTTCCAAAGAATGATACAAGAGCAATTGAAAGAAGAAAAATCGAAATACGAATTTCTGATTGGGGTAGGAAATAAGGTTAAGGGTTACCATAATCTGAAAGAATCTTTCGCAGACTCAAAAATTGCAATAGAATATATTGATGTCATTAGAAAAATAGTAGGAGATGCAAATAAATCAGTGGTGGATTGTTCAAAATTGGGTTTTTTTCATATTTTTGCAAATATTAAGGATGAAAAGCAATTAAGAACATATATACCAGATACAGTGCATGAAATTCATCAGTATGATGTTCAGAAAAATGGAGAACTGATTGATACGCTGGAATGTTATCTGAATCATAAACAGAGTATTCGAAAAGCTTCTGAACTAATGGGCGTGCACGCCCGGACAGTTTCGTATCGTTTGCAAAAAATAGTAAAACTAACGGGGATGGACTTTGATAACATAGCTGAGATGCTAGCTGTCCGAAATGGAATTATTATATTAAAAATATTTGAATTGTTATAAAAGATAACGAATCACATGGTTAGTGTGGTTCGTTTTTTTGCATATTAGTCAAAAATGGAGCACTTCGAACAAAAATACGTTAAAAATTTTTCGTCCGTTGCACATTACATTTTTAAGTTTAATAGCGTATAATACGCAAAGTGATAAGAAAAATTATCAGTGAAAAACATTGAACATATCAATTTTGATATTTTTTTAATATAAACTAAGACTTCACAGGGTTTAGATTAGAGGGATAACGATGCAACTAAAAAATTCGACGGATTACGCAATTAGAATTGTGTGTTACTTAGCAGCACAGGAACGGATGGTATCTACATCAGAATTGTCACGGAAGCTAAATGTTTCTGCTAATTATGTTCCTAAAATAGCAAAAAAACTGAAAGATGCAAAAATAGTCACTGCCTGTGAAGGTACAAATGGTGGCTATATGCTGGCAAAACAACCGGAGAACATTTCTTTAATGGATATTATATCGTGTGTAGAGGAAACAATGGCAATTAATCGTTGCTTGGAAGAAGATCGTTTTTGTTCCAGAAGTTTAGAAGATACCTGCAAGATACATAAAATATTGCTGAGTTTGCAGAATACATACAATAATAAATTAGAGAGTGTAAAGGTTTCAGACGTTATCCGCCCTGGAGAAGATGAATATTTTGGACGATTTTATGTTGTGTTAAAGCTGAACTTAAAGGAAAAAAGCTACGAGTGTGTGTACTCGCATATCCGTGAAGTATATGAGAAAGTAAAAAATACAGAAAGCTATGAAGAGTTCATAAGCCAGTATGTAGAAAGATATGTGTATGCTTCTGACAAAAAAATGGTTTATGACTTCTTGTCAAGTGAAGGATTAGAAGAAAGACTAGTTGATGGATGTATGGAAAAGGATCTTCCGTATCGCAGAATTACGGGAAAAGATAAGAATGCATATATTTGGATGGAAGCAAAAAAATATATAGATGCAAATGAGAATACTGCAATTATTACCTTACATAATGAGAAGATTATCCAGAACACAGTTATAAGGATGGAACAGGAACTCGTAAAGAAAGAACAGGATATGGCAAAGCAGTATTGGGATATGGTATCACTTTTAACTACTGTATTGAATCATAATCATTTAGTTGAAGTAGGGTATCAAGATGATATCAGTTTCTATACGAAACAGATATATCTTCAATTACAGAAAAAATATCCGGAATATGGAATTACGGATGAAGAAATTGTTTCAGTAGCCCATTTGGCACCGATTCATGATATTGGAAAGATAAAAGTACCAATTGAAATTTTGAATAAAAATGGAAAGTTGACAGATGAAGAAATGAATGTAGTAAAACAACATCCATTAGTAGGTGCGGCGATGACCCAGAGATTCCCAGAGGGGATAACAACGAAAAAGCTGAATCAATATAGCTATGAAATATGTAGACATCACCATGAAAGATATGATGGATCAGGATACCCGGACGGTTTAAAAGGGAATGCAATTCCAATGTGTGCACAGGTCGTTGGAATTGTTGATGCTTACGATGCATTGATCAATGATCGTCCATATAAAAGAAAGTATGAACCTGAAGAGGCAATACAGATGATTTCAAATGGTGAATGCGGAGCATTTTCCAATCAGCTGATGCAATGCTTTCAGGAGGCAGCAAAGCAGCAAAAATGGCTAAAAAGGAAAAATTAAAGTAACAAGTGAAGACAAAAGATTAGAGGTCCAGATATGAAGAAAAAAAGAAGGATAGAGAACAGAATTATCGCAGTAATACTATGTATGGCTATCTTATTTTCTCAAGTGAATATTGCGGATGCGGCAGATCTGAATCCATCAGGTACCAACACGAGTCAAGTGGCCCTTTCTGATGAAACCAATATGAGTAATGATGAAGCATCAACCGAATCCACAGTTTCAGATGAAATAAATGGCAGCACGGAGTCCGAATCTGCGATATCGGAGGAAACAAATGAAAACTCGAAGAATAACGAATCGGAATCTTCCGGTGAAAATGTTAAAGCGGAATCAACAGATAATATAGATGCTTATTATAAGGATAGTAAAATATGCATTTATAATTACGAGCAGTTAAAACAGATAGGTTCAGATGCCTATGTATATACAGGGGATAAGGACGGAACGATTGGTTCTGGAGATGTAGTAAAGAGTGAAGGCACAGAGCTGAAATACGGTGTAGATGCCCAGTACATTTTGATGAATGACATCCAGATGAACTCTGAACAGATGTGGGCAGTACCGGATTCATTTACCGGAACTATTACAGGAACAGAAGTTGAGGAAAATGAAACACCGACTTTATATGACAAAGAAACGGATACCATCTACATTTACAATCCGTATCAGTTGATGGTGCTTGCACAGGAAGAATCTGAAACGGAACCAGTTATGTCGATGGATTATGATGCACCGCAGTTTGGTATGGGACAGATGATCTATCAGGATGGTGAAGATCAGGAGTATCTGACTTATAGTAAGTCTCATAATTACGTGTTATCGCAGAAATTTAATTCAGATAAGCCGGAACTGGTTGCAGACCAATTGACAGAAAAAACGGCGACTGGAGTTCAATGGCTGGATGGTGAGCATGCGGATGGAAGAACAAAACCGGGGCAGTTATACGTAACGGTTTCTGGGAAAAAATATATTCTAATCGGAAATGAGTCTCAGCTGAGAGCAATCGGCAGTAATAAGAGCGTAACTCCAAGACTGTATGTTTATTATAAACCGGGTCTGGTAAGTGGTTTGTTAGGCGGAGATCCTTTTTATACGCCGTACTATCCCGGTGATGCTGATTTGGGACTTGACGCTGTAGCAAAGGAAGGCGCTACTACTCATGGGGGTTCATTAATTACAAAACCTAAACCTGATGAAGTCAAAGGTGAGAATTCATATCTTTATTACAAAGATAAAGAGAATGGAAAGGAAAATGGCAAATACAAGCTGGCGAATGTAAACCTTTCCGATGATAACATTCTTACAGGTTTGCTTAACGGCGTAGGTGGACTTTTAGGTAACTTACTGGGCGGACTTACTGTTGGAACCGGTATATTTTGTGGAACCAATGAAAATGGTCTTCCTGATAAAAATATAAATAAAAATCAATTAAGAAGTGAATACGGTAATCTTAAATATTCATCCAATGCAAATTATATTATTTTCCGGGATATTGACTTATCAAAGGAAGGTGTGAACTCAAATAAAGAAGATGATCTGTGGACACCACTTATGGTATCGGGGGATATCAAAGGTGCAAAGTTAGCAGATGGACAAACAAAGCTTACGGATGAAAACACGATTCTGGCAACTGGAAGACCTGTGATTTCTAATGTGAATGTGAACCAGACAGAAGCAATGGATGGTTCTAAGTATATAGGAATTGGATTCTTTGGAACTATAACGAATGAAGTTAATGTAAACAATATTGGTGTCAGCGCCGGAACAGTCTCCGTATCAAATCTGGAATTACAAAATGTAAATGTACAAAATAACACGAATAAACATAAAAATACACAGACCATAATAAGTGGACTTACATCGGGGCTTGGATGGCTTGTAGGAGGTATAGTTGATTTATTAGTAGGAGTTTTAAGCTTTGGGAACGTAAACTTGAATCTGCAAGATACGTTATCAGCACTTTTAAATGCAAGAGCAGAGGATCCGACGATTTATGCAACAGGTGCATTTGCCGGAAGGCTGGTGGGAGATGTTTCCATTGAAAACTGTGATGTGACAGGAAAAGTCAGAGTTTCGAATATTAATGATCGTACTGGTGGGTTTGTCGGTTATACAGAAGGCGTAACACAGTATGACGGATTGTCAACAGCTCTTGGAGTAACGGAGAATGCATTATCATCATTGTTAAATGCAATTCCGGGACTTGGACTTGGAGATTTGATTACAATTCTTCTAGACAATGCATTGCCAGTTGGTAGCTTGATTCCTACTGGATATAAAAATGTAAATATCGAAAACTGCCATGTAGAGAATCTGTCAGGAACTATCGGATCTGCCGATAAAGATTATGCCGGTGGTTTCGTAGGACAGCAGGTAGGAACAAGAATCTTCGACTGTTCCTTGAAAAACAGTAGTTATTCTGTAACTGCAAAAGAATACGGCGGAGGTTTTGCAGGAATCAGCAGAGATGCGGAAATTCGTGGATTGTTAAGTGATGTAGGTGTTGAACTTATTCGAGTAATGCAGCCCCAGAGTATACTGTTAAATTGCAATCTGACAGGATGCAATGTCACAGTATCCGGTGAAAATTATCAGGGCGGTATCGTAGGAGCACAGGCAAATAGTTATGCGGTCAACTGTGGAGCGAGCGGAAGCATTGCAGTTAATGCAAGCGGAAGTTATGCCGGCGGTGTGAGCGGTATTTCAACAGTTGGATGGATTACAAACCTTGGAAATAAAGAAGTCAAGGATGCAAGCCTTTTAACAACAGTAAAAGACTTATTGACAGGACTCTTGTCCAGGGATCCGGAAAAAGCGGGTATGCTCTTGTCACTTGTAGGAATTGCACCATCAGCAATCCTGGGATGTAACATGGATTGTTCATCGGTTTTGGTTGAGGCTGGTAAGAGTTATTCTGGTGGTATTCTGGGTGGCGGTGATGGCGTCTATATTGCAGAATCCAGTCTCGAATATTTAAATAAACTTCCGTACTGGAAACATGGCGAAGGGGATGCGAGCAGTGTAGACCAAAGAGATAACGTGCTCACAGGATTAAAAACAGTTACGGCAGGTGAAAATCGTGCCGGAGGTATTGCCGGAAGTGTAACAACAGCAAATGTCACAGGACTTTTAAATAATACGCTTGGAATCGGAAACTTCCTTGGATTTACTGTGCATCATGTAACTGTGACGGGAGTAAATGATGGATATACAGTTGAAGCAAAAGAAAATTATGCCGGCGGAGCGATTGGTGAAGCTGTCGGTGGAGATGTGGATACTGTAACATTAAATCAGGTAAAATCCGTTAGAGCGAAGAATAGAGTCGGTGGTTTTGCCGGTTGTGCAGGTCCGGGAGATCTGGCCGGTGGAAACGGGCTGACTTTGAATCTGTTAGGACTGAACAACTTGCTGAAAGTTGAAAATCTGCTTTCTGTGGCAGAAGGTGTCAGAGTTAAAATCAACAAAGCTCATGTAAATGGCATCGCAGGAGGCATGACTGTAGAAGCAACAGGTACAAACTCCAACGGCGAAGTAGTGGATTATACAGCTGGTGGTTTCATCGGAAAGAGTAACAGTTGTGAGATCATTAAGTCCGATGTGAAAAATTTAAAAGAAGTAACAGCAAATGATAAAGACGGTTTTGCAGGAGGATTTGTAGGTTCATCACAAACCGGAGGTCTTGTAGATGTAGCTGGTGAAGCGGATGTCAAAGCTTTGTTAAATGCAAATAAGTTGTTAGGTGCTGTCAAGTACTTGCTTCCTTCTTATACAGAGTGCACGGTTACTTATGTTGATAAAGGCGGAGTTGCTGCAGATACAGCAGGCGGTTTTGCCGGAAACTTCCAGAGTGGAACCGTCAACAATCAGGGCGCAGGAGAAGGTAACTATTATTCTGTATATAATCTGGACCATGTAAACGGACAGTCTTATGCCGGAGGCTTTGGCGGAAATGTTTACTCCGGAGCATTGGCAGATGCTGGAGGTGGAATCAGCATTCTGGGCGGAATCACAGGTCTGAATATAAATGTTGGAGATCTGCTTAATCTGATCAATGCCTACATTCCATATGTGCAGTATGCCGGAGTTAAGTCAGACAACGGATTTACGGTTACTGCCAACAAAACGAAAACAGACGACAGCAATTCCGGAAGTGCCGGAGGATTTATCGGTTACGGAAGCGGTGTTCAGGTAAGCTACTGTGATGTTACGAACCTGAAGCATACAACGGTGAAAGCACCGAAGGATTTAGAAGCAAATGAAGCGCCAACATATTATAATGAAAACGAAAGCACATATGCAGTAACAGGTGCCAGATATGCCGGTGGATATATCGGATATATGAATATTGGCTCTGCAGCTTCTGTTGGAAAAGGCTTGAGTGTACTTGGTAAATCGATAGGAATCAATAATGTGCTGGATGCATTGAATGTCGTTGTTTCTACAATAGAACATTCTGATGTTACAGGAAATGTTGGAGGTTTTGCAGTAAAAGCGACCTGGAAAAATACAGCATCCGATGCCTCAGCAAATGACGTTCTTGGAGATGCAGGAGGTTTTGCCGGAAAGATATCCGGTGGACATATTCAGGACTCTAATGCAAATAACTTCTCCTATATCATTGGACAGATTACAGCCGGTGGTTACGTGGGAGATCTTGAACCCGGAAATGTGGCAAATGTACTTGGCGATACTGGTATCTTAGGTGGTCTTGTTGATGTGTCAGATACATTGGCATCATTAGCGGAGGACTTTGTACCGACGATCAGAAACAGCTCTACGACTTGTGTTCCTTGCGGTGGTGCAGTTCGTGCAGATGCGGCTTCCACAACACAGGTACAACGAGGTATGGCCGGAGGTTATGCAGGGCATAATGAAGGCGGTCATATCTGGGGAAACAATACAAAGAATTGGAAAGGTAAAGCTTATACCGAACCAACAAGTACTTGTAAAGCAGTAAGAATCCGTTCGGTATATGGAGAAGAAATCGCAGGTGGCTTCACAGGACTTATGGAGTCAGCCGATACGGCAAGTACCGGAAACCTGTCCTTGTTGTGGGGACTGGTAAAAGTAGATAATATCCTGGGAGCACTCAGCGTTGTCTATCCGACAGAAGAAAATACGGCAGTTTACGGACCACTTGCCTTGATGGATTACGAAACCTGGAACAAATGGGTGAAATTTGTCGGTAAAAAAGGTGGTTATGGAAGTGATCTTGCTGAGCATGGAACAGTAACTAATCAGGTTGAACTGGATGCAATCATAGGAAAGTATGCTTACGGATACAATGTCGTAGCTGGAAGAGCAAATTATCGAGATGAAATAAAACTGGCAAATGGTGGAGCAGCCGGTGGATATGTTGGCTCGATGCAGACTGGGACTATTACAAATGGACAGGCTTATCAGGCGAAGACAATTAAAGGGCTTCGATGCGCCGGCGGTTTTGCAGGAGAAATGATAAACGGCGGAGCAGCAAAGCTTGGAGGAGTTGATATCCTTGATCTTAATCTGCAATTAGGACAAATGCTGCAGGTACTTAATGTCTTTGTGCCAGTAATCAAGAAATCTTCAGTAGAGGGTTATCAGAGTGGACTGATTGTTCAGTCAGAAGGTGTAGATGACAAAGATACCTGTGGTTATGCCGGAGGTTATGTAGGAAAACTGATCGGTGGACAGATCTGGGGCGAAAATGATGCACGCTGCAAGGTTACAAAGTTGAGACGAGTTGATGGAAGAAGCTACGTTGGAGGATTTGTCGGAAGCTCAAGACCAGGAAGTGTAGCAACATTGAATCCAACTGCAGGAGAAGGATTGCTCAGTCAGCTTCTGAATAAACTATTAAGTACACCGGCAGATTTGATAAAAGTATTAAATGCCACAGTCGCAACAATCCGTTATGCAGATGTGGAAGCCTGGGATGACTGGGGAATCATTGTAAATGGTGCTTATGCAAGTGGAAGTAATAACACTTCTTATGCAAAAGCAGCCGGAGGATTTGCCGGAAATCTGGAAGGAACGGTACTCGGCAAGAAGGATACGGAAGAGGCAGGAGTTTCTGTACAGAATATCCGTTCCGTAGTTGCAGGTGAATATGCCGGAGGATGCTTCGGTGTTGCTGATGTAGCCGGAGTTGCCAATATCAGTGCAGGAAATGAAACCTCGCTTCTTGATAAATTGTTAAAGCTTGGAAGAACCGATGTGCTGGATGCATTTAGAAGTTATGTATATTACGGAACTGTAAGCGGAAGTAAGGATGCTGGCTTAAGTGTCAGTGCAAACACAGCGATAAAATCCGGACAGAACAATCAGGTTACCTATAGCGGAACAGCCGGAGGTTTTGGCGGCTCTCTGTTAAATGGTTCTGTGAAAAACAGCAAAGTAACGAGCTTAAGTAATGTAAGAGGTTTAAACAGTGTCGGAGGATTTGTCGGCTATTCTGGAAAGAGTGGAGTAGTTAAGGCAGACAAGATAGACGTTATTGGAGACAATACAGGACAGTTACTTGGTGGAGCTCTTGGAGTTATGGACATTTTTGGTTCTCACATTGATGACTGTGCAGTTACAGGAACTGATGACGGTTACACCGTGCAGAGTGCAAATGGAGATGAACAGATTGCCGGAGGATTTATCGGATATGCAAATCTTGCAAGAATGTCGAATTGTACAGCAGGTGACAAGACGAACCAGAAAATCGGACTGAAACAGGTAGCGTCAGGTGGAACAGCCGGCGGCTTTGCAGGACGAACAAGTTTCGCTTATCTTGCAGATTTGAAGTTGGATTCTGGAGCAGTGAATGTAATATTCTCACTTGTTAATAAACTTATAAAGGCATTGTATCTGGATAAAATCCAGGACTCCAATCTTCTGAAGATTAATCTTGGAATTATTAAAGTGGATGCACTGTATGATGGCAAACTGCTTCACGTAAATCTGCTTGGATTGGATATCTCTGTAGGACTTTCGAAGAAGTCAACGGATAATAACCAACAGACAGACCTTGCAATTATTACGATTGGAGATTCATCTATCAAACTTCCATGTGATGAAAATGGACTTTTGAATGATAATGATGCCAAATCCAATATCAGTGTGAGTCTGATCAAGGCGAATCGAACAAGAATTACAGATAGTAATGTCTACGGTGTCAGTTATGGATATGATGTCTATGCCGGTGGAGCCGGAAATGACAATGACGGTAATGCTAAAGACGGACGAAGTGGTGGCTTTGTTGGATTCAATGATGAAGGACTTTTGAAGAACAACAACATGTATTACTGTGATGTGGTTCGTGGAACAAAAGATCTTGTTGGACCATTTAGCGGAAAGAGCAAGTTGGATTCTGTATATGAAGCTAACACACAGGAGAAGGTGGAAGGTGAGAATAATAATTACCGTATTTACAGAAAGCTGGATCAATCTCTAGATCAAATTGAAAAAAATAACAGTATTTTGAACAGCAGTCATGAAAAGGATGATGCAAGCGGATGGGATATTTATACAATTGGACATATGAATCCGGTAAAGACCTTTGAGACTTTAAAAAATGCTGTTCTGGTAAGCAAGGGTGATTCAGTGAAAGCAGATCTTAATGCTTATGAATCATCGGCAAAAGCAGTATTGATGTCAGATACCAAGACAACATTGAATACGGGAGAAAGTGATACACCGGAACCATCCGAGTCACAGGATCCATGTGATGAGAACATCAAACTGACAATCAATAAAGTTTGGAAGGATTTAAACAATTTTGATAATTCAAGACCAAACAGTATTACGGTAACAATATCACGTACCTGGAAAGACAAGACAGGAAAGAAAACGACAGAAACAGTTCCTGGTTACGAGAGTTACAAAATAGAAGATTCCATCGATAAATCTAAGTGGCAGGAGGTGATAAAGGAACTTCCAGCATACAAGACAGTTGAAGATGATATTTATTATTACACGTATTCCATCACAGAAGCAAAAGTGAATGGTTATACAACAACGATAGATAAATCGCAAGATGGATTTACCTTCACAATAACTAATAGACATTTCCCAGGTCTTCCGGATACCGGAGGATACGGAAGCTATTTGATTTACCTGATAGCTGTTCTGCTTTTCCTGGTATATTTCGTAATGAGATATAAAAAATGCAAGGAAAATAAAAAAGCAGAAAAACTATAAAAAAAATTCTCAAGAAAAGGAGACAATAGTTATGAAGAAAATGAAAAAAATCATGGCATTAATGCTGGCAGCGATTATGATGATGGCTATGTCTGTCACAGCATTTGCCGCAGAAACAACACATTCACTTACTGTGAATGTAAAAGGTGGACAGGATCTGAAAGGTCAGACAATCAATCTGTACAAATTATTTGATGTGACAGAGTCAAAAAGCGGAGAAAATACAAACTACGCATATACTGTAAATGATACTTATAAGGATGCACTTGCATACGTATTAAATATTGCTGCAACTTCTAAAGATGAAGAGTTTGCAAAGGCAGTTGCAGATAAAACAGCTACTATTCAGCAGTTTGCAAATGATTTTACAGCAAAAGCTTTAACAGATAATTTAGGAGTAACAAAAACTTCTGGTAAAATCGCAGAGAGCAAAACATCTTATGAATTTACAGGATTAGATGCTGGTTACTATCTTGTATATGTAACAGGTGGAAAACAGATTCAGTCTTCTTTAGTTACAGTAGATGCAACAACAAATACTGTAAACTTAAAAACAGAAGCACCAAGCATTACAAAAACAGCAGATAAAGCAACAGCAGAAATCGGTCAGGTAGTAACATATACAGTAACAGGCGCAATCCCAGATACAACAGGATATGATCAGTATCAGTACATTATTCACGATACATTATCTAAAGGTCTTGATTTTGTAAACGATGCAATAGGAACAGCTTGTGAAGGAAACAGTGTAAAAGTTACAGTAGCATGTACAGATGCAACAGATGCTAGTACAGCACCAACAACAGCAACAATTGACACAGATAACAGCAAAAAAATGAGTCTTGACCTGTCTGCATGGGTAAAAGCAAACCAGACAAATAAAGGAAAAACATTCACAGTTACATATTATGCAAAAGTAAACAAAGATGCAGAAGTAACAAATAACAACAATGCTTCATTAGAGTACGGAAACAATCCAAGCGATACAACAACTACAACACCAAGTGAAGCAAAAACAAATACTTATCCATTAGATATCAACAAGATTAAAAAAGGATCTGAAGAAAAGTTAGCAGGTGCAAAATTTAGATTATATTTAAGCGAAGCTGATGCTAAAGCAAATGATGAATCAAAAGCAATTAAAGTATCTCCTGTAGTTACAGGAGTTGCAGGTAACTATGTTGTAGATCCAGCATCTACTACTACAGAATTTGAATCTGTAAAATCTATTGACGGAAAAGGTTATAACCTTCATATTAATGGTCTTGAGGCTAAAGACTACTGGTTAGTAGAGACACAGGCTCCAGAAGGATTCAACAAGTTGACAGATCCAATTAAAGTTACAATTACAAAAGATGGTGATACAAATTGGACTGTTAAGAAAAACGATAAAGCAGAAGACGATAAAATCATCGATGTAGAAAACAGCACAGGTTCTCTTCTTCCATCTACTGGTGGACGTGGAGCAATCGCATTTGCTGTAATCGCAGCTCTTCTTGTATTCGGTGTAGCAGTAAGCTTCATCCGTGACAAAAGAAAAGAAGCATAATAATTTTACTAGAGATACAAGATAATGTATAAGGAATGGGCGGTTATCTTCTACGTAAGGTAACCGCAATTCCAAGTATGACAACAGGGAGAATGAAATGAAGGGTAAGAAGAAAAAAAAGAAGATAACAATAAAAGATATTATTCGTCTGATTGTGCTTTTGGTTGCATTCTCCGTATTGTTATATCCAACGTTTAGTAGTTATCTGAACGAAAAGAATGGTTCCAAAGTTGTATCCTATTATGATGAGGAAAGTGTAAAGTTAAGTAAGGCAGAAAAAGAGCAAATGCTGGAAGATGCGAGAGCATACAATAAGGAAATGCTGGGAAATATTGATTTGATTGATCCATTTTCGCAGGAAGATGTGGAAATAGATGCTCGCTATGAGGGACTGTTGAATGTAGATGGTTCTGGAATGATGGGATACATTCGTATTCCTAAGATTAATATAGAACTTCCAATCTATCATGGAACAAGTGAAGCAGTTCTGCAGGCTGGTGTCGGACATTTCTGGGGTACATCTCTTCCTGTAGGTGGAGAAAGTACACATACAGTTCTGACAGGACATAGAGGTCTTCCTACAAAAACACTATTTACCAATATGGATAAACTGGAAGTAGGGGATATTTTTTACATTAAAGTTTTAGATGAAACCCTGGCATATCAGATTGATCAGATATTAACGGTTTTACCGGAAGAGACAGATGGGTTATCTATTGAATCAGGCAAGGATTATGCTACACTTGTTACTTGTACACCATTTGCAATCAATACACACAGACTTTTAGTACGTGGAGAGAGAATACCTTATGAAGAGGCAACGAAGCAAGAGCCGGATACAAATATAAAACCGGAGTTATCTTTTACTGCTAAAGTGTTGATTGTAACAATTATAGTAATTTTCATAGGGCTGATGATAGCTGTGATTTATAGTATACGAGATAGAAAAAGGAGGAAAGCAAGGTGCGAAAGAAGATAAGAAGTATTCACATTATTTTATTCGTTATGCTTTTTCTTGTCGGTAGTTTTATAGATATTTCAACAATCCATGCAGAAGCAGGAAGCAGAACAGGAAGCATTCAAATTATTTACAAGGGGAGAAATAGCTCAGATAAAGAAGTGACTCTTTCCGGAGCAAAGTTCTCGATATTTCCAATTCAATATATGAAAAATGATGAGCTGATCTGGGAAGATGGTTTTAAAGATTCAGGTATATCGTTACAAGATACCAGTGCAGAAGCAAGAGAAAAACAAGCAAAACAATTGTTTGCATTTGCGAAGGAAAATAATATTTCTGGCTTAACACAAGAAACAGATACTTCGGGACGCACGAGTTTTGGAGAACTTAATGAAGGAATTTATCTGCTTGCACAGATCGGAAATGTAGAAAGTGGTACAGATAAATTTGAATCTGCGCCATTCCTTGTTAATATTCCATCTGAAATCAATGGGAATGTAGAATATAATGTAATGATAGAGCCAAAAGCTGAATGGGTTTCACCAGAAACACCACCGAACAATCCAGACAAGCCAAAGGATCCGACACCTTTAAAACCAGATAAGCCAAATACTATTCAGAAAATAATAAATACGGTAAAAACCGGAGATACAACAAATATAGTTGCATGGTTTTTAATAGCGACTGTTAGTCTTGGTTTGATTGTAGGCTTCTATAAAAAAAGAAAAATGAAGTAGCTATTATTTAAAGAAAACTGATCCATTGCAGTGGAATCAGTTTTCTTGTGTGATGTTAGAATATAAATAGTACAAAATAAACATGACCATTTTCGATAAATAGTATATGATAGTCATAGATCAAGGAGGAGAATGGTTATGGCAAAAGGTACAAAATATTCCCAACAGTTTAAAGAGGATGCAGTACAGTATCGCTTGGATCATCCGGAGCTGCCACTTCGCAAAGCTGCGGAGAATCTTGGAGTCAGCGAATCTGCACTGAAAAACTGGATGAAAGCAGCAAAGGAACATAAAGGAGAGGTTCCTACCCGTGGTTCTGGAAATTATGCAATCATAAACATTTTGAGGGATAAAAGGGTATAGAGAGAAAAGGAAAACAGAAGAATAAATAAAAAAGGATAGCCGAAGTATTCAGATTTCACTTTTGAAGACATAAAAAGTGAAATCTTTTTTTACTTTTAACCCAAATTTTATATAAATGTGATATTGGATTATACGAGGCAGAGGTAATCTATAAAAGAACATTGCGCAGATTGTTTGTGCGATGGAATAAAAACAAAGATGTGAAGAGGTCTTTTATGAAAAAAACATATGTACTTGATACAAATGTGCTGATTCAGGCACCCTATGCGGTCGAATGTTTTGAGGAAAATACAGTGGTACTTCCGATGACAGTGTTAGAAGAGTTGGATAACATGAAAAAAGAAGAGGGAGAAAAAGGTGCCAATGTACGCAAAGTGATTCGGATTTTGGACGCACACAGAGAAAAAGGAAATTTGCTGGAAGGGGTGCGTATGGAATGGGGAGGGATTCTGCGTGTAGAAAAAAATTACCGGAACGTTGAATTGCCTCCGGATCTTCCGGAACATAAATCTGATAATCGCATTCTGAAAGTTTGTGTAGGGCTGTCAAATGATCTGAAAGAACAGGTGATTCTGGTGACAAAAGATATTCTTTTGCGTATCAAAGCACAGTTGCTTGGAATTCAGGCAGAGGACTTTGGGACAGAGCAGGTTGCGGTACATGAGGAGCAGTATTTGGGGAGGAGAGAGGTGTTTGTACCAGAAGAATTGTTTAAAGAGTTTAAGAAAAAGGGAGTTCCGGTAGAATGTGTATATTGCTGTGATATGAGCGGGAATCACACTTGTCCGGAATTGTTTGAAAACGAATTTATTGTGTTAAAAGCGGATCAGTCTTCGAAAAAGACTCAGTTGGGGCGGGTTGAGAAAGGGATGATCCGAAAGCTTGATTATAGAAAAGCTGCTCCATATGGAGTTAGTCCAAGGAATGTAGGACAGTATTTTTTACAGGAAGCATTGATGCAGTCTGCAGAGAAAGCTCCGCTTGTCATTGTAAAAGGAATGGCAGGGACGAGCAAAACTTTTTATTCACTGGCAGTGGGACTGGAAAAATTGTTAAACAATCCATCTGGAGAATATCGGAGGATCCTGATCTGTCGTCCGAATGCTTTATTTGATTCTGACATTGGATTTCTTCCAGGTGATGAGCAGGAAAAGATTTCTCCTTTGATGCGTCCGATTATGGATAATCTGGAACAATTGGTAGATTCCAGTGATCGTGAGCGATATTCAAATGAGCAGGAATTGAATGATAAAATACAGGAAATTTTTGACAGAGGAATCATCCAGACAGAGGCTCTGACCTTTATCAGAGGAAGATCCATCATGAAAACATATTTGATCATAGACGAAGCGCAAAATATGACACCGGCACAGATTAAGGGAATTATTACGCGTGCCGGAAAAGAAACAAAAATAATTTTATTGGGAGATCCAAATCAGATAGACAGACCTTATTTGGATGAAAGAACCAATGGATTGAGTTATGCTGCAGAGCATATGAAGGGAAGTCCGTTATGCTGGCAGGTTACTTTGTTGCCGGAAGAATGTGAAAGATCCGTGTTGGCAACGGATGCTATCCGCCGTTTGTAGAAGAAAAGCGAGTAAAAAACATAGAAAGGAACTGTTTAGATGAAAGAAGCAGAGAAAAAAATAAAGAAAAGTCCATATATGATGAATCGGGAATTATCCTGGTTGAAGTTTAATGAGAGAGTATTGAATGAGGCGGGAAATCCGAAAGTCCCACTTGCAGAGAGGTTGACTTTTGTATCGATATACCAGTCAAATTTAGACGAATTCTATCGAGTTCGAGTAGGAACGCTGATGGATCAAATGGATGTATCAGAAGTTGTTCGTGAGAATAAAACCAATATGACAAGTGAAGAGCAAGTGAAAGCAATTATAAGGGCAACACGAGAGCTAGAGGAGAAAAAGACGGTTATTTATGAACAATTGATGGGGGAACTGGAGCCGAAAGGAATTCGTTTGATCAATTTTAATAAGCTGTCTGCAGAAGAAGGAAAAATTCTGGAGGAATATTTTGACAGGGAAATTGCACCCTACTTATCAGCGAATATCGTAAGTAAACAGCAGCCCTTTCCTTTTTTAAAGAATAAGGATATCTATGCTGTTGCTCTTTTGGAGTCGAAGGGTGGGAAGACGAGAACTGCAATCATTCCATGCAGCAACAATGTGTTCCGCAGATTGATCGATATTCCAACTCGAAAGGGAACCTTTCTGCTTTCAGAAGAATTAATTCTGCAATTTCTTCCGAAATTCTTTAAAAATTATAGTGTGAAAGAAAAATCTTTGATTCGTGTCACAAGAAATGCAGATATTGACACAGAGATGATTTATGACGAGGATCTGGATTACAGAGATGCGATGGAAAATTTAATAAAAGAGAGAAAGCGGATGAACCCGGTCAGGATGGAATTTACCGGAACTCTGAATAAAAAATGATGCATGCGTTATGCAAAACGATCCACGTGGAAAAGGAACATGTATTTAGGTCGGAAGTCCCATTGGATCTGTCATTTGTCTTTGCTATTCAGAGCTATCTGAAAAATACAAATGCAGGGGAGTTGTTTTATCCAAGACGAACCCCAAGGCCAACCCCTCAGTTGAATGATAAGGAATCTTTGATTCCGCAGATTCTGGAAAAAGATGTGCTTTTATCTTATCCGTTTGAAAGTATGAAATCCTTTATCAATCTGCTATATGAAGCAGCGGAGGATGAGTCGGTTGTATCGATTAAAATGACGTTGTACCGTTTGGCAAATAAAAGCCAGATTGTAGATGCACTGGTGGAAGCCGCAGAAAATGGAAAAGAAGTTGTTGTACTGGTAGAACTTCGCGCCCGCTTTGATGAAGAAAATAATATTGAATATTCCAGAAAATTGGAGGAGGCCGGCTGTCGTGTGATTTATGGATTAAACGGATATAAAGTACATTCAAAATTATGCCTGATTTCCAGAAAAACAGAGCAAGGAGTGTCCTATGTGACACAGATCGGAACTGGAAATTATAATGAAAAAACATCTGCGCTGTATACGGATCTGTCATTGATTACAGGAAATCAAGAAATCGGAAAAGAGGCTGCTGAAGTGTTTGCAGCACTGTTAAGAGGAGAAACAGTGGAAGAAACCCATCTTTTATTAGTAGCACCAAAATGTTTGCAGAATAAAGTGTTGGATATGATAGAAGAAGAAATTCAACATGTGAAAAATGGAGAAGAAGGATACATCGGAATTAAAATCAATTCTTTGACAGACAAGGTGATCATTAGCAAATTAGTCGAAGCGTCTCAGGCAGGCGTAAAGATTGAAATGATTGTCAGAGGAATCTGCTGTCTGATTCCAGGTGTCAAAGGGTATACAGAAAACATAACTGTGGTAAGTATTGTAGGGCGTTTCCTGGAACATTCTCGAATTTATCGATTTGGAACGAAAGAAAGAGAGAATGTGTATATTGCCTCAGCAGATTTTATGACACGAAATACGCTTCGTCGTGTGGAGGTGGCTGCCCCGGTTCTGGATGAACGATTAAAAAATCAGCTGGCCTGGATGTTTGAAACGATGATGAAGGATGATGAAAAGGGAAAATGTCTGACGGAAAAAGGAATCTATGTGGATCGAAATCTTCATGTACAGAAATTGAATTCCCAGGAGTGCTTTTATGAGGCTGCTTATGCAAATGCGGAAAAAAGACAGAAATAGCAGAAAAATTTTCAGACGGAAAAATGGAATTGGAGAAGGCGAAAGAATTGAATTACAAAGAGATATTACAAAATGAGGAAGTAAAAGCGTATTTGGAGAAGGGCAACGAAAATCTCGGAATTCTTGGGTATACTGATCATTCCGAAAAACATTGTGCAATAGTTGCAAAACGTGCAGGGATGATTTTGTCAAAATTTGGATATACAGAACATGAGATTGAACTTGCAGAGATTGCAGGGGCTATGCATGACATTGGGAATGTGATCAATCGAAAGAATCATGGAGAATATGGGGCAATTCTGGCATGTTCAATCTTGGAAAAGTTGAAAATGCCGCTGAGAGACAGAATCCTTGTTATGTCAGCGATTGGAAATCATGATGAATCTACAGGGGAGGCCATCGATGCAATATCAGCTGCGTTGATTCTTGCGGATAAGACAGATGTCACGAGAAATCGTGTAAGAAATAAAGAAAAAGCAAGTTTTGATAAGCACGATCGTGTGAATTATGCAGTGACAAGTGCGGCTGTAAAAGTGAATGCGCAGAAGCATCTGATCGCATTGAATTTACAGATTGACGAGGAGATTTGTACAATGTATGAATATTTTGAAATTTTTCTCGGCAGGATGATGATGTGTAGGAAAGCGGCAGAAGTACTGGGAGCCAGGTTTAAATTAACCGCAAACGGAAGCAAAGTATTATAGGCATGGAGGAAAAATAGAAAAAGCAGTCGGTCAGTTTGCAAGAACAGAAGCAGAGATAAAAGAGTTTGCAAAATAGAGTAACTCTCCTGAAAGAAAATATGGTATAGTAAAAAGAAAAACGGATACATGGAGAGAAAATATGAAAACGATTATCATAGGAATTGCAGGTGGAACCGGTTCAGGAAAATCTACATTTACGAGAAAATTAAAGAAAGAATTTAAAGAGGATGTAGCAGTTTTATATCATGACAATTATTACAGGGATCAGAGTGACATCCCGTTAGAAGAGCGAAGAAAGACAAATTATGATCATCCGGATGCAATGGAGACAGAGCTTTTGATCCGGCAGTTGATGAACCTGAAAGCAGGAAAGGCAGTAGATTGTCCGGTATACGATTATACACAGCATACAAGATCGGATCAGGTTGTGAGGGTGGAACCGAAAAAAGTAATTCTTCTGGAAGGGATTCTTGTTCTGGCAGATGAGCGTCTGAGAGATTTGTTGGACATCAAGGTTTATGTGGAGGCAGATGCGGATGAACGAATCCTGCGTCGGATCATCCGCGATGTCAAGGAGAGGGGACGTGATATGGAAGGTGTTGTGGAGCAGTATCTGACAACAGTAAAACCGATGCATTATTTATATGTAGAGCCGACGAGATGTATGGCAGATATTGTGATCAACAGCGGAAAGAATCCGGTGGCATTTACACTGGTAAAAAACACCATACAAAAAATATTGGATGAGGCAGAGTAACTGCAGATATCCGGACAGGCTGTAATAGAAAGGATGAGATTGTGCAAAAGAGTATAAACAAATTGCGAATTCTGACACCGGAAAAATTTCAGGCGGAGTATCCGCATATTTTTAAAAGAAATTTTGGTGAAATTGCGTTGAACAGAGTGCATTTCTGTAAGGCAGAATGTCTGCGTCAGGCAGTCACAGGAACATTTGCGATTCCAAGAAAAACAAAGCTGACAGGAGATAAGATCACGTTTGGGTACTGTATTGCAGAGGAACAGCTGATCTTTATTGAAAATCAGGATCATATCAAAATAGAGATGAAAAAAGTCCGGGAATATCAGGATGAAGAGCGTACTTCGCCATTGTTGCTTTTGTTTGACTGGATGGAGTATCTTATCAAAGATGACATGCTGTTTCTGCAGGATTATGAAGAAAATCTTTCCCATCTGGAAGAGGAACTGCTGGAGGGAAATATGGAAGATTTTGACAGAAAAATCCTGTTATCCAGAAAGGAACTTTCTGTGCTGAGTGCGTATTATGAACAGTTATCGGATATGGGGGAAACTCTTCAGCAAAATGCAGCGAGACATCAAACAGAACAGGAAGCATTGCTTTTTGGGCTTTTCTGTGAGAAGGCAGGACGATTGTATGACATGGTGCAGACACTCAAAGAGTATTCCATGCAGCTTAGAGAAATGCATCAGACGCAGATCGATATCCGGCAGAATGAAATTATGAAAGTGCTGACGATTGTTACAACGCTTTTTATGCCGTTGACGCTGATTGCAGGATGGTACGGAATGAATTTTGCACATATGCCCGAACTGACTGCACCGGGAGGGTACGGGATCATCTGTGTTGTCTGTCTGCTTCTTATTGCAGTGGAAATCTGGATTTTTAAAAAGAAAGGATGGTTTAAGTAGTCATCATTTCCAATAACGCAGCCCCTTCAGTCACACCGTTATGATCGCAGTCCGGAAGCATATGATCGGCTTCTTTTTTCAGAATCTCAACGGCATTGCCCATGGCAAACTTCATTTCGGAAGCCTCAAACATACTCAGATCATTTTCTCAGTCCCCGATGCAGGCAATCTCAGATTTTGCAATACCAAGTGATTGGGCCAGATGCGTCAGAGCGCCCCTTTGGAGGGTTCTGATGAAAAGATCTCTGCATACTGACCGGTGTAGGCAGCACGAAGAGACGGGGAGTTTGCAAGATGCATTTTGAGCTGCGGCATGGAGTTTTTGGAAAAAAGTAAAACTGCAGTTCTTTCACATCACATGAAAGCTCCTGGATCGTCTGTTCCATATTTTGGACATAACGGACTTTTCTGGCATCTTTTCCATAGATCAGACGTCCCAGAAAAACAAGGCTGTGTCCCTGCAGCAGATACTCATGTCTGATATGCGCAGTGATACCAAGCTTCTCGCTTTGACAGGCATTTAACAAAGAAAGAGCAGTCTGCTTTGGAATTTCTGACTGGTAGAGCGTCTTTTGCGTGTGATAGTCTGTGACCTTTGCTCCGTTTGAGGAGATGACATAGCGAAACAGGGAATTCTGATCTGTCAGCTGATGCGGAAGTCAGGTTCCATCCATATCGATTGCCAGTAATTTGATCATAATCGGTGCCTTCTTTCAAGTCTGTGAATTTATGGAGATTATTATTTATAGTGTAACACCTTCAAATCAATACGAAAAGACTTCTAAAAAATTTTTTCCCACATAAAATTAGAAAAAATATAGTAATTCTATCAGATTTATAGTATACTTAAAACATACTGAAAAAGTAGGAATTGTAAAGAATGAGGGAAAGGATGAAAACAATGAAAAAGATTTTAAAAAGTCTGCCGTTTCAGCTTCTTTTGGGAGTGATCATCGGAATTGTGCTGGGGCTGATTTCAAATGAAGCGGTCATGAATGTGATCGTCACGATCAAGTTTGTATTAGGAGAACTGATTAATTTCTGTGTACCGCTGATTGTGATCGGGTTTATTGCGCCATCGATCACGAAGCTCGGGAAAAATGCGTCAAGGATATTAGGAGTGGCTGTTCTTCTTGCTTATGTATCCTCCGTTTTAGCGGCGCTGGGATCAATGGCAGCAGGATATGGACTGATTCCGCATTTGTCAATTGTTTCGGAAGTAGATGGGCTGAAAGAACTTCCGGAAATTGTATTTCAGCTGGAGATTCCGCAGATCATGTCCGTGATGAGTGCCCTTGCATTTTCCATTCTGATGGGGCTTGCGGCAACATGGACAAGAGCAGAGACAGTGATCCGGCTATTAGATGAATTTCAACAGATCGTACTGATGATCGTATCCAAGATTGTGATCCCGATCCTTCCGGTCTTTATCGCACTTACATTCTGGTCGCTGGCATACGAAGGAACGATTACAAAACAGCTGCCGGTCTTTTTAAAGGTTGTGCTGATCGTGATGGTGGGGCACTTTATCTGGATGGCGGTTTTATATGCAGTGGGTGGAATTTACTCCGGAAACAATCCGTGGAAAGTTGTAAAGCATTATGGTCCGGCATACATTACTGCAGTGGGAACGATGTCCTCTGCTGCAACGCTTGCAGTGGCTTTAAAATGTGCCAGAAAGTCAGAGCCGGTACTGAGGGATGATATGGTAAGCTTTGGAATCCCTCTGTTTGCGAATATTCATCTTTGCGGTTCCGTCCTGACAGAAGTATTTTTTGTGATGACGGTCTCCCAAATTTTATATGGAAAACTGCCGTCAGTCGGAACCATGATCTTATTTTGTGCACTGCTTGGCGTGTTTGCAATCGGTGCGCCGGGAGTTCCGGGAGGAACGGTTATGGCCTCTCTTGGACTGATCACAGGTGTGCTCGGATTTGATGCGACGGGAACGGCTCTGATGCTGACAATCTTTGCATTACAGGATAGCTTTGGAACTGCATGTAATGTGACAGGAGATGGGGCATTGACAATGATTTTGACAGGATATGCAAAACGGCACAACATAGAAGAGCAGGTTGGAACGGTTGAATTTTAAAATTATGGAAAAGGCAGGGGGCATATTGTGGGACAGCCGGCAATATGTCCCCTGTTTGCGGGAATTCTTTTACTTTACAACAGAAAGGACGGATTTTATAATAAAATAAAAAGAAGTACACAGGAGCAGAGGTTATGACGATAAAAGAGATTGCACAGCTTGCACAGGTGTCCAGTGCAGCTGTATCACGATATATGAATGGTGGATATGTAAGTGAAGAGAAAAAAGAACGGATTCGGGCAGTGATCGAAGAAACCGGGTATCGACCATCTGTACAGGCACGGACACTTCGCACGAAGCGGGCATGTCTGATTGGTGTGATCGTGCCTAAGATTAATTCGGAATCGATCAGCAGAATTACGGAGGGAATTGGACAGATATTGGCCAAAAGCGGGTATCAGATGCTTCTGACAATTACAAATAATAATTCTTCGAAAGAATTAGAATATGTGGATCTGTTTGAAGCATATCCTGTGGACGGGATTATTCTGGTAGGAACTGTATTGACCAGGGCACATAAGAAAAAGTTGAAAGAATGTAAGGTGCCGATCGTGGTGATCGGGCAATATACAAAAGAAACAAGTTGCGTATATCATGATGATTATGGCGCCGCAAAAGCACTGGCAGAGCAAGTTGGAAGAGAAGCATCCGGGAGGGTTGCTTATATCGGAGTGACAAGAGAAGACAAAGCAGCAGGAGCTGCAAGAGAAGATGGATTTCGGGAGGGACTGAAAGAAGTCGGAAAAGAACTGGAGGAATCCTGCCTTCGCAGAGCAAAATTCACCATGGAATCAGGATATGAGCAGGCAGTGGATCTGTTGGAAAAAGAACATGATATCGATATCATATCGTGTGCGACAGATACCATTGCGGCAGGTGCGATTGAGGCGATTGCCCAGTATTCGCCGGAGAGAAAAATTCAGGTGACAGGATTTGGGGATAATCAGTTTTTAAAGGCAGTTACAGGGGGGATCCGAACGGTACATTTTGCATATCAGACAAGTGGAATAAAAGGTGCAGAGCTGTTACTGGAGATGATAGAATCAGAAAAAACGCGCATGACGGAGATGAAACTGGGATGTGAACTGGTGTAAAAAGATTTCTGGAAAAATAGACAAAAAAGCAGAGTATAAATTAGTAAAAATGCCATCTTTACAAATGGCATTTTTTTCATTATTATAAGCTTGTCAGATATGAAATCGATTGCATAATTTGGAAGATAAAAATTTATAAGTCATGCAGGAATCTATATCGCGAAGGGAAAAAGAGTATGGTAAAAAAATGGTGGCAGAATAGTGTTGTATATCAAATTTATCCAAAAAGCTTCTTAGACAGTAATGGAGATGGAATAGGGGATTTGCAGGGAATCATCCAAAAAATTCCATATTTAAAAAAACTAGGGGTGGATGTGATCTGGCTTTGCCCGGTGTACCAGTCTCCGCAAGACGACAATGGATATGACATTTCGGATTATGAGAGCATTGATCCGGAATTTGGTACAATGGATGACATGAAAGAACTGATTCGTGCCTGTAACAGAGAAGATATTCGGATTGTAATGGATCTTGTTGTAAATCATACATCCGATGAACACTGGTGGTTTCAAGAAGCCCAAAAGAGCAAAGAAAATCCATATCGGGACTTTTATATTTGGAGAAAAGGTAAAAATGGTCAGCCACCCAACGATCTGAAATCTAATTTTGGAGGGAGTGCATGGGAGTATTCAGAAGAAACGAATGAGTACTATTTACACTTTTACAGTAAAAAACAACCAGACTTGAACTGGGAAAACGAGAAACTCAGACAAGAAATTTATCGAATGATGAATTACTGGCTGGAGCTTGGAATTGCTGGATTTCGTATGGATGTCATTGATCTGATAGGAAAGATTCCAGATGAAAAAATAAAGGAAAATGGACCAAGGCTTCATGAATATTTAAGAGAGATGAATGAGAATACATTTGGAAAAACAGATGCGATGACAGTTGGAGAATGTTGGGGTGCAACTCCGGAAATTGCAAGACTGTATACTGCGCCAGAACGAAAAGAGCTGAATATGATCTTTCAGTTTGAACAAATCCAGTTGGACAAGCAAAAAGGTGGTCAGCGCTGGGATTTAAAAGAACTTGATTTAAGGGAATTAAAAGCGGTTTTTAGCAAATGGCAATATGAGCTGGATGGATGTGGATGGAATAGTCTTTTTTGGAGTAATCACGACTTGCCACGTATTGTTTCACGTTGGGGAAACGATGGAAAATACCGAGAGCTTTCTGCAAAAATGCTAGCAACGCTTCTTCACGGAATGAAAGGAACACCTTATATTTATCAAGGAGAAGAGCTTGGAATGACAAATGTTCCATTCACTGCAATTGAAAATTTTCCGGATATTGAGACACAGAACATCTATAAAGAAAGACTTCGGGCAGGATTTTCAGCAGAAGAAACCATACATGCGATCCGCAAAAAAGCAAGAGATAATGCCAGAACTCCGATGCAGTGGAATGCAGAAGAAAATGCTGGCTTTACAACGGGTACGCCGTGGTATCAGATTAATCCGAACTATAAGGAAATCAATGCTGAGGATGAAACAGCCAGAGAAGATTCTGTTTTTTCCCATTATCAAAAACTGATTCAGTTAAGAAAAAAACATGAAATTATGGTATATGGGGAATACCATCTGCTTCTCCCGGAAGATGAGGATCTTTATATTTATACCAGAACCCTGGGGAAAGAACAATGGCTGATTCTGTGTAATTTTCATGAAAAAGAGCGGGAAATTGCCAGTACACAAATAGGAAGTGTGTTACTGAGTAATTATACGGACACACCACAGTTAAAAGAACTGCATTTGTTGCGTCCGTATGAAGCGGTAATTTATCGACTTCCAGAGAAGGTGGAAATGCACAATGTTTGTGCTGTATATAGTGACAAGAGTGTCAGCATTACAGAAGAAATAGAAGAAGGAGAAAGCAGAGAATGAATATAGTGTATGATGAGGAATATAAATCATTCCATTTGTACAATGAAAAGATCAGTTATGTAATGAAAATAGAAAAGAACTGTTATTTATCACACTGCTATTTCGGAAAGAGAATTCGCAGATGGAACGAAGCTGCGAAAATGTACTATTATGACCGGGGATTTTGTGCAAACCCGGACGAGACAGATCGGACGTTCTCTCTGGATACGATGCCGGGGGAATATCCAGATTTTGGTCAGGGAGATTTTCGAAGTCCGGCAATGGAGTTAGAATTTCAGGATGGAGACAGAAATACAAGATTCCATTACGCAGGATACCAGATTAGTGCAGGGAAGTTAAGTCCGGAGAAACTTCCCCATGTTTATGTGGAGTCTGACAAAGAGGCGATGACACTGGAAATCTGGATGAAGGATGAAGTACGTGGTTTGCGGCTTTCTCTGTATTATACAATTTACGAGGATGCGGTTCTTACAAGATTTGTTTCGATAAAAAATGAGAGTGAGGATATAGTCAAAATTCACAGATTACTGAGTATGAGCCTAGATCTGGGGGAACAGGATTATGATATTTTGACCCTTGGGGGAGCGCATACAGAAGAGAAAAACGTATACAGGAGACATCTCCTAGGAGACTCAATTGTTGTTGAAAGCAGCAGGGGAACAAGCAGTCCTCAAGCGACGCCATTTTTAGGAATTATGAGAAAAGAGACAACAGAGGAGCAGGGGGAGGTATTCGGAGCAAATCTGATATACAGTGGCAATTTCTGGGGATGTGTGCAATGCGGACAGTATGGAACAACTAGAGTTCAGTTGGGAATCAACCCATTTCAGTTCTGTTGGAATTTAAAACCAGGAGAGCAGTTTGACACGCCAGAAACAGTGCTGGTGTATTCAACAGAAGGCTTGGGAGGAATGTCGGCAATTTTTCATCGGCTATATCGAAAACGTGTGTGTCGGGGAAAATTCAGAGAAAAGGAAAGGCCGGTTCTTTTAAACAGCTGGGAAGGAATGTATTTTGCAATCAGTGAAGAAAAAATGCTGGAGCTTGCAGATACGGCTGTAGAAGCAGGAATAGAGCTTCTTGTTATGGATGATGGATGGTTTCGAGGAAGAAATAGCGATACAACATCCTTGGGAGATTGGATAGAAGATCAAGAGAAATTTCCTGAAGGTCTTCAGAAACTGGCTGAAAAAGTCAGGGAAAAAGGAGTAGAATTTGGAATATGGTTTGAGCCGGAGATGGTTTCTCCAGAAAGTGAGCTGTATAAAAAGCATCCGGATTGGGTGATCCGAAGTAAGCGCTATCGACCGATTCGAAGTCGGAATCAGCTTGTTCTGGATCTTGCAAATCCAGAAGTGCGTGAATATCTGATTGAGGCGTTAAGCAAAATTTTGAAGAATGGAAATATTACTTATGTAAAATGGGATATGAACCGGCATTTGACAGATCTTGGAAGTGCTTTTCTGAATCGAGAAAATCAGGGAGAATTATCACATCGATATGTTTTGGGATTGTATTCGATTTTGGAATATCTCACAGAGATGTTTCCAGATGTGCTTTTTGAGAGTTGCTCCAGCGGAGGAGGAAGATTTGATGCAGGAATGCTTTATTATATGCCGCAGACATGGACAAGTGATAATACAGATGCTGTGTGCAGATTAAAAATTCAGCATGGAACAAGTATGCTATTTCCGACAGTCAGCATGGGAGCCCATGTTTCGGCTGTGCCGAATCATCAGGTTGGCAGAACGACATCTCTGGAAACACGTTATATTGTTGCAGCTGCTGGAAATCTGGGGTATGAGCTTGATTTACAAAAACTTTCTCAGGATGAAATGGAGCTGATAAAAAAACAAATTGCACAATACAAGAGAATCCGCAGGACAGTTCAGTTTGGGGCTTATTACAGACTGGCAGATCCGTTTTCTGAAAATCAGTCTGCATGGAATTTTGTTTCAGAAGATGGGAAACAGATTGTTTTTAGTCATGTTCAGATTCTGGCAAGATCTGCATATAGGATTCCAACATTACGTCTCAGGGGGTTGGATCCAAAGGCAGAATACAAAAATGTGGAAACAGGGGAGGTGTTTGGAGGGGATGAACTGATGTATGCAGGAATCACGATTCCAAGAGTTCGGCAGGATTTTTCAGCCACAATGATTATATTTGAAAAGATGTAAAGACAAGGAACTACTTATGAGAAATGGAGGAAGAGAAAAATGGGAAAAGAGCAAAGTTACCAAAATGCGGCGAAAGAGATTTTGCGCCTGATTGGTGGAAAAGAGAATGTGATCAGTGCAGCGCACTGTGCGACAAGGCTCCGTCTGGTGTTGAAGAATGAAAAACTGGCAGATGTAGATGGAATTTTAAATACAGAGCTAGTCAAAGGACAGTTTGCAACTGGAGGACAATTTCAGATTATTATCGGGAGCGGAACGGTTGACGAAGTATACAAGTATTTTATTCAGTATGCAGAATTACAAGAAAGCTCTAAAAAAGAAGTGAAGCAGGCAGCAGATCAGAAGATGAATCCACTACAGCGTTTAGTAAAAATGTTGGCAGATGTGTTTGTTCCGATTATTCCGGCGCTTGTGGCAAGTGGACTTCTAATGGGATTGAACAATGTATTGACAGCACAAGGGTTATTTGCAGCAGGAAAATCGTTGGTGGATATGTATCCTCAAATTGCAGATGCAGCAGCTATGATTAATACATTTGCCAGTGCTGCATATGCGTTTTTACCAATTCTTGTAGGATTTTCTGCAACGAAAATGTTTGGCGGAAATCCATACCTGGGAGCTGTTATGGGAATGATCATGGTTTCAGGAGATCTGTTGAATGCGTATGCCTATGGTTCTGCGATTACGGAGAATACAGTTCCAGTATGGGAGATTGGTGCATTGACAATTGAAAAGGTAGGATACCAGGGAACGGTGCTTCCAGTGCTCGCAGCAGCAGCAATTCTTGCTTTTCTTGAGAAAAAATTGCACAAGACAATTCCAGAATATTTAGATAATCTGTTGACACCTGCGCTTTCTATCCTGATAACTGCATTTTTGACATTTACTGTGGTAGGTGGTGTTATGAGGACGGCAGGAGACTGGATTACAAATGGTGTTCTTTGGTTGCATGATAGTTTGGGGGCAGTTGGTGGATTTATTTTTGGATTTATTTATGCACCGATGACAATGACAGGAATGCATCACAGTCTGCTGCCGGTTGATATACAGCTGATGGCAGCAGGCGGTTCGTTCTTATTTGCAATTGCAGCGTGTAATAATGTGGCTCAAGGTGGAGCAACACTTGCCGCTGTATTATGCACAAAGGATAAAAAAATGAAGAGTATTGCAGTGTCATCCGGTATTTCTGCATTACTTGGAATTACAGAGCCGGCAATGTTTGGGGTGAATTTGAAAATGAAATATCCATTCTATGCAGCAATGGTTGGTTCAGCAGTGGGATGTGCTTATGTGACTTTGACAAATGTACTGAATATTTCTCCAGGAGCAGCAGGTATTATAGGGTTTGTATGTATTAAATCAGGAGGAATGCTTAATTACATGATTGGAATTGCAATTTCACTGATTGTTGGATTTGTGTTGACTATGGGACTTTCAAAAATGAAAAGATTTAGTAAGGCATAAGCAATAGGAAAATGAGGAGAGAAAACAGATGAATGCATTGACAAGAGATCTTGCAGATCTGGTAAAAATCGTAGAAGCAAAAGCAGACGGAAAAGATTGCTTCCGTCAGAAGCTGCATTTGATGCCACCGACAGGATGGCTCAATGATCCCAATGGACTTTGCCAGTTTCACGGCGTTTATCATGCATTTTTTCAATATTCCCCGTTCAACGCCAATGGTGGTTTAAAAATGTGGGGACATTATACCAGTGCGGATATGATCACATGGAATTATGAAGGTGTCAGCCTGTATCCGGATCAGCCGTTTGACTGCCATGGCGTGTATTCGGGATCAGCGTTTATTGAAGACGGAAAGATGTACCTGTATTATACCGGAAATGTGAAGCTTGAGGACGGAGAATTTGACTATATCCGAACCGGCCGGGAGGCAAACACAGTTCTGGTGGTCAGCGAGGACGGAGAGCATTTTGGCAGAAAAAGAGAACTGATGAGAAACAGTGATTATCCGCAGGATCTGACCTGCCATGTACGTGATCCGAAAGTCTGGAAAGAAAACGGCATGTATTACATGGTGCAGGGAGCCAGAACGCAGAAAGATGAAGGAAAAGTGCTGATTTTTGAGTCTGAGGATCAGCTGAACTGGATCTACAAAAGCGATGTAAAGACAGCAGAGCGATTTGGATATATGTGGGAGTGCCCAGACTATTTTGAAACAGAAGGCAGAAAGATTTTATCGACTTCCGTGCAGGGGCTGGAAGGCGGCGTGTGGGATGCACGAAATGTGTACCAGTCCGGATATTTTCTGGTAGAGGGGGATATCCTTTCCGAGTATGTGCTTTCTGACTATGAACTCTGGGACTATGGATTTGATTATTATGCACCGCAGAGTTTTGAAAGTGAGGATGGACGCCGGATCCACATCAGTTGGATGGGAATGCCGGATTGTGAGGAATACACAAACCTGACGCTGGAAGATGGATGGCAGCACTGCTTTACATTTCCAAGAGAAGTGCATGTCAAAGATAAAAAAGTGCTTCAGCAGCCGGTAAAAGAACTGGAAGCACTGCGCAGAGGAGAAGAAAGAGCAGTCTCTGTTCTGGAGAAGAAAGGTACAAAAGTCTTTGAGGCAGAGGTGCAGAATATCACAGGAAATCACTTCCGCGCAGTACTGGCAAAAGAACTGGTTCTGGAATATGTAAACGGAAGATTTGAGATGAAGTTTACAAGCCAGGATAAGACGTCCGTATCCGCGGGAAGAAGTCTTAGATTCCGGGAAGTAAGTGAAGTCAGAAACGTCCGGATTCTTGCAGATGTTTCTTCTGTAGAAGTGTTTGTCAATGATGGAGAGACTGTGTTTTCTACAAGGTATTATCCGCAGGATTATGAAATAAAAATAGAAGCTTTGGATGCCAAGATTGCATTCTGGGAGCTGTAAAAGCAAAAATGTTCCCATCGGGATTTTCTGATGGGAACATTTTTGTTATGTAAGAAAGACTGTCAAATGTACAAATCAGTTTGCATCTTCTTTGTCTTTGGGCAGTACAATGTTGAGGAGTACTGCAAGCAATGTAGCCACTACAACCGGTGATTTGCCGAAGATCATCACAAACCAGTCCGGGAAGCTGGCAAGAGAATCACTTGCCTGTGAGATTCCCATTCCCAGTGCTGCCGCAAGTCCCACGATGGAAGTATTGCGAAATGTCATATTTTGTGATGTGATCAGTTTCATTCCGGTCATGGCGATGGATGCGAAAACAGACACTGTGGCACCGCCGAGTACACAATACGGAATTGTCGTTAAAAGAGACGAGAATTTCGGGATCACTCCGGCTATCAACAGAATCAGTGCCGCACCGCCGAGTACACAGCGGTTGATAACTTTTGTCGTTGCAACGATTCCCACGTTCTGGCTGTATGTAGCAGTCGGGAGTCCGCCGAGAAGAGAAAATAGAATATTGGAGATTCCATATCCTACGATTCCTCCCTGCAGTTCCTGATCTGTTGGCATACGATTCATTCCTCCGCTGGTTGTGGCGGAAAAGTCGCCGATTGCCTGAATGGAGTTGATTGCAAACAGAAGACCGATTGCGACACAGGCGGAAGGTTCGAAGCGAATTCCGAAATGAAGCGGGCTTGGCACCTGGAAGAGGGCAGCATCATGGATAGGAGAAAAGTCTACCATTCCGAAGAACAGTGCGATGATATATCCACCGATGATACCGATCAGAATGGATGCCAGTTTCCAGATTCCTTTTCCAAAATGATTCAATACCGTTACAATAGTCAATGTCAAAATAGCGACCAGCCAATTTTGCCAGGAACCATAATCTTCGCTGCCTACCCCTCCGGCCATATAGTTAATGGCAGTCGGATACAGAGAAAGTCCAATTGTAAATACAACGGTTCCAGTGATCAGAGGCGGGAAAAATTTGCGGATCTTCCGGATAAAAAGTCCCACAAAAACAGCCACGATACCACCTGCGATCATAGCACCTAAAATGGTGGCGACATCATACTCTTCGGCAATGGACTGCATACTCGGAACATAGGCAAAGCTGATGCCCATGATGACCGGAAGGCCGGATCCGATTGTAAGATACCGGGTCTTGATAAATGGAAACAGTTGTAACAATGTGGCAAGTGCGGAAGTGACCAAGGCAGCCTGAATTAAAATAACAGAGTCAGCTTCCGAAAGTCCGGCTACACCGGATACAATGATAGCAGGCGTTACACAGCCGACGATCATTGCGACAACATGCTGCAGTGCAAGTGGAAATGCCTGATTAAGGGCAGGCACTCCGCTTAGTTCAAAAATGGTAGAGCGGGTTGTCTGATGTTTCATAAATAAGGTGTCCCCCTTTATTCGAGATGGATCCGGGTTCCTGTAAGCCCCTGAATTCCTTCTCTGGCTTTTTCTAGTAATGTGATCAAAGATTGCCTTCCGGGTGCAGATTCTGCAAATTCTACGGCCGCCTGCATCTTCGGAAGCATGGAGCCGGGAGCAAAATGACCTTCTGCAATATACTGTTTTGCTTCAGCTACTGTGATATCATCCAGCCATGTCTGTTCTGGTGTCCCGAAATGAATGGCTGCTTTTTCTATAGCAGTGAGGATGATCAGAACATCTGCATCCAGTTCTTTTGCGAGAAGCGCACTGGCAAAATCTTTGTCTATGACTGCACTGGCACCTTTTAGATGATTGCCCTGACGAATGACCGGAATTCCTCCGCCGCCACAGGCAATGACAAGGTCACCGGAATCCACCATCGTCCGGATTGTGCCGATTTCAATGATCTCCTGTGGTTTTGGAGAAGCTACGACACGACGGTAGCCTCTTCCGGCATCTTCTTTCATAATGTAGTCATATTTCTGCGACATTTCGTCTGCCTGTTCTTTTGTAAGAAAACGTCCGATCGGTTTGGACGGACAGGCAAAAGCTGGATCATGTTCATCCACACGTACTTGTGTGATCATAGTTGCGACAGGAATATCGGTGATATTGCGATTTAAGAGCTCTTCACGGAGAGCGTTCTGCAGATCATAGCCGATATAAGCTTGGCTCATGGCAACACAGACAGAAAGAGGGGTATTGGGCTGGTGTGCATCTTCGTGAGTCAGGGCGAGCATTGCGTTGTTGACCATTCCTACCTGAGGGCCATTTCCATGAGCAATCACAACTTCACATCCTTCCTCGATCAGATCAACGATGGCGTGCGCTGTGATCTTGACAGCTGCCATCTGTTCCGGAAGGGTATTGCCCAGGGCGTTTCCGCCCAGGGCGATGACAATTCGTTTCTTCCTTGTCATATCTATTCCTCCCTGATTGATGCGATTGTTTCTACCTCACATAAAACTCCTTTTGGCAGATCTTTTACAGCAACGCAGGATCGCGCCGGTTTGCCTGTAAAATATTTTGCATAGATTTCATTGAATGCAGCAAAGTCTTTCATATCTGCAAGGAAGCAGGTTGTTTTGACAACATCTGTAAAATCTGCATTCTGGCTGTTAAGAAGCGCTTTGATATTTAACATGACCTGTTCGGTCTGTTCCTCGATCGTCGTTCCGACAACTTCTCCTGTTTCTGGAGAAAGTGGAATCTGACCGGAGAAAAATGCAAGTCCGCTGCAGACGATTCCCTGAGAATAAGGTCCGATTGCTGCCGGTGCATTTTTGGTTTCTACATATTTTAGCATAGCTTAGTCCCTCCTTGAATATAATCCATTTCGCATCGTGTTCTAGTATAACAGGTTTTACTCAAAAACTCTAGGTGTGGATTTCTCTTCCAGCTTCTTTAAGATATCAGCAGGATCTGCAAATTTTGCAAGAAAGATCATGGCTGCGATGATATACGGTTTGTAGCTGGCTTCTTTATAAAGTGGTGTTCTGTAGCGGTCGAATACGCTGGCATCGACTTCACCGGATTCGCAGCTGACACCTGTGATATCTGCAGGCAGACAGTGCAGGTAGAGCGCGTTACCGTCTTTGGTCGTCTTCATCAGTTCTTCTGTACAAGCCCAGTCTTTGTGCTGTGCGTTCTGTTCCAGAAGTTCTTTTTCCAGAGCATCGATTCCCGCAAAGTCACCGTTTCCATATAATTCAGTACGTTTTTCCATGGCAGCAAACGGCGCCCAGCTCTTTGGATAAACGATGTCGGCATCTTTGAAAGCTTCTGCCATATTGTTGGTCTTTGTGAAAGAACCGCCGGATTTTTTCGCATTTTCGGCAGCAACAGCCTCCACTTCCGGGAAGACTTCATATCCTTCCGGATGTGCCAGTACAACGTCCATTCCAAAACGTGTCATCAGTCCGATCACACCCTGTGGAACAGAGAGCGGTTTTCCGTAGGAAGGAGAGTATGCCCAGGACATGGCGATCTTCTTGCCTTTCAGATTCTCGACACCGCCGAATTCATGGATGATGTGCAGCATATCGGCCATTGCCTGTGTCGGATGGTCGATATCGCACTGCAGGTTGACAAGCGTTGGTTTCTGCTGAAGAATCCCGTCTTTGTGTCCTTCTGTCACAGCATCTACGACTTCGTGCATGTAGGCATTTCCTTTTCCGATGTACATATCGTCACGGATTCCGATGACATCTGCCATGAAAGAAATCATGTTGGCTGTCTCACGAACTGTCTCACCATGCGCAATCTGCGATTTTCCTTCATCCAGATCCTGCACCTCAAGACCGAGCAGGTTACATGCGGAAGCAAATGAGAAGCGGGTACGTGTGGAATTGTCACGGAATAAAGAGATTCCGAGTCCGCTTTCAAATACTTTTGTGGAGATGTTGTTTTCTCTCATAAAACGGAGTGCGTCTGCCAGTGTAAATACTGCTTCCAGTTCGTCGTCTGTTTTTTCCCAGGTCAGGAAAAAGTCAGAGTTGTACATGTCTTTGAAGTTGAGTGCGTTCAGTTTATCGATGTAATCCTGTAATGTTTTCATAGTGTGATTCCTCCATATACTCAGGCTGTGCCTGTTGTGTTTTTTGCTATTTTGAAAATTTATTTACAATATAAAGTCGGCAGTGCAGCGTAAACAGCGGCACATACGACTAGGTCTGCCTTCCAGGTCTTTTCATTTGGTGCATGAGCCTGTGCTTCTGCTCCAGGCCCAAATCCGATACAAGGAATGCCGTTTCGTCCCATGATGGAAACGCCGTTTGTAGAGAACGTCCATTTGTCAGTCAGTGGGCGGGCTTTTCTCATCTTAGCAGTCTCTGGTGTTCCAATCCTTTCTTCTCCGTAAAGTCCCTTGTAGGCTTCTTCCAGAGCTTTTGTGACTTTGTGGTCTTTTGGAATGACCCAGGTCGGGAAGTAGCATTCGATCGGATATACCAGTCCGGTATAGGATGGTCTGTCATAGTTGTACATGGAAACCGTTACATCCTCCCCATATTTCTGTACGCTTGGAAGTGCACGGATCTCATCCAGACAGCTTTCCCATGTCTCTCCGGCAGTCATACGGCGATCCAGAGAAACAGAGCAGGAGTCTGCAACCGCACAGCGGCTTGGAGAAGTGAAGAAAATCTCAGAAGTTGTGATGGTACCCCGTCCTAAGAATCTTGCTTCTTCCCATTCCGGATTATATGTTTCATCCAGCATTTTTACGAGTCCTTTGATTTCAGTTGTCTCTTCGGCATCGTTTTCGTTCAGTGCACGGACATCCTGCAGGATATCAGCCATCTTGTAGATTGCATTGTCTCCACGCTCCGGTGCAGAGCCGTGACAGGATACGCCTTTGACGTCTACACGGATCTCCATACGTCCTCGCTGTCCGCGGTAGATCCCGCCGTCAGTCGGTTCTGTGGATACCACAAATTCCGGACGGACTTTATCTTCGTTGATGATGTATTGCCAGCAGAGGCCGTCGCAGTCTTCTTCCTGTACGGTTCCGGTGACAAGGACTGTATATTTGTCACTTAAAAGTCCCAGATCTTTCATGATCCTTGCACCGTAAACTGCAGAGACGATACCTCCGAGCTGATCAGAAGTACCACGTCCTCCGATCTCTGTGTCAGATTCGAATCCTTCATATGGATCGAATTCCCAGTTGTCACGGTTTCCGATACCAACGGTGTCAATATGTGCATCAAATCCGATGAGTGTCTCTCCAGTTCCCATATATCCGAGTACATTTCCCTGCGGATCGATCTCGACTTTATCAAAATCCAGTTTCCGCATCTCTTCGGCGATCCGTTCAATGTGATCCTTTTCCCCACAGCTCTCACCCGGGAATTTTACGATCTCTCTGAGAAATTTTGTCATATCCGCTTCATAGTTCTGTGCAGCTTCTTTGATTTTGTTGAAATCCATTTTAAAATCCTCCTTGATAAACATAATGAATGAAATGGTTTCCTGATCTAACGTTCATTGCCGTCCCATACGATGGATTCGTAACGTGTAGGATCGGTATCTCCTTCGGTGGAGAAAAGCAGTACCCGGGAAGTTTTATTCAGGCCCAGGTGTTCTCTTAATTCCTGATATTCGTCCATGCACATGATGCAGGCGAGCGTTCCAAACGGTGCGGCTCCGGATTCTCCGGAAGTGACCGGCGTATCTCCCTTGATCGGTGCGGCGAGCATCCGCATTCCTTTTGCAGCGACCCAGTCCGGTGCAGCAACAAAGGTATCCACATGATTCTTTAAGATATCCCAGGAAATGGTGTTCGGTTCGCCGCAGGCAAGACCTGCCATGATGGTCGGCATATCACCGTCCACGATACGGATCGCTCCGTCTCCGGCAGCAGCTCCTTTGTAAAGACAGGCAGCAGATTCGGCTTCCACAACGACCACTTTCGGCGGGGTCTTGGGATAGCGGTTCGCAAAATATCCCTGAACAGCACCGGCAAGGGATCCGACACCAGCCTGGATAAATACATGAGTCGGGGCTTCGCAGCCGTCTTCATGAAGTTGAGCGTCGGCTTCCATGACCATGGTTCCATATCCCTGCATGATCCATGCCGGAATTTCTTCATAGCCGTCCCACGCAGTATCCTGCACGATGATACCATGTTCAGTTCTGGCAGCCATATCGGCAGGCCCGGGCACGCACTTCTCCTCGTTGCCTTCTTGCTGGGAGGAACGTTCATGGATGAACGCACGCCACGGATAGC
>OATT01000077.1_pt1 | contig 106618 bp, 82 predicted proteins | sample 1476071 | NCBI WGS metagenome assembly OATT01 (sample SAMEA2579989, study PRJEB22360) | human gut metagenome | biome: human gut; feature: human-associated habitat; material: faeces | place: Denmark | collected 2008/2010 | reverse complement strand
CGCGGGAAGCAGCCTGCCGGACAATGACTTCATAGGAGCTGCCCCTTCCAGTATGCTGGCAGTCGTAAAACTGAAAGAAGCGAAAAATTACTTAAAAGAGCTTTTCTACCACACAAGCAGCAATCCTGTTTATCAGGAATCCGATATCATGATGGGAATCCGCTATCTTCTGCTCCTCTCCAATGAGCTGCAGGCTCCCCTGGTCATCTGTATTGGCCTTGGCTCCAACCAGGGGGCGCATTCAGGACAATCTGCCCTTGCATCGTCCCTGACTGTATCTGCCAATTACTGGGGAGTCTATTCCGTAGCCGCAGCCGGAAATGAAGCGGGCAAGGCCCATCATTTCTTTGCAGAAGCACCTGCGCCAAACACCAGCACAGCAGTAGAGATCCTGGTGCCGGAAAATACAAGGGGATTTACCGCGGAATTATGGGGCGCGCCCCCTGAAATCTATTCGGTTGGTTTTGAATCCCCTTTGGGCGAGGTCATACAGCGGCTGCCCACCCGGATCAATTATTCGGATACCATACAGTTTGTATTGGAAGATACAGAGATTTTTATTGCCTCGGAACTGATTCAGACCATATCCGGTGACCAGCTCATTTTCTTCCGCTTTTCCAATCCCACACCGGGCGCATGGAAGATCAATGTGTATTCCAGCAGCAACAATGCGGGGAACTTCCATATCTGGCTTCCGGTCGACGGGTTTATGGCGCCTGATGTAACCTTTCTGAGACCGGACCCCAACACCACCATCACTGCGCCCTCGGCGGCGGAGGTGTCCCTGACCACTTCTACTTTCAACGCATACAATAACAGCCTGTTCGTCAACTCCAGCAGGGGATTTACACGTACAGGTCTCATAAAGCCGGATATCGCAGCACCGGGAGTCAATGTGTTCGGCCCGGCGCCCGGAGGACGTTTCACAACCATGACCGGCTCCTCTGTGGCGGCGGCCATCACTGCCGGAGCCTGTGCTCTTGTGATCGAGTGGGGGGCAAAAAGAAATCCGCCCAAGATATTTAACAATGCAGAGCTGAAAGCCCTGTTTATCCGCGGCGCCAGAAGAACCCAGGTACAGCTTTACCCCAACCGTGAATGGGGATATGGGGCGTTGGATGTGTACCGGATCTTCTCTGTTTTCACGAATATTTAAAAATCTTTTCCGCAAACCTGCACCAATTCCTCCCTGGCACATATCATGTAAGTGTAATCAAAATTCTTTGGAGGATACAAAATGAGTGATTTAGCTGCTACAAACTGTGGTTGCGGATGCGATGATAACTGTGGAGGAGGATGTGGAGTTTCCCGTGGATTCGGCGGCGACTGCAGCTGTATCATCTGGATTCTTCTTCTGCTTTGCTGCTGTGGAAACGGAAACAGCGGCGGCGGATGTGGAAATGATTGCGGATGCGGCGGCTTCGGCGGCGACTGCAGCTGTATTATCATTATCCTGCTGCTCCTGTGCGGATGCGGCGGACACGGTTTCTGCTAATCAATAACAAAACAAAAACAGATGAGAGGCTTTGGTAAAAGTTTGACTTTTCTCTGTTCCGCGGATATTGTCCTGTGACTGCAGGGCAGTCCCGGAACAGCAGTCTCATCAAAAAGAGCCGGGGTGATGAGCCCCGGCTTTTTACTTTGTCATGTTTCTTTTGCCCTGTTCTTTTCAAAATCAAGTCTTCTCTTTTCATCTGCTTCCATGGCTCTCTTTGCCGCCAGTTGTTTTTTCCTGATGCAGTCCATATCTATTTCATAAATGGTGTTGTCTTCCTCCACCAGTCTGATTTCATGCTGTTCCATGTGTATACACCCCTTTCCCTATTATACTATGGCAGAACTGTTTTTTCGTCATATCCTGTATAGAGGAAACATAAGGTTTAGAAAGCGGAAGTTTTGGAAGGAGCTAGAATGGAAGAACATAATATTCTGGACGAAATGATAGCGGAGGATCAGGTGGAAATTCTGAAAGCGGCCATGCCTTATCTTCCGGCCCAGGGCCAAAGGCTCATATCAGTATATGCCAAATTTCTGGAGTTATCCAATACCATACGTCTCTTCTCACAGCCGCAGGCGGATATGCAGATGCATGCCCAGGAGCAGTTTACGGCAGACCCTCTTGAAATGCTCACAGCCTGCAGCAAGGTATGCCGCGGACCTGCGAAGGAAAGAATTGACTCGCTCATCAATACCATGGCCATGGTGCAGCTTTTTGAGCTGTCCCAGGATGTGCCGAAACAGTAAAAACGGAGGTAAATATGAATAATCAGAATTACAGGCAGAATCTCAGAAATCCTGCCGGAAAGCCGTCGGCAGACGAGCCGCCGCAGACACAGGCGGAAAGCCGGAAACAAGAACAGCCATCAAACTCCCGTCAGAACGGCCCGGGCCAGGGAGGCTACCGTCCGGGCGGCCTCAGATTCCCCATCGGAAATCAGCAGCCCTATCACGCAGGACCACAGCCAGGCTCCCAGCAGGGCGGGCAGCCCTCACAAAATGGTCCTCAGCAGAGTGGGCAGGCCTCGCAAAATGGCCCTCAGCAGGCCGGCCAGACCCCACAAAATGCATTTCAGCAGGGTAACCAGACCTTCCAAAATGATTCCCGGCAGAACAGCCAGTCGTTCCAAAATGGCTCCCGCCAGAACACCCCGCCCTTCCGGAACGGTTCCCAGCAAGGTTCCCGACCTTTCCAGAATGGTTCTCAGCAGGGCAATCCGGCATTTCAGAACGGTTCCCAACAGGGCAATCCCGCTTTCCAGAACGGTTCCCAGCAGGGCAATCCCACTTTCCAGAATGCATCTCAGCAGGGTAATCCAGACTTCCAGAACGGTTCCCAGCAGGGCAATCCCGCTTTCCAGAACGGTCCTCAGCGGAACAATCCTGCTTTCCAGAACGGCTCTCAGCCCTTCCAGGGAAATACACAGGGCGGAGCGCAGGGGGGCGGGCCAGGGGTTAATTCCCAGGCATATCAGTCTGACCCCCGCGGTAATACCCAGCAGTACCAGTCCGGGCCGCAGCAGACTTACGGACAGTACCAGCAGAATACGCAGCAGCAGGGAAATCCTCAGCAACAGGGGAATTTTCAGCAGCAGGGGAATTTTCAGGACAACTGGATGAACAACCCCAATCTGAAAGGCATGGACCCTGAGAAGCTGAAAATGCTCAATAACATAGCAAATCAGGGAAGCCAGAAGGGAATGAACGAACTGCTGCCCTTTCTCATGTCAGCAGTCTCTCAGAACAAAAGTCAATCCGGGGGACTTGATTTTTCGCGTCAGGAGATGGACACCATAATCGAGGTATTGAAAATGGGAAAACCGCCGGAAGAGGTAGCCCGCATCAACCGTATGATGCAGATCATCAAAATGATGCATTAGATGCATTAGACTATAACAGCCGCCCGGTATCAGGTACCGGGCGGCTGTCTGTATGGAGATCATTTACTGCTTTCATCATTACGGCGCTCAAAATTTTCCAGAATACATTCTCTTAGAAGGATCAGGGCATAAGTTGCTGCCTGTTCCCTGATTTTGCTGCGGTCTCCCCCGAAGTGGAATTCCTGCACCACTGTCTTTCCTTTTAAGCAGCACCCGATAAACACGGTTCCCACCGGCGCCTGCTCGGTACCGCCGTCCGGTCCTGCGAATCCGGTGATGGAGACTGCTGCATCGGAACCAGTCACAAAGCATCCGCCTTTTGCCATTTCCTTTGCACACTTCTCGCTGACGGCACCGTATTCTTTTAAGGTGCTTTTCTTAACCATAACGTATTTTCTCTTGGCACGGTTGGTATATGTGACGAATCCCTGTTTTAACACATCGGAAGCACCCGGAACATCTACGATCCTGGCAGACAGCGCACCGCCTGTACAGGACTCCACCGTGGTCAGGGAGATATCCTGGTTTCTGAGCAGATCCACAACTGCGCTTTCCAGGGATTTATCCTCATCCGTGGTATAGATATTGGCACCGAAACGCACCTTCAGCTCACGGACGACAGGCTTGATCAGCTTCCTGGCAGCCTTTTCATTTTCAGCCTTTGCCGTCACACGCAGATGCACTTCCCCTGTCTTGGCATATGTGGCAATGGTGGGATTAGATTGTTTTTCGATGAGATCTTCAATATCTGTCTCCACCTGGCTCTCACCTAAGCCGCACACCTTTACCATCTCAGAGGCAATGACCTCCGGCTGCTTTTTCCTGAGATAGGGGTATATTTTTTCTTCAAACATGGGAATCAGCTCGTTTGGCGGGCCGGGCAGCAGAATCAGCACTGTTCCCTTTTCCTCCATTATGATTCCCGGGGCAGTTCCGTTTTCATTGTCCACAGCAGCGGCACCTTCCGGCAGAAGCGCCTGTTTCCAGTTATTCTCCGTGATCCTGGTACCCGGATGGCTCTTTACATAGTTATCCATATAAGCCTGGATACGCTCTCTGGAATGCTTATCCTCTTTCAGCTTTTTTCCCATAACCTTAGCAGCCACTTCTTTTGTCAGGTCATCCTTCGTGGGGCCAAGGCCTCCGCAGAGGATCACCACGTCAGACCGGTCCGTCGCTGTCCGGATAGTCTCCTCCAGACGTTTGTCATTGTCCCCCACAATACTCTGATGATACATGGAAAGCCCAAGAGCGGCGCATTTTCTCGCCAGGTAGGCCCCATTCGTATTCACAATATTGCCCAGAAGCAACTCTGTTCCCACACATATCAATTCCGCTGTCATAAGTTTCTCTCCTTCCCAGGCAGCATAGCCATATTTTCTTCCTTTAATCCTGCATGCTTAAAACACTTTTATTCTTCAAGATGTAATCCACAAGAGAGATCAGGGTAAGTGCAACGGCAATCACCACGAAAATCTGGATCAGGATCTGGAATGCCTGATTCTGGATATCCATGATCATAAGAATGATCATGATCATCTGTGATACGGTCTTGAATTTGCCCCAGTAGCTGGCAGCGATCACGATGCCGTTGTCCGCAGCTACCAGACGGAAACCGCTGATGATAAATTCACGGGCTATGATCACAATGGTGATCCAGGCCGGCAGCTCACCCATACCGGTAAAGCAGATCAGCGCGGAGCAGACCAGAAGCTTGTCCGCCAGCGGGTCCATGAATTTGCCGAAGTTGGTCACCAGATTATCTCTCCTGGCCAGATAGCCGTCCAGGGTATCTGTCAGGCTGGCAACGATAAAGATGGCCAGCGCGATCCACTTTCCGGCACTTCCCGCAATATCATACATTAAAAAAGCCACAAAGAACGGAATCATAACGACTCTTGCGATCGTCAGTTTATTCGGTGTATTCATCTTTTAACTCTCCTATCAAATCATATTCCAGAGCGCCGGTCACATGCACCTTGCACAAATCTCCTGAGATAAGCTCCGTATCCGTATTGACGAAAATATATCCGTCCACACCCGGTGCATCTCCGTATGTGCGGCCCACATAGGCATTTTCATCTGCCACTTTCCCTTCGATCATAACCTCAACTTCAGAGTGGATCTTCTTCTGTCCCTTGTCCAAGGAGATCTCCTGCTGAAGCTCCATAAGCTCTGCCTGACGGTCCTTCTTGACTTCCTCATCGATCTGGTCCGGCATAATGGCCGCAGGGGTATCCTCCTCAGGCGAATAGGTAAAGACGCCAAGCCTGTCAAACTCCATCTCATCAATAAAGTCCATCAGCTCCTCATGCTCCTCTTGTGTCTCCCCCGGAAATCCGGTGATCAGAGTTGTCCGAAGCACAATATCGGGAATCTCTCTTCTGAGAGCTGTGATGATGTCCACAAGTTCCTGCCTGGTGGTACGTCTGCCCATGCGCTTCAGGATTCTGTCATTGCAGTGCTGTATAGGCAGGTCCAGATAATGACAGATCTTCGGCTCCTCCTTCATCACCCGGATCAGTTCCGGATAGATCTCCTCGGGATAACAGTAGAGCATGCGGATCCATGCAATGCCGGGGATGCGGCACAGCTTCTTTAAAAGCTTATGCAGGGTTTTCTCCCCGTACAGGTCACAGCCGTATATGGTGGTCTCCTGCGCTACTATGATCAGTTCCTTCACGCCCTGCTCTGCCATGTATTCTGCCTGCTTTATGAGCTTTTCCATGGGAACACTGCGGTATCTGCCTCTGAGCTTCGGGATAATACAGTAGGTGCAGTGCTTGTCACATCCCTCTGCGATCTTCAGGTATTCATAATAGCCGCCGGTGGTGATCATCCTCTTTGTCTCCACATCCGGCAGATAGGAGGTATCCTTGAACTCCAGATACCGCTCCCCTTCAAATGCCTTGTCAAGGGCCTCTATGATGTCATCAAAGCTTGTAGTCCCCAGGACAGCATCTACTTCCGGGATCTCCTCTATAATTTCCTCCTTGTACCGCTGCGCCAGACAACCGGTCACCAGCAGGACCCTGAGGGAACCTGTCTCCTTATACTTTGCCATTTCCAGAATATTGGAAATGCTCTCCTCCTTGGCATCATGGATGAAGGCACAGGTGTTGACAACAGCCACATCAGCCTCTGTCTCATCGTTTACGATGGTATACCCATGCTCCACAAGCATGCCCAGCATCTCCTCAGAATCCGCCAGGTTCTTGTCACATCCAAGAGATATAAATAAAACTTTCCTCATGCATACTCCTTGTCAGTAATGGTAGAAAGGACTGCCCGCATCTGGCGGCAGTCCCTGTAAATTTAGTTCTCTGTTGTCTCCTCTTCCTCCTGGAAATCATCCGGCAGGATTTTTACCTTGCCCTGATAAATCTCTTCCACTGCTGTGGACAGAGGTTTTTTGCCTGATGAGTGAACCATGGCCTCACGGCCTGCAATAAGCTGTCTGGCTCTCTTGCTGGTAGCCAGTACAACAGAGTAACGGCTGGTGACTAACGGTTCGTCCTCGATATTGCCCTCCTCGTTGATTGCGTCCATTAATTCTGTGTAAGACGGATGTATCATATCTCATTCTCCTTTCGCAAATACTGCTACTTCACTGGTTATTTTTTCTATAAAAGGCGCACTGTTTTTCACAGTGTTGTGCTGGCTTTGAATAATGCTGTGCATCCTGTCAACGCATTCTTCCAGATCGTCATTGATGAGCACATAATCATAAAGCGGCATTCCCTTGGCTTCCTCGGATGCCCTGCGAAGCCTGGATTCTATGACCTCAGGTGTTTCGGTCCCCCTGTCTGTCAGCCGCCGCTTCAGCTCCATGGCAGAAGGCGGTGTGACAAACATCAGCAGGGTATCCGGCATCTTTTCTTTCACCTTGAGTGCTCCCTGTATCTCAATTTCCAGGATCACATCCCTGCCTGCGGCAAGCTGCTTTTCCACGTATGCCTTTGGTGTACCGTAATAGTTTTCCACATACTGGGCATATTCAATCAATGCATCCTGGGAAATCAGCTCCTCAAACTCTTCTTTTGAATGGAAGAAATATTCTCTTCCATGCTCCTCGCCCTCCCGCGGTGCCCTGGTGGTCGCGGAAATAGAAAGGGAGTACGTATCATACTTCTCCAGAAGCCGTTTCATAAGCGTCCCTTTACCCGCGCCGGAAAATCCGGAGACCACGGTTAAAATTCCTCTGTTATCCATCCTGTTCCCCTTTTAGATCATTTTCGTAAAACGTGCCGAAACGTTTTGCAATGGTTTCCGGCTGCAGGGCTGAGAGGATCAGCATCTCACTGTTGGTGATGATCACTGCCTTTGTCTTGCGGCCCTGCGTGGCGTCAATGGATTTGCCGGACTCTTTTGCTGACTGCACCATGCGCTTGATGGGCGCCGCGTCCGGGCTTACAACTGCCACCACTTTGTCTGTGTTCACTACATTGCCGAAACCGATATTGATTAATTTAGACATATTCCTCCTGCCTTTATTCAATATTCTGAATCTGTTCCCGGATCTTCTCTATCTCTGTTTTTAAGTCAATGGCAAGATTGGAAGTCTCCAGGTCATTGGCCTTGGATAAAATGGTATTTGCCTCACGGTTCATCTCCTGGGCAATAAAGTCAAGCTTCCTGCCGATGCCGTCCTCCTGCTCCAGTACATCCTTCATATGGGAGATATGGCTCTTTAAACGCACGGTTTCCTCGTCCGTGCAGATCTTATCCGCAAAGAGGATCACTTCCGCCGCAATGCGGCTCTCCTCTATCTGGGTATCCTGCAGAAGTTCTGCCACCTTATTCTCCAGCTTTTCTCTGTATTCACGGAGAATCTCAGGAGAACGCGCCTCCACCTGCTCTACCTTGCTGTACATGCCGTCCAGCTTTTCCAGAATGTCATTCTTCAGATGTCCGCCCTCTTTGATCCTGGTATCCACAAACCGGCGGGCAGCCTCCCGCAGAACTTCCTCCAGGGAACTCCACAGTTCTTTTTCATCCACCGTCTGTTCTTCCATGGTGAACACCTCCGGGCAGCTTAGAAGCCTGGACGTTCTTATGTCATTTTCCAGATGAAATTCTTCACTCATCTGCTGTAAGTATTCTAAATATTGTCCTGCAATTTCCCTGTTGTATTTTACGGAAACACGGGACTGGGTGTAGTCCTCATAGGCGATGAAGAGGTCCACCTTGCCGCGCTGGAGATATTCTTTCAATACGGCACGTATGGAAGCCTCGAAACTGCTCAGCTTCTTGGGCATGCGTATATTGATATCCAGATAGCGGTGATTTACGGATTTCATTTCAACCGTAACTTTTCTTTCTTCGTCAATCACCTCGGCTCTTCCAAAGCCTGTCATGCTCTTGATCATGTCATTCTCTTTTCTGCTGTTCTTATTTGCACATAGCATAAATCTGTTACTGTCCGCAAAGCTGTATATGGCTGCTTTTTGGATAGTGACATAAACATACATGGTTATTATAAAGCAATCACAATTTCCAGTCAAATCTTTTTTTCATTTGCTTTGTGTTTCCATTTCGTATATAATCGTGATAGCGGAATCGGAAGGAGAATTTATATGGCTTTTGACGGAATTACCATTGCAAATATAGTAAAAGAATTAAATGAAACGATTGTGGGCGGCAAAATAAACAAGATCGCCCAGCCCGAGGCGGATGAGCTTATCCTCACCATAAAAAATAACAGGACACAGTACCGGCTGCTCATATCAGCCAGCGCCTCCCTGCCTCTGATCTATTTTACGGACAAGAACAAAGTAAGCCCTCTCACAGCACCGAATTTCTGTATGCTGCTGCGCAAGCATGTGGGAAGCGGCAAGATCACGGCAGTGACCCAGCCGGGACTGGAGCGTGTCATTGAGATCCGAATAGAACATTTAAATGAACTTGGAGATCTGTGCTTTAAAACCCTGGTGGTGGAGATCATGGGCAAGCACAGCAATATTATTTTCCTCAATGAGGAGCGCATGATCCTGGACAGCATCAAGCATGTATCCCTAAATATGAGCTCTGTCAGGGAGGTTCTTCCGGGAAGAGATTATTTTATTCCGCAGACTCAGGACAAGAAGAATCCCCTTGCTGTCACAGAGGAAGAATTTTATGCGGCGGTGTACGGAAAGCCTACCAATATAGCCAAGGCCATCTATACCTCTCTTACAGGGTTAAGCCCCGCAGCCGCGGAGGAGATCTGCGCCAGAGCAGGCGTACACGGAAGTGACCCTGCAGACGGGCTTTCCGGGCAGGAGAAGGAACGGGTCTTCCAGGCGTTTTCACGCTTTATGGAGGATGTAAAAGAGGGGCGCTTTACTCCCAATATTGTGTACAGCCCCTCCGGGGAACCGGTGGAATTCGGAGCTGTTCCCCTCACCCAGTATACGGATTATACAGTCAGGGAATACGATTCCATCTCCCAGGTCCTGGAGCAGTACTATGCCCAGAAAAATATCATTACCCGTATGCGTCAGAAATCCGCGGACCTGCGGAAAATAGTCCAGACCGCCCTGGACCGCAACTGGAAAAAATTCGACCTGCAGACAAAGCAGATGCAGGACACGAAAAAAATGGACAAATACAAAGTCTATGGGGAGCTGATCAACACATACGGCTATAACCTGGAGGAGGGCTGTAAATCCTTCCGGGCACTGAATTATTATACCAATGAGGAGATCACCATTCCCCTTGACCCCACCATGACCCCTCAGGAAAACTCCAAGAAATACTTTGACAGGTACAATAAGCTGAAACGTACCGCACAGGCTCTGGAGGAACAGTTAGCGGACACAGAAAGTGAAATCCGCCACCTGGAATCCATTCAGGCTGCCCTGGACATTGCCCAGCAGGAAAGCGACCTGTCCCAGATCAAGGAGGAACTGACGGAATACGGGTATATCAAGAAGCACTATACCGGCGGCAAAAAGAAAATGCAGGCCAAATCAAAACCCCTGCATTATATATCCAGCGACGGCTATCACATTTATGTGGGAAAAAATAATTACCAGAACGAAGAACTCACCTTTAAATTCGCCACAGGAGGTGACTGGTGGTTCCATGCCAAGAAAATGGCAGGCTCCCATGTGGTGGTAAAGTCCAACAATGAAGAGCTGCCTGACCGTACCTTTGAGGAGGCAGGCCGTCTGGCCGGGTATTATTCCAGCGGACGCACTGCCCCCAAAGTGGAGATTGACTATATCCAGAAAAAACACGTGAAAAAGCCAAACGGCTCCAAGCCCGGCTTTGTGGTGTATTATACCAACTACTCCCTGATCATAGAACCGGATATCACAGGCATCCGGCTGGTGGAAGACTAAAAAGGGCTGAAGGAAGGGTCTGACGGGTAATCACAGACAGAAACAAAAGGTTCCGGGTCAGAGGGTGTCCCTTCGGTAAATGACATCCCCGTCCTTTATCGTTGCCAGCACCCGGATATCCCGGATCTGCATTTTGTCCTTTTCCAGCGGATTTTCAGACAGGATCACAAAATCCGCTCTCTTGCCCGGGGCGATGCTGCCTCTCTCCCGCTCTTCAAAATACTGGTATGCCGTGTTCACGGTGACTGCTTTCAGCGCATCTGTCACAGAGATGCGCTCTTTGCTGCCCAGTACTTTTCCGTTCTTTGTGCATCGGTTTACAGCGCACCATACGGTCTCCAGCATATCCGGTTCAATGACAGGGGCGTCCTGGTGGAAGGTATAGGCAATGCCCTCTTTTTCGGCGGAAGCTGCCGGACTTATATGGGAAGCCCGCTCCATGCCCAAATTATCTGCGTGGATATCTCCCCAGTGGTACACATGTCCGGCAAAGAAGGAGGGTATCATTCCCATGGCCTTCACATTTGGTATCTGGTCAAGTCCGAGAAGCTGCGCGTGTATCATAACCGGACGAATATCCGCGGGAAGCGTCTTTCCTTCCGCGGCGGCAGCTTTCTCGAAAACACGGATATACTGTCCGCAGGCAGCGTCCCCATTGCAGTGGGCCAGGATCTGCATGTGTTCCTCCAGAGCACGGCGCACAAAGGCGCAGACCTCCTCATCTGTGTGTACCGGATATCCCCGGTATCCCTCTTTTTCCGGCCCTGACGTATAGGGCATTCTAAGCCAGGCTGTTCTGCCCTGAGGCGAGCCGTCCAAAAAGATTTTATATCCCCCTATTTTAAAATGCCGGAGGAATCCCTCTCTGTGTTTCCCCATAGCTTCCAGAAATTTTCCGGCACCTTTCATGTCCAGATACCCCACCACGTCCAGCTTCAGGATTCCTGACTCCACAATTTTCTGATAGAGAGGAAGCATCTCATCCACCACCAGTCCCTCCTGGATCAGGGTGATCCCATGGGAGGCGTATCTCTTTTGTGCCTTTTCCACAGCATCCATAAATTCTTCCGGTGAGGGAAGCGGAATCTTTTTCTGAAACTCCACAAAGGCGTTCTCCTCCATATATCCTGTGGGGATATAGTCCTGCACAGCAATCTTTCCTCCCGGTATTTCCTGTACCGCCCCATTTCCATTCATGGAAATGCCGAGACGCAGAAGTGCTTCTGTGTTAAAGACACCCATATGGCCGGACTGGTGGGTGATCACCAGGGGATTGTCCGGGGCTGCCTCATCCAGAAGGTGTCTGTCAGGATGGGATCTCTCCTCCAGAAAATTGTGGTCATATCCCTTTCCTGTCAGCCATTTCCCCTTCTCCACATGCCTGACAGCGATATATTCCCGCACCCGTTCCGCAATTTCCCGGAAACTTTTGGTACCATCCAGGGAAATCTGCAGTTCCCCGTTGGCGCAGGCCATAAAATGGCTGTGAGCATCCAGAAAGGCGGGCATCATGGTCCGCCCCTCCAGATCCACCCGTTCTGTGTCCGCACCGGCACAAGCCTCCACAGCCGCTTTTCTTCCCACTGCCGCTATCCTGCCGTCCTTTACAAGTACCGCCTCCGCGTACATCTGTTTTTCCATTGTCAGGATGATTCCGTTCGCATATAGTTTCTGTCCCATTTTCATACCTCCGGGTTTATAGATTATCTTCTTCTACTTCTTCCATTATCTGCGAAAAATGTTTCGCCGCTTCTTCTATTTTACCCCGGTCTCTGGTATTTAACACCATTTCAAATTTCTGCAGCTCATATTCCATCCGCCGCCGGTTCTCACCCACAGTTTCCTCATAAAGGCGCTCCCCTTTCAGAAGCAGCAGACGGTTCTCCTCCTGCTCTCTCGGATGGATCTTCAGGTAGGAGAGTTCCTTCATACGGGCTTCGATCTCGTTGTCCGTCATTTCATTTTCACGGCCCTTAATGATCCGGCGCTGCTTCTGTCCGCTGGATGTGACGCATACCTCCACCTCCAAAATCGAGTTGATGTCATAGGTGTAGGTCACATCCACACTCTCCTCCCCGGCCTTGTTCTTCGGCACCTCAATATCCAGTTCTCCTAAAAGGAGATTGTTTTCCGCATATCGGCTCTCTCCCTGCAGAACACAGATACGGACACGTTCCTGATCATCGTGCATGGTATAAAAACGCTCCGTACGGCTGGCCGGGATCACTGTATTCCGCTCTATGATCGGACAGAAATGCCCCTCATCTATCCTGCCGTCCTCCAGCCGCACAGACACCTCTGTTCCAAGCGTAAAGGCACACACATCGGTTAAAATCACTTCCCGGACTGCCTCCTGCCGTTCCTTCATGGCTCCCTGGATGGCAGCTCCCAGAGCCACCGCCTCGTCAGGATTCATGGCTGTATCAGGGAATTTTTTGAACATGCGGATAATAAAATCCCTCACAACAGGAAGTCTGGTGGCCCCGCCTACCAGCACGATCTCATCAATATCCGACAGCTTTACATGGGCATCTGACAGGCTTCTCTGTACCGGCTTCCTGATCTTTGCAAGAAGCGGTTCGCACATCTTTTCGTATTCCTTCAGGGTAATCGCAAGAGGCCTTTCCTCCCCGTCTATTCTGCAGTTCATGGTTCCTGACGCTGCCCGGCTGTAGGACAGCTTACAGGCCTCTGCCTGCTTGCGGATCTGTCCCAGGGTCTTCTGTGTCAGCGCTGTAAGCTTCAGCCCCATTTTATCCATATAATGCTGCACCAGCAGCTCTGTGAAATCCTCACCGCCCAGATAGTTGTCTCCTGCCACTGCCCGGACCTCCAAAATATTCTCGAACAGCTCCAGGATGGATACGTCAAAGGTTCCGCCGCCAAGATCGAATACCAGAAATTTTGTGTTTTTCTGTTTCTCGTACAGTCCGTAGGCAATGGCTGCGGCTGTTGGCTCGCTGATGATCCGTTCTACTTTCAGACCTGCCAGCTCCCCGGCTCTCTTCGTGGCCTTCCGGCGTTTGTCATCAAAATACGCGGGTACACTGATGACCGCCTCCTCCACGGTTTCCTGAAGGAACGCCTCCGCGTCCTCCTTCAGGGAACGCAGAACAAAGGAAGACAGATCCTGGGCCGTAAAGTCTCTTGCTCCCAGCCGGTACTTCCTGTCACTTCCCATATCGCGCTTAAAGACAGAGGCAGTCATCTGCGGATATAAAAAACCACGTTCCTTTGCTGTCTCTCCCACAAATACCTGGTCATTTTCATCCACACTCACCACGGACGGCGTTAAATGCCTGCCCAGACGGTTGGGGATAATTCTCGGCCCGTCTTCCGTAAAATATGCTGCCAGACTGTTTGTTGTACCCAAATCTATTCCAATTATCAATTCTTCTGTTCCTTTCTGTCACTACATCCTTCTGCACCCGTAATCTGCCTGTATGTTGAGAAAACCGCTTTCTTTGAGTCTTGCGTAGTAGTCAAAGGCCTGCTGCCTCTCCCCCGTAAATTCACAGATCAGGGCCATGAGATGAAGGGCTTCCGCACACATTCCTCCCTGCTGCCCGCAGCAGACATCTTCACATTTTGGGGCATCCGCCATAAGCTCTGCCTGTTTGAAAGCCTCTTCCGTCCTGCCGGTAAAGAGGCAGAGAAGCCCCAGCTCGTACAGACGCTTTCTCCGGTATTTCCATTTGATCAGGGACGCCTCCCCAAACGTTGACTGCCAGACAGCCAAAAGCGCCTCTGCTGTCTTACCCGCCTTTGCCGGCTTCTTGGTTCTCATATAAATCTCAGCCGCCAGAAAACCTGCTTGGAAATATTCCGAAGAGCCGGCTTTTGCCTCCTTCAGAACACTTTTTGCCAGCTTCAGCGCCTCCCGGTTCTTTTCCAGAAGATAGCAGGCGTTGTATGCGGCCAAAAGCTTTGCCCTGCACGAATACGTTTTCTCCTTCTGGATATCCCGAAGACAGATACGCACCTTGCCGCCCTCCCCCAGTCTATAATAAACCTGGGCCTTTCGGTACAGCACCTCCTGTTCCCTGTCATAGGCCTGCCCGATCCAGTAAAAGGCTGCGTTTAAGTTCCCGAGCCTTATATATACCTCGATGAGGGATTCTTTCGGAGAGCGTCCATTGGGAAACTGTTTCTGGTGTTTCAGATAATATGCCTCCGCCTCAGCAAGACATCCGGTTTCCATACAGCAGTCCCCCAGATTGCCGTACACACGGACCATGTCCTCCTCTTTCAGCAGCGCTTCCGCCTTTTTCCCGGCCTCAACCGCCCTGTCATATTCCCCCATCATTCTGAGGCAGACACAGATATTGTTGTATGCATACACATTCTCAGGCTCCAGGCGCAGTGCCTCCTCAAAATCATGCACTGCCCTGCAGTAATAGGCGCAGGCCATGTGAAGCAGTCCCCGCTCCACATAGTAATATGCCTCAGGCTGCAGCTGAATCTGCCTGTCCGCATAGATAAGCGCTTTCCCGTAAAAGGCCGGGTCTTCCTTCTCCTCCAGAAGGTCCCTGTAGATTTCCGCCAGCTTGCAGTTCGCCCGCCCGTTTTCCGGGTCAATCTCCAGGGTCTTTTTCAGATAGGCAGCCGCCTGCTCCATTTGTCCAAGACGATGGAAACACTCCCCGATACGGAACATGACCATATCCCCCTCGGGAAACGCCGTCTCGCAGGACATAAGAACCTCCAGTGCCTCCTGATATTTTTCCAGTTCATATAAAAAATTCCCTTTCATCCATTTAAAAAAAGGCCGGTTATCCTCTGCCAAAGCTCTGTTGATATACGCAAGCGCTGCTTTTCCGTCGCCCATATTATTCTGCAGACGGGCAGATTCCGCGTAAATCTCCGCCCGGATTTTACCATTTTCCGGATTGCCTTCCAATTGGGCAAGAAGAGAAGCTGCGTCATCCAAAACCTGTTCCGCGTCGGCTCTTGTCTCTGCCAGCCGGCTGCATGCGCGCAGGCGGAAAAGGGAGAGCTTTGGTGTGGAAATCTCTGCACTTTCTGCTTGTTTCATGATATCCAGCACATCCTCATACTGCCCTGTACTGTCAAAGACCTCTGCGGTCATCTCGTATAAGGGCGGATAAGCTGCAAATATTTTCCTGGCTTCATAAAAATCATGAATGACTCCCTGCCCGTCTTTTAAGGCCAGCAGCGCCTCCATCCGGTTCACATACCCCCAGAAATTTTCCGGTTCCAGCTCCAGAAGCCTGTCGCAGGCCTCACGGGCCTCACGGCTTAACTTCATCCGGTTCAAAAGAAGTGCTTTCTGCAGGTAGGTATCCGCGTTCTGATCATAAAAGGCAATGGAGGTCTCCAAAAGCTTCAGCGCATGTTCATCCTGCTGCCCGGTCTGCATCCAGGCCCGGCCCATAATGTAGTAAGCCGCTGCGATCCGCTCCGGTACCCGCAGCTTCTCCTCCTCGGAAAGGGACGGCTCCTCCCTGCGGATGCTCTGTATCCAGGCATTTCCCTCCTCCTCAGACTTTTCCGGCATGCCTGCCGCAAAATAAAGCCGTTCCAGCACACTGTGGTAGCCGGTTTCATTCTTCATATCCGGCGTCACACCGGTAAGGCAGGCGATTCCCGCCTCATTCTCCTCATTTTGGAGATAACACCAGGCCAGCTCAATGTAATCCTCTGTTCCTGCTGCCTGCCGGCTGATCATTTCTTTGTACTCTGCGATCAGACGGGTGTTTATCTCTTTTAAACACTCCAGCATCTCCGGGTCCCGGGAGTTGACGCGGCTGGCACTGCTGATACATTCCTTTGCCTTTTTGTACCGGCCTTTTCCCGCATAATATTTCCCCAGGCGAAGATTGGTCACAAAGTGCTCCGGGAAACGGCTGCGTATCTTTTCATAGGCCGCAGCCGCCCGGTCCAAATCTCCGTATTCCCACTGAATTCCCCCTCCGAGAATCAGGATCCTAATCTCATCCGGGTACTTTTCCAGAAGATGGGACGCCGTCTCATAAGCCTTTTCCTTTTCCCCTTTCAGCATCATGATCCTGGCCTTCTCCATCTCAGCCAGGGGATGACAGATCTCCAGTGCCTCCATGCTCTTTAACAGCTCTTCGGCGCGCTCTGTATTTCCCTCCTCCACGGCCTCATAGAGCTGAAAATAAGTGGCTGTCCAGGTATCATAATCCCCGTCATCCCTGCCCTCAAAATATTCATAGGGAAAATGTATCTCCCCGTGTATCTGGCTTAACATATACCGGACAAATTCCGCGGGCAGATGCTCCTCAAACTCTGCCTGTTCCTCCTCGATAAGAAAATGCCGGTCCAGTATCCTCCAGATATCCGGCAGAAGCCTGAAATGTACAGCCAAAAACCCGAAGAGTTTTTCCCTGACCTCCTCCGCGTCTGCCAGGCTCTGGCACACATCTGCCCGAAGCAGTTCTTTCCAGCATTCCGGGTCCATCCTCCGGGAAAAGGAGTGATAGACTGCCTCCACCTGCTCCATCCAGAGATCTGTCTCTGTCTGTGCCTCCTGCTTCTGCGTATCCTCTTTCTCAGTGCGGGAATACTGTGCTGCCGTCTCATATGCCCGGCGCAGCCTCTTAAAGCCCTCAGGATTGTCTTCCGGGTTGTTGTCCGCCAGAAGTCTCCGGTAAGCCTGCCTGATACACGCTTCGTCCTTTGATGGCTCTGTTCCCAATATGTGAAATGCTTCTTTATAATCCATATGCTCCTCCTGCCGCCCCTCACGCTTCCTCTTCTGTCCGTTCCTGCTTCATCTGCATCTTGCAGATGTACATTTTTTTATCCGCGCAGATGAACGCCTTGTCAATCCCTTCCTCTCCGCTTTTTACATATCCGTAAGCAGCGGAAAAGGTAAATGCGTACTCTTTGTCAGCTTCCTTTACATCACTTAAAAAATGCCGGATGCGCTGCCTGAATATCTCATCCTTCTCCCCTTCCGCCAGAACACAGAACTCATCCCCGCCGATTCGATATGTGTGGAGCGGCTGTCCGAAATGCCGGTCCAAAAGCTGCGCAATGCGGATAATAGCCACATCACCTGCCTTGTGTCCATATGTATCATTGATCTCCTTCAGGCCGTTCAGATCCACGATCATCACGATCGGTCTCTTGTCTGCATCCCCTGTCCTGTATTTTTCCATCTGATTCTCAAAAGCGGTTCTGTTTGGCAGATTCGTAAGGATATCCAGGTAAGCGATCTTTTTCAGCGTCTTGTTCTCAATGATCTGCGTCTGTTCCTCTGAGGACTGTTTGACTACAGAGTATCCCAGGGAACAGACAAAGCAGATCAATCCCGCCTGTGTAAATCCCACATTGCTCTGCATGGTCTTCTCAAAATAAAACCGGTAAATATCCACAGCTCCGAATCCTGCAAACGCAAAGCAGGCTACAAAGACCGACAGGTCTTCGATCTTCTCCCCCCTTGCCTTTTTTCGGATACAAATACCTGCCATTCCCAGTACGATCAGCAGGAAATTTATGTGATTCACAGACACCATCCTGGTGTAATCTGTCACGTCCGCAAACTGCAGAAACTGCATGACAAAATAACAGACAACACAAAACCAGTAGAGTCCCCTCATAAACAGGCTCTTTAAAAAGCTGTCAAAGGTCAGAAGAAAACTGATGGTGAGAATGGGCATCAGTCCGAACAGCAGATAAAGAATGTTCATACTCATCAATATGTTCCCGGTGAAAAGCTGCCCCACGCCTGACTTCAGCAGAATCCATGTACTGGTCACAATGGCGAAGATTCCCAGATACCGGATTCTGCCCACAGTATGAGACTCCCTGAAGAAGAAGCTGCTCATGATCAAAAGCACGCCCATAATGAACAAAAACAGATCCACCAGAAGAGAGACAACCTTCTGCTTTGCCACCATGAAGACAAGGGACGTTTTTGTCCCCAGATATACGATCTCCTGGTTGCCGGAATAGGAGTCATACACACCCCTGGTCTCAATCCGCAGTTCCTTTCCTTCCCAGTCCTCCGGAAGGCGGGTATACTGCCAGGCACTGCCCACAGAGGAGTGTACCGGGGTACTCTGTCCATATCCGAAGGTATAGAGCAGTTCCCCGTCCAAATATATTTTGATCCGCTGATGAGAGGAGTGGAACATGATCATATTGCAGTAGGAGTCCTGTGCTTCCAGAATCCTTGTATAGGTGACAGGCTCCTCTGCTTCTGCGCTGCTGTCCAGGGGAAGTGCTACCTGCAAGGTCTTTCCGCCGTACTGCATGCTCCAGCCCTCCGCCAGGGCGTATACATTTTCATTGTCAAAGCCAATGGTATTGGACGCAGTCTCTTTATTCATCCAGATAAGAAGCACAATGACCATTGCCAGTATCAGATAAAGAGCAAATACCCGAAGTCTTTCTTTACTTTTTTCCTTCCGTTCTTCTGCCGGTCTTTCCGTATTCTGCAGATTCCTCATAGGCTGCTCCCTCCACTGCCGCTTGCGCAGTTTCTTTTCTCATGCCGCCCAGGCTTTTTATCATTATATCATAAGAAAAAACATAAAAAAACACCAACAGAGCCTGTTTTTTCTCTGTTGGTGCATCATAGGTTACGGTTCACACGGAGCCTCCCGTCATGGATAGAAGACCATACCCTCCAACGTCTTCTCCACATCAATGACGGAGAATAATTTTTGGTCGTACCGGTAAAGCCCTTTTTCTTTCCATCGGTCAGAAGCTGCCACACCCAGGGGGTTGGTTATCTTGTCCGCAGCGGTATAGGAGATGATATACGGCTCTTTGGAAAGACGGATACCCAGAAAATATTTCTGGTGCTTTACGATCACAACGATCACCCGGCTCTCTTCTTCGCTGTCTGTCTCCGGAAGACTCTCCTCCCCTTCTATCCTTATGACAGGTATCATGGCACCTTTGTAGCTGCACACCCCGTCAAAATCCGGGGGCATGCAGGGAATCTTTGATATTTTAAAATCATAGCTGATCTCCACCACACAGGAAAAGTCCACCGCATAATTCTTCCTGCTGCCGGGAAAACAAAGAATTTCATTGATCTCATTCTCGCTCATGGACTGCCTCCTTTGTGAATTTTTCAATCAGGATTTCAATATCAAGAGCAGCACAGATCTTGCCGTTTCCCATGATACTGCATCCGCTGATGCCCGTATGTCTTCGGAAGCCGGGGCCGAACAGGGCGGGAAGCTGCTTTACCACGATCCGCTTCTGTTCATACATGGAGTCAATGATGATGACTCCCTCCCGCTTGGCGCTCTTGACATACACCAGGAGGGCTGTGTCGGGATACTCTCCCTCTATCTGGTAAGCCTCTCTTAAATCCACCAGGGGGAGCATCCGGTTATCATACAGAATATACTTCCTGTCGTTCCTCAGGTGTATATAATCTCTGTTCTCCTCATAGCTCAAAAAGCGCTGCACATATCTGGAGGGAACGGAAAAACGGCATTTTCCCACCCGGAACCTGGTACACTCAATGGTGGCAAGAGACAGGGGAAGCGTGATGGTAAAGGTACTGCCTTTTCCCGCCTCACTCTGGATATACAGATGGCCTCCCGCCTCCTCCAGTATATTCTTCACCACATCAAGGCCCACACCACGTCCGGAATACTCCGTAACCTCCTCGTTGGTGGTAAAACCGGGCGTCAAAATAAGCTCCAGGATCTCCTGGGGATCATACTCCTCCTCCGGTTTTGTGATGAGATGTTTTTCTCTGGCTTTCTCCAGTATCTTTTCCAGGTCTATGCCCCTGCCGTCATCCGCGACAGAGATCATCAGCTCGCCTATGGTGTTTTCCGCATTAAAGGTAATGCTTCCTTTTGGGTTCTTGCCTGCCGCTGTCCGCTCTTTCGGATGTTCCAGGCCGTGATCCACCGCGTTTCTGATAATATGGAGCAGGGATTCCGAGACATAGTCCACTACACTTTTATCTGCTTCAATGTCTCCGCAGTTCACGATCAGTTCCGCTTCTTTTCCCTGATCCCTGCAGATATCCCTTAATATCCTCTTCAGCTTGGGAATGACCTTTGACACGGGAACCATGCGCATCTCCATGACCGTGCGCTCCATCTCCTCGATCAGGCGGTTGACCTGATAGGCAGTCCCCTCCCTGACATCATCCATTCCGTGGCTTTTTAACTCTTCGTCCAGTGTCAGCATCAGAATCAAAAGCTCTCCCGACAGGTTTTGAAGCCGGTCCAGCCGGTCTGTACGGACATTGAGGAACTCAACTTCCTTTGTCTCGGCAAGGCTGTCTGCCTTGGGGGATTTTTTGATCACCTTCGGCTCCGGCTTCTTCACCTCATCCCTTAGGACTTCATAATCCTTTACAAAAAGTCCGCGTTTGACCGCTTCCAGAACTTCCTCTTTTTTGTCGCTCTCAAACCGGATGAAAACTCCGTTTTTATTGATATATTCCGCTCCCTGCTGGGACTTTTCCAGATCCTGGGGATAACTCTCCACACTGCTGCAGAGATTTCCGATCTGCCTCACGATCATAAACGCGCGGATATTCTCCATGCGGCAGCCCTCTTCAAAACGGATCCGTATGACGACACCGCTTTTCTTTAAGAATATCTCAGGGATTCCCACCTGCACAGGCTCTGCTCTTTTCTCTGCTTTTGCCTCTGCCTCCCCCTTTGTCTGTTCCGGGACAGCAGGCAGCTCAGCCTCAGGCTTTTCCTCCTGGCTCTTCAGGTACTCCGCTATCTTATTCTCTACTTCATTTGTATCCTTTGGGGCATAACTCTCCTCCGGCATCTGCTTTAACTCGCTCTCCACAAAATCAGATACCTTGAACAAAAGGTCAAACAAATCCGGTTTTATACGGCTGATCTCCCCCTTCTGTTCCCTGTAGTAGGAAAAAAGGTCTTCCAGTTTATGCGCCATGCCTGACAGGGCGTGAAGTCCCATCATGGCAGAGGAGCTTTTAATGGTGTGCATGATCCTGAAAACCGTATTGATATCCTTCTCTGAAAACGTCTTATTCTTGTCCGCCTCCAGCAAAACTCCGTTTAACTGTTCCATAAGCTGGCGTGTCTCTAAAAGGTACACTTCCAGCATTTCTTCCGCATCCGCATCGAAATATCCCATATCTGATCACCGCTCACCGTATGTCCTTGTACCAGACACTGCGGTTCTTTCCGTTTCGTTTGCCGTAATAAAGTGCCTTATCCGCACAGTTGACGCTGTCCTCTATCCTGTCAGGTTCCTGGTAGGTGTGAAGTCCCAAAGTCAGCGTGCAGGAGAATTCCCCGTCCGGATGGTAGATCCGGAATGCCTCCACTTCCTTTCGGATACGCTCACTGATCTCAAAAGCCTCCTCCTCCGTGACAGCGAAAAGTACAATGAGAAACTCCTCCCCGCCCCACCGGATGACCCTGTGTTCCCTGCACTGCTCCTCTAAAATGTTGGCAATGCACACAAGTGCCGCGTCCCCGGCATCGTGGCCATATGTATCATTGATCCGCTTAAAGTCATCAATGTCCGCCATAATGAGAACTTCTGTGGCTTTCTCCGCATTGTGGTCCTTCATGTCCTCCATGAGGTTGCCGACTACATACCTTCTGTTATACAGACCGGTAAGACCGTCCCGGAAGGCCATAAAGTTCAGTTTTTCCATATTGGTGAGCAGCTCTTTATTCTGTCTGTTCAGCATATCTTTCTGCTTTTTCATTTCCAGATGAGCGTGGACCCTGGACCGCAGCTCCGCAGTGGCAAATGGCTTCTTGATATAGTCGCAGGCGCCCATGGAAAAGCCCTTCACCACATCCTCGTCTTTATCCTTTGAGGTGAGAAAAAGAACCGCTGCTTCCTCCTGCCCCACTTCCTTTAATTTTCCGATCAGTTCGTATCCCTCAATATCAGGGAGCACCACATCTAAAAGGATCAGATCCGGCTGATACTGCATCGCCATATCCACAGCCTCCTGCCCATTGTGTGCCTCGCAGAGAAAAACAGGCTCATCCTTCAGTGCTGTCTGAATTTGTTTACATACCATCAGGCTGTCATCCACAGCCAGAACGATATTCTTACCATTAAAATCCATATCTGCCTCCCATAGCTTTTATCATATCATAATATTACTGTTTTTCTTCTAACCGTTTTCACCTGGACAATGCCGTCATCCGCACAAAACTCCAAGGTTCTTCCGTAATTGGCACCTGTGTCCTCCGCCAGGATACGAATACCTGCCGCGTGCAGCGCCTGCCTGACAGCGGCGGCGTTCTTCTCCCCGATATCCCAGGCGGAGCGGCCGGTACTGAACATTTTAGCCCCGCCGGCGATCTTCGCTGTCAGCCTCCGCTTATCGGCACCGTGTCTCTGCATTTCCATAACCAGTGCAGATATCCCGCTTCCGGCAAACTTATAGGGATTACTTTTTACGGTAGCGCTGTTCTCGTCCGGCAGCACGATATGGGCCATTCCGGCTATTTTTATTCTGCTGTCGTACAGGCAGATGCCCACACAGGACCCCAGTGCATAGGTGACCAGCGTCTGCCCTCTGAAGGCGATTCTGCCCTCGGCAATACCTACTGTAATTTTATCCATTTCATAACTCCTCAAGTTTCCGAAGCAGAACATGCAGAGATTCCATTTCCGGAAGGAACAGAATACGCCCCGAAAAAGTATCGGTATCCATACAGAACAAATTGTCTATCATTAAAAGTTCATCGCTTGTTCTTAAAAAACGTGACGTGGCGGCTGTGAGTATGGCGCCGCCCATATCTATGCTTATCTGGGGAACCGATACATCTATCTCTACATTCATGAGCTGTGAAAGGGCTCTGATATAAGAGCCGCACATGATATTCCCCAGTTCCAGGAGCAGGGACTCCTCCATCTCCGTCAGGTTCATAAAGTCAGATACCGTGTCTCCCAGCACAAGGCGTATCACCTGACCGGTAAAGGTCTCATCCAGAAGGAAGAGAAACATACCGTTCACTTCCCCGAAGACCTCCACCATGATCCCGGCAAGCGGTACTTCCGCTTCCGTAATAATTTCCGTTATCTGTTGGAAAGGCAGTATACGCAGATTGGGCGTATCAATCTCCAACGGACAGTTCAGAAGCTGTGAAAGGGCACTGACCGCGTTTCCGGTTCCGATGTTTCCCAGCTCCTTTATAAAATCCTCAGACAGTTCCTCCAATTCCACTTCACAATCCATTCTGTTCCCCTTTATCCATCATATCTCAAATTGTTCCACCAGTTCCTTCAGCATCTGAGCCTGGGCAGACAGCTCCTCACTGGCAGCCGCACTCTCCTCAGAGGAGGCGGAATTGCCCTGCACAATATCAGAGATCAGATCCATACTTCTGCGCACCTGCATGATCGCCTCCGCCTGCTGTACGGATAGCTCAGAGATTTCATCCATCATCCGGTTCACTTCCTGTGCCTTCTCAACCGATGTCTTCAAAGACTCCGCTGTTGAGTGGACCGTATTCATTCCCACATTGACCGCCTCTGTATTCTTCTCCACCAGACCGGCTGTAAGCTTGGATGCCTCCGCTGTCTTGGATGCCAGACGGCGCACCTCCCCGGCAACCACGGAAAATCCTCTTCCGGCCTCTCCTGCTCTTGCGGCCTCCACAGACGCATTCAGAGCCAGGATATTGGTCTGGAAGGCAATATCCTCAATCTCCTTAACAATTCCGGTGATCTCCCGGGAATTGTTCTTGATCTCTTTTATGGCATCCAGCAGACTTCGCATCTGCTGGTCATTGCTCTCCAGACTGCATCCCACATTATCTGCCAGTCTGCTTGATTTGACCGCCTTGTCCGCGTTGCCGTTGATGCTCTCTGTGATCTCATTGATGCTGACAGCCAGTTCTTCAATGGAGCTGGCCTGCTGGGATGTTCCCTGCGCCAGGGCCTGGGCAGCATTGGATACCTGCTCCGCGCCTCCGGCCACCTGTTCCGCACTGCCGCTGATCTGCTGTATGGCATTGCGCAGAAGACCTCCGATCTCATCCAGAGCGTCCCCCAGAGCTACAAAGTCACCTTTGAACTTTATCTTGGTCCGGTAGTTCAGTTTTCCGTTGCCAAGGGCAGTCATACCTGTCTTAATTTCCGATACATAGATATTGAGGGCCTTCGTGGTCTCCCTGATATTTTCTGCCAGCTGTCCCAGCTCGTTATCGGAGGTATAGGACAAATCTGCCTTGAGCTTCCCGTCTGCCACAGCCTGCGCTGCCTTTTTTATCTCATTGACCGGTCCTAAAATGCTTCTCGTTATGGTAAGCCACAGAACGCAGGTGATCAGAATACAGATAAGTGCCAGTCCCAGGATCATAAACCTGACATTGGTGTTGGAGGTAAGGGAAGTGTTCAGTGTATCTTCCGCATCGTTCACACACTCACCTGTCAATTTGTTGAGCGTATCGTTTACCTTGTCCATCTTCGGCATATACTCACTTACATACAGAGCAAGCGCCTGCTCAGACTTTCCTTGTTCCAGCAGAGTTATGATCTGGTCTCTCGGAATGCCCAGCTCCCTGAACTGTTCGCCCAGTGTTCTGACCTGGGCTGTATCACTGCCGTATCCTGTCTGGAGAAACTCCAGGTCCTTTGCTTCCTCCTGGATCGCCGCTTTCGTCTCAGCCATAAGGGCATCTTCATCCACAATATCTTCCGTTGCTGCCATGATGGTCAGATTCTTTCCTACCAGATGAAGGTTGGATGCCATATTCATGGACGCCTCCACTTTGGCAAAAGGCTGGTTATACAGATCATCCATCTTCTCTGACATACTCTGTATGGTGTGCACAGACACCAAAACTGTCAGGATATATAATACAAGGATAGAGGCAAAGGCAGCAATCAGCTTTGTTCCTATCTTCAGATTCGAGAAATACTTTTTCATTGCGCCCTGTCCTTTCATTTCTCTATTGGAAAACAGCTGTCCACGATCCTTAAAAATTCATCCTTCCTGAACGGCTTCACAATAAAGTCTCTTGCCCCCATCACCACAGCCTTCTGGATCACAGCTTCCTGGCCCATGGCAGAACACATGACAACAGATGCATCGGCATCCTGTGTCAGTATCTCTTCCAGAACCTCCAGACCGGATTTTCCGGGCATGGTGATATCCAAAAGTACAAGGTCCGGGTTGTATTCGCCGAACAGTGCAAGTGCTTCCTCGCCGTCCCTGGCTTCCTCCACGTTGGTATATCCCCCTTCGGCCAAAATTTTCCGGATGGATTTCCTCATAAACATTGCGTCATCCACGATCAAGATTTTCTTTTCCATAAACTCACCTTTGCTTCTCTTTATATTTTTTATATACAGCAGGAAATACCGGCTCCAGCTGGATTTCTCCGCGATTTAAAAGTTCCGCGTGCCCGATCACCAGATATCCCTCCGGTTTCAGACCGGCCTCCAGTTTTTTCACCAGTGTCTCTTTGGCTTTCTTGTCAAAATATATCATGACATTCCTGCAGAAGATCAGATCAAACTGTTCTGTCCCGATACCGGGGGAGAGCAGATTCTGGTTCTGAAAACGGATGTTCTGTTTCAGCCGTTCATCCACACAGTAAGATTTTGTGCCTTCTGCCCGGAAATATTTATTCTTCCACTCAGCCGGCAGTGCCTCTGCTTCCTTTGCCGTATAAATTCCCTTCCGTGCCTTATCCAGCACCTGGTTGGAAATATCCGTTGCCAGGATTCTGTAATTCATCAGGTTCCCTGTCCGTTCCCTGTAATCCTGCAGGATCATGGCAATGGTATAGCACTCTTCTCCTGTGGAGCATCCTGCGCACCAGACGTTTAAAAACCCTCTGCTGTGGTTTTTGAAAAGCTCCGGCAGGATATGGTCACGCAGAATGTTAAAATGGGCCTGCTCTCTCATAAAATATGTATAGTTGGTAGTCAGACGGCTTACCATATTGGAGGCAATCGTCCCGGATGTATCTTTTTTCAAAAGCTCCATATATCTGCCGAAGGTTTCCACACCCTGCTTTTCCAGTTCTTTTGACATACGGCATTCGATCAATGTCTTTTTCTTTTCCAGATTAATACCGTAATTCTGACGCATATATTCCACTATTTCCGCAAATTCTTCTTCTTTCAGCCTAATCACTTTTTCTCTCCCATATTCCGGGTATCACTTCTGTCAATTCTTCCCGGTTAATCTCCCCTTCTCCTGCCACCTGCTCCGCGGCGATCCCCACAGCCATATCACTCTGTGTCTTCATAAGGATTCCGCATTTTGCATCTCTTTCACTTCCCAGACGGTAGTATACGGCAAGGCGGCCTTTATAGACAGAAACACCCAGTATTTCCTCGGCAGCGCCTGGGATCTTCCATATTTTCGGATTCATAAACAGGGTTTCTGTCTTTTCTTTCTCTATATACAGAACCCTGTCCCTGGTTTTCACCTCTATAATTTCCATTGTCTCTCCTTCAGGATCTCCGGCTTCAGCACATAGGCCAGCACCTCACCCTCCTGCTCTTCCGGAAGCAGAACGGCTGCCTCCAGATACCGGTTGGTCTCATTTAATGCAGGTTCTCTCAGAGAGATGAATGCTCTTCTGTCCAGGGTCCGCATTCCCAGCACTCTGTCCGCCAGAAATCCTGCCTTCTCCTCATCTGCAAGAATCAGGTATTCCTGCTGCGTCCCCCCACGGCCGGGACTGGTGAGCCCGCCAAAGTCGATCAGGACGGTTCTTCCCTTTTTTTTCGTTCTATCACTGATTCTGTCCACCCAGGACAGGGGTATGAGATAATGCACTTCATCTGCCTGAAATTCCAGATATTCCAGCTGCTGGTCTCCCATTACGATTCCGCCTTTCCAAATGAATTTCTACTACTTCTATAATACTTTATTGTCGCAAAAAACACAATATAAATATAAAAACAGCGCAGGCTCAGATTTTTTTCTTACCGCCCGCGCTATTATCTGTCAAATCTGTCACAGTCACGTTTCGGTGTAAGCCCCTTTTCATGGACACTGAAACATAAAAGGGGGACGGACCGAAATCACTTCCGGCCGTCCCAAATTACAAAACGTCTTATTTCTGTACAATGTTGATTATTTTTTTCGGAACATAGATCTCTTTTACAATAGTTCCCGTCAGCTTATCGGCAACAGCCTCTTTTCCGGCAGCGATGGCCTCCTCCTTAGATGCCTCCGCGCTGATGCTGATAACAGCTCTTGTCTTGCCGTTGATCTGTACCGGCACTTCGATCTCGTCGTCCTTCATAGCCTCCTCATCTGCCTTAGGCCACTCTGCGTGGAATACAGAATCTTCATGTCCGTATGCCTCCCAGATTTCCTCTGTCAGATGGGGTGCGAAAGGAGCCAGAAGCTTTACAAAGGTCTCAATGGTCTCTCTGTCAATGCCGCCTGTCTTCTTGGCAAGCTCAATGAGTTTATTGTTGTATTCCATAAAACCGGAGATTACTGTGTTCAGGCTGAAGCTCTCCAGACGCTGTGTGATCTCAAAGACAAGTTTGTGGCGCAGCTTCACCATATCTTTTGTCTCGGATACGCCTGCTTCCAGACTGTCCATAGCCAGCTTCCAGAAACGGTTCAGGAAACGGTACACGCCGTCGATTCCTCTGTCATCCCACTCCGCATCCAGTTCCGGCGGACCTACGAACAGCTCGTAGAGGCGCAGGGAATCACAGCCATAGTCTCTTACCAGGTCATCCGGGGAAACCACATTGCCTTTGGATTTACTCATCTTAATGCCGTTCTTACCCGTGATCATACCCTGATTGAACAGTTTCTGGAACGGTTCGTCAAAGTCAATAGCTCCGATATCATACAGGAACTTGGTATAGAAACGGGAATACAGAAGGTGGAGAACCGCATGCTCCACTCCGCCGATATACATATCTACCGGCAGGTATTTGTCTGCTTTTTCTTTTGAAACCAGTGCCTCGTCATTTTTGTTGTCCACATAGCGCAGGAAATACCAAGAGGAACCTGCCCACTGTGGCATGGTGTTGGTCTCGCGTTTTGCGGCAGCTCCGCAGACAGGACAGGTGGTGTTCACCCATTCATCAATGGCTGCAAGCGGTGACTCGCCGGTGCCTGTAGGCTCATAGGATTCCACCTCAGGCAGGGTCAGCGGAAGCTGGTCTTCCGGTACCGGAACATTTCCGCAGTGCGGGCAGTGAATGATCGGAATCGGCTCACCCCAATAGCGCTGGCGGGAGAATACCCAGTCACGCAGCTTATAGTTTACGGTTTTCTTGCCAATGCCCATTTTTTCTATCATGACAGGCGCTTCTTTTTTAAGGACAGAAGACTCCATGCCGTTCCACTCGCCGGAATTGATCATGGTGCCGCTGGCCTCTGTGTAGGTCTCTGTCATATTTTCAATCTCTTTTCCGTCCTTGGCGATAACCTGGATGATCGGAATATTGAATTTTGTGGCAAACTCAAAGTCACGGTCATCATGGGCGGGTACACACATGATGGCACCTGTTCCGTAATCAGCCAGTACGTAGTCAGACAGCCAGATGGGAACCTTTGCGCCGTTTAACGGATTGACTGCATAAGTTCCTGTGAACACACCTGTCTTCTCCTTGTCCTGGAGACGGTCCACGTTGGATTTCATGGAAGCATCGTAGATATATTTCTCCACAGCCTCTTTTGTCTCCGGTGTTGCCAGGGAAGCAGCCAGCTTGTGCTCCGGTGCCAGAACCATGAAGGTTGCACCGTGAAGGGTATCCGGTCTTGTGGTGTAGACAGTGATCTTTTCGTCTCTTCCGTCCACCGGGAAATCCACCTCGGCTCCGTAGGATTTTCCGATCCAGTCAGACTGCATCTTTTTCACCTTTTCCGGCCAGTCCAGTTTATCCAGGTCGCTTAACAGACGGTCCGCATATTTTGTGATGCGGAGCATCCACTGGCGCAGGTTCTTCTTGGTCACAGTGGAACCACAGCGCTCGCAGCAGCCGTTCACAACTTCCTCATTGGCAAGGCCTGTCTTACAGGACGGACACCAGTTGATGGGGAACTCCTTCTCGTATGCCAGACCCTCTTTGAACATTTTCACAAAGATCCACTGCGTCCATTTGTAGAAGCCCGGATCTGTGGTGTTGACTTCTCTGTCCCAGTCATAGATGGCTGCAATATCGTTGATCTGTTTTTTAATGTTTGCCACATTCTGTGCTGTAGATTTTGCCGGGTGAACTCCCATCTTGATGGCATAGTTCTCAGCCGGAAGGCCGAAAGCGTCCCATCCCATGGGATGAATCAGATAATAGCCCTGCATCATCTTGTAGCGGCTCCACACATCAGAGATCACATATCCTCTCCAGTGTCCTACGTGAAGACCGTTTCCAGACGGATACGGGAACATGTCCAGACAGTAGTATTTTGGCTTCTGGCCGTCATCTACGTTCACTGGTTTTTCTTCCCAGTTTTTTCTCCATTTCTGTTCAATCGCCTTATGATTATAAGGTACTGCCATAATTTCATTCCTCCTGGTTTTCATTTTCATGCCCGCCCGGGCATCTTAAAGCTTTATGCCAAAGCATAGAAAAAGCCCTTTAGTCACTATACTTTAGAGACGAAAGGGCTTATTTTTCCGTGGTACCACTCTAATTCATCCGCAATGCCGGATGCACTCATTTTGATTCTGTAACGGGAACTCCCGCCCGCACTTACCTGCATGACGACTTTCAGCACGGGAACTCCGAGGCCAGTTCAAAAGCTTCTCTATACTGCCTCACACCAGCCGGCAGCTCTCTGGGATAAAGGACACTCTCTACTACTCCTCATCAAAGTCTCTCTCATATTGGCTATTTGTCATAGACTATCTGTTATTCTACCGATATCGCCAGATTTTGTCAAGACTCTATGCTGTTTCTTCCCAAAAAAATCCTATTCTTCCAGTGAGAGCACCGTACAGGCCGGCTCCCCTTCCGTGTATTCAATGGTAAGGGTATCTCCCACGTCATATTTTATAATTTCAGGATATTCTGTAACCGGAAAATCAAACACCAGATCCTTGTTCTCCAGCACCACATAGAAGTGGGAATTTCCATCCATGACGGCCTGGGCCACCCGCTTGATCTTACCGGATACGGTCTGGGAAGTGAGCGTCTCGGTGCCGGAGGAAATCCCGTTGGCAGCCAGCAGCTTCACATAGGCTTTCTCACATTCTGCCACAGTATCTCCTATGGCTACATTCTGGTATTTCTGGATATTGACCATTGCGTACTTCTTAACCAGACCTCCGCCGTCTTTCAGAGCCATAAAATATGTGGGCTCCCCGGAAATATTCAGAAGCAGCGGGAAGGCTGCCGTATATTTTAAGTTCTGTACCTGACCTTCCGCGGACTCCATAGCGGAATACTCCTCCGCGCCGGCACAGGAATAGTACCTGGTCTCCATGGTACGCTGGTTCATCAGCACAAATCCCACATTGGAGCGGTCGCCGCTGACAGAGGTAATGCCTGTGTATACCCACACGTCGTCCTCCAGCGCCAGATAATTATAGCCGTCTGTTGTTTTGAGACAGCCTTTCTGTCCCAGAACGCTGTTAAAAAATCCGTTTTTCAGCATTCCGTGATAGTTATAGAGCTGGATCAGAAGATCTGCCGGATAGGCACGGTCCACCCACTGGGGACAGTCTTTTATGTTATATTCTGTTGTCTCTCCGGTGATGGCATTACAGAGGACCACCTTGCCGATGGTCTGTCCGCCGAAAAGGCCAATGTTGAATTTCTTTACCGGACAGATCCAATAAGGAACTCCCTCATCGTTGATCTCAAAGCTGAGCTGGTCAAACATATATGTGGGATAATTGAACCGCAGATGCCTGTAAATATTTCTGTTGAAATATTCGGACTCGGAATATTTGATCCCCTCATCCAGTTTCACAAGCTCTGTATTCTGGGTTGCCATATCGATTCGGATATAGGCCGGAATGCCCTCTTTCTGGTTCGTCAGCCATTTGATGGGGCTGGCGTAGACAAGAGGGGTCACTCGGTAAGGCTGTCCCTGGTAATTGATCTGTGAGTAGATATCACTGACCTCAAACTGAGAGACCATATCCACCATGCTTCCCATCTTTCTGTTTCCCAGAAGTCCTGCGGAATCTTTATCGAGAAGAGGAATCTGGTTGTAGCTGATTTCCTCAATATCTTCTGTAAAATCTCTTTCTTCGGGGATAACAATCTTCTGATACTTGTTGGCATTGATAATAGGGGATGACAGCAGGCTTCCGATGGCGTACACAACAATGATCGCCCCGATCACCAGCAGTCCACCCTTCATCACTTTGTTCTTTTTTACGTCCCCCACACTGTGGAAGCGTTTCCTGATTCCGTATACTGCCAGTATCACCACTACAATGGCGACCAGGAAGAACCAGAATCCACTTTCATGAATGTTGATGGCCGGCAGAGTAAAATAGTAATAGAGAAATGCCAGAACTACCACAGCAAGACCCGCCGCAATTTTTTTCTTCATACTTTTATCAAATCCTTTCTTTAGCTTAGGGAACAGTTTACCATGAGAAAAGGCGGGTTACAAGTTTTTTTCATGAAAAAGCCCCGGAAAACCGAATCTTTCAGTTTCCGGGGCAAAAATATCTGATTATTCGTTCTCTTCCGCACTTGCGCGGGCTGCAATCTCTTTCTCCTGGATATCAGAAGGAGCCTGCTCATAGCGTGAGAATTCAAAAGCGAAGTTACCGCTTCCGCCTGTCATGGAACGCAGGTCTGTGGAGTATCCATAGATGGACAGCATAGGCACATCTGCCTCCACCACGGTGCATCCCTTATGGTCCGGATCAGGATTCATGCCCAGCACACGGCCGCGGCGTTTGTTCAGATCTCCCATAACATCACCGGTGTATTTATCCGGAACGGTTACCTTCATGGATACGATCGGCTCCAGCAGAACCGGTGAGGCTTCCATGAAGCCCTTCTTAAATGCCTGGACAGCGGCTGTCTTGAACGCCATCTCAGAGGAGTCTACCGGATGATAGGAACCATCATAGAGCACAGCCTTCACACCCACTACCGGATAGGCAGCCAGAGGTCCTTTTATCACAGAGTCCTGAACACCCTTCTCCACTGCCGGGAAGTAGTTCTTGGGAACTGCGCCGCCCACTACGATCTGCTCAAATACATAAGGCTTCTCCAGATCACCGGAAGGCTCGAATGTCATCTTAACGTGACCGTACTGACCATGTCCGCCGGACTGTTTCTTATATTTTGCTTCCACATCGGCTTTTTTGCGGATTGTCTCGCGGAACGGAACTCTCGGTTTGGAAAGTTCAATGTCCACTTTATAACGCTCTTTCAGTTTGCTCACCACAATGTCAAGGTGCTGCTCACCGATCCCGTAGATCAGTGTCTGGCGGTTGGCGGAATCATTCTCCACACGCAGAGTCAGATCTTCCTGCATCATCTTGGAGAGGGCCTGGGAAACCTTGTCATCATCGCCCTTGTTCACCGTATTATAGCGTTTGTATGTATACGGAACGGAAATCTCGGTCTTGCCGAATACGATGGGTGTGCTCTTTGTGGAAAGGGTATCTCCTGTAGCTACGGTGTTCAGTTTGGCAATGGCACCGATATCGCCTGCGTGGAGTTCCGGCACCTCAATGGGTTTGGAGCCTTCCAGCACGTACAGTTTATTTAATTTCTCTTCGGAATCCTTGGTCGCATTGTATAAGGTGTCATCGCCTTTGATAACACCGGAGCAGACCTTGACCAGGGAATATTTACCCAGGAACGGATCCACAATGGTCTTGAACACGTATGCAGATTTTGCTTTTGCAAAATCATAGTTCGCCTGGTAAATCTCATTTGTCTTGGCATTCATGCCTGCGCATGTCTTCTGATCCGGACTTGGGAAATAGCCGCAGATATCATCCAGCAGGTTGGCAACGCCCTGCACGTTCACCGTGGAGCCCATACATACCGGGATGATGCTGCCGTCTGAAATATTCATCTTCAGGGCGGCGGAAACCTCTGCCACGGAGAATTCTTCCCCTGCAAAGTAGCGGTCCATGAATTCCTCACTGATCTCCGCTACGGATTCCATCAATGTGTCATGATACTGCTCCAGATAATCCTGCAGATACTCAGGAACCGGACATTCTTTTTTCTGACCTCTGTCGATGTATCTTCTTCCGGCCTGTTTCACGATGTTTACATAGCCTACGAATTCTTCATTCTCACGGATCGGCATATGGATCGGCGCGATTTTCTTTCCGTACAGTTCTGTCAGGCTTTCCACTACTTTTCTGTAGCTTACATTGTCCACATCCATCTCTGTTACAAAGAACATGCGGGGAAGATTGTATTTTTCACACATCTCCCAGGCTTTCTGTGTCCCTACCTGTACGCCTGCTTTACCTGAAACCACAATGATCGCTGCATCGGCTGCTGCAACTGCTTCCTCCACTTCCCCTACAAAGTCGAAATAGCCCGGGGTGTCCAGTACATTGATCTTTACTTTCCCCCATTGAATCGGAACCACAGATGTCGAAATTGAGAATTTTCTTTTAATCTCCTCTTTATCATAATCACTTACCGTGTTACCATCTGTTACCTTTCCCAAGCGGTTCGTAATACCTGACAAGTAAGCCATTGCCTCCACCAGACTTGTCTTTCCGGCACCGCCATGACCGAGCAGGACCACATTTCTTATTCTGTCGCTTCTGAAAACGTCCATATGTAATACCTCCCAATTTTTGATATGTATATATTTTACTAAAAAGATAGCAACAATTCAAGTATTTTATTCAAATTAGACAAGAAATTTTTCTCTTTTATTGGTCAAAATTACAGTGCAACGCTTTAAAGCGCAAAATCGTTGACAATTGGCGCTCCTTGTCATAAAATAATACTGTTTGGCGGACACAAAAACCCGCTGTTTATTAACGACAGAAGCTTCGCTGCAGGTTTTCTGTTGTCACAATAAGAAGAAGGAGCATATTTCAATGGAAACAACTACGATTGGCTTTATTGGTCTCGGTTTAATCGGCGGTTCCATAGCCAAAGCCATCCGGAAATTTCATCCGGAATACCAGATTCTGGCCTACAACCGGACCAGGGACACTTTGGAGGACGCCGTCTTTGATGGTATTGTGGATATTGCCTGTGATGAGCATGATTCCAAATTCGCCCTCTGTGATATCATTTTCCTATGCGCCACCGTGGACTATAATATAGAATGTCTCCCCTGGCTGAAGCAGATCATAAGGCCGGGCTGCATTCTGACTGATGTGGGAAGTGTGAAAGGTGAGATACATAAGGAGATCACCGCGCTCTCCATGGCCCCCAATTTTATCGGCGGACACCCCATGGCGGGAAGCGAGAAGACCGGCTATGAGCACTCCACAGACCATCTGATTGAAAATGCTTACTATATCCTTACTCCTTCCGAGGAGGTAGGGCTTGATAAGATAGGGGTCTACACAGAGCTTGTGACTTCCATCGGCGCCCTGCCTATGATACTGACCTGGGAGGAGCATGACTACATTACCGCCGCGGTCAGCCATCTCCCTCATGTGGTGGCAGCTGCCCTTGTGAATCTGGTGAATAAACTGGATTCCCCATCCGAACATATGAAGTCCATTGCCGCGGGGGGATTTAAGGACATTACCAGGATTGCTTCCTCCTCCCCCCATATGTGGCAGCAGATCTGCATGGAAAACCCGGATAACATTTCCCAGGTCCTGGATGAGTTCATCCGCCTGATCGTACAGGCAAAATATCTGGTGGACCAGCGGGACGGGGAAGGCCTGTATCAGATGTTTCAGGATTCCAGGGAGTACAGGGATTCCATAAGCGACACCTCCAGCGGCCCGATCAAGAAAGAGTATGCCCTCTACTGCGATATCATTGATGAGACAGGTGCCATTGCCACCATCGCTACCATCCTGTCCATGAATAATATCAGTATAAAAAATATCGGCATTATCCATAACCGTGAATTCGACGAGGGTGTATTAAAGATCGACTTCTATGATCAGGACGCCCAGAAAGAAGCTGCAGAACAGCTTGGAAAACGGAACTACATCATATATGAACGTTAGGAGTCATCCATGAAATTCAGAAAGACAGAAGCCTTAAAAGGCGAAGTTACCATACCCGGAGATAAATCCATCTCCCACCGCGCAGTTATGCTGGGAGCCATCTCCCGGGGAACCACAAGGATCACCAATTTTTTAAGAGGGGCGGACTGCCTCTCCACCATTGCCTGCTTCCGGAAAATGGGCATCTCCATTGAAGAATTCCCGGAAGAGATCCTGGTGCACGGAAACGGTCTCCACGGCCTCCATGCGCCGACAGATATTCTGGACGTGGGCAACAGCGGAACCACGGCAAGACTCATCTCCGGCATACTGGCCGGACAGTCCTTTGAGAGCACACTGACCGGAGACGCCTCCATCTGCAGGCGCCCCATGAAACGGATCATCACTCCCCTCTCCATGATGGGCGCGGATGTTAAAAGTCTTCGGGAAAACGGCTGTGCTCCCCTTGCGATCCGTGGCAGCCGGCTGCAGGGCATCCATTACGAATCCCCTGTGGCCTCCGCTCAGGTAAAATCCTGTGTTCTTCTGGCAGGGCTGTATGCGGATAAGGAGACAAGCGTCACGGAACCCTATATCTCCAGAGACCATTCCGAACGTATGCTGGCAAGCTTCGGCGCGGACATAAAAACAGAGAACTGCACCGTGACCATACAGCCGGAGCCGAAGCTTACAGGACAGGACGTTGCCGTGCCGGGAGACATCTCCTCCGCCGCTTATTTCATCGCTGCCGCCCTTTTGGTGCCGGGTTCCGAGCTGCTGATCAAAAATGTGGGCATCAATCCCACAAGAGACGGCATCCTCGGCGTATGCCGCCGTATGGGCGCTGACATTGCCATCCTGAACAAGAGGGAACACGGCAGGGAGCCGGTGGCAGATCTGCTGGTCAGACACAGCGCGTTAAAAGGAACTGTCATTGAGGGGGCTGAGATTCCCACACTTATCGATGAACTTCCCGTCCTTGCCGTGCTGGCCGCCTTCGCGGAAGGCCGCACCGTCATCCGGGACGCGCAGGAACTGAAAGTCAAGGAATCCAACCGTCTGGATATTCTGGTACACCATCTAAGCGCAATGGGCGCTGACGTCACAGGAACAGAGGACGGAATGATCATCCGGGGAGGACGGCCGCTTCACGGAGCTGTGCTTGAAAGCCATCTGGACCACCGGATCGCCATGTCCTTTGCCGTGGCCGGCATAGCGGCAAAGGGCGAGACAGAGATCCTGCAGGCAGACTGTGTGGATATCTCCTACCCGGGATTTTACAGAGATCTTCTGGAAAGATAAACACACGCAGGAAAGGAGCGGAATATGTCGCAGACTACCAAGCGGGCCCTTGCCCAGTCCCTGAAACATCTGATGGAACAAAAACCCCTGGAAAAGATAACCGTGGTGGACATTTCGGAAGACTGCGGTGTGAACCGCCAGACCTTTTACTACCATTTTCAGGATATCTATGACCTGATCGAATGGATCTACATCAATGAGGCAGAAAAACGGCTGGGGGAAAAGACCACATATGACACCTGGCAGGAAGGCTTTCTTCAAATCCTCTCCTATATACTGAACAACCGGAATTTTGTCAGGAACACATATCATTCTGTCAGCCGGGAATACCTGGAACATTTTCTCTTTCAGCAAATGTACCGCCTCCTGCTGGGCGTTATCGAGGAAAAAGCAGAGGATATGGCTGTCCGGGACGCGGACAAACAGTTCATTGCGGACTTTTACAAATACGCCTTTGTGGGTCTGGTCTGTGAATGGATCGAGAACGGCATGAAGGAAAAACCGGAGGCCATGACTGACCGCTTAAGCCTCTTAGTCCACGGCACCATCACCGGGGCGTTGGAACGGTTCCGGACAGATAAAAAACATTAATCTTTTATACACTTTATGCGCAGTGTCAAAACTTTTGACACTGCGCATTTTCTGTTTATAGCATTCTTTTCTCTCTCCGTTTATAGTAAAGACAGATAAAAAAACAAATAATGATTCCTATCAAACAAGGAGGTATTCATATGTATTACAGCAATGGAAATTATGAAGCATTCGCACACCCGGTAAAGCCTGAGGGCGTTGACCGCAAATCCGCATATCTGGTCGGTTCCGGACTGGCTTCCCTGGCAGCCGCCTGCTTTCTGGTGAGGGACGGGCAGATGAAAGGGGAACACATCCACATTCTGGAGGAGTTGTCCCTGCCTGGCGGCGCCTGTGACGGCATTCATGATGCCCAGAAAGGTTTTATCATCCGGGGCGGCCGTGAGATGGAAAACCATTTTGAGTGCCTCTGGGACCTGTTCCGCTCCATCCCTTCCCTGGAAACAGAGGATGCGTCCGTTCTGGATGAATTCTACTGGCTGAATAAAAAGGATCCAAACTACTCTCTCATGCGTGTCACCGAGAACAGAGGTGAGGATGCCCACACAGACAATAAATTCGCCCTCAGTGACAAAGCCGCCATGGAGATCATGCAGCTCTTCTTCACAAAGGATGAAGACCTGTACGACAAAAAGATAAATGATGTCTTTACAGAGGAGTTCTTCAAGTCCAACTTCTGGCTCTACTGGAGAACCATGTTTGCCTTTGAGGACTGGCACAGCGCCCTGGAGATGAAGCTGTATATCCAGCGTTTCATCCATCACATCGGCGGCCTTCCCGACCTGTCCGCCCTGAAGTTTACCAAGTATAACCAGTATGAATCCCTGATCCTCCCCATGGTAAAATATCTGGAAGCCCACGGGGTCCACTTCCAGTATGACACCAGAGTGACCAATGTGATCTTTGACATCACTCCTGAGAAAAAGGCTGCCCGGAAAATTCTGATGATCCATAATGGGCAGGAGGAGTGCATTGACCTGCTGGACGACGACCTGGTATTCGTCACCAACGGAAGCTGCACGGAGAACTCCAGCCTGGGAGATGATGACCATGCCCCTGTGTTAAACGACACTCCCGGCGGATGCTGGGAACTGTGGAAGAACATAGCGGCCCAGGACCTCTCCTTCGGCAATCCCGACAAGTTCTGCAGCGAGACAGACAAAACCACCTGGGAATCCGCCACAGTCACCACACTGGATGACAGGATCCCGCCCTATATCCAAAAAGTCTGCAAACGTGACCCCTTCAGCGGCAAAGTGGTGACCGGAGGCATTGTGACCTGTAAGGACTCCTCCTGGCTCATGAGCTATACCCTGAACCGCCAGCCCCATTTTAAAGAACAGCCAAAAGACCAGCTTGTAGTCTGGGTCTACGGCCTGTTCACGGATGTTCCCGGGGATTATGTGAAAAAGCCCATGCGGGAATGTACCGGAAGAGAGATCACGGAGGAATGGCTGTACCATCTGGGCGTTCCCGTGGAAGAGATACCGGATATGGCAGCTAACTCCGCCCGCTGCATTCCCTGCATGATGCCCTATATCACAGCCTTCTTCATGCCCAGAACAGCAGGTGACAGACCCAAGGTAGTACCGGAAGGATGTGTGAACTTCGCATTTATCGGCCAGTTCGCGGATACAGTAAGAGATACGGTATTCACCACAGAATACTCTGTGCGGACAGCCATGGAGGCGGTCTACACTCTTCTGGATGTGGACCGGGGTGTTCCGGAAGTCTACGCCTCCTGCTATGACATCCGCGCGCTTCTGGATGCCACTTCAAAAATGCTGGACGGTAAGAAAGCTATCGAGATGAAAGTGCCCTGGATCATGAAGCTGGTGGAAAAGAAAGCCCTGCGGAAGATCTCCGGCACTGTGATCGAAGATCTGCTGAAAGAATACAACGTTATCTAAGACAGGCAGGAGGCAGGTGAATCCATCACCTGCCTCCTGTTTTCCCTGCCGCTTCACAGGACTATAGCCATCCTCCTGCCTTCAGCAGTGTATTATTTTTTACCGCCTCGTAAGAATTCTGAATATCCACGGACAGCTTCCTGTCCCGATCCAGAAACGGAACGATCTTCCGGTACTCCCTGAATGCCTTTCCGGAACATTTCCCCAGCTTATAATTTCTCCTGAGATCTACCGCCTGGGCAGCGTGCATCAGCTCCATTCCCAGAATATATCTCAGATTATCCACGATCTGAAAGGACTTTTCCAATGCCAGAACCGCGTTGGAAGCATGGTCCTCAATATACCCGGACAATGCCAGGAAATCCATGGAAGAAGGATTTGCCAGAGACCGGTTCTCTGTGTCCAGAGAGGTAAACGTCTTCTGGATCGTGGAATATCCGATGACCGTCTTGCCCCCGTCAGGAGATAAAAACCGGGGAAGCCCTGTAAAATCAGGGTCAGCCAGCTTCAATATCCTGTGGCACGCACCCTTTGACATATGGTTCAGGGCTATATTCAGCATCTCTGCCTTCAGCACCAGATTCAGAGGCTCAAAATTACAGCTCACGGATACCCGCCCCTCATCAGGAAGGACACAGGGATTGTCATCCGAGTGGTTCAGATGCTGCTCAAGGCTCATCTCCAGCAGTCTGATGCATTCCAGTATGGACCCGTTTATAAAAGCGGAATCCCTGAAGCTTAAGGGGTCCTGGAGAGCCTTGCCCTCTGTGCCGTCAAAGAGATAGCTGCCCTCCAGCATAGCCAGACATTCCCGGGCGCATTCCGTCTGTTCCGGAAATCCCTTTGCCTCTGTCACACTTTTGTCAAGCTGCTGAATCTGTCCGTTCAATCCCTCCAGGCCAATACAGTAAATAAGATTGGAGTTGGCTGTCAGCTCTTTTACCTCCTTCAGAAGAAGGGCTGTCATGGCCGCCGCCTGAGAGTTGGAGGACACGATTCCGAGACCGTCCTTCGGGCCGAGGACCAGCGGCTTCAGTCCCTCCGTTTCCATGGCTTTCAGGCTGTCTGTGGGCCGGCCTTTATAGAGCACATCATTTTCTCCGATCATGGACATGCCGATCATGGCATTGACCGCCAGGTCAGCTTCCCCCACAGAACTCCTTCTGGGAACCAGGGGATGTATCCTCTTATTCAGGAAATCCCTGTAGCGCTTCAGCACCTCCGTGGAAAGCCCTGCACAGCCATACAGAGCTGTGTTCAGGCGGATCAGCATGACAGCCCGTATTTCCTCCTCCGTACAATACGGAGGTACGCAAAGAGAATGGGAACGCAGAAGGTTTTTATTATACTGGTCAAAATACTCATTGTAGACTTTCCTGTCCTTGTTCCATCCTACCCCTCTGTTTGTCCCGTAAACAGGCGTTTCCGAGTCCACCATCCGGTATAGGACATGCTTTGCCTTTTCCGCCCGTTTCAAAGCCTCCTCTGAGATTTCCACACAGGCCCCGTCATATACCACCTCATAAATCTGGTCCAAGGTAAGGCTGTTTCCATCCAAAATAATTTTCTCCATCGTGTTCTCTCCCATTCTGCCAGCACTGCCGTGCTGTTTTTCTGAAAATATAAGATATTTTCATCTAAATTTTGTTTAAAAAATGCAGAATTGGTCAAGATATTTTCTTTCCCATAGGGATGGGATTTTTGCCTGTTCTTCTTTTTCACTAAATGCCTGTCTGTTTTCTTCCAGCCTCTTCCTGCACCTGCAGGGACAGGCGCTGCTCTTGGTAATCAGACTGATGATCCTGATGTAGAGACATCGTTCAAAGGGGTCCCTGCTGTATACAGCAGACTGCCCGGCTTTTTCCAGGTACACTGCCCCGCCCTCAAAGTCTCCCTTTCTGAATAACAGAACCGCTTCATAGGAATAGGCACTGCTTCTTTTAAACATTACGTGGAGATGTTCAAAGCTCTGCACAGCGGCTTTTATATACCGCTCCGCCATCTTGTCATTTCCTGTATCAAACAGTCCTTTCCCCATATGAAGGTAGAGCAGGGTCTTGCCGCTGATATTATGGACATTGGCGTTGATATCCAGAGATTTTCTATAGTATTCCATGGCACTGTCATAATCCTTTGTCAGCCTGCCAATCTCCCCAAGCCAGCTGTATGCCACCGCAGCATTGGCCCCCCATTCCTCTGCCCACTCTTTACTCAGGAATATCTCTGCTGCCTGAAGCAGCTCCTGACGGCCTTTTTCCATTTCCCCTTTAAGGATATAGCCAATTCCCAAAAGCCGCTTCCAGAATCCCTGTTCCGCAGATGTATCAGCCGCCCGATTCACACCCTCACGGCTCAGACAAAGCAGTTCGTCTGCCTGGTAAGTGTCCATACAGATAAATGCCTTCTGCTTCAGAATCTCTTCTGTTATGCCCTGCAGCTCCTCCAGCAGCCTGATGTATTCCCAGGATCTTTCGTAGTCCGGTATCTTCACATAAGACTGCACCAACATGGTCAGATAAAGCTCCAGCCGGTCCTTTTCAAAGCTCTCCGGGTTGACAGACTCTTTATATGCTTCCACATATTTTTCCATCTGTTCATAGATGAATGCAATCTGCTTTTTATTATTGAGGTAGGTTTCCGTATTATACATCACATCATAATTGTGCAGCACCGGAAAATACTGGTGGGCGATCGTCAGATATCTGCTCAGATATTCTTTCAGGTAAAAATCTGATTTTTCTCTGTCCTGGCTCTTAAAATAGTGGTAGCTGATCTTAGGCAGAATATCCTCATTTTTCCCCAGAAAAAACTGCTTTTCAAACCTCTTCGCCATGAGTCTGTGGAGACTCTTTCTCTTTGTCAGGCTGAGGCTTTCATATACCCTTTTCCTCTCCTCCTCAAGCGGAAAGGAATAATAAATTCTGCCGGACTCCTCCTCCTCCTGAATGATACCCCGGCGGACAAGAGATTCGATTCCCTCCACAAACAGGTCTTCCTCAATATCGGAAAAATATTTTAATTTTCTGTATTCCGCCCTGTCACAGAACATGGATATCCATTTTAGCAGGGTTTCACATATTTCTGACTGGATTTCCTGCTTGTATAACCTCGGCTTTTCTCCCTCGGGTACACTTTTCCTCTCTTTTGCGCTGCTGATTTTCTGCCACAGCCTTGTTATCTCCTCTCCGGGCACCTCATCCAGCTCCTGTTCCAATATATACTTAAGCTCCCGGTAAACCATTTCCGCACGGTTTTCCTGGCCTTCTTTTTCGTATAATCTCATGAGAAGCTGATAGTATTTTTCGCAGAACTCATCCATGGAAATGAGATTTTTGCATATCTCCTCACACAAATCCAATCTGCATTTCTCTCCGCCCAATTCCTCTTCTGCCAGGGAATAAATTTTCTCTGCAGTCTCAACTCTTTTCTGACGTATAAAACTTTCAAACTGGCTGCTCTCTTTTACTTCAAAATGATCCAAATACCAGAAATTTTCCTTACCGGAAAGGATTTCAAGATTTCCTTTCATCTCTTCCAGATCGATCCACAGATCCGCCTCCGGGTTGATCTTAAGCTGCTGCCTTCCGTCTGTGATCAGAAAATCCTTCCCAAAGGCTTTTCTGATATGATAAAGGGCATTTCTGTAGTTTCTGTTGGCCTTTTCTTCGTCATATTTGTCTCCCCAAAAGATGTCTTCCAAAATCTGCTTATTTTCATACCCTTTGGTGACCAGATAATAAAACATGCCCTCAGCTCTTCCATAAGGAAACAAATATCTTTTCTTATTTATATAAACTCTGGGGGGTCCTAAAAGAAAAACTTCTACTTTCTCCATGCCATCCTCTCCCTTTTTGTTTTGCACACTTCTTTTATTTATCATAGGCAGACAGAGGCGATTAGTCAACAACACTTTTTTAACAAAACTTCAACAAATATATTCCATAATAGAAATAAAAAAGCAGGAGGTATCCGTTCTATGAATTATTTTACTATTACTCTCACCATCAACCGGGAAACCATGGTTTTTTCCGTCACGGAGGAAGACACGCTTCTCGATGTCATCCGTGAAAAAGCAGGGCTTACGGGCACCAAACAGGGATGCGGCTGCGAACAGTGCGGAGCCTGTACCGTGCTTTTAAACCACAAGGCTGTAAATTCCTGCTGTATACTGGCGCTGCAGGCAGACAATGGGGTAATTGAAACCATTGAGGGCCTGGAATCACCGGAAAAACTTCATCCCATTCAGCAGGCTTACATAGAAGAAGGTGCTGTACAGTGCGGATTCTGCACACCGGGCATGATCATGTCCACAAAAGCGCTTTTGGATCAGGTTCCAAACCCTGATACTTCCCAGATTCGGAGTGCGCTCTCCGGAAATATATGCAGATGCACCGGCTATACCAAAATTGAGGCAGCCGTAAAAAATGCAGCCCGGAAATTAGAGGAGGTATCCCATGAATCCATATAAAATCGCAGCACACAAAATCCCAAGACACGAATCTGCCGCAAAAGTTACCGGAAAAGCTCTTTATACCGATGATCTTTCCCTGCCCAAAATGGTTTACGGCATGATCATCCGAAGCCCTCACGCCCACGCACAGGTAACACACATTGATCTGACGGAAGCGGAAAAAACCGAAGGATACATAGGGGCCCTTCTTCCGTGGGAGGTTCCCGATACCTTTTATAACTGCTCCGGAACTCCTCCGTCCCCGCTGCTTATGAAGGATGAGAAGGTACTCACCACGCATCCCCTCTGTGTAGGAGACCGTATCCTGGCAATTGCAGCCCGTACGCCCCAAGCGCTTTTAAAAGCAGCGAAAGCTGTGCAGATCAGCTACACCATTCTGCCTTCCGTACATACCATAAAGGACGCTTTAAGGAAGGATGCTGCCCCCATCCAGCCTCATATCTCCAAAAACAATATCCTGGCCGTAAGAGAAGCCTGTATGGGCGATACCCAAAAAGGCTTTGAAGAGGCTGACTATATTTTTGAGGATGACTTCCACACTCCGGCCACACAGCATGTGGCTATGGAACCTACCTCCTGTATCTGTGATTTTTCCGACGGCAGGACATTAAATATCTGGAGCAACTCCCAGACCCCTTACCAGGAACGCAGGATCCTGGCAGAACTGTTTCAGATGGAAGAAAATGACATCCGTATTGTGAAGCCTGTTATGGGCGGAGGCTTCGGCGCCAGGCAGCAGCTCCATAACCAGCCAGCCGCTGCCCTGCTGTCAAAAAAGATACGAAGGCCGGTAAAACTCATTAACACCAGGGAGGAAGAGATGTACGCCTCTGTTGTCCGCCACGAGATGCAGACACATTTAAAATTCGGTGTGACAAAACAAGGGATTTTGACTGCTTTCCAGACAGAGTTTTATCTGAACGCAGGCCCTTACACCACCCACACTCCCACTATTGTGGCTGCAGCCAGCAGAAAATTCCAGTACAGGATTCCCAACTACCTCTTTAACGGGTACACTGTAGCTACCAACGGCCCCACTGCAGGCGCCTTTAGGGGGTATGGCAATTCACAGCTCACCTTCGGGCGGGAGCTGATGATGAGCCGGATCGCCAGAAGGCTGCACCTGGATCCTGTGGATTTCCGGCTGCGCAACCACGTCAAGACCGGTGAGAAGTTCCCCGCCGCTGCCTCCGCTGTCACAAGCTGCGGTATTGAAAAATGTGCCCGCCGCTGCCAGGAGATCCGGCGGGAGATCGACGAAAAAGAAGGTCTGGCAGATAATGAGGATATCCGGCAGGCATGGGGCGTATCCTTTGCCTGCCATGGCTCCGGCCCCTCCTCCAAGGAGGGTATGAGCTCTGCCGTCATACTGGTAAGCGATGACGGCGGCATCCGCCTGATAACCGGTTCTGCCGATATCGGACAGGGCAGTGAAACCATGCTCTCCCAGATTGCCGCGGAGTGTCTGGGCATTCCCCTTTCCCATGTTAAGATCACAGCGGCTGATACAGGCATTACCCCTTACGATACAGGAACCTTCGGCAGTTCCCAGACGTATGTAAGCGGAAATGCTGTAGTGCTGGCCTGTCAGGACGTGATCCTAAAACTGACGGATGCTTTATCAGACTGTTATGACAGCGCAGATATTACGTTCGGGGAGGATAAAAAATTCCATATTCCTTCCGAAAATCTGTGTCTGACCTTAGAGGAGGCTGCCCATCAGGTAGTATTCGGTATAAAAGGAGCCGTGATCATCGGAAACTCCAGCTATAAAGCAAAAGAAAGTCCCAATCCCTTTGCTGTCTGTATGGTAAAAGCGGAATACGAAAAGAAGACCAACAGCATTATCCTGCGGCACGTGATCGAGGTGGTGGATGTGGGCACCCCCATTAATCCCCTCACAGTCATCGGCCAGATTGAGGGCGGTGTAGCACAGGGTGTGGGCTACGCTCTGACAGAGGCTTTGGAACACAGCCGCCATGCAGGCAAGGTGATCTCTTCAGACCTATTGACATACCGGGTCCCCCTCATATGCGATATGCCTGAAATCCACGGAGAATATATAGAAAATTTTGAACCCACCGGCCCTCTAGGCGCCAAAAGTGTAGGCGAGCTGACCACCGTACCCGTAGCACCTGCCATCGCAGATGCCGTATCCCAGGCATCCGGCAGAGAGATCAATAAAATACCACTGTCTGAATTTTTTTTCATAAAACCAAACAAAAAGTAAGGAGCGATGACCATGTATTATAAACCGAAGACATTGAAAGATGCGCTGTCCTGCCTCTCTTCAGAATCCCCTGTCATCCTTGCCGGCGGAACCGATCTTATGCCGCTTGTAAAAAATGACTTAAAGCCCTCCGGAAACTATATGGATATCACCCACATTCCGGACCTCTGTGCCGTGCAGAAGACATCCGAGGGCTGGTTTCTGGGTGCTGCCGTCACCATAAGCGGGCTTTTGGAAAACGCTGCCCTCTGCGGTACCTATCCCGCTCTTGCCCGGGCTCTCAGCGTCACGGCATCCCCGCAGATAAGGAATATGGGGACCATAGGGGGAAATATCCTTCAGGACAGGCGCTGCCTTTATTTTAACCAGTCTGCCTGCTGGAGAAGCAGCATAGAAAAATGCTTTAAGACAGGGGGAACCCTGTGCCACCAGATTCCCAACTCGCCTGTGTGCCGCGCCCTTTATTACTCGGACCTGGCTCCTGTTCTGCTCCTCTATGAGGCTCAGGCCCGGATGATTAAAAATGGGGAAAAACAGCAGGTTCCCATAGAGACTTTCATTCATGACCATACCGGCAGAAACGGAACCACGGAAAGGCCGGATTTTCTTCTTGAAGGTTTCTTTCTCCCCTTCCCCCGGAAGGGATACCGAAGCAGCTTTGAAAAGATAAGCATAAGAGGCTCTGTTGATTTTCCTACTGTCCATTTTGCAGGCGCCTTTCATCCGGAGACAAGGGATACACGGCTGTTTGCAGGCGCCGTGGCTGAATCTCCCGTAGAACTCAGTGACACGGAGGCTTTTATCAAAGCCAATCAAAATGCCGGCCTTGACCAGACAGCGGATACGGCAGTAAAAGAACTGCTTGCCAGGGCAAGACTGATCAAAGAAGCCACCATCTCCGTAAAAGTAAAAAAAGATTCCTTTCAGAATATCCGCACTTTGCTTAAGACTTTGATCTGTCAGCCGGAACCATAAGCTCCCGAATCTTTGTATACAAAAGCAGAGGGCAGATGAAAACTTTCATCTGCCCTCTGCTTTCCATTCCGGATCATTCCTCTTTTTCTGCCGTCAGGTGTCTTTCCAGCCTGAAACGCATAATTTCCTCCTCATGCTTTAAAAGGGATTCCCATTCCAGGGAAAACGCTTCATAATCCTTTCTGACCAGTTCTTCGGCAGCCCTCTGGATCCGTTCTTCATATTCCTCATGCAGGGAACGCTCCTGCAGCCTCAGCATGGTGAAGGGATATCCCCAGGCAAGCATCTCTCTCATTTTCCCGTAACACTCCCGCACAATGGAGAGAGGACACTTTTCCTCAATGAAAAACAGGCATGTTTCAAAGGAATAAAAGCTCTTTCCCTTCCTCTGCATCTTGACAAACGCCTCCTCCAGCCAGCGTCTGTCCTCCTCGCTGGTATGCTGCAGCGTATAATAAGAGATTCGGCGTATGGTGAGAGCCAGTATCTGCAGGCTTTCCAGATACAGACGCATACTTTCCCTGATCTCCGGTCTGGAAAAGTCCATGGACCGTACGATTTTGCAGATCTGTGTTCCTTTTCCCTGATAGGATTTTGTCAGTCCCAGACTGTTCAGAAGGCTTAAAGTACGGCGCACCGTGCTGACAGATACGTCGTATATCTCCGCCATCTTAGGCAGAGACGGCAGATAATCCCCCGCAGTATACACACCCCGGTTGATATCCCTGATCACCAGAGACACCATGGTATAGCAGAGCTGCGGCCGCTGTCTGTAGATACTGCAATAAAAGGGGACCTGCTCTGCCCCTTCCGGAAATACCGCCTTTTCATGCTGCCGCAGAAACGCCTTGATATCCTTCACCGCGTCAAAATAAAACGCAGCGTACTGTTCATGCAGCCAGGTCACCACCTGTTCCCTGTTATTCTCCGTACCGGTATAGCGCGCCGCTTCTTTTTCTTCCCGGTTCACCAGATAGGGGAATCGTACATAGCCAATGATCTCCCAGTAGAAATTCAGGGCCATCCCATTGCCCATGCCGTGAAGCACCAGATAATAAAATTTCACCGGCATGGACACCGCGCCGCTTAAGGGGGATGAAAGCGCATCCATAAACCACTGCCACTCCTTTTCGCCGCATTTACGGACACCCTCCTGCCAGAGAGGCTCTAACAGGAGTTTCCCTGATTCACACAGCTCCTGGATACCTGCCTCCCTTGGAGCGAAATACTTCACCGCATTTTTCCTAAGCTCCTCCGGGGTGGTCCTGTAAATGACTTTCGCCGTTTTTCTGGCGTCTACCCGGATCAATCCCTTCTTCTCAAGCAAAGTGAGCGCGTTTCTCACCGTCGCGGGAGCCATCTGGAAAACATCACAGATTCTGTTGATGGACGGCAGGCTCTCCCCGTATCTATAATATCCAAAAAGGATCCTGGCTTCATAATATTCATAAACCAGTCTGTAAATTCCACTTTCAAGCAACATAATTCTTCACCTCAATGGACTATTCTACCATAAATCCCTGCCGTCTGCAAACAGGCGGGACAGACTTAAAAACACCTCGCGGGACAGTGGTGTGTGAACATGTGCCCCCTATTCTTCCTTTCTGAAGATAAAGTCATACAAGGTCTGAAAAAGCCTTGCCGGGTCTATGGGTTTTGCCAGATGGGCATTCATGCCGGCAGCCTTGCTCTTCTCAATATCATCGTCAAAGGCATTGGCTGTCATGGCAATGATCGGAATGGTCCTGGCATCCGTATTGCTGAGATGGCGGATATTGGTAGCTGTCGTCAGGCCGTCCATGAGGGGCATCCGGATATCCATCAAAATGGCATCATAATACCCTTTTTCGGATTTGCTGAACAACTCCAGAGCACGCAGCCCATTCTCCGCAGTGTCCACAGTAAATCCCTTCCCCTCCAGCAGCATAACCGCAATCTCTGTGTTCAGAGGATGGTCCTCTGCCAGAAGTACACGCTTCCCTGTGAAATCATAGTCCATGTCCGCTTCTTTTTTCTCTTCCTTCTCCTCATCCTTTTTCCCCAGTGCCCTGGAGAACGCAGAGATCAGGGAGGATTTGAACATGGGCTTGCTGATGAGCAGATTCACGCCGGCCATCTTTGCCTCATGTTCAATGGAACTCCAGTCATATGCCGTCATAATGATGATTGTCACCTCAGGCCCTACAATGCTGCGGATACGCCGGGCTGTCTCAATCCCGTCCATCTCCGGCATTTTCCAGTCTATGAGTATCATGTCAAAATATTTTCCGTCATTCCACAGGTTCTTTACCCGGTTCACTGCCTTTAAGCCGCTGTCCGCCCACTCCGCAGATATTCCCATTTCCTTCAGGGTGACCATGGCGCTCTCACAGACTGCCACGTCGTCATCCACAACCAGAGTTTTGAGGTGGGAGAAATTGTAGTTCTGCTTCCTCTGGTTGTGATGCAGTTTCTCCTCCTCTGTGATTCCGAGTTTCACATCCACTGTAAATTCAGAGCCGATTCCTTTGATGGAACGGATTATGATACGCCCGTCCATCATATCCACAATGTTTTTGGATATGGCAAGCCCAAGCCCTGTCCCTCCGTAAAGGGCAGTCGTGCCTGTACTCTCCTGGGAAAATGGTTCAAATATATGGGGAATAAATTCCTCATTCATCCCCACTCCGGTGTCATTGATGACAAAGCGGAGGACCGCATCGTTTTTCGTCCTGCGCATCTGGGCCGCCGAAAAGGTCACTTTTCCGCCCTCTCCGGTAAATTTAATGGCATTGGAAAGGATATTGATAAGCACCTGCTGCAGCTTCATGGCATCTCCCATGTAATAGTCGTCCAGCACCGGGTCCACAATACACTCGTAATCCACGCCCTTGGCGGCTGCCTGGGCATGGCAGATGGAGTTGATCCCGTTTAGAAATTCCTCTGTGGGTATCTTCTCATTTTTCAGCAGCATCTTGCCGCTCTCGATCCGGCTCATATCCAGAATATCATTGATCAGGGACAGAAGGAACCGGGACGATATGCCAATCTTGGCAATGCAGTCTGCCACCTGCTCATCATCCCCTATGGACTGGGCCGCAATGGTGCTCATGCCGATGATGGCATTCATGGGTGTGCGGATCTCGTGGCTCATACGGGAGAGGAAATCCGACTTGGCCGCATTGGCCGGCTCCGCGGCAACCAGGGCTGCCGCCATCTCCTCCTTCTGCCGCTGCTCCTGGCGCACCACGTCTGTCACATCTGTTCTGGCCAGACACGCCCGCCCCAGTTCCCTGTCTATATAGAAGACCTCACAGCGCTTGACCCGCTGTTCCCCGGCTTCATTTTTCATCTCCACAATAAAGGAGTAGGATTCGTTCTCCTCAAGCTGCTCCTCCATATAGCTGTATTCCAAATGCTCCAGATAATATCTGCTGACTTCCTCCTCCATCACCTGCTCTGCCATTTCCTTTACTTCCGCCTGAAAATACCCGTTCCTGGGAAGTATTCCGTATGCCCGTTCATCAAAGGAGATCAGATGATACCGGTCACGGCGCAGATCAATGTCCGCGATGAGTTCAAAACCGAGATCTGTTATCTTTTTCAGAAGCTGTTCCTGCATCTTCTGCTCTGTCACGTCAAACGTATAAAAAAAGACAATGATATCACCGGACTGGGGATTCAGGTAGGAGCGGAAGCTGGTATTGCTCCAAAACACGCTTCCGTCTTTTCTTCTCCTCAGAAATTCAAATTTGTAATCCACCTTTCCCGCACTGTAGTCAGCCAGCACTTTCTCTCTATCAAGGGCACTGCTGATCTTTTCGCCGTACTGCCAGTCCACGGCAGACTGGGCCATATTCTGCACGGTCTCCTCAAAGGTGGCTCCCACATGGGTGATGGCGTCATCCAGGGCCGACACATAACTCTCCACACAGTTTTTTGTCACATTCATCCGGCCGCGGAAATTTTTCTCGGAGGATGACAGCTCTGCAAAATAAGCCATCTCCTTTTCAAACAATTCCCTGGACCTTTCCTGGTTCTGCTTTTCCTCTGTGATGTCCACAAATACACAGTAAAAATACTGCTCCCCTGACTTTTCAGTGATGAGCTGGGCCTTAATGGAAATCCATTTGACAGAACCGTCCTTACAGATCAGACGGTTTTCATTATGTATGGTACTGCCGTACTTCAACTGTTCTCTCAGCTTTCCGGCCATAATTTCCAGATCATCGGGATAAATAACAGAAGACATCCTGTTGCCCATAGCGGCAAATTCCTGCCTGGTATAGCCCAGGAACTCAAAAAGACCGTCATTCGCTTCAATGACGGAAAAGAATTCGTCAAACCTGCAGCGGAACACCGCACCCGGAATATTATTATAGATGTGCAGAAGTTCCTCATGGCTTCCTCCTGTATCTGAGAGGCAGATATTCCGAATCTTCCACTGTTCCTCCTTACGTTCCAGTGTAAAATATCCTCCCATCTGCCAGGCATATACTTCACTTTTCAGCTCCAGCCTGCAGAAAAGGCTTAAGAGCACATCACTCAAGGGCTGCTCATATATGACAGTAACTGCCGGATAAAAAGCATGCTCTGCTTTCCCGGTATCTCTGCGGATATAATCCAGCATTTCCTGTTTTCCGTGAGCATATTCTCTGTCACCGGCTCCCACAAAGCGCACGTCACTGTCCAAAAATTCCGCCGCCCTTAAAGGCTCCCCCAGCGCAAACCAGGCATTACAGAATTCTTTTACTGTCTGAGCTGCATCTATTTTCTTTCCCATTTATCCAATCCTCTCATTACAGCAGTCCTCCTGCTGTTTGTCTCTTTTGCCTGTTGGCTTTATCTTAACACTTATCCAAATCATTGTAAACTCTGCATTTCAAGCGCTGCGCCTGCACTGCCCAAAAAAGGAGAGTCCTTCTTTCCGTACCACGGACAGCAGGCTCTCCTTTTTTCATACAGTGCGTAAACAGGCATGCTCCCCTGCAGACTGTACATCCGGTTTTCAGTCTTCCTCCCCCAGATACTGATACAGCAGCTTATCCAGTGCCTCAATATCTATGGGCTTTGCAAAATGGGCATTCATACCTGCCTGGGCAGCAGCCTGTGCGTCTTCAGCAAAGGCATTGGCTGTCATGGCTATGATGGGTATCTTTATGGCATCCGCACGGTTCATCCTGCGTATGGCCTTTGTGGCCTCATAGCCGTCCATCCGCGGCATCTGGATATCCATCAGTATCATGTCATAATACCCTTCCTTGGAATCAGCCACCATCTGCACCGCTTCCTCACCGTCACACGCCTCCTCTATGACAGCTCCTGATTCCCCGATCAGTTCGCGGGCAATCTCCCTGTTGATCTCATTATCCTCCACAAGCAGAATCCTCTTATCTGCGTAATCCACGGAAAGCACGGGACGCCTGATCTCCTGCTGCGGTTTTTCCCCGCTCAGTTCTCCGAGAAGGCCACACAGCTTTGCATGGTAAAAGGGTTTTGCCAGGAATGCCGTGACACCGGCCTCTCTGGCCTCGCGCTCTATCTCAGACCAGTCATAGGCGGTGAGCACGATCACCGGTGTGTCTGCCCCTATGACTTTCCGGATACGGCGGGTAACCTCAACGCCGTCCATATCCGGCATCTTCCAGTCCACGATCACCAGGCCATAGGGATCTGCCGACTTCTCCGCCTGCAGCACATAGTGCACCGCAGTGTGCCCGTCCGTGACAAATTCAGCACGAAGTCCCATGTCATCCAGAAGTTCCGCCGCGTTTTCACAGATCATCCTGTCGTCATCCACCATAAGGCAGCGCACGCCGATCCATTCCCGGGGTACTTCCTCCTCCCCGTCCTCCTGGAGTTTTAAGGGAAGTGTCACCGTAAATACGGAGCCTTTCCCCGGTGTACTCTCAACCCGGATGCTGCCATTCATGAGATCCACCACGTTCTTTGTGATCGCCATTCCAAGCCCGGTTCCCGTAACCTTGCTGCTTGTGGAATCCTGGGCACGCTCAAAAGGCTGGAAAAGTCGTTCTATGAACTCCTCCTTCATGCCGATTCCTGTATCGGAACAGCAGAACACATAATTCAGATACCCCTTGCGGGCCCCGGCCTTCTGTGTCACGGTTACATGGATACTTCCCCCTGCAGGCGTATATTTTATGGCATTGGAGAGAATATTGATACATACCTGCTGGACCCGCAGGGGATCCCCGATGACCTTCTCATTTTTCAGCTTCGTAAGGCTTACTTCCATGGTCAGCCGGCCGGCATCCGCCTGGGGTTTTAAAAGCTCTGTCAGTTCTGATAAAAGCTCAGCAAAGTCAAAAGGCTCATATCTCAGAGAAAGCTTTCCGCTCTCTATCTTTGACATATCCAACACGTCATTGATCAGACTGAGCAGATGCTTGCTGGACAATCCTATTTTTTTCAGACACTCCGCAACCCGGTCCCTGTCATTTAGATGGGCTGCAGCGATAGCGGCCATACCAACAATGGCGTTCATAGGTGTCCGGATATCATGGCTCATATTGGACAGAAACTGACTTTTTGCCCTGCTGGCAGCCATGGCATTGTCAAGGGCGCTCTGCAGTGCCTGGCGCTGCTGTTCCTCCTCATGACGCTGCTCGTCGATCCGGCGGGAGATGAGGATTGCCAGCTTATCCTCCGAATAGGGATTATCCACATGGATGATCTGTGTGGATGTCCAGTGGTAGACCTCATCCGTAAGCCTCTGCCTGGCTTCTAAGAATATCTCCTTTTTCTCCTCCAGTATCCCTCTTAAGTTCTTAAGGGCAAACCGCTTGATATAATCGTTCAGACTCTCCTCATGTATGGTGGACAGCATATCTTCAAAAAGCTCACTGTATGTTTTCTGTTTTCCGATATTTAGCTTCAGCGCCGGGTCTATATACACAAAACCAAGCGTGTCCCGGGTAAGATTGATCCGGATGATCACAGGATAGGCATTGGAGATTGCACCCACAAGAGTCAGGCGTTCCTGAAGTTTTTCCCTCTCCTCCGCCTCTGCCCTCAGCTTTTCATCCGTTACATCGTGAAACGTTGCGATCAGAATGGGATTTTCATTTTCATCCAGGGTTCTCTCCACGATTCCACCGGCCCAGAAGTAGCTGCCGTCCTTTTTCAGCACTCTGTTTTCAAAGATATGCTTGTTGTCTCTGCCCTCGGATTCTTCTGCGGGCATGATGACCTGCTCATACTCATCCGGATGGATGATCTCCCGAAGGCTGATACCTTTCGGTGCATTATTGGGCGCATTGTCAGGGTAAGCCAAAAGCCGCAGCCCTTCCCGGTTAAGGGACATCAGGTGATAGGGCTTCTCCACGGTCATAAGCGCAACACCCTCGGGAATGGCATTGTACAGATGTCCGATGTAATTGGCCTGGCTTCTCAGCCTTTTGTTTGCCTTGTTCAGATGCCGCAGATAAAATGCCACCAAAAGGAAAATCCCGGCCAGTATGTTTATGATCAGCACCATGGAGCGCATCAGGATAACATTGGTCTGGGCGTCCACCACATGCTTTGGTATAATGGAGATCAGATACCAGTCTGTATTCAGTTTCAGAGGTGTATAGCTGAAAACCGTGTCCTCCCCCTGATAGTAAAATACCGCCCATCCGGTGCGGCGTTCCCCCAGAGACTGCCTGAACTTGGCAATACTGTCCTCCTCATTTTTGGACACGGGGAGCATGTCAAACAGATTCTGCACGGTCTTGTTGCTGTTCGGGTGAGGAGATCGTATGAGCACATCCCCCTGTGTATTGACAATATAAGAAAAACCGGCGTTGTTGTAGAAGGACAGACTGAAGCTGTCTATGATACTCTCCACCTCATACTGCTTTACAAGATATCCCGTGGTGCCATCCTGAAGGCTTACCCGGACAAACAGTTCAAAGACATTGACACCGGTAACACTGCTGATATGAGGGTCCAGAATTCCGGAAGCCATATCCGTGTCCTTAAGCTCTGTCTCCACGCTCTCATCCTTCCCCGACCCTTCAGGGAGGCAGGTGCCGTCAGACAGATACAGTTGTACCCCGTCTTCTATCTCACTGTAATTCCCTATAACTTCAGCCAGTTCTTTTGTCTGCTCCCTTTTGTATTCTTTCAGGTAACCGGCTATGGTGTCCATGGACTCATAATTTTTCTCCAGCTGAACTTTCAGTGTGCCGCATCCCTGCTGTGTACTCTCCATGATCGTGTTGATGGACTGTTCCCAGAGCTGCTTTTTGACCCCCTGCACAAAGAGAAAGGTAAGGAGCAAAAGGGCCGCGCCCACAACGAATGCAGCCAGTGCTGTCTTTTTTCTGATGCCGGAAGTTTCATTCTTCTGCTTCACTGCAATCCCCTTTCCTCTCTGTTCTGTTCATCCAGCCACTCCATGGTCTCAGAAAGCGTCTCCCCTGAAAGCAGTTTGACTGAAACCTCTTTCGTCCACTCCCATATGGGAAGTTCCAGCATACCGTCTGTTCCCAATACCGTCCTTCCTGACTGGTAACAGGGGATCAGGGGCTGGATTTCCTGGACAGATGAGGGGCTTCCCTCTTTCAGAGGACTGAAGGAGGATTGCTGGTCCGCGAATTTCTGGATATTGTCCGGCCTTGTAAAATAATCCACGAATTTTAATGCGGCCTCCATATGCTCACTGTCCGCGTTCACACTCAGCCTGGTATCCGCATTGATGACCAGAAGGGAACCATCCTCAAGCACCGGATAGGGATGCACTTCAAAGTCAAATTCCGGCTTTCTGTTCTTCACCCTTGTGGCAGCCCAGGCTCCGGTCAGCATAAACGGGGCTTCTCCTCTGACAAACTCCGTCAGATCGTCTGAGGTCTTGTTTGTCTCCAGAGCACTTGCCCCGTCAATATACCCTTTTTTGAGAAACGTCTCTGCCAGGGAAAAACCGGATGAAAGATATTCGCTGAGCATTGCCTTTCCCTGATTGAGTTCACCAAACACCTCCGCCTGGCTGCCGTCCCGGTATGCAGAATAAAATACTTCTCCGATGGCCAGTGTCTTTAAAGAGATGTCATTGTTGGCGATCACAGGTGTGATACCCTCTTTGACAAATGCATCACAGACCTGTTCCCACTCCTCAAGATTTTCAGGGACTTCCTGCTCATGGTCCTTTAAAAGAGTCAGATTACAGTACAGCCCAAAGGCAGAAACCGTGGTGGGCAGCCAGAAAATACCCTCTTCATCTTCCATCTGGCTCCGCATGATATCCGTATAGCCGGACACAGCATCCAGAGCGGACAGATCCGCCAGTTTCCCTTCCTTCTTCAGCTCCAGCACGGCATCATGGTTCACCATAAACACATCATCCCCTTTGCCGGCATCCATTCTCTTTTTCAGAGCCTCAAAATATTCACTTCCCTTCAGACTCTCATATGACACACGGATATCCGGATTCTCATCCATGAACCCGGATATGATCTCTTCAATCACCGTAACGTTTTCAGGCTCATATTTGTTCCCGAAAAAGGTTATGGACGTCATATTTTCGGGCAGATCCTCATAATTTGTAAGCATGTTCTTTTCGCCGCATCCGCCAAGCAGAAAAACTCCGGCCAAAGCTGCTGCCGGGAACCGTGCCTGCATTCTTCTCTTCATTTTATTCTGCACTCCTTTGCTTCCTATACGGTGTAACTCTGTTCACATGTATTTCATTTTAGCACAAGAGTGCGTATTGTGCAATCTTAATCCTGTTCCGCATTTTTGTAAGCAGTGATGTCATGGCAGCTCACCATTACGGCCTCCTCCCCCTTCCAGGCAACCAGGCAGGCCTCCGCAGCAGTCCAGATCTGAAACCGGGGGTTGTAAATCTCCAGCTTCTTATTGACACAGGTTTTACTGAGTTCCCGCATGGGACAGGATGGACAGGGTCTGTCCCGGCGCATGAAAACCTCATAGCACGGCAGGCCGATATCTGCATTCTCACAAAATTCCTTTGTCCTTTTGTTGATGAACAGCAGTCTGTGTGTCCCCGGGTCTATGACATAGATCCAGGCACTCTGGTTGTTCAGGAGGTTTAAAAGTCCCTCCGATTCCTGCTTCAGCGCATCTTTTACCCGGTCCTTCATCAAAAAAATACTCAGGATCTCAGAGATGAACACTAGGGCGTCTATCTGCTCCCTGGTCCAGTAACGATTCTGCCGGCATTCGTCAAATCCCACATATCCTTTTATTACACCATTGTCACGGATGGCACACTGAAGCAGAGATTTTATCCCCTGTGACGCCAGGATATCATAATAGTATTTTGGCAGTGTACGGATATCGGGACAATAGAATATCCCCTCCTCATTGAAATTATCCAGATAATTCCCGCTCAGTTTATCCTCATAGGACACGCAGCTCAGTTTATCCTTCTGTGGTTCGACTCCCTCATTGCACCACTCATAGGTGTTGGCACAGCATCTGTCATTTTCCGTATTTTCAAATATATAGACACGGCTCACATCATACTGCTGTCCCACAATTTCCAATATGGAGGACACGGCATTTTTGATTTCGCCGGAGTCGTAGAGAATGTGGAATACATATTCAGCCAGACGAGTGTTCTGCGTGGTACCGCCGGTGTTGGAATCGATGGTTTCGCTGACGACGGAGCGCGGTCTTGCATTTCTTGGATACTCTCCTGCTGTATTCTCATCATATATGAAGTACCTGTTCTTTCCCTCATTTTTCGCCTGATATAATGCCCGGTCAGCTTTCTGGAACAGAGTGGTGAAATCCCTGCCGTCCTGGGGCGCCAGAGAGATACCGATGCTGCAGGAGACTGCCGCCTTCCCGTCATGACCGGCCTGGATCTCATACATCTCCCGGATCATCTTCCAGGCACCTTTTTCCACATTGGTGAGATCATGCATATCTTTCAGGAATACAATGAATTCATCCCCGCCGATACGCCCCAGAATATCCGTATGACGGAATACATGCTTCATTCTTCTGGCTGCATCGCTGAGTATGGCATCCCCGAACAGATGACCCATACCGTCATTGATCTCCTTAAAATTGTCGATATCCAGAATCATCACAGCACACAGCTCATCCGAAGGCATCGTATCCAGATATCTCCTGATCTGGGACTGGACCGTCATTTTGTTATACAGGCCGGTCAGCGCATCCCGCTCCGCCCGGTTTAGAAGGGACTGGGACTGCTGTTTCTCCTGGTCGATATCCAGGATGATCCCGATTACGCGGATGGGGCTTCTGTTCTGGTCAAACTGCACCGTGAGACGCAGTTTCCACCATTGGTACCGGTGTTCCCTGTTCAGGATACGCAGTTCCTCCTCCACATAGGATTCTCCCTTCAGAATACTTAAATAAATCCTCTTCAGCTTATCCAAATCTTCCTCACAGAGAATACTCCGTGTCTTTTCCCTGAACAGCGCCATGACCCCATTCCTGGGAATATTCCAGTTAAAAAGCTTTTCCATGTCCCTGGAATATTTTAACTGGTCCTTCACAATATCCCACTCAAAGATAATGTCATTCGTCTGGTTCATGATAATATCATAGCGCTCCAGAGTCAGGCGCAGCTCCTCCTGGGCCTCCCTCTCCTGGGTGATATCAATGATGATACAGTAAAAGGAAGGACATCCGCCGCATGGATCCTCGATGAGCTGTCCCTTGTCCAGTACCCATATGATATTACCGTTTTTGTGCCGTACACGGTACTCTATATTTTTTGTCTTTCCCAGAGCCATCTGGCGCTTTACCTCAAGGGCAGTGGGAACCCGGTCTCTCTCGTCAACCATCTCCCAGAAATGGTCATGGAACCACTCCTTTATCTCCTCCCTGGTATATCCGAACATGGATACAAATCCGTCACTTACCTGCAGAAGTGTAAGCTTCTCATCATAAAGGCACCGGAAGATACCTCCCGGCACGTTATTGGTGAGAACTTCCAGATCCTCCGCAGCCTGTCTGAAACGCAGTGTGCTTTCGTTCACAAAAGCCTCCTCCCCTCCTGAGGCCCGGCAAAATAGAGGCTTTCAAATTCACGGGCACATACAGGCCTTCCGAACAGATATCCCTGTATATAGTCAGGTGAAGCCTGCATGACCGTATCATATTCTTCCTTCGTCTCCACACCCTCCACACAGACTTTCAGGTGGATGATATGTGCCAGTTTTACAATGTATTCCAGAAATATGTATTCATAGCTGCCCTTATTCAGTCCTCTGATAAAGCTGCGGTCTATCTTGATGACATTTGCCGGAAGCTCTTTCAAATGGCTCAGGGAAGAGTATCCGGTCCCAAAATCATCTATGGCGATTCCGTACCCCATGTCATGCATATCCTTAAACTCCTGATTCAGAAAATGCAGATTGGGCACCCAGCAGCTCTCTGTCAGCTCCAGGATCAGATTCTTTGCGGATACTTTGGGAACATGCTCATTTTTCAGATATTCCAGCAGCGCATTTTCTTTGAGCTGGATATAAGACACATTGATGCTCATGGTGAAATCCGGGTCATATTTCTGCCACTCCCGGCACTGCTTTGCGCCCTCCTCCAGGACCCATTTTCCTACCTGGATGATCAGATGATTTTCCTCCAGAAGAGGGATGAATTCCATAGGTGAAACCTCCCCATGCTTCGGGGAGTGCCAGCGCAGCAGGGCTTCCGCCCCCACAACCCTCTGGTCTTCTGTGTCAACCTGAGGCTGGTAATACAGCTCAAATTCATTGCATCCATGATTGACACAGGCGTGCAGGCTCTCCTGCAGCTCCATGATCTTACGCTTCCTGTCATACATTTCCCGGGAGAAGAACACAAGCTGGTTCTTTCCGTTCATTTTCGCAATCTCCACTGCGTTTTCCGCGTGCCGGAACAATTTCTGGTAGGTTCTTCCGTCTCCCGGAATCATACAGGCTCCCGCAGAGATAGATATGAGCAGCGTCTGCCCGTCCACTGTGAAATGGTTTGCCACAAACATCTGGATATTCTCGTAAATCTCCCGGATGCCCTCCCTCGTCCCGCCCTCCATCAGAAAAGCGAACTCATCCCCGTCCAGGCGGTACATCTGACAGCCCGGAGGCAGAAGTTCGGAAATACGGGTGGCGATCAGGTTCAGCGCCCTGTCACCAAAAGCATAGCTGTACTTCTCATTGATATTTTTAAAGTTATCAATATCCAGCACCACAATAACGCCCTGCATATGCTTTCCGCACTTTAAAATCTGACAGATATCATGTTCGAACTGATTCCTGTTCATAAGGCCTGTCACATTGTCGAATTTGTTCTGTTTTCCGATATTGGAAATCCTGCCCATCATAAAAAGGGGCCTGTTCTGTTCATCGGTCTTCACCTTGCCCCTGCACGACACCCATATAATCTGTCCTGTTTTCTTGTAGACCCTGTACTCCATATCGTGATATTCCTTGGCACCGTCCTGTATAAGCTTAAGGTCCTCAAGCCAGAGCTTCAGATCCTCAGCCACCATGACGCTCCCCCATACAGAGACCACATCTTCCTCTATACTGCGGTCAATCTGAAAATCTTCATATGCATTTTCCGATATGTAAAAGGTCCCGTGCTGAATATCCCACATATACAGGTAGTCATCCGTTGTCTCGGACAGCAGGTCCAGAAAAACACCGGCTGAAAATTTTTCTTGTTTGATCAAATTAGGCATACCAACCTCCTGTGTACCTTAATAAATATATTATAACTTAATTTAAAAGGCATTACCAGGTGGTTTTCTGTAATATTATGGTCTTTTGTGCACCAAAACAAGAGCAGAAAACGTCCTCTCGGCATTTTCTGCTCTCCGTCATACGGTTCAGTTCCCATTCTCACTGAGAATCGCCGCAAGATCTCCGATTCCTTTTTTTCCAAAGAAAACCTTCTCATCATTGAGGATCATACAGGGCACACTCATCACCTTATACTTTTCTTTGAGTTTCGGGAAATGGGCCAGGTCGAACATCTCCGCTTCCACATATTCGGATACAGCCGCCGCTTTCTGGGCGGCCATGACTGTATCCGGGCACATGGTACAGGAGAGGGAGACCAGCACCTTTAGATTGACCGGGCGGTCCAGCTTTTCAATCTGCTCTTTGATCTCCTGCTGAATCTCCTGGCCCGGTCCGGCAACATTGTAAAGGGCAATGACAAAGGAATTAAATTCATGGCCCCCCGGCACACCGTGAAACTGGATACCGCTGCTTCTGCCGTCCGGATAACACAGCTCTATGGAGGGCAGGATTCGGCCTTCTGCCGATTCCCCGGCTTCCGCCTTTTTCCAGGTCAGCTTATCGCTCATTCCTTCCAGCTCCCGGAGAAATCCTGTGATCTCTCCTGACAGAGGTTCCTCGTTCAGCCAGGCTTTTAGAAGTACAGGCTGACTGAACTTTGCAAAGACACCCTGCAGCTGCTCTCTGACCTGGCTGCTTAAAAATCCATCGCCGCTATTCTCTGCCGCTGCAGGTGATCCTGTCTTTCCGAACAGCTCTGTCTTCGCAGCGGTTTCTGCTTTCCCAGGCAGTTCTGTCTTTGCAGCGGTTTCTGCTTTCCCAGACAGCTCTGTCTTTACAGATGATTCTGCCTTCCCAGACAGCTCTGCCTTTACAGATGATTCTGCCTTCCCAGACAGCTCTGCCTTTTCCGGCTGCTGCACTTTTCTTTCGGAAACCAATTCCGGGATGCCCAGCTTTGCATGAAGCTCAGATACCACTTTTTCCAGGGAGGCAGCGGCGGCTGCCCCATCGGACACAGCGGTCACGACCTGGCGCAGGTTCTTAACGCACACGTCTCCCGCTGCGTAGACACCGTCCAGATTTGTCTTCTGGTCATGATCTGTGAGCAGATACCCATGGGCATCCTTTTTTACTTCCGGTCCGATCCAATCTGTATTCGGCACATACCCGGCAAATACAAAGACACCGAAGCCCGGGTCGTCCCCCGCTTCATGGACCCACTCTTTTTGTGTCCGGTTATTTCTGAATCTGGCGTAGGTGACTATATCTTGGCCGCCCACCTCCAAAAGCTCTGTCTCAAAGAGCACTTCTATATTCTCATAGCTTTCCAACTGGTCAGAAACCATTTTGGCACAGGAAAATTCATTTTTCCGCACAACTATGGTAACTTTTTTCGCATATTTTGTCAGAAAAATCCCTTCCTCCACAGCGGCAAATCCGCCGCCGATCACAAAGACATGAAGGCCGGAGAAAAATTCCCCGTCACAGGTAGCGCAGTAAGCAACGCCTCTGCCCTGAAACTCCCGCTCTCCTTTGAATCCCAGCTTGCGCGGATTCGCGCCGGTTGCCAGGATCACACCAAGGGCTCTGTATTCCCCTTTTGTGGTGCGGAGAATCTTGATATCACCCGTAAGCTCCATGGCAAGCACTTCAGCAGCGGCGAACTCTGCGCCGAAATTCTCAGCCTGGCGGCGCATATTCTCTGTCAGCTCTTTTCCGCTTGTTTTTACAACACCCGGATAATTTACAATCTCCGCGGTTATGGTGATCTGGCCTCCGATCTCCGCTTTTTCCAGAACTAAAACCCTGTACTTTGCCCGTGCCATATACAGAGCGGCAGTAAGGCCGGCAGGACCGCCGCCCACAACCGCCAGATCATATAGATTCTCCTCTGCTTTTACAGCATTCATCAGAGTAGTCCGACCAGGTCAAGGCTCGGTTTCAGGGTTTCTGCTCCGGGCTGCCATTTCGCCGGGCAAACCTGGTCGCCGTGTTCGGCTACAAACTGGGACGCCTGGACACGGCGGAACAGTTCATCTGCGTTTCTTCCCACATTTCCGGCGATCACTTCATATGCCACGATCCTGCCTTCCGGGTTCACAATGAAGCTTCCTCTCTCCGCCATACCGTCCGCTTCGATCATTACTTCAAAATCTCTTGTCAGAGCGCCTGTGGGGTCTGCCAGCATGGGATACTTGATTTTCTTGATGGTCTTGGACGCGTCATGCCATGCCTTATGCACAAAATGCGAATCACAGGACACACTGTAGATCTCGCATCCGATTCCTTTAAATTCCTCATATTTATTTGCCAGGTCTTCCAGCTCTGTGGGGCACACAAAAGTGAAATCCGCAGGATAGAAGAAAAATACGCTCCACTTTCCAAGCACATCCGCCTTGGATACTGTTTTAAAATCTCCGTCCACATAGGCCTGGACTGTAAAATCTCCGATTTCTTTGTTGATCAATGACATATATTGCCTCCTTTATATTGTGGTTTTCTGGTTTTATTATGGTCTGCATGGTGTCAAATCATTCCCGCTGCTTTTATCTCTTTGTGTAAAAAATATATGCGGGAAATACCACGTATAGTTAGTCGTCGCTAACTAAATACCAGTATAACAGACTTCTTTTCAGAAAGCAAATGGATATATCAGGAAATCCTCCTATCTGCGGACAGCCATGACAACTGTCAGCCCCAGCATGACCAGTGCTGCCATCAAAAGAGGTACCATCCCGTCATAAAAGCCGGCCCTGCTGTCCAGGTGATAATAGCGCACATAACAAATCAGGCTGATGACTGCCGCGATACCGGTCACCGCTATAAAAACAGCCGCAATTCCCCATGTGAAGCTCTGGTAAGCGTACAGAGCATTGATCTCAGCCAGCGTGAGCATAACCCAGCCTACGATCAGTATCAGTTCTGTAGTCAACGGTCTTTTAAAGAAAAATAAAGTAACTGCCGTCAGCAGGAAATAAACCGCGATTCCGCCCCACAGCACAATACTGTCTGAGAACAGTTCCCTGCTGCGGTTTTCAACCCCCATCCCTCTTAATATCACGACAACAGAGAGGATACCGGGCACCGCTGCGGGTATCAGCAGCCATCCTGATTTCATCCCCTTAACGGCATTTTCCGGCCGAAACGCCAGCATCCACCACGCCAGATAAAATGCACAGCAGACGATGAGCAGTATATTTCCCAGGAATATCTGTTTCAGATACGAATCATAGCTAATCATTCCCATAGAGAATCTCCCTTCTTTTTACTTCACGTCTTTTTCAGGCTCCATATATTCTTTGGAGCCGCATTTCGGACACCGGATGATCTTTCCCTCCACTGCATTGACGGATAAAATCATCTTTAGCACAGGAGGCTTCCAGCAATACCCGCACTTTGGGCATATCAGATGTTCTGTTCTGTAAAATTTAATATACTGGTAAGCTGCCCATAGAAGGGCTGCGATCAAAATAATAACTGCAATGATCAGGATGTTTCTCTGTATTATCTCCATTTTGCTGCCCTTCCTTTCTGTTCCCATACTCTCAGTCTGTAAAACCTCTATTTTCTATTCTCAGTATACCACATTTTACTTCTGTCCGAGATATGAATGTTCAAATAAAGTTGTATCTCTGATTCTATTGATTTTTACTTAAAAATGTTATATCCTTTTATAGGTTAGAAAATTCCAACATAAAAAAATACATATTTTATCTGCCGCCGTCACACCTATGGCGGCGGGCTGTTTCTCTACGAAAGGAGCAATCACTTATGCACTGCACGCGAAAACTGAACGACACAATAAGCTGGGTTGGCGGCAATGACCGCAGGCTGGCACTTTTTGAAAATCTGTTTCCCATACCGCGGGGTGTTTCTTACAACTCCTACCTGATCACAGATGAAAAGACGGCTTTGATTGACACTGTGGATGCCTCCATCTCCCATCAGTTCCTGGAAAATATTTATTATGTTCTGGACGGACGTCCTCTGGATTATCTGGTGATCAACCATATGGAGCCGGACCACTGCGCCAACATTGAAGAGCTGCTGCTGCGTTTCCCTGACCTGAAAATTGTGGGAAATGCAAAAACTCTGGCATTTGCAAAGCAGTTTTACGATATGGATATGGAGGGAAAGACCATAACGGTGAAGGAAAACGATTCCATCTCTCTCGGCGCACACACACTTCGTTTTTATTTTGCACCCATGGTTCACTGGCCTGAAGTCATGGTAACTTACGAGGAGAGCGAGAAGATTCTTTTCTCCGCAGACGCTTTCGGAAGCTTCGGTGCCCTGAACGGCCATCTGTTCAGCGATGAGGTAGACTTTGACAAAGACTGGCTGCCTGACGCGCGCAGGTATTACAGTAATATTGTGGGAAAATACGGGGTTCAGGTCACATCCGCGCTGAAGAAGCTGTCAGGTCTTGATATCCGTATGATCTGCCCGCTCCACGGTCCTGTCTGGAGAGAAAACCTGGAATATCTTCTGGATAAATACGCACACTGGAGCAGCTATCAGCCGGAGGAAAAGGCGGTTGCCGTATTCTACGCTTCCATGTACGGAGATACGGAAAATGCAGCCGATATCCTGGCCGCCGGACTGGCGGAGGCAGGTGTCAGAAATCTTGCCGTTTATGACATCTCCAACACCCATGTCTCCACATTGATCGCGGAGGCCTTCCGCTGCAGCCATCTGGTGATCGCGTCGCCTACTTACAACGGCGGCATCTATCCGGCAGCACTGAATCTGCTCCATGATATGAAGGCACTGAATCTGCAGAACCGCACCATCGGACTGATAGAAAACGGTACCTGGGCACCGACCAGCACCAAACAGATGAGAGCACTGCTGGAAGAAATGAAACAGATGAAGCTGCTGGAACCTGCAGTTACCATCAAATCCGCTCTTAAGGGGGATTCCATGGAAAAACTGGAGGAACTGAAAGAGAGCATTCTTGCCTCCCTGCAGTCAGTCTCCGAATAAAGAAAAAGCAACCGGGCATTCTGCCGCAAAGCAGATGCCCGGAAACTATAGTCTCCAAACCATAGAGATCCTGTCTAATGCCTGAATCTGTCCTATATCCAAAGATTTCCTTCCCTTCACACCGGCTCGCCGTTCTCTCTGAACAGATATCCATTTGCCAAGTTTATCCCCGTTTTCTGTCGTATACTTTAATGGAACCAATAGACTGCCATGTACCCGGTAATATTCCGCTGCCAGTGTATACCAGTAAAACCAGTCATTTCTTTTATAACAGCTCCAGACCATGCCGCAGTGTTCCAGGTCCTGTACCTGTTTTTTTGTGAGCTTTCCGGCCTTGCGCTTTTTTCTCTGCTCTCTCACCCAGTAACCCAGCCTATACCCATCCACAGTAAAGGCAGTATGCACTTCCAGATTTCCATATTGCAGGTAATAATTCTCTGCCATATATATCCATTGCTCCCATGAAAGTCTGTTCTCCAGTTTCCATACCATGCCAATCTTCTCTAAAGCAATCACCTCATCAGTATGGATCATATTGTCATGAAGTCCGTTATAGCGGGCACGCTGCCTTTCAATCCAACGTCCCAGACTGTAGCCATCCATTGTCTTATATCTGCCAGGCACAAGCAGATTCCCCTTTTCTTCATAATAAGCCTTTGCGCATCCATACCACTCATCCCATGTTTGTTTCTTATAATTACCAGACGCCATATAATTCTCCTGACTGCCCGGGCTGTACACAATCTGCAGTCCGGTTTTCAAAAAATTTATGGCATTTTATACCTGGATACATAATGTCAATTATGTCATCAAGCGGTTCCTATCAGAAACTTTTTTCGTAACCTATAGCCACGAACTTTATAAAAAAGGACACAGAAACAACGCCGTGTTTTTTTGATCCCTGCGGCTTTATTTTTGTGCTCTTTTTTATTTTTGAGACGAATGATTCAGGTTTTTGTTGTATTTTGTTGAGCTGTTATTTTACCTGTGTTATAATAAATACCGTAAAAATCTATGTAGGTGTTTTATTATCGGAGACATAATTGACATTATGTCATGAGACATATCTGTACGCGTTCCAGGCAATCCCTGTGGAGCCTGCCGTTTTCTATCGTGTAGATCCGGGTGGTATTGATACTGCTGTGTCCAAGCAGATCAGCCAGCCGCACGATGTCCTTTTCAACCCGATAAAAAGTCCGGGCAAATAGATGGCGGAGATTATGCGGAAACACCTTACATCTGGCTACACCTGCCCTTGAACACAATCCTTTCATATCTCTCCAGATATTTTTACGATTTAGAGGTTTTCCATTTTTTCCAATAAATACACTGCCTGTCTTGAGACAGGATTTTTTAATATACTTTGACAGTATCTTCTGTACTGTGGCAGGGATAAAAATAACACGCGTTTTATTTTTACAGCTTACTACAGCTTTTCCCTCCCGAACTGCCTCCACTGTAATATACTCCAGTTCACTGACACGGATTCCGGTACCGCATATGGTCCGCAGAACAAAAGACAGCCGTGTATTTCCAGCAGCTTTTACAAGACGCTGATATTCCTGACAGCTCAGTTCTTTTTCTTCCTTGGCAAAAATCTGTCTCTGTATTTTCAATAATTTCACACAACAATCCTGCTGTCCAATATAGCGCAGAAAACTATGAAGTGAGATCAGCATGGAATTTACACTGGCCGGTGCATACCTGTCAGTCAGATATTCTTTATAGGCAATCATCTGTTCTTTGCTGATGCTGCCTGTATTTGAAAATCTGAAAAAGGAACGGACATCCCGCAGATACTTTTCAACCGTGGCCCGGCTTTTTTCTTCTTTTGTCAGATACCGTTCAAATGACATAAGGCTGTTTGTACTGATTTTATTCATAATCTACCTCCAGAGAATAATATTCTATGTTATCATTCCCATTCTGCAGATAACCATTCCTGACTCCTTCTATTCCACCTTGTTCATCTGTTCCATGATTTTTTTCGTCTTCCAATCCTTTGATAAACGGCCGGCCAGCAGAATACAAAGCAGAACTGCCATGAAGGAAATACCAAAAAATGCCGTATAATCAAAGCGGTACCCGTGCCCGAAAGCCCTCATATTCGACTGTCCATAGAGGTATCTCAGTACCGGAACAGAAGCCAGATACGCCAGAGCCACACCGAAAAACCCAAGCATGATATTTTCGAATATCATCATACGGCGGATCATTTTCACACTCATGCCTATGGCGCGGAGCATACAGATTTCCTGGGTTCTGATTTTCATCCGGTAGTTTAGGTTGTTGGTCACATTGATCAGTACCAGGATAAAAGAGATCACCGCAATGCCCACCACATATACCATCTGTTTTCTGAAAAGCATCTCGTTTTTACGGATATCTGACATCATACTCCGGGTGGAGATTCCCTGAAACCGGCTGCCAAGCCGGATCAGCCGTCTCTCCAGTTGTTCCCGGTCATCCTCTGTCAGATTCTCTTCCCCGTCCATGTACATGCGCTGTATATGACTGTCCGGACAGAGTTTTTCCACCTGGTCATCACTGGTGATCAAAAGCGGATACACCGTGATATTACAGTCATACATGTACGCAAAAGAAACGATTGCTGCCACCTTATACGTCTTATAGCTATAACTGCCATCCGTATCTGTCAGCTGTTCATAGGCCATATGATTCGTATCAAAATCCTGACGATATTTTATCCGGATCTCATCCCCTGCCCGGTACTGCATAAGCGGAGTCCCCTCCTTATAATTGCCGGGGTACTTATTTTTCTTTTTTGTGTCATCCATATGCAGAACGGAAAGGATGACCTCATTGTCTTTCAGCCCGTTCTCGTCAAATTCTCCGTCTATGACATACTTCTTAAGCTCTGCCAGCGCGTTTTTATTATACCCATACAGGACTGATTTATAGATCTGGTCCGTACCGTCATTTCCGGCTAGGGGATAATGCCGATTTTCAAGAACCGCCTCGTTCATCTCATCATAATATGTGTCGTTCCGTTTCACCTCTTTATCATCAACCACCCGGACCGGAATCCCTGACTGTGTTTTTACACTGCGTATTCCATCCAGGGACGCGATTTCCCCGGCAGTCTCCCTGGAAACCCCATCATATGCACTTCCTATGCTGAGTGTTCCCATCTCATACTGCCCGTTTAAATAATACATTTCCGCGGTATCTTCCCGGTAGTGCTGTGCTATATTCTTCTGGTAGGCCAGGCCCGTAAACAATGTCACACCGGCACATATAGTCAGCACTACAAATACGGAGGTCTTCTTCTCTTTCAATATATATTTATTTCCAAGAGAATACAGCGTATAGGTCCTTCCGTGTCTGTCCCCGTCCTTTTGCCAATGAAAATGCCTCATGGAAAAGACACTGTCTTTCTCCTTGTTGCCATAATTGGCGATCAGATCCGGCACCGGTTCCCGCACGATCTTCTTTCCTGTAAAATACCCCACAATACCGATGAGCAGCGCTATGGCGACCAGACAGATTCCGATCTGCAGAAAAGGGATCACCGGAGCAAAAGATACCTTTTCATTATTCAGATAAATTTCCTGGCTGCTGTCTCCTGACAATTGGGAAATGAGCAGCGCTATGACGGCTCCCAGAATGCCTCCCACCGGAATACTGAAGAGGAATATCTCATACAATTCTGATAAAATAAGCCTTCTGAGCTGTCCGGACTGCATCCCTATGGCCCTGAGTATGCCGTAGGGGTTTCTCCTGGACATCATGGTAATCTGAAAGATACCGTAAAAAATAATCATGGTGATCACCAGCAGAACACTGATAAACTTCAGATCCGTCAGCCATAATCCCGGCAGATCTTCCCTCCCCGGACATTTCTTTACCTGCTTTTTCTCGATACCCAGTTCCCGGCAGACAGCGTCCACCTTTTTCTCATAAGTTATCCCATCCCTGAAGCGGACAAATACGGAATAATTGTCTTCCCCTTCAGACTTTATGGGCGCGTAGAGCATTTTGACCCCGTATTTTTTATTACTCGGCACATCGGACAGTATCCCCACCAGGTCACATACCTCCGTGCGGCCGGCCTTCTCATCATATATCTCTATTTTTTCCCCGCATACAGGCTCGATTCCCATATTTAACAGCGCCCACCGCTCTGCTACAATCTCATTTTCCGCCTCCGGCAGACGCCCTTTTTCCACAACTGCTGTCAGTGTGATGTACCGGTCATCCCCTCTGTCCAGATGATTATCCGGGGAATCCTTCTGATATTCCTGATACTGCAGCTGTCTCAGCGCATACCACTCCAGCTCCGGGTCGGATGCCAGCATTTCCACCTGGCTGCTGTCAATCTCAGATATACTGCAGTCTGCATCTGTAAAAAGCATTTTCCCCTGTATATTTTCCATCTTATGATTCGTATGGACCAGGATCAAAAGGGATGTGATAAGTATTATGCTCAGTACAAAACAGAAGAATAATGCCAGCGTGTTCTTCTTATAACTCTTCATAAACCGGTGCCGCAGACACATTCTGCTGTCCGTCTCTTCTCTTATTTCCATTGGTATCCCTCCCATCACATCACGATTTTTCCGTCCTCAATGCGGACAATACGGTCAGCCATCTGCGCGATCTCTGCATTGTGAGTGATCATAACAATGGTCTGGCGGTACTGTTCGCTTGTCACCTTCAGAATGCCAAGCACATCCTGGCTGGTCCTGGAGTCAAGGTTTCCGGTGGGTTCATCTGCCAGGATCACGGAGGGCTTGATCGCCATGGCCCTTGCAATGGAGACCCGCTGCTGCTGCCCGCCGGAGAGCTGTCCCGGCAGGCTGTCACACTTTTTCTCCAGCCCCAGAATATCAATGATATCCCGGATATACCTTTTATCCACTCTCTTGTTATCCAGCTTCAGAGGCAGAATGATATTCTCCCACACATTCAGCATGGGGATCAGATTAAACTGCTGGAAGACAAATCCTATCTTTCTTCTGCGGAAAATGGTCAGCTCATCGTCACTGAGCAACTCCAGTTGTTTTCCGTCCATGACCACGCTTCCGCTTGTGGGCACATCCAGACCGCCCAGCAGATTCAGAAGTGTGGATTTTCCGCTGCCGGAGGTCCCGACGATAGCCAGAAATTCTCCTTTTTCAACTGACAGGTTCACACCGTCCAGTGCTGCCACCTCCGACTCCCCGCTGCCGTATACTTTTCTTAAATTTTTTGCCTGTAAAATCACCATATTGTTCTCCCTCCGATGGTTTTCCCGTACAACGAAAAATAGCCTGTATCATTACAATACAGACTATACCATAAGAATATTTCCAGCCGGTGTCAGAAATATATCAGTTCTGACACATTATCCCCTGTGCAGAAACACAGAAAATGTAGAACCTTTGCCGGGTTCTGAGGAAACTTTGATATATCCCTTTTCTCTTTTGATCACTTCTCTGGCAAAATAAAGCCCAATCCCCACGCCCGGCTGTCCGGACACTGCTCTGGAACGGTAAAAACGTGTAAAGACGGATGCCTGTTCCTGCTCCGCGATCCCGATTCCCGTATCCGCCACATCCAGCCGAAGAAACATGGGATATTGGAGAACGCGCACCGATACACTGCCGCCCTTTGGCGTATACTTTACCGCATTGTCTATGATATTTCCCACAGCCTCTATGGTCCACTTCAGGTCAAACACTGCCTCTTCCGTGGAATCCTCAATCGTAAGGGTGACTCCTTTTTGCCGTGCCTTTTTGGAAAACTGTCTGTCTGCAGCAGACAAGACCTTCCGGATACAGCATTTTCGTGGTTCCAGTTCCAGGATACCGTTTTCCAGGCGCGATAATTTCACCAGGGACTCGATCAGAAAATCCAGCTTGTCCACCTGCTCTATGACTGCGTCGATCTCCTCTGCAAAATCTTCATGAACGGAGAGGTCTCCGGCTTTCCACTTTTCCTGCTGTTCTTTTAACAGCTCCCCATAAATTTTTATATTTGCAATAGGTGTGACGGTCTGATGGGATATGTCAGAGATCAGGGACTGTATCCGCTCTTTCTGTGCGGCAAGAGAAACGGAGGATAACCGGCTGTCATTTAGAAAACGCCACATGGCGCTCTCCAGCTCTGACATTTTCGTATCCTCCAGCTTTCCCTCCGAAAAGGTTCCTGCTGCCGCATCCTCCAACATTTCCTGCAGACGTTTCAGCAGTTTTTTCTCCCGTGCCCTGCACGCTGCAAGGACGAGAGCAAGCGCTGCCAGAAGACAGAGGATGATGCACACACAGATTCCTGTGATCATAGTTGTATTCATGCTCTTTTACCCTTTTCCTGCCGCTCCCACACATAGCCGATACCATAGACTGTCCTGATATAAGCGTTTTCATGCTCTGCTTCCCGCAGTTTTCCCCGCAGCCGTTTGATCACCACCGTGAGGGCGTGTTCCTCCACATACTCTGAATCACCGGACCATATTTCATCTGTCAGTGTCTCCCTGGACAGTACCACACCGGGATTTTCCACCAGTTTTCTTAAAAGCCTCTGTTCCGTTCGGCTCAGCTCCACAGAGGTGCCGTCCACACGGAAATCCATCTTTCGGAAGTCAAAGGCATAATGCTCTGTCTGATAGGTCTCCGGGTTTTCCGTCTCTGTCTCCCTCAACTGGACTTCTATCCTTGCGCGGAGCACCATCAGGCTGAACGGTTTTGTGATATAGTCATTGGCGCCCAGCTTCAGGCCTGTGACAATATCCATCTCCATATTATTTGCTGAGATCAGGATGACCGGCACCTGGCTTTTTTGCCGGATCTCCACCAGCCAATCCAGCCCGTTACCGTCAGGCAGGTTAATATCCAGCAGAATCAAATCTATCTTCTCTTTATCAACTGCAGTTCTTCCCGCCTGGACAGAATCACACTGCAGGCAATGGTACTCCTGTCCTTTCAGCGCCAGGCGGATGCCGTTATTCAGTTTCAGATCATCTTCCACGATCAATATATTCTTTTTTGTTTCCATACCCTGTCTGTTCCTTTTACTTGTTCTCATCGTCTGCCGCTGCTATCACATATCTGTTTCTGCCCTGTCTTTTTGCCTTATATAACGCAAAGTCCGCTTTCTTGTAAAGTGTCTCAAAATCCGTTTCCTTACCCACTGCCAGGACCACGCCGATGCTGGCAGTGATGCTGACACCTCCCTCTGTCCTGTTTCTGAGTGCCCGTATCAGTTCCCCGGCATGCTCTTTTGCCATCTCTGCACCGGTGATTGACAAAAACGCAATAAATTCATCTCCTCCGATGCGGCCCACGACAGCATCCTTCCCGAACTGTCCTGCAAGAGTCCCGGAAAATTCCACAAGCACTTTATCTCCCGCCGCATGCCCCAGTCGGTCATTGACCTCTTTGAAATAGTCAATATCCAGGATAAAAAAGGCAAACAATTGATCCGGCCCCTGTTCCAGCATCCTGCGCACATGCTCCTGCGTAGCCACTTTGTTGTACAGGCCCGTCAGGGAATCCTTCTGCATCTGTTCCATCATGTACAGCTCATGCCGCTTCTGCTCATCAATATTCTGGCGGTACACCAGCATCCGCACAGAGTTATCTTCCTGCCAGCGGAAAATGTGGGCAGTGATGCGCATCCAGTAATACGTCTCTCCGTCTGTGGTGATCATGAAGTCATACTGCAGATTGTCTCTTCCGTTCTCAAAGGCTTCCAGCACGTTGTCCGGATGGAAGGTACGGATATATCCCTCCCGGTATTCCTCCTTGATCTGCTTTTGGGCAATGATGCCCAGGGCCTTGTCAAAGGGTATGTCCGGCGGTGCCCCCAGACTTTCAAAATATGCGGAGGTAGCTTCACTGGCTGCCTGGTTATGGGTAATGTCAAACTCATAGATATTCTCGTAAAGCTGTTCCGTAGCCTCCTTAAACACTGCCTGGTGCACCTTCTCCGCTTTCACAGTCAGCTCTATGATTTTCTTATTATACCTGCGTATAACGGAGGTGATCGTTATAAGGACAAGTAAGATGGTTATTACCACGATCGTCATTTCCCTTAAAAGCTGCAGCGACAGTCTCTCATTAAGCTTCGTTGTATCATGGTCTATGATCAGGTACCAGCCCAGATTTTCAATAAAACGGCTGACAACATACCCGCTGCTTTTCTTTGATGAATACCACAGATTCTGGGTTCCTTCACGGCTGCCCAGAATGGTGTCCTTAAGCTTGGCAAAGGCACATCCCTCGAACAGATTGCTGTCCCCCTGAAACCTGGTATAAGTACCGGAAATCTCAACATTCCCCTCCTCATCCACCAGATAGGCATTGACACCAAAATCATTCTCATACCCCTGAAGCAGAGCCTGGAGCGAATCCACGCGGAAGCCCACGCCTACCACTCCCATTACGTCTCCGTCCCCGTCTGTGATGCGGCAGTTGATGAAGACCGTAACCTCATTACCGGCTCCCTCTACCTGGTCATTATCGATCTGTATCCCATAATCGGTGTCCTGTTCCAGGAAACTGTAGAACCATACATTTTCTGGATCTCCTTCCTGGAGGACCCGGTCCAGCCCGTTATAATAATAGTAATTTTTTGTTTTCACGGAAGCCAGGAACACAGAGTCATATCCATACTTATCCCTGTAAGTGTTCAGATAATCCCGCATGGTGTCAATGAAATCCCGGTCTCCCAAATGCTCTTCTTCCCCTTCCAGAAAATCCTTCAGCAGGCTGTCATTAGCCATGGTCAGTGAAATATTGATAGGCTTTGTAAAAATGGTGTCTATCTGATGGTAGATACCTTCAGATGTCAGTCTCGATACACTTTCAATATCCTTTCGGAAAATTCCCTGATTGGATTTGTAGCTGATAGCTGATGTCACCACAAAACCTATGACAATAACAATACAAACAAGAAAATTAGTCCGCAGCAGTACATTTTTCTTCATATAGATATCCCCTTGGCCGTTTTCTGTATCTACGTTCCATTATATCTTTGTTCTTTCATAATGGAAAGCGCTTTTTTCAGGAAAGCCATTTTTCCAGTACCAACTGCAGTTGTTCCATATCCAGGGGCTTTGCCAGATGCCCGTTCATTCCGGCTTCCCTGGTTTTCTGACGGTCATCGGCAAAGGCATTGGCAGTCATGGCGATGATCGGCATTGCCCCCACATCCTGCCGCGGAAGCCCACGGATCTTCACAGCCGCCGTACATCCATCCATGACCGGCATCTGCATATCCATGAAGATCAGGTCATAGAAGCCTTCCTCTGACTGACGCACCTTCTCAACAGCAGCTCTTCCGTTTTCTGCGGTATCCACGAAAGCGCCTGCGTCTGTGAGGATCTCTGCTACGATCTCCCGGTTCAGTTCATTATCCTCCGCAAGAAGCACATTTTTCCCTTTATAGGAACCGCGGATCACCGGCCCGGAATCCGCCTCCTGACAGTTCCCGTCCGCAAACTGCTTGAGCTTGTAGATCAGCCTGGAACAGAACAGGGGTTTTGTGATGAAGCCATTGGCCCCCGCCTCTTTTGCCTCATCCATCTGTTCTGACAGGTCGTAGGCAGAGATCATGATGATTGGAAGCTGCCGGCCGGCCTGCCTGCGGATTTTCCGGGTAGTCTCTATGCCGTCCATGTCAGGCATTTTGTAATCTATGATTACGGCAAAGTAGTCTTCTCCTGACTTCCCTGCCTGTTCTATCTTCTCAAGCGCCTCCCCGCCCTTTAAAGCCCAGTCTGTCTTCAGCCCGAACTCTGCCAGACACTCGCAGGTATTTCTGCAGATAAACTCATCATCGTCCACGATCAGCACGGGCAGTCCTTCCAGCACACGCTCATCCGTCTGCTCTTCCTGGATCTGCAGACAGACAGATACTGCAAATCTGCTGCCTTTCCCATATGTACTTTCCACATGGATGGTACCTCCCATGAGTTCCGCGATGCTCTTACAGATGGACAGCCCCAGACCGGTCCCCTGGATGGACTGGATTTTTTCATCATCCGCCCGCTCAAAGGGCTCGAAGATCCGATATAAAAATTCAGGCTTCATCCCAATTCCCGTGTCTGACACCACAAATTCATAGAAAGCCATATTCTTCTTATCCGAAGGCGTTTCTCTGATCTCCATATATACGCTGCCACGGGGCGGCGTGTATTTGACCGCATTGGACAGAAGATTCAGAACGAGCTGCTGCAGGCGCTGCATATCACTGACCACGATCTCATGGGTAAGGTTATTGACATATGTTTTGAAGATAAGGTCTTTGCTGTGGATCTGCGGCTGCACCATAGTCACCACACCGTGCACCAGCTCAGCCAGATTGACTTCCTCCTCCGCAAGCACAATGCGTCCGCTCTCGATTTTGGACATATCGAGCACTTCGTTGATGAGGCTTAACAGCAGCTTAGAGGAGACTGTGATCTTCCCAAGGCAGTCCCGAATCCGCTCCGGGTCATGGATATGGGATCCGGCGATGGTTGTCATGCCAAGAATGGCATTCATAGGCGTACGGATATCGTGGCTCATTCTTGAAAGGAAGTCAGACTTTGCCATATTTGCCTTCTCAGCCTCCTCTAAAGCGTTTTGAAGGGCCACGGTCTGTTCCGTCAGTTTTTTCTGCATTTCCCTCAGCTCCGTAATGTCCGTCACATCTATAAAGATGACCAGATAGACAGGACAGCCCTTCTGCCAGCCCACACAGGCAGCATTTACCTGCAGCCAGAGCTTCTGCCCCTCCCTGTTTTTTACATACATGGTAAAATGCAGAGGCTTTCCGGCCAGAATGTTTTCTCTCTGCCCCCAGATAGCTTCCTTATTGTCCCTTATATTCCTCTGATATACACTGTTTTCCCCGCGTTCCGCTTCACTGCCGAAATATTCTGCAAAGCGGGAATTAGATTCCAGAAGGATCATGTTGAGTTCCTGATCGATCCTGTATTTCGCCACAAAACCGGGAAGGTTATCGTATGTGACGGACTGCTCCTTCTGCATCTGGATCATGTCATCAATATTGGTTATCACTGTGTATCCCACCTGATATCCGTCCACATATTCATCCGCGAACCGGACAGAGAACTGTACCCAGATATGCTCCCCGCTCTTTCTCCTCATCCTGGTTGCCAGTTTATATCCCTTTTCTCCGCGTCTTAAAGTCTCCATGACTACTCCTGTGATCCGGTCCCACTCTTCCCGGTCTGTTTCATAATACAGATCCGGCCTGTTGTGGAATACCTTCTCATATTCTTCCTTTGGCCATCCGATCATCTGGTAATAAAAATCATTTGCCCAGATGAGCGTAAAATGTTCATCCAGCAGATGCTTGCTCACACTCACCTCCAATAGCTGCATCAGTGTACTGTATTCATAATCCGCTGCTGTCTGACGTTCTATCTGCTTATAGTCTTTTTCCATATTTTCCGACATATACCTTATCCCTTCACACCTTAAAATCTCTTTACATGTGACACCTGTTTCCTGTCATCCATGTTCACATATACCTTGTTCATGTTAACCTTATTATAATTCACAGGAATAAAATACGCAACATTTTATGGAATTTCGTCTGTGGTGATGGTAGAATAGAGAAAAAGCCAAAGAAAAGAGGGGAATGAAACTTGTACAATGGGCAGAGTTTTTCTGATTTGATCTATCAATTCTATTCCATGCGCATACAATTCGGGTATTATACAGAGGGTGACACTCTGCCTCCCATTGAAACACTCAGCCGGGATTTCCGTGTCTCAACCTTAACCGTCAAGACAGCGCTGAAACAGCTTCGGGATGAGGGATATATCATAACCTGCGGAGGAAAAGCCACAAAAGTAAATACGTCGCATGCAGACCCTGCTTCTGCCGTCCGGTTTCTCTCCGCACGTATGGACCGTTTTGCTGACTTTTATCCGGCAAATGAAATGATTTTCTCTTCTCTGCTCACGGAAAGCTTTCGGCTTATGGAAGAGAAGGATTTTACCTGTCTTCTGGAATTGGCAGATCGGCTGGCAGCGGATGATTTAATGAGATTCTATTCATTCGCCCTTCAAAAGCTGAACAATTCCCTGGTCATGAACCTTTTATGGGAGTCCTCCCTTTACCAGGGCCTGCCTTTTCTGAAGGCAAAAAGATCTTCTGAACTATATGATTTAAATAAAATACGCAGAAGCCTGAAGAACCTCATCCGCTCCGGTAAAGAAAAGGATTTTCAAGCCGTTCACAGCGGTTTCCTGCATTTTCAGAGAACGAACAGGAAACATCTGGTTGAATTTTATGCCGAACAGACAGTCCCGGTACCAAAAGAAGAACAGACGCCTTTCATCTGGCACATATACCGGGAACGCCCGGAAATCTGCTACAGTCTGGCGTCACATATCCTGCACCAGATCTATCTCGGTCATTACCACGAGACACACTTTCTGCCTTCTTATGAAAAAATGGCAGAACTTTACGGTGTATCTGTCAGCACTGCCCGCCGGACGATCCGACTGCTCTGCCAGTTAGGCGCCGCGCAGTCTATCAACGGAAAAGGCACCCGCATTTTTTCCATGGAGGAGAGCTGGCTTCCCATGGACTGCGGCATCCCTTCCATCCGCCGCAGCCTTGCCTTTTTCATCCAGGCCCTTGAGCTGGTTAAGTATACCTGCCGGGATGTATCACAGACGTTTCTGAAAAAACTTACCAGGCAGAGTAAAAATGCACTTCTCCAGGTTTTGGAGCATGACCTTACTTTTGACCGCAGTGAGCTTACTCTTCTGCATATCGTTAAATATATTGCAGAATACCATCCATGCGCGGGGATAAGAGAAATTTATTTTAAACTATTTGAACTGATGCTCTGGGGATATCCCATAATGACCGGGTTAAAAGAGAGTGATTCACAAAGAAAATGTGTGGAATACGCAGAAATGATCATCCACACGCTGAAGACAAATGATTTTCTCTCATGTGCGGATGCGATTGGACAACTGGCTGTGTGGAAATTTTCCGCTGCGGATGACGCGCTTTGCAGATGCGGATTTGATTTTGAAGCCTTTCGCCTGCTGCCTTCCATACAGCTTATGTAGCCGCTATACCCAAAAAAGAGAGAGAACCAAAGAAATCATCTTTCGGTTCTCTCTCTTTTTTAAGAGGGGTGTGCGTTAAAACACCGCCTGCACGAAAAACATGTACAACACAGTTCCCGCGCTGATACTCAGAAGCATATTTTTCTTCCACCTGTGTACTGCGGTGATAAACAGGATGGCCAGGATTTCCGGAATCCCGTGGCTGCCTGTACCCACAAAGTCTTTCAGGCTGTAGGCAACCAGAAGACCGATAACGGCATAGGGAAAAACCGTTCCCAGATATGTAATAAACTGCGGTGGGTTTTTGCTGTCGGGAAATACCACAAAGGGCAGAAACCTGGTCAGCATCGTCCCCAATGCAACCGCTAAGATCGTGATAATACTCTGCATAACTGTCATTGCTCCACCTCCGGAATCATACTGCCTCTCAGAGCAGTAAAACACAATACGATCAGTACCATAGCCGGCAGCATAAAGTTCTGGCTGCCAAAGATAAACAGGCAGAGAAAAGAACCGCCAAGCCCCACAAGCGCCGGCAGATGTCCCTTCTTATCCTCCCACTGATTCAGGAACATGACCCAGAAAAGCGCGGTCATAATAAACTCAATCCCTTTTGTGTCAAAGTGTATCACATATCCCAGAAGCGCTCCCAGCGTTGCCCCTGAAACCCAGTAAAGCTGCCCCAGCCAGGTGACAAACAGCATAAACCAGCCTTTGTCCACATCCTCAGGGGGGTTGACCGTACAATTGATGGAAAACACTTCATCACACATTCCGAAGATCAGAAACACTTTCTTCCATCCGCAGTTTTTATACCTTTTCAGCATAGGTATCCCGTAGAAGAGATAGCGGGCATTCACCATAAGCGCAAGCAAAAACGCAGAGAACGGATGAAACGCCGACAGCAGCAGATCCACTGTCACAAACTCCATAGACCCCGCATAGATAAACAGGCTCATACACATTGGATAGACAAAAGAAAAACCCTTGCTCCGCATGAGAAATCCATAGGACATTCCCAGAAAGAGAAATGCAACACAGATGGGAAGTGTGTATGGCAGCGCAGCACGAAACGCCTTTTTTTTCATAACACAGCCGCTCCTTTTCAACTTGATTTTATTGCTCTTATTTCATATAATGGATAAGAGAATAATTGACATTCGTCAGATTTACCGAACATTTCGTTATATATATCTTACGATCGTTCGATATATCTGTCAAGCAGGAAAGGAATATTTATGGAATTAGGTAAAATAATTGCTGTAAATTTGAAAGAACTCAGAAGAGAACGCAACCTGACACTGGGACAGTTGTCCAAAATGTCCGGCATCAGCAAAGCAATGCTTTCAGATATTGAAAAAGGGGACAGCAATCCAACCATTAACACCATATGGAAAATTGCAGGCGGACTCAACGTGCCGTATACGAAACTGATCGACGGAATCGAAAAGGAAACCACGGTTGTCCGCCGTTCAGAGGCCACTATGCAGACCGGCGAAACAGACGGCTACCGGGTATACTGCTATTTCAGAAGTACACCGGTGAGAAATTTTGAGCTGTTCTATGTTGAACTGGATGGAGGCTGCGCCAACACTTCCATCGGACATACGGACAAGGCCCAGGAATATATCTATATCATTTCAGGTGAACTGGTGATTCATACAGAAATTATGGATTATACGCTGCATGAGGGGGAGGCCTTTGTCTTTGACTCTTCCATCAGCCACACGTATATCAATCAGCAGGAAATGCAGGTGACGTTTATGGTTGTTAATTATTATCCTCATTAAAGGATACCTCATGATTTCCGCCCGACCGTTCCGATACCCAGGCTTCCCGACATGAAAGCCCCCTGCGCTGCCCGTTTCAGACATCATCTGTCGTTTTTAATAACAGCCGCCGGGTTTCATAAAAAGACTGCTCCTCCAAGCTCTTTAAGTATATTATAGCCTGAATTCAAATTGAAATCAACGCTGTGCAGAATATATAAGGACCCGCAAATGCACAGTAATCCTGCACTTTTGCGGGTCCTATTTTCTCCTAAAAACTTACTCACCCGATAAACATAGCATCCCCAAACGAAAAGAACCGATACCTCTCCTCCACCGCTTCCTCATAAGCCCTCATAATATTCTCTTTCCCAGCCAAAGCCGAGACGAGCATCAGCAGTGTAGATTCCGGCAGATGGAAATTGGTGATCAGTCCGTCAATGATCTTAAACTGATACCCCGGATAGATAAAGATCTCTGTCCATCCGCTTTTTGCCTGAAGGTTTCCGTTCTCATCCGCAGCGGATTCCAGGGTTCTGCAGCTTGTAGTTCCCACGGAAATGATCCTGCCGCCGTTTTTCCTGGTTTCATTGATCAGTTCTGCCTGGTCTTCCTCCACCACATAGAATTCCGAATGCATATGATGCTTCTCCACATCATCTACTTTTACCGGGCGGAAAGTCCCAAGCCCTACATGCAGTGTGACATGGGCAATATTGACGCCCATCTGCCGTATCTCCTCAAGCAGCTCCTCCGTAAAATGAAGGCCTGCGGTAGGCGCTGCGGCACTCCCTTCCTTCTTCGCGTAAACGGTCTGGTATCTGTTTTTATCCTCCAGCTTGTGGGTGATATACGGGGGAAGAGGCATCTCACCCAGCTTATCCAGGATTTCCTCAAAAATCCCTTCATAACTGAATTTGATCAGACGGTTTCCCTCCTCCACCACATCAATGACTTCCCCTGTGAGAAGTCCGTCACCGAAACGGATGACCGTGCCCGGTTTTGCCTTTTTTCCGGGCTTTACCAGTGTCTCCCACACATTGTCGCCTTTTCTTTTCAGAAGCAGTATCTCAATCCCTGCATCGGTTCCCACCTTGCTTCCGTACAGACGGGCGGGAATGACCTTCGTGTCATTGATGACAAGGCAGTCTCCCGGGTTCAGGTACCTGGTGATATGTTTAAAATCCGTATGCTCGATCTCTCCTGTTTCCCGGTCCAGATGCAGCAGCCTGGAAGCGGAACGGTCGGCAAGAGGGTCCTGCGCGATCAGTTCCTCCGGCAGATCATAATAAAAATCTGATGTCTTCATTTTTTCTCCTTTATCCCTGTCAGCCAAATACAACATCCTCTTCCAAAAGCTCTGCCCTTCCGTCTGCGACCTCCACAATATTTACGCCGCAGTTTGGCGGAACACAGCCATGCCAGAAATTTCTGATCTCCGCATCCGGATAGACATTCTGTAAAAGTGCCCGCACGGCGCATCCGTGGGACGCAATGAGCAGTGTTTTATCCTGCAGTTTTTCCCTGCATATAAGCTCCTGGAAAAAGTCCTTTGTCCTTGTGCAGATTTCCCTGATACTCTCCCCACCCTTCGGAGGCTCATACACCTCTGTATGGTGGAAAAAATTATCCAGCATATGGGCAGGCAAAAGGGCGGAATCCCGCCCTTCCCATTCGCCGAAGGAGATTTCCCGGAGACGTTCATCGTCGTATATGGGGATATTCCTTCCGGCCAGTATCAGTTCTGCAGTCATTTTAGCCCGTTTTAACGGGCTGGTAAAGCAGAGGTCAAAGGGAATTTCTTTTAAAGCCTCCCCTGTCCGCTTTGCCAGAGTAATGCCGTTTTCATTCAAATCCGTGTCAGAGGCCCCCTGAAGCCTTCTCTGGACATTCCAGGAGGTTTCCCCGTGACGGATAATATAAAGCTTCATATTACCTGCTCTCCTAAAATTTCTGCAAACCGCGCTTTGTCTTATTTACGCAGTTCTATTCCAAGGCCCTCAAGCCCGTTTAAGATTTTCTTCATGGCTGCTGTGATCTCAGCCTCCTCCAGTGTCTTATCTTTTGCACGGAAGGTTACAGAGTATGCCAGTGACTTGAATCCGTCTTTGATCTGGCTTCCCTCATAGATATCGAAGAGTTTGTAACTCTCCAGAATCTTGCCGCCGCGCTGTACAAGTACATGCTCAATCTCTCCTGCCAGTACGTGTTTCGGCACTACCATACTGATATCGCGGCTCACTGCAGGGAATTTGGCGATTCCTTCGTATTTCCTGTCAAAAGTTGCGAACTCCAGAATAGCCGGAATCTCCAGCACTGCAACATAAGCTCTCTCGCCAATGCCGTAGGTGTCCGCTACAGCCGGGTGTACCTCACCCAGATAGCCGATCACGGTTCCCTTGTAGATGATGTCAGCCTGGCGTCCGGGATGCAGGAACGGTTTGCCTGATTTCGGGTCATATTCCTCTTTCTCATGCATTCCGATCTTATCCAGGAATTCCTCCACAACACCTTTCATGGCAAAGAAGTCACCGGCACCGTACATGCCGAGAGTGAACATCATTCTCTCCTCCGGCAGATCCTTAAGGGGCAGTTCCTTCGGCAGATATACATTGCCCAGCTCATAGAGACGCACATCTTTATTTCTTCTCTTATAGTTTGTTCCCAGGGACTGGAGCATACCGTTCAGCGGTGTGGTTCTCATAATGCTGAAATCTTCGCCTAAAGGATTGGAAATGGTGATCACTTTGCGAAGCTCATCCTCTGCCGGGATCAGCAGCTTGTCAAATACCTTGGGGCTTTCAAAGGAATAGCAGTATCCCTGTGAAAATCCGTTGCACTCTGCCATATCTCTCGCAACCTGCTCAATACGCAGCTTAAACGGCAGTTTGCCCGTGGTAGCTTCTCCCTTAGGAAGTGTGGTAGGAATATTGTCGTATCCGTAGAAACGTGCCACTTCCTCCGCAATGTCCGCGGTACGGAAAATATCCGCGCGGAAAGTAGGCGCTACGATCTCATTTGTCTTCTCGTCATATGCCAGCTCCACTTTTGCAAGATAGGAGAGCATTTCCTCCCTGGAAAGTTCTGTACCCAGCAGATCGTTTATTTTCTCCGGCTCAAATGCAACACGGACCGGCTCTTTCACTTTTGCATACACATCAACCATTCCGCCCACAACTTCACCGCAGCCAAACTCTTCAATCAACTGGCAGGCTCTGTCAATGGCTGCCTGCGCATTGTTGGGATCAAGGCCCTTCTCGAATTTGCCGGAGGCATCTGTCCTGAGTCCCACTTTCTTGCTGGAAAGGCGGATATTTACACCGTCAAAGCAGGCAGCCTCAAATAATACCGTACTTACGCTGTCTGTGATCATGGAGTTCTCTCCTCCCATGATACCTGCAATTCCCACCGGCTTTCTGCCGTCGCAGATCATCAGCACGGAATCATCCAGAACACGTTCCTGTCCGTCCAGTGTCACAAACTTCTCATCCTTAGAAGCGCGGCGCACAATGATCTCCTGTCCCTCAATCGTATCCATATCGTAGGCGTGCATGGGCTGTCCGTATTCTTCCATCACATAGTTGGTGATATCCACCAGATTGTTGATCGGACGGATACCGTTTGCCGCCAGGCAGCGCTGCATCCATTTTGGTGAAGGGCCGATCTTAACATTCTTTACCACCCTTGCGCAGTAACGCGGGCACAGATCCTTATCTTCCACGGTCACCTTGATGTAATCATGGGCGTCCTCCTGATTTCCTTTTACTTCCACTGCCGGAGGAATGAATTTCTTATTGAAAGTTGCTGCTGCCTCCCTTGCAATACCGATCACACTGTAACAGTCCACACGGTTTGAAGTGATCTCATATTCAAATACCACGTCATCCAGACCCAGCGCGTGAATAGCGCTCTCACCGACCACAGCGTCCTCCGGGAAAATGTAAATACCGTATTCCGGAGCTTCCGGATAAAATTCCCTGGTGGAACCCAGCTCCTCAATGGAGCACATCATGCCGCAGGACTCAATGCCGCGCAGTTTCCCTTTTTTGATCAAAACACCGCCCGGTGTCTTTTTGCCGTCGTGACCGCCTGCGACACGGCCTCCGTCCAGAACGACAGGAACCTTGTCACCCTCTTTTACATTCGGCGCACCGGTCACGATCTGAACCGTCTCTGTTCCCACATTGACCTGGCAGATGATCAGCTTGTCCGCGTCCGGATGGCGTTCGATCTTCTCAATCTGTCCGATGACGATTTTATCCAAATCCGCATCCAGCTTCTCAAAGCCTTCCACTTTGGTTCCGGATAAGGTCATTGCATCTGTATATTCCTGTGCCGTAACGTCCAGATCCGGCACATACATTTTAATCCATGATAAAGATGTATTCATTGTTGTTCTCCTCTATAATTATTATTCTGCCTCAGGATCTCCTGATCATTTTCTTCTCCGCGATCAGAACTGTTTCAGGAATCTGGTGTCGTTTTCGTACAGAAGTCTCATATCATCAATCTCATATTTCAGCAGTGCAATACGCTCCAGTCCCACACCAAAGGCGAAGCCTGTGTATTCTTCCGGGTCAATGCCGCACATTTCAAGAACATGAGGATGTACCATGCCGCAGCCCAGAATCTCGATCCAGCCGGAGCCTTTACAGAAACGGCAGCCTTTGCCTCCGCATTTGAAGCAGGAGACATCCACCTCTGCGCTTGGCTCTGTGAACGGGAAATGATGGGGACGGAATTTTGTCTTTGTCTCCGGTCCGAACAGCTCTTTTGCAAATTCTTCCAGCGTTCCTTTTAAGTCTGCAAAGGTAATGTGTTTGTCAATGACAAGTCCTTCAATCTGGTGGAAGGAAGGAGAATGGGTTGCATCCACCTCGTCGGAACGGAACACGCGTCCCGGTGCGATCATACGGATGGGCAGTTTTCCCTTTTCCATGGTACGCGCCTGTACCGGGGAAGTCTGGGAACGCAGGCAGATCTTATCATCAATGAAGAAGGTATCCTGTTCATCTCTTGCAGGATGTCCCTCCGGAATGTTCAGTTTTGTGAAATTGTAGTCCATGTACTCCACTTCCGGGCCTTCCACCACTTCATAGCCCATACCGATGAAGATACGCTCCACTTCCTCCAGCGCTATGGTGTTGGGATGTCTGTGGCCGATTTCCATTTTCTTAGCCGGAAGAGTAACATCGATCACTTCTGCTTTCAGTTTTTCTTCCATAACGGCTGCTTCCAGCTTTACTTTTGTGTCTTCCAGATGCTTTTCAATCTGGGCACGTGTCTCATTTACCCACTGTCCGACCTTTGGCCTGTCCTCAGCAGCTACCTCTTTCATACCCTTTAAAACTGCTGTCAGCTCTCCTTTTTTTCCAAGGAAAGCAACACGTACATCGTTTAATTTGTCCAGGGAATCCGACTCCTGGATGCGCTTTGCAGCTTCTTCCTGAATCCGCTGTAATTTTTCTTTCATAGTTATCTCCTTATGATTTTATTTCTGACAATAAAAAAAGACCCCGCCCGAAAGGGACGAAGCCTGTAAAGTCCGTGGTACCACCCTTGTTCCCATCTGTCAAAATTACAGTGGGCACTCATATCTGTTTAACGCACAGTGACGGCATTTCCTACTGCTGCTTCAGAAATGCGGCTCCGGTGGGAATCTCAATGGTTATCTGAACTGAGAGGAGCTTGCAGCCGGTGACTCCTCATCTCTGACAGAAGATAAACATCTACTGACACCTTCACAGCCTTTTTCATGTATTGTCTGTAAACCATTTTAGCCATTAATCTGCAATCTGTCAAGAAGGTTTGTCAGCTTTTCTGTCTTTTTCTTCCGATTTCTTTATAGAATCCTCTGTTTCTCCCTCTTCTTCCTCGTCATCCCTTCCTATTAACTGCTGATATTCCCTTTTAAGGGTTTCCGTTGCCACCTGATGCACCCATTTGAATTTTTCCTCAAAATAGCAGTTGATCTGTGCGCCGATCATCATGATATTCATACAGAAGTACATCCACAAAAGGATCAGTATGATGGTTGTCATGCTTCCGTACATGTTCGACGTTCCCTCATAATAATCAAAATAAAGGGAAAATCCGAAGGAAAATGCAGACCAGCTCACTGCCGTAAACACCGCCCCGGGCATCTGGCTTCGGAAGGTAGCCTTCCTGTTTGGCACAAATTTATACAGAAAAAGGAACACCACACACAGGGCCAGCAGGGTGATGGTCACTCGCATGCTGATGATCATGGACACCAGCTTGTCGAGAAACGGCAGGTGCTTGCTCAGCTCCCTCTGCAGACTGTTGCCGAAGACCTGAAGGATCAGCGTCAGTATAATGGCAATGACAAAGACAAGGGTGTAAAATACAGACCGTATTCTTGTCACAATATAATTCCTGGTCTCTTTTACCTGATAAATACAGTTGAATCCATTGGTAAGCGACTGGATTCCTTTGCCTGCGGACCACAGGGCAATGACACCGGAGAGAGGGACAACAGTCAGGGATTTCTCATACACTTCATTGACTATGCCCTGGATAAAGGTCTCAAAGCTCTCGGGGCAGATCTGCATTACCGCATTGATCACTTCCTGTCTGTTAAGGGGCGTATACCGCACAGAAGTCATGAGAAGGAGCATAAATGGGATAAAGGAAAGTATGATAAAATAAGCAGCCTGTGCAGAGTAGGCTGACACATGGTTCTTATTCATATTTTCCATAAATCCGGTGACTGTGCGCACCACACTTTTTAGTATCTTCATTTTATCTGCACCCGCATGTAAATTCTGCATTATTTTCCCATTATAGCATGTGCCCCTTCGGATGACAAGTTTCACAGAATGCTGCTGATGTCAGCCAGCTCAACATCCTGGTAAAAGTATGCAAGTATCTCCTGGTAACCCATTCCCGCTTCTGCCATTCCTTTTGCACCGTTCTGACTCAGGCCTACGCCGTGACCGTAACCGCCGCCCTTTATCACATAACCTGTGAGCACATTATTTTCATCCCTCTGTTCCTCCAGTGTAAAATACGCGCTTGGAAGAAGATTGGAGCCCTTCACCACAGAGCCGTCCTGCCTTGTTATGGACAGTCCGTCCGGGGACAGCAGGGCACGTATATCGTACTCATTGCTGATATTGTAGACTCCCTGATCTGTGTCCAATGCCAGGCTCATGACAACACCGCTGTCTCCTGTCTTCTCCACATCAATCCCATATATTTCCTTTACCCCCGCGTATTTTGTCTGTACGGCTTCCAGCAGGCGTTCCCGGGAAAAGGAGATGCTCCACTGATGCCACGGCTCCTGTGCGTCATAACTGCAGTCCACGCTTTTTAGGTAGGAGGCAGGAGCGGAAACCTCCCACACCTCATCCGTGCTGGTTTTTCCGCTGGATGTGGAGAAATAATAGGCGGTGATTGGCTGACCATTGCTTTCCAGGATCTCTCCTTTTGTCTCATCCACAGCAGCATTGGCCTCGGCAGCCTCCCCGCCGTTTTGATAGACCTGATAGGCTACACTGTCATCCACCTGGGCCCCCAGATCCGACAGCGCGCTTTTCTGCATCTGCACACAGGCGTACGTTCTGGCGCAGACTGCCTGGGCTTTCAGGGCTTCCTTGTCGTAGGACGCCGGCATTTCACTGGGTACCACACCGTACAGATATTCCTCCAAAGGCAGAGTATTCACAAGGCGCAGACCTCCCTGCTCCTGATAGACCGTAAAATCGCCCCTGTAGGCAGGATTACCCTGCTGTCTTTCCACTGACAGCAGGGTTGCCCTGTTTTCCTCTCCGTCTGCCCGAAGCTCCAGCTTTCCATCCTTAAAAAGAGAACTGTCCGCGGTCAGCTCCAAGGTCTCACCGTCTGCATAATCCATTTCCTGGCTTCCCTGAAGATGATAACTGCCATGAAACTGCAGACTTACACTCTGGTGTGTATATCCCTTATATCCGTCTGTCATAAGCAGTACGGAAATCCTGGGTTCCTGTACAGCCGCCGCTGCCGATTCACTCTTTGGTGTTTCGGCAGGCTGACTGTCATCCTGCTCTGTATCATCAGCCTGAGAATCTGTGTCTGCAGTTTCTGCAGCACTCTCCTGTCCGTTTTCCTCTGCTTCTGCATGGTTCTGGGAGGATGCCGGCAGAGTCAGACCGGCGCTGGCCCGCTCATTTTCTTTTATCATATTTTCCTGCAGGCTCTGCGTCCGGTAACTTTCCTGTCTTCTCACTCCCGCTCTGTTTGCCTGCCATACAATCACGATTCCGATTACGGCAAGCAGTATGATCAGCATTTTCCATTTTAATTTCTGCTTCCAGTCCATATATTAATATATGAAAGAAGAAAAGATTTCATACCCTTTGAGAAATTTTCCGGCTTATCCCAGATACAGTTCCCTGTAATAATCCAGTTCTTCCCCTATGATCTCATCTAAGACTTTCATTCCCAGAAGCTCTACAGGTGCCTTGTCATCGGTCAGTATCCTGTCTTTTCCCTCATATCCGGTAAGTTCAGCCGATACGGTTTCCATCATGCCCTTTAGCTCTCCATCTGGAAGTTTTTCCGTGTTTTTCTTAAGCATTTCCGGAAGACCCGCCTCGTTGGAGGCAAAGACCTCCATATTGGTTCCGCCGTCCACAGGCACGGTGTACACATATTTGAACACAGAGGCTATGGTATCACAGAGATAGTCATTGATGGAATCCTCGGAGCTGGATTTCATATTCATATTGACCACCATCACCCCGTTCTTCTTCAGATGGCTTTCCACCTGGCTGAAAAATTCAACAGAGGACATCTGAAAAGGGATGGTGATATCCTGGTAGGCGTCCACCATGATCACATCATAGGCTTCCTCAGAGGCTGTCAGATAGGCTCTGCCATCCTCCACTGCCACTTCCACACTGTCAGGCAGCCCGAAATAGTCCGTTGCGATATCCGCTATCTTCTCATCAATCTCTGCCCCCTGGATTTTGGTTCCCGGAAAATACCGGTCACAGTAATCGGCAAAGGTACCGCTCCCAAGCCCCAGTATCATCACGTTGTTATCTTTTTTTGTGTGAATGCCTGCCATCACCGGGGCTGCCAGCGCATAGTCATAATACATGCCTGTCAGTTCCCGGTTCTTCGCCTTGATGGACTGCACGCCGAAAAGCACATTGGTGGACAGAATCGTCTGGTCTTCACTGTCTTTTACCTGCAGATAATTATAGATGGACTCATCCTCCAGTGTCACATCCTTCTCCCAGAAAGCGAAACTGAATCCCGGTGTCAGCGCTGCCAAAACGAGAAGCACGACAGCGGTTCCGATACAAAGTCCTCTTTTTCTTTTGACTGTCACAAAGTACACCACCGCGATAGCTGCCAGAACCGCTGAAAATATCAGGAATGTGGCTGCAGTCCCCACTGCCGGAATGGTGACAAATGTAGGGAGAAAAGTACCGATAATACTGCCGATGGTGTTCAAAGCGCCCAGCTCTCCCACTGTCTTTCCGTTGTCATCCAGATTACTCACGGAAAACTTCACCAGAGACGGTGTCACGGTTCCCAGCAGTACACAGGGAAACGCGAAGATTGCCAGACAGGTAAAAAGCGCTGCCCAGACCAGAAAATTAGACTTTATAAAAACTGCCAAAAGCAGAGATATCCCCGCGATCAGATATCTGCCGGCAAACGGTATCAACGCGATCCATATGGCAGCGATCAAAAGCCTCCGATACAGCCTGTCCGGATCATGACGTTTGTCCGCAGAGCGTCCGCCCCACACATTTCCAATCGCCATTGCGATCATGATCACTCCGATGATAACGGTCCACACGATCTGGGAAGAACTGAAATAGGGCGCCATAAGCCTGCTTGCCCCCAGTTCCACAGCCATCACAGACATGCCGGAAAAAAACTCTGTTACATACAAGAAATATTTGTTTCTCAATAATCTGGACTCCATGTTTTGCCTCCTGTTGTCTCTTTTATTTTCCCCGCCTTCTTACGGGACAGAAAACGGGCTGCCCCAAGGCCGTCCGCACCGAAATCCGGCGCCGGCGTGCCTGCCTGCGGCAGCCCGTCTTCTTTTTTATGCCTACGCTTCAGTTACAAACTGATAAATTGTGGTAGTATCGTATTTCTCTCCGGCTTTCAGAACAGAGGACTGGAAATTAGCCTCATTGCAGGCATTGGGATAATACTGCGTCTCCATACAGAAGCCGGCACGCTTTGTATAGACACTGCCTCCCTTTCCGTTCTCGTTGTTGATGAAATTACCGATGTAGAACTGCATGCCGGGAAGATCTGTGAACACCTTCATGGTAATGCCTGTCTCATCACTGTGAGCAGCGGCTGCTTCTTTCACCTCGCCCTTCTCCCTGCAAAGTGCATAGTTATGGTCATAGCCGCCTCCGAAGATGAGCTGTTCATAGTCAGCCTCCACATCCTGTCCGATCTTCTTTGGAGAAGTAAAGTCCATGGGTGTGCCCTCCACCTTCAGGATCACCCCTGTGGGAATAGCTTCGGAATCAGATACCGGGGTGAATTCCGGTGCATGGATCTGAACCACATGATTCAGCATGCTCTCCGCTCCGGCATTATGTCCTGCCAGGTTAAAGTAGGAATGGTTTGTCATGTTCACCACAGTATCCGCGTCTGCACTTCCCGTATAATGCATAACCAGCTCATTGTCATCTGTGAGCTTATAGGTTACATATCCGGTAAAGTTTCCGGGGAATCCCTGGTCACCGTCCGGGCTGAAGATACGGAAGGTTATGCTGTTCTCCTGCTCCTTTACTTCTTCCACATCCCATACGCGGGTACGGTAGAAATCCGGGCCGCTATGTAAATTATTTTTGTTGTCATTCTGAGCCAGCACATATTCTTTTCCGTTAATGATGAATTTTGCTCCGCCGATACGGTTTCCGTTCCTGCCGATGGGGGAACCGAAATGAGGTTTATTCTCATAATACCCTTCCACGGTATCATAGCCAAGAACCACATCGGTCAGCTTTTTATTTTTATCCGGAACCATCACGCTGACCAGTATGGCACCGAAATCTGTAACAGAAGCTGCCACACCATTTTCATTTTTCAGTTCATAGAGAAATACATCTTTTCCTTCAGGACTTTTTCCAAAGCTCTTTTTTGTCACTCCCATGTCTTCATCTCCTGTTTTTCATGATTTAATATCAATGAGTCCTGCCTGCCGGACTCCTGCGCCGAAGCGTGCGGTCATCTGCCTGCTGCGCCAACTGCGCATTCCCCTGAGGGTCCATGTTCCTATTGTTATAAACAAAAAGAGTCTGATTCTTCAGACTCTCGCATCAAATGCGGCGTTCCTGCTGCAAATGTCCACTATTCATATATATCAGCAAACCTGCTGTTATATTAATAATCCCAGGATGCCGTTTCCTACTTTCTGACTCCTAGCCTAAGCCAGGTGGGCAACCGCAACTGTTCTTCTGCCTTCCGCTGCGCAATGACGGCCTGACATCTGAACAGAAATATAGGAATCCCGTTTAAAGAAATGTAGGTTCAAAAACTGTAGGAGCATCGCACACCCCAGGATTACTTCGTATCTTTATTATACTCTAGTATATGAACTTTTTCAACAAAAATGCACACACTTAATAAATTTTTTCTTCAATATAAATATTACAGATAGAACGCACTTCTTCCATATCCGCCTTTGTCTTCGGATTCCCATAAGGAATGCGGTCTATATTCCGGTTCATGTAGTCCTGATTCTTAATGTAAAGGAAACTGGAAGGGAAGTTTAAGTCAAAGATAAAAGCCAGATAGGATATCCACATATCCATATGCGTGGTTCTCTCCCCCCGCCGGATACAGCGGTGTTCTCTTATGGCGTTCAAGATGTTTTCTGAGACAGGTTCAAGCCCTACCTGTTCTGCAGAAATGCCAAAGATGGCCTCAGCCTTCTCCGTATTCTTTACCCTGAAATTATCCAGTTTATCCGCATCCCTGATGATCCTGCAGTGCAGGAGTTCCCTTCCCTCTACTTCCTTTGGTATTTCATAGAGGGAATGACAGGCAATCGCTGTCCTGATGATGGGGTCATAACTGTCATCGCGGATAAACTGCCTGATCATGCCGTCCTCAAAGAGGACCTTTACGCCGAACTCGGCATGGTCAAACAAATTGTCGTCATAGCTGTGGAAGGTCTTCAACTGTTCAAACCGTCCGATATCGTGAAGCAGAGCTATGAGAAGAGCCAGTTCGTGGTCTTCCTTGGAAATCTTCTCTTCCCTGCAGATATAGTCCGCTGCATCCAGGACGCAGAAGGTATGGACTTCCTTCAGCATGATCTTATCGTCGCTTCTGTCGTAATGATTGAGATATTGCCGGAAACTTTCTTTTGCATATTCCAAATCCATCATATATTTTCTCCGCTGCCCGAGGACCTTTGAATATCTCCGGGTATGAAACAGGAAAACGGACCGCCATCACTGACGGTCCGCAAGATTTCTATTACAAGACTGAATTATTTCAGCTCTTCAACAACTTTCTGGATTGCCTCTAAAGCGTCAGCAGGAAGTTTGTCATATCCATCTTTCTTTGTCTCAAAAGCTTTGATCTCATTGACACGGTCATTCATACGAGCTCTGAGCTGATCAACGTAGCTTGCATCATTCATATCCGGAACGAATCCTTCCCAATCGAAGATTTCGATATCGGAGAACGGTCCCCAAGGTTTGAAGTCTGCTTTCTTCTCTACGATTGCTTCCAGGATACCTAAAGTATCTTTCGGCTGTACTTTCTTGCCCATGAAATCGCCTGTGTTGATGATGTAGCAGTCTACATTTTTCTCTTCAACCAGTTTTTTGAATTTCTCGTAGTCATCAGCTAACGGATATGTTCTGAACGGGTTAGCGTAAGGAACAACAACCAGCTTATTCGGGTCAACGCCCGGTGCAAGACGCTCTGCTGAAGAACGTTTTGTAGCCAGAGTAGCGCCCATTACAGATGCTAAAGAAGCACCTTTTAATTTCACTACCGGCGGAATGGTCGGGTCTTTCATGATCCAGAAGATTGCGTTAACCGGCTCGTCGATCTTGTCAACGCGGTTCGGTGCCCACAGTTTGGATTTGATCGCACGTCCGTTACCATTTCTGATATCTTCTGTTACAAGCTGGATGTTTCCATCCTCGTCTAATGTAGCAGAGTTATTCATAGATGTCAGAAGGAACTTGTTGTCATCGCATCCTGCAGGATAATCCTGAGTTTTATCGAAGTATGTAGGCTCTAACGCTACGGAAGCACAAGTATCTGTGTTGATGATGAATGCATCATCATGCAGAACCTTGATCTCGTATTTGCCATTGTGTTTTGCATGTGTGATGGTAGATTTACCTGATCCTGACAGACCGTATACAGAAGCAACGTATTTGGAGCCGTCAGCCAGTGTGTACTCTTTCTGTCCGCCGTGGCATGCTGCATAACCATTTCTGTTGGCAATTGCCCAAGCCATGGTCAGAGTACCTTTTTTGTGCTCACCGAAGTATCTCATACCAAGGATACAAGCACAGTTCTGGTCTGTGTTGAAGTAGCACAGAGTCTGCGGATCGCTTAAGCAGCTGAAGTCAACGCCCGGACGGCTTGCAGGTGCCCACTGAGGATCTGAGAAGATAAAAATATCTGCTTCTTTTCCGCCGCCTACAGGCTGGGAATTTTTATACATTTTTACATAGTCATCAGACATATACTGGAAGTTCAGCATCCAGGAGTACATGATGTTCTCTTCGCCTTCCGGAATCAGCAGGTGAGCTTTTACCATGAATTCTGGGTCCAGACCTACATATACCTCTGCATGATACATGGTTTTCCAGCGGGCTTCATAAATAGCATCCATAGCCACTTTGTCAAGAGCCGCGCAGTCAACACCTGGTTCTCCGGCAATACGGCGTGCTGCTGCATAACGTCCTGTGATAGCACCATCGTTGAATAATAAAACTTTAGCATCTCTCTCAAGACCAAACTCTTCGCCTCTATAAACAGGCATATCTGTAACGACTGTTCCAGGTGAGTTCTTCGCTAATTCATATGCCTCTTTTAATGTGTTAACCTTAACAACATTGTTGCCATAGAATGCTGCTTCAATAATGGAACGAGTTTTGCTGAAGCCAGTTTTGCCTGCTCCAATCTCGTTGATTGGGTAATATGCTTTTGTTGACATATGGTTTCCTCCTTAATCTTATCTCAAAGTCAATTTATTATCTCATGTTAGTTTTTAAAAGTCAATACTTTAACAATGTATTTTCTTGACGATTTTTTTACATTTTATAGAATTTTTATTTTTTAAATTCCGAGCACATTTTTTACTGCGGCAGGCATATCAGGAACGTCCACCACGGTATCGTGCAGAACAGGGGCTGTACGGATCTCCTCAATGGCATTGGGAACCTTCACATTTGCAATTTTGGACAATTCATCCACCAGCTCGAAATCACCCATGGCATCATATTTGCTGTCAATGGCGTTCATGACGCTTCTTGTGAATTTAAACGGACTGGCTGTGGAGGCGATGACCGTCTTGGTGCTGTCCCCGGTCTCATCTGTGTATTTTCCGTAAACACAGGCAGCAACCGCTGTATGGGTGTCAATCACGTAGCCTGTATCCTCATAAAGAGCCTTTATAGCCTGGGCAGTCTCCTCCTCTGTAGCAAAATTGCCATAGAAATCAGCAAGCTGGCCACGCATTTCCTCTGTGATCTGATAGGTTCCGCCCTTGGTAAGCTGCTCCATCATCTCCCGGTTTTTGTCCGCATTTTCCCCTGCAATGCGGTAAATAAGCCTTTCCAGGTTGCTGGATATAAGGATATCCATGGATGGAGAGGAGGTCAGAATGAAGTCACGGTTCCTGTCATAGCTTCCGGTAGAGAAAAAGTCAAAGAGAACTTTGTTCTCATTGGAGGCACAGATCAATTTATCGATCGGCAGGCCCATATTCTTGGCATAATAAGCTGCCAGAATGTTTCCGAAGTTTCCGGTGGGCACTGTTACGTTAATTTTTTCACCATCTTTTATCTCACCGTTCTTGAAAAGGTTCACGTAAGCGTAAACATAGTACACCACCTGAGGCACCAGACGGCCGATATTGATGGAGTTGGCAGAAGAGAACTGGAAGCCTGCCTTGTCAAGCTCCTCCTCCATGGCCTTGTCATTGAACATTTTTTTCACTGCGGTCTGGGCATCATCAAAATTGCCTGTGATTCCTACCACATATGTATTATTTCCCTTCTGTGTCACCATCTGTTTTTCCTGGATGGGGCTGACACCATTCTTGGGATAAAAGACAATGATCCTTGTACCGGGCACATCTGCGAAACCGGCCATAGCTGCTTTGCCTGTATCGCCTGATGTGGCAGTGAGGATAACGATCTCATTTTTTACATGATTTTTCTTTGCGGAGGTGGTCAAAAGATGGGGCAGGATGGAAAGTGCCATATCCTTGAACGCTATGGTCGCTCCGTGAAACAGCTCCAGATAATATGCGCCGCCTGCCTTTACCAGAGGGGCGATCTCCTCTGTATCGAATTTGGAATCATAGGCTCTGGCAATACATGCCTTTAACTCTTCCTCTGTAAAATCGGTCAGAAAACGGCTCATAACCTCATAAGCAATCTCCTGATAAGTCATCTCCGCCAATTTTTCCATGGGAATATCCAGCCTGGGAATACTTGTGGGTACGAACAGTCCGCCGTCCTTTGAGAGTCCTTTTAAAATTGCCTCGGATGCCTTTACGCATTCCCCTGTTCCTCTTGTGCTCTTGTACAAAATCTCCATCTTTTTTAAGTCCTTTCTTCTTTACGGATACGTGAAAAAATCATGTACCCCATATTGGAATAAAAATTTTAAATCCTCTTTAAACCATTTAATATTGTGCTGTTCCGCATAAGCCTCTTCCATGAAGAACAGTGCACCCTGGGAGTAATCCTCCCCGTCTATCGCCCGGTTGACCGCTTCTCTGGTCCCCTCTGAAACGGTGACCGTATCGATTCTGCCGTCAACCGTAGGAGAAAACTGGGGACTTCCGTCCGAATTCTCCCACACCACATCGTGAATACTGTTGGGAAAATCAGGGCTTTTCACCCGGTTGAAGATCACATTTGCCACCAAAATACGGCCTTTGATATCCTCTCCGCCGGCTTCCGCCTCCACAATTTTAAGAAGCGTCTCATAATCCTGGTCCGTCATCCTGAGGAGACTCTCAGAAGCGCCGATGGAATGATTCTCCAGTTCAGCCACACTGCTGGCTGTCTCTTCACTGAAATCAAAATGTGATTCCTGCACCTTTTTTCCTGTTCTCTGCCCTACCAGCACAGCCTCACAGGAGGTGCCGAGCCGATGTACTTCGCTCTGGGTATCCTGACTTATCAGTACGCCTGAAATAATTGCGTCCAGACCGTACAGCTGTTCTTCCTCTGGCTCATCCTTATCGTTAGGCGGATCTTTGTCGTCACTCACAGATGCATATACATTATTTTTCCCGCCTGCATGAAGCCCATGGAAGGTGAATGCCACGGCAGCGATCACCACTGCCCCTGTCATAACCAGCGCACAGGTTCTCCGGCTCTTTTTAGATATCTTCCGGATCAAAAATAAAAATCCGGCCGCAATCGTACGAATAATGTCCATACCTTTTTCCTTTGCCTGTTTTCTTATCTCGAATAGACACCAGTGATACCTCTCAGTTCCGTTTCTGATGTCATGAATTATATGGATTATAAAATAATTGGGCAATGGAAGTCAATAAGCCGGGGCGTCTTTTAGCTAATCTTCACAATATTATCTTATTTATTGATGGTTATTTTATACACTTTTTCGTGCTTTTTTCCTCTATTTCACTAAAATGTGGAAATATCTGTATCTTCTTTTATTCTATCTGCTTATGATATCCAGGCCGCACCCAGACGGTAAGTTCCGGCGCCGTCCTCAAATGTCCCTTCGCAGGAGTCATACCCGATAGCACCAAGACCGGAACGCCATTTTTCCACATCAAACCGGAAACTGTCATTTTTTATCTGTCCTGCTTTTATGGTTATCAGAATTCCTTCCGGAAAATCCAGGTTTTCTTTATCGATCAAACCTTCCTCCGTCAGTTCCTCCCAAGTGGACAGCATTACATCTATATGTCCACTTCCGCCGTCAGGCAGGCTTTCCTGTGCATTTGTCAAATAGGACCAAAAAAGATATCGAAGGGCCTCCTTCTCCTGTTTGGAAAGGTTCTCTTCCTTTGTCAGATCAAGAGCCGCTATGGTGATCTTATCATTCAGTGCCGTGTCTGCGCCGTAGACTGCCTTCAGGATGTCAAGATACAGGCCGACCACATCATTTTGCTGTTCCAGAACGCGGACTTTGTGAACGCCTGTGATTCCCAGCGGATAACGCTCCACAGAAGTGCTGTCAGCGGCTGTGGAAAGCGCGATGCGCATTCCCGGCCGGAGTGCCTTTGCTTCTAATTCCGTTCCTTCTTGGTCATAAAACAGGACATCACTTGTGCCAAAGTCGGCCAGTCCACCATTTTCTTCCCCATCCTGTAAAAACAGTATGGTGTTCTCATCTGCTGTTATCACTTTTCCGGTAATCTCAAACTCCCGGGCAGCCGGTTCGTTGTCCTCCCGGGATGTATTTCCCACCTCTGAAGACACATTTCCCCTCGGTTCGGTCATTTTATCACCGCCACTTTGTCTCTGTATGGAGGAACACCCTGTAAGCAGTACCAGACATAATGCCAATGTGTAAAGAAAAATACCGCCTCTCTTCTTTTCCTTTATTTTTTTCATATCATTTCACCTCATTTTCTGAAATACACAGCAATCGTTACCCTTCTTTTTATAAGTGTCCGCTGAGTCCTGTTTTGTTGCATATGTGCGAAAATGATGTTAAAAATGATGGCATAAAAATTGATCTCTCAATTTTGAAAATGCTTATTTTGATTCATTTATCTGAGATGCCATTTCATCCAAAGTAAAAACTTGGTATTCCTCTTCCTCTGAGCCGGTATCTCCCCTTGTCTCTATACTTTTGCGGTAATCACAGAATGTTTTTACTTCTGCAAAATACCCCTCCTCTGTTTCCATATACTCTCCTTCCGGCCCGTTTATTCTGGCATACGTCCCATCCGTATTGTAATATGCAGACTTCTGAAGAAAATAAATACTTTTCTGACCTGTTTCCAGCATTATATCATCTTGCTCTATCTGCAGCACATAAATGTGTTTTAGTGCTTCATCACTGTATTGTTCATATTTTTGACGGCAGCTTCTCCTCTCATCCTTTGTTCCGAAAGAATCAATATAATCCTTTACGGATGCATACCCCTGATCTTTTATCATTTTAATTTTTGTTCCTTTTTTATAATTTTCCTTAAAAGACTGCAGAATTTTAATATCCGCTTTTGTGCGGCACACACCATCCCCGGCAATATAATAGCTTATACCTGCTGTCTCAGCATAAACGACCACATCACTTTCTCTGGCCAGTGACGGAATGTCTGGATAAGAATGCATATATTCGTAAAACATTCCATCCTCACAGGATACAATGGTGTCCTTTGTTATCTCTTCTGTGTTTATCTCTAATTTTCTTTCCCCGCTGCATGCTGTAAGGCATATGGAGCATAGTATCAGCAGCAATAATCCTTTTATTATATTTATTCCCCCTCTGTACCCGCCTGATTTCACTGTATTTATAAAGAAACAGGACTGAACAAATACCCTTCGATATTCATTCAGCCCTGTTGATATTTATCTGTTATTAATAGCTGTCACCAGCGCGTCGATGGATGCCCTGATGATATCAGGATCCACTCCTGCGCCCCAGGCAAGACTGCCGTCCGGTTTGCGGATTCCCACATAGGCAATGGCCTTGGAACTGGAACTCTGCTCCAATGCATGTTCCTGATATGTTATCAGATCATACTGGAACCCGTATTCCTTTTTCAATGCGTTGCTGACTGCGTTGAGACGTCCGTTTCCGGCTGCCTCTATCGTCACCTCACGTCCGTTAAAACTGGATGTCACCTGTGTGGTGATGCCGCCGTCCTTCTGCTGGAAATGAACACTGTGGATTTTCAGAGGAGAGGTAACGTTCTCAAATGTCTTTTTGAACAGCTCGAAAATCTGCTCAGGCAGCAGTTCCTTCTGTGTATGATCTGAGACAGCCTTGGCTGTATATCCCATGGCCTCCCGCATCTTAGCCGGCAGGTTCAGGCCGTATTTTGTTTCCAGAATATAACCTACACCGCCTTTGCCGGACTGGCTGTTAATACGGATAACGTCTGCGTCATAGTTTCTTCCCACATCTTTCGGATCAATGGGCAGATAGGGAACAGTCCAGTGTTCCGGTTTCTTTTCATCCAGCCAGTGCATGCCTTTTGCAATGGCATCCTGATGGGAACCGGAGAAAGCTGCGAAAACCAGCGCGCCGCAGTATGGGCTTCTCTCGCTTATTTTCATTCCTGTGAACTCTTCGTATTTTTCACAGATTGCACTCATATTGGTAAAGTCAAGATTCGGTTCAACACCCTGGGAATACATATTCAAGGCCAGGGTAATGATGTCCACATTACCGGTTCTCTCGCCGTTTCCGAAAAGTGTTCCCTCAATACGGTCAGCTCCTGCTAAAAGTCCCATCTCAGAATCAGCCACACCACATCCTCTGTCGTTGTGCGGATGAAGGGATACGATCACGTTTTCTCTGTATTTCAGGTTCTCACACATATATTCTATCTGACTTGCGTATACATGGGGCATGGAATGCTCCACTGTTACAGGCAGGTTGATGATTGGCTTTCTGTCGGCTGTGGGCTGCCAGATGTCAAGCACTGCGTTGCATACCTCAAGCGCATATTCCGGTTCAGTTCCTGTAAAGCTCTCCGGACTGTACTCGAAGCGGTAATTCTCTCCTGCTTCCTCTGTGAGCTGTTTTAAAAGTTTAGCGCCTTCTACTGCAATCTTCAGAACTTCTTCCTTTGATTTTCTGAACACCTGTTCACGCTGTGCAAGGGATGTGGAATTGTATACATGAACAATTACATTTTTGGCTCCTTTTACTGCCTCAAATGTCTTCTTGATAATATGTTCCCTGGCCTGAGTCAGAACCTGAATGGTCACATCATCCGGAATCAGGTTTTCCTCGATCAGCTTTCTGAGGAATGTATATTCTGTTTCAGAAGCAGCCGGGAATCCCACTTCTATCTCTTTAAATCCAATCTCCACCAGAAGTTTGAAAAACTCCACTTTCTGTTCCAGATTCATGGGGATGACAAGTGCCTGGTTGCCGTCACGCAGGTCAACACTGCACCAAACGGGAGCTTTGTCCACATACTCTTTTTCTGCCCACTTCATACATTTTACCGGCGGCATGAAATACTGTCTCTTGTACTTACTGCAATTTTTCATTCTCTTTTCCTCCTGACTTTTTTGGATACCTATATCTAAGCTTTAATAACAGGCGGCCTGCCCGGACTTCCAGGGATTTCTCTGGCTTCCCAAATGGTATAAAAAAAAGCCCTCCATCTTTATTACAATATGCTTGTAATAGAGACGAAAGACTACTGTCCTGCGCGGTACCACTCTACTTTATGAATATACTTCATACGCTTAATAAGATACAGATATGTACACCTTATATCTTTCCCTTCTGATAACGGCAGGGTTCCGTCTGCGCCTACTGTTTCTCAAAGAAAGTTCGGGCAGCTGCTCCAAGGGCAGTTCCAGATTCTGCGTCTGCCGCTTCACACCAGCCAGCGGCTCTCTGAAATCCGATATGAATCTGTACTAATCCTTATCTTCGCATTTGTCATATTGCAACAGCTCGTTGCTGTTGTGTTAAAGTTAAGATACCATTCCCTGCCGAAAATGTCAAGAGAGAAACGCATGTATTTTTCCAAAAACCCTCTGCGCGATCCGGTAAAATCCCAAATCATTGGGATGAATGCCATCCACAGTGCAGCACTCTCTTGCTTCCTCCCCAAACAGCTCCGCACCGTCCAGAAAATCCACCTGATATCCTCTTTTCCTGCATTTGAAAACCGTCTCCCATATAATCTGTCTGCGCTCCCTGCTCTGCAGCTCTTCTGTCTTAAATTCCGGGTTTGGCCGTGACATGACAAGCACAGGAAGCGCCGGGTTATGTGAAAGAATATATTCCAGAAACGGTTCATGTGTTTCCCTCAAAAACGCGGCATCGGGAGCATTGTAGTCGTAATCATAGACCAGATATTCTGCAGGCAGTCCGGCAATATAACGGGCAATCGGCAGATCCCCTCTGGCATTGCCTGAGAACCCAAGACAATACATGCCTGCATCCAGCCATCTTGTCACCAGCGCCGGATAGGCATTGGAGGTTCTGGAGGCACATCCGCCCTGTGTGATGGAGGAGCCATAAAAGATTATAGGCCTCCTTACTTTATGTTCAAGCGGCTTCCATATACATGCCTTCTCTGAGATACCCAGGTATAATTCCTTCACACCGTTGTAGAGGGGCAGATATACGGTTATTTCCGACTTTTCCCCTGAAAGAAGAATTTCTCCCTTTACCGCATCTTCTCCCAGTTCTGCCCTGAATGTAGCGGCATAGCTGCCGTTTACAAATACATCCATGCCCGCGCTTCCGGTCAGGGGCATATGGGACATCATAAAATCCGGCTCCAGCAGTTCCATACACAAACCCAGAATACAGGTATCTGTCTGAAATCGCAGCACACCTCCGCTGGTATGCCGGGCAAGCGCAGTAAGCTCCGGTCTGTCTATTTCTTCCAGAACACCATCGGGAAGGCGCTGCCAGGTATGGGGGCATAATCCCTCAATCTCTACCTCTGTTTCCTTTACCTTCCTGTAATTTAAGCGTGTACTGTTTGCTTCCTGTTTAAAATTACTGTCCAGGTCTTCTATCTTCAAAGGTTCATCCTCCTGCTCTGTCTGTTATTTCATCCCACGACAGACATTTTTGAAGAGTGCGGTCATATCGTGGGGTATCCTCGCTTATTTTCGCTTATTCTTTTAAATAGCGCTTTCTTTTTCTCATGTATTTGCTATAATATTAGTATAGGCGCGTAAAAATGTCAAATTTACAAAGGAGGTCTGTTTTATGCAGGAAATCTATGATTTTCTAAAGAAATGCGGGACTTATTATCTGGCAACCACAGAGGGCAGTCAACCAAGAGTCCGTCCCTTTGGAACCGTGGACATCTTTGAAGACAAACTCTATATCCAGACCGGTAAAGTAAAAAATGTTTCCCGACAGATTCTGGCTAATCCCCAAATAGAGATCTGCGCATTCGACGGCGGTCACTGGCTGCGGATCGAGGCCACTGCCGTGCTGGATGACAGGGTAGAGGCACAGAAGCACATGCTGGACGGCTACCCGAACCTGCAGGCCATGTATCAGCCCGGCGATGGCAATACACAAGTATTTTACCTGAAAGATGCCACGGCTACCTTTGCATCATTTACGGATGAACCAAGGGTGATTCATTTCTAATAGGAATCCCAGCGTTTTTGATCATTCAAATGGGGGACTGCCGATGGAAACAACTGCGGTCCTCCGTACAGAAAACAGCCATTATATCTGTACTTTTATCATGCGGCAGTCCGGTCAAAATGCGCGTTTTTTTCCTTAAAAATATTTTAATAAAAAAAATTAAACTTTTTTTCGATTTTTTCTTGCATTTTCCAAAAATTCTGTTATAATAAATAATCGTTACGGGGTATGGCGTAGCTTGGTAGCGCGCACGGCTGGGGGCCGTGAGGTCGCAGGTTCAAATCCTGTTGCCCCGATTAATAATTAAGATACTGGAGGCTGCTGTTTATGTGGTTCTCCAGTATTTTTTTATTTTTAAAATGAATCATTATTTTGAAGACAGTTTTTATTATTTTGTAATATGGATGTTTTTTTTCGCTTCTCCTTCATCTCGTCTTGTCGATAGGGATTAAAAATATATTTTAATGTTGTTTCTTTACTTGTATGTCCTAGCCATCTTCTGATCTCTTCTAGTGACCATCCATCTACATTCATTCGCGATGCCACAGTACGCCGTATACAATGAGAATATTTTAACTTTCCTGTTTTCCATCCTAATGCCAGTTCAGCTTTTGTTAACCTATGTTCAAATTGATCTTTAACCGCTCTACTACTATCTGGATTTGAAAATAAATACTCAGATAAAACTTTTTATTCATTTTTTATCCTTTTAAAGATCTGCATAACGCCATCCGTCAAATACAGCTCACTATAGCCAGCCGAGCTATCAGATTTCACATAATCAACCACTTCACCAGTAGTACATTCTTGCCTTTGAACAAAAAGCGTCTCATTTATCCAATTAATATCTAGCCATTTTAAGGCACATAGCTCACCTCCCCTTAATCCCAAATCAAAGTTGCATATTAATCCCAAATTAACGATATTACCATTTGATTGATATCCCTTTTCTAATACTTCAAAAAGTTCTTCTATTTCATCTGCATAAAATATCATTTCTGCTGATGCTCTCATTCTCTCACTTCTCCTCAAGGTTTATGATGCCGCCAGTGGCAGGGGTATACCGGCATATATATTTGCTGCCGTTCTTCCATGCAGTATGTACGGATGCGCAGAGGCTTTTCCGGATATGAAATCCAATCACTGGATAGAAGCACATTCCTCAAGGTATTCTGTCCATAGGAGCTTTTTGTTCACGCCGTTTCGTAGCAGTTCCTTGCGGATGTGAGCGTAATCCGGAATCCGGCATCCGTTTGTTGGTATGAGCCTGCTTACCATTCTGTTTGGGGAACAACAGCTGCTCGATTACCGAATCAATCTGGTTTGCATCAAGCGGCCATGAGATATTTTGCTCCCGTGCCGCCTTCAGAACCTTATTGTCCGTTTTCTTGGAGACACCGCAACTGAGTGCGATATTGGTTTGGCTGAGATTCAGGCTGGCAAGCCTGATAATCTCTCGATAACTCGATAATTAGTCATAAAAGATGACCTCCTTTAAATGTATTTACGTCAAAGACGTATGAATACATTATAAGACTTCAATTTTACCCAAACTATAAGTATTTGCTTTTTTATGTACAAAACTTTTTCATTATGATACAGAAAACTCAAATGAAATAATACTTAATATAATTAAATGAAGTGGATAATAGAGATAAAAAAAATACCTCATCCCAATACCCCTTTTTCCATTATATGAAAGAATGAATGGAATAGACAATAACATCATCCAGACATAATTATCATATAATAGAGAATGTTCATAAATATTCATTGGTGCAATATTTAATATGGTAACAGATATAAAAAAAAATATTTCACCAAGAATATGCCCTGATATGCGGTCCAAATAATTTCTTGTTCTTTCTAATATGTTAAATTGAAACAATGCTGTATATGTTACTGCAAATCCAGTGAATGATAAAGATAATAGTAGTTTACGATTATGAAAAATATAAAATAATAAAGACAGAATTATAAATAACAATCCACCTTCGACATAAAATACACTTCCCAGTAATGGTGCTACAACACGTACGATAAATTCTTCGTTAAACTTGGAAATTTGTAATATGCAAACCATAAATATGTATGCAAATAGCTGCCAAATGGTATAGACATAAAAATATTTGTACTTTTTTTCTTTTATCTTATCATAGATATAATATGATAAAACAGCTATTAATAATGTTCTAAAAATATTATTAGGTATATCTTTATATTTAGAAAGGCTCCAAAAGTTAATAATCCCCATTAATAAACTTGATATGTAAAGCCTAATCATGTATTTTATTTTTTTACTAGTGTGGCGATAACTTTCACATGATAAAAACAAAAAAATAGGTGCTGATATCCTTCCTATCCACTTAAAAAAAAGAGGAGAGCCAGGAAAATAATCATATATATGGTCTAATGTCATAAAAAATAATGCGAAGAATTTCAAAAGAGTCGCTGACATAAAATACCTCCACGCCTTGAAAGATTCTTTTTTCCCATATAACACCTTCCTAATATTGCTTAAGAGTATAGAGTGAAAATGATCTGATTAATGGCCTTTCCAAAAAATATATATTTCTAACGGTACTAATCCCCAGACATGCTAGGGATTAGATTTTCATTGTAACGGGCCGCATAGAGTGATATATGAGCAATAAGCCTTTAATCTAATGCTTTAATCCACCCTGAGAAATCTGAAGGAGCTTCAAATAAAATATATACATTGCTACTTGTAGAAAATCCACTCACTTCTGCATAAATTGTATTTCCTGGTTTTACAGTCAATGTCTTCTTTGTGCTAAAAAATGTTTTTACTTTTGCTGTTAATGTTGTGTCTGAATAGTTTTTAATTTGAACATAATACTTCTCATATCCAGAAAAATAGTAGTTTGTATATAAGTTGCCGCTTGTTGAGCTACCAGCAAAATTGTAGGCAGTTGTAGTGGATATGTTATACTTCGTAGTTGGTATGCCTATCCCATAAGGAACAATACCCGTTGAGCTTTGTTCTGTTAATCCAATATTTACGTGTTCTTTCGCATTGTATTCCTGAATCTCTTCATCAGACATTTTTTCTTCGCTTATTATACGAATATTAATATCCTCATTATTTTCTGGTGAGGATGCATCTGCAGCGACAGACATGGGTGTGCAAAGCATTGAGAATATGGCTAAGGTGCTTATTATTTTCATTTTTAACTTCATATATTCATTCTCCTTTTTAGAAAACGTATTTTCAAGTTACAAGATTCATGTAAATAATATAAATCCACTCTTTTCTCTTTTTATCTATTCGCAATATTTTTTATTACTTACCTCTCCATTGGAATCACCTGCTTTCAATTTTATAGTACATCTCAAAACACATTAATCTCTTTTAACACTATTCTCTTTTAATATTATTATTTTTTAATACTATTATTATTTTTATATGTATATATTACCATTAATCCCATATTTTTAC